>Ga0224510_10000961_pt1 | contig 19926 bp, 21 predicted proteins | sample SF_May12_sed_USG_FD_170161 | JGI IMG/M metagenome (GOLD analysis project Ga0224510, IMG submission 170161) | Sediment microbial communities from San Francisco Bay, California, United States - SF_May12_sed_USGS_4_1 | ecosystem: Environmental > Aquatic > Marine > Sediment | place: USA: California... | reverse complement strand
CTGTCACGGTGAGGTAGTTGTTCAGAGCATGTGCGGCAAAATGGACTGCACTCTCACTTACCGGCGGCAACTTCTCCAGTTCCGATAAGACTGCCTCCAATTCCGACTGGGCTCTGAGAATGCCCGACACAATCTGATTTTTATCCTCCTGCATGAGCCGTCCTCCGTGTGATAAACATCGTGATCTTCACGATGTTCGTAAAGGCCCAACCCTCATTAGACCGATCCACATATTCTGCGGAGTTTATTGCTTCTGCCCAAATAGCACGTCCCTAGATTCCATCAGGTGCTTAGAGCCTGAGGATGCTTCCCCTATTCCCTCCTCCTACCCGCGTCAGAATACACCCCTGCCGAACAGTCCGGTAAATTCTTCGTCAATGACTGAGATAAGTCAAGAAAAATCGATTCCTGCCAACCGCCCGCAGGAATGACTGAGTTGGAGGAATGCCTACCAGAGACATGCAGGGGTGACGAAATCCAAGAAGATGGACTCCTACCAATTACCTTGAAGAATGACGAAACGTCTTTTTCAGTAGCACCGTGGTGAGTTCATAAATTTCAGGGTCTTCACTGGTCCTGGGGCCGGCAATATTGAGGACTGAGGGCCTGATGTCTTGTAACCACTGAAGCAATCGCTGGAAGGCAAGATCCAACGATGCCCGCTCAAGGTCAACATGGAGAACGGGCTTGTCGAGACGGGCCGCCACTTGAAGGGTGAACGCTGAGCCTCCGGTCGGTGTCCCTCTCGTGACCAGGAGCGTGCCGTCAGAATCCCGAACATTGAGTTCAGTTCGTTCTCCGGAATCGTCAGATTCTGTTTCGCTGAGTTTTGGATATTTCGGGGGAATGACACCGTCTTCCGCGATTCGACCTTTGGGCACCCACCCGCCGCAATCAATGCCCACCTGCAAGGCGAAATCAAGGGCACCCCGATCAACGCCCGTTTGCCCACCCGAGATGATTCGCTTGACCATGCGAATGGGAACCTGTTGCGGGAAATCTTGCACGTTTACATTGAGTGGCCGGATCGGGCAGGTATGAGGATACCGTCATCACCGCCCAGCATCTCCCCTTGTCCAGTGAGAAACCAATGCCCAACCAGCGCGGCAGTCACCGCGTCCAGTTCATCGCTGGTCATCTTCCTCGTCAATCCCCTGAGGCCAAGCTTTTTGAGACCACGCAACAGTCCCCCAAGATCATGATGTTGCCGGGGAATGCCCCAGATATCCTGCGCAGCACCGGGGTAACACTCGACCGCCCGATACCCTAGCTTCTCTACCTGCTCTTTGAGCGCCAACCCGCGTTCCGTCAATATGCGCATGGGACCCAGGGTGATAGGGAAAAATCTAATCTTCCGGCGCTGCAATTCACGATCGCATTCACGAAGATGCTCACCTGAGCGCTCGTGGATGGTCTTGCGTCCGTTTGGCAGACTCAGCGGGGCATCAATCGGCACTACGTCGGGTCGTGCCTTGTGAATCGATTCCAGAATTTCCTCATCGGTGAATGCAATACGGGTCTGTGCCTTCATCCTCCGCAGAACACAGATACCGGTAGGACGGCGCGGAGAACCCGCCAGGTCAACACCGACGACCACAGGCTGAGTTTGAAGTGCCATGACGGCTTTCTTGTCAACCTGCATCCGGCAGGAAGCGTGAACGGTATGTGTATCCAATCGCGGTTCCGCTGGAAGCGTCGTTAGGCCACAATGACGCCCCGATCGCAATGCAATCCACGCTCCGTCACCTCTAATACGTTTAGCTCCTCTCCCATCATCGACTTGACGGGGTATTGCCAAAACGCACCCGCCTCACCGCTATCGGTTTCCGTCGTCACTTTTCAACCTCTCTTATTTTCTCTTTAACCGCTACAAGCAAGTGCCCTGAAGGACCGCACATCGGGTTACCTTCTAACAAATCGAGCGTGAGCCCTCCTCGCTTCTCACTCGAAACGGGATGAATACCAGTCATTCGTTCACTCCCAACGGATGCAGCCATAACTTACCTGATATCAGGAGGCGTAGGAGGCACAGGAACCGCTATCGGATCGATCGTGATCTTTTCAAGAAACGGGATCTCTTTCTCTATAAGGGCAGCTGCTGTTTTCCGAAATTCCTGCAATTCACTCAGGTATTGTGCGTCAGTCACGGCACCATTCAGATACAAATTGCACAACGCAAAAGATCCGTCACGATAGAACTGAACTCCCTGTGATCGCTTAAACAATTGCTTCAGCGCAACAGCCAACCCGGCTTTAGCTTCCGCGCTGAGGGGCGCCATTCCCTGAATCGGAGTGGTTAATGCAGCCGCAAACGTGGAACCGAACTGGGCTCCAGCATCAGCCGGGGCCTCTGCACACAGCTTCGCCTTCTCATCCAGCCTCACGTACACAACCCGATAATCCGGGGCAGTGGCTAAAGTGCCCACCGTCTCTCTTCCAAACACTCCCACCTTATCTTCAATGACCGGTGGTCTAGGCGTGAAATACGAGGCGCAGCCAGAAAGTAAGAGTACCAACAGTGCCGAGATGACATAATGCATAATTTCCTCCTTGTGAAATGCCCACCCAAGTCCCTTAATCCGCATTCCAGATAATGGTGGTTCTTTCAGGAACGTTTTCGTCTCGTGCAACGCCGGGGGTCTGTTTAATGGCCACATCCAGCTGCGAGATGAACGGACAAGGTCATCTGCATCCAAAGGGCAACTGGTTAAGGAAAATTGACGATTGCCTCTATTAACATTTCCTGCTTCTTCCTTCTTTTCACGTCCGGGTCTTCCACTGATTCAACTGATTCGATGAAAGAAACATATGAAGCCGGAAACTGTAAATACTTTGCACCCAGGACAACCAGGTTCTTATACCAATGATAGGGCTTCAAGTTATCAACGATATAGGCATCTTGAGCAATATACGTGAAACATGTGTATGCATTCCCTTGATGGTGCAAAATAACTTGAGTATCACTGTAGCCATACCCTTTCCCTTCGAAGCTGTCTAACACCCTTTTATCCGTTGGGTTCAGGCTATATATGGCACCATGGACGAGATCAGATTCCGACCCGGTTGGGAGCAAGTTGCATTTACTCGATCCGTCATGACTTTTCTTATGAAAGGTGAGACGGTGTTTGCTCAGTTCAATGCCCCCTACCAACTTTGCGGAAGACACACGTTCCAATAACCGACAAGGGTGAAGGTTGGAACCATAGGCAAAATAATAGATCATCCTTCATTCTTTCTCTTCTGCGAACAGCATTCGTGGCTGAAGGACAGACCGCAGTCGCGTCAACTCAAGATACACATTCGAGAGTGAATAGATTTTCGCTCACGCCAGGCGGGAATGACAAATCGGAATAAATATCCCAGGGACATGCAGCTATGAAAACCTATGAGAAGATGGATTCGCGATGACTGATGCAGGAAATGATGAAGCTGTGGATACCGTGAGTGTATAGGGCTTTTGGCTCAAGGACCGGCAGGGTTCTGATTTGATACGTTGCGTGACCTATGGAAATTGGCATCGTCGGTCTCCCCAATGTCGGCAAATCCACCATTTTTAACGCGCTGACCTCCGGCAGCGCGGCGGCATCGAACTATCCTTTCACGACGATTGAGCCGAACGTCGGCGTCGTCGCCGTTCCTGATCGGCGTCTGGCCCGGCTGACGGAGCTGTTCAAGCCCAAGAAGACCATTCCCGCCTCCTGCCGGTTCGTCGATATCGCCGGCCTGGTCAAAGGTGCGTCGCAAGGCGAAGGGCTTGGCAATAAGTTTCTCGCGAATATTCGGGAAGTCGATGCGATTCTCCACATGGTGCGTCTCTTCCAGGATCCCGATGTGGTGCACACCATGGGCGGCGTAGACCACCGGCGTGATATCGAGGTCATTGAGACCGAATTAATGCTGGCCGACCTCGACAGCCTCACCAAACAATACGACAAGGTGACAAGCAAGGCGAAGTCCGGGGACAAGGCGTCGAAAGAGGCGCTCGTGGTGCTCGACATTCTCAAGAGCGGCCTCGAAGCTGGCAAGCCCGCACGGGCGCTGGGTCTCGAGCCGGAGGTGCTCAAGGATTTCTTCCTCCTCAGCGCTCAGCCCGTGCTCTATGTCGGCAACACCGATGAGAATCCCGACCCGGCCATCATCGCCGACTTTCAGGCCTTCGCGAAGGAGCGCGGGTCGGAGTCAGTCGTGATTTGCGGAAAACTCGAAAGCGAAATTGCCCAACTGTCCGGCGAAGACCGCGAAATGTTCATGCAAGACTTAGGCATGGAGCAAAGCGGCCTGGAAAAGGTCATCATCGCTGCCTATCAGACACTCGGGCTGTGCTCCTACTTTACCTGCGGCGAGCAGGAGGTTCGGGCCTGGACCATTCCCATCGGCGCCAAGGCCCCTCAGGCCGCAGGAGTCATCCACACTGACTTCGAGAAGGGGTTTATCAAAGCCGATATTTACAGTTTTGCTGACATCGACAAGTATAAGACCGAAGCCGCACTGCGCGAAAAAGGCCTGATCCGCTCCGAAGGCAAAGACTACGTCGTCAAAGACGGCGACGTCTGCCACTTCAAGTTCAACGTCTGAGTCGTTTTTTTACGTCGCCACCCTTATTTCCCCCACGGTGGCACGCCAATCTCAACTTATCTCGCGTTCTCTCTTCCCTTCTCTCTTCCCAATACCCCGGCGTGTTTGAGGTATCGGGTGGATGATGCTGTGGCTCATTGGTTGCTATGATGGCTATGTCCCCGACAACTTTAATGTGACGCGCTCCTCTATCGCCGGGTGATGACACGATAGTCTGCGAAAGGACTTTGAGAGTGAAGACCAAGCAGTGGCGGCTGTCTGCTCTTGTGTTGGGGATCGTGGTGTGGATAACCCTTCCCCTCACAGCGTGCGAACAATTTGAGCAACGGGATAAGCGGTTTTATTACCGTGCCCTCTGGAACTTCTCGCTGCGGGACAACCTCAAGGAACTCGATATAGATTTTAACGGCATCGACTTCGGGCATTCCAATCTTTACGAAAGCCTTCTCCTAACGGGTGCGAACAACGTGTCGACGATCGAAGATAAGGCACGCAAGGAGACCCTTAGGTTCATTGCGTCCCGTCCCATCCTTCCGCCCAATGAAGAAGCCATTGCTCCGACCTACATGAAGTTGGCCTGGCGGGCGCAAAACACGTTCGACGAGGCCCATGCACTCCATCGCTCGACTTATGATATTTATGTGTCGGATCTCTCGCCGGCAGAGAAGGACCGGGCCATTCTCAACGTCCTGGCCTATTATCAAGACAGTCCCTACGCCATGACCCCTCAACGCCTCGATCACCAACGGTTGGATCGCTTCCCCTATTCCAAGACATTCCGGGAAACGTTCCCGCTTTTCAATGCCACGATCTGGGCCTATCACTATCTCCAAGTGGCCGTCTATGATCCGCTGAGTGCGGCGCCCGATCTCCCGGCCAAGCAACAGGCCGTCCAACCAATCCTGAACACCTACCACCACTATCTGGAACACCCGCCGGTTCAGTGGACCTTCATGCCGCTGGTCGCCGAGTATAGTCCGCGCTTTGCAGAACAGTATCCGGCCATTGCAAATATTTTCGATAATCTCCACATGTTGCACGACACGATCAGTGACATTCTCGCCAGTGATCAGCTACCGACATGGGACGCGAAACGTAAGGAAATCTACCGGGTGCTCGACAGCTATTACCTGGCGAGCGCCGATGCGACCAATCCAATGGTTCTTCATGAATCACCGTTTCCGCACAGTCAACATTGAGGCATGCCACGTATGAAACTGATGATTTCCCTCGCACTCGTGTTGCTGATTTTTTGGCCACTGTCAGCCCGGGCACTCGACCATGACAATCTCGACCCGAACCGGCCGATTCAGATGGAGGACGCCTATGCCATTCCCCAGGGAGAGATCGGACTCGAAAGCGGGGTGCGTGTCAACGACCGACGAAAAGGCAAAACCCAGTTTATTTTTCAGCCGCAGATCATCTACGGCGCCTTCCGGAACACGCAGATCGAAATTCAGAGCGATATTTTTACCGAGCCACACACGGTGAGGGGCTCGAATAAATCCGGCGATCTTCATCTGGGCGTCCTTTACAACTTCAACACCGAAACGCTGACTCTCCCTGCGTTCGCCGTGCGTCTCGAAGCGGATTTTCCAACCGGTGTGCGATCGAAAGGCGTTGATACGCAGATGACCGGAATTCTCACCCGGTCATTCGGGCGACTCCGCTTCCACGTCAACGCCGGCTATACCGTGCTGGGCTCTCCCCAGGACCGTGAACGGGACGGGACCTATCGCCTGGTGGCGGCCGTTAGCTATCCGATTGGCTATCCGCACCGCTTTCGCGAGACGCTCATCGTCGATGTCTATACCCGTCAATCCGATCTCGTGCACCAGCGCAACAATACCGGGATAGAAATCGGGGTACGGCATCAACTGAGTTCCCGCATCGTGTTGGATGGAGGATTGGGAACAGAGTTTGTGGGACCGTCCGATCGGTCGGTTATCACTGGGACAGTTGGCTTATCCGTCGGGTTTTGACACCATCTTTTCTTTCGCAGCATTTCCTCCAATACTCGCCCTGGCAGGCAGCGGGCCTTGGTTCCGTTGCCTCATTCCATCCAAACCGAGCGGCCAGATTCCGCAAACCCCCTAGACCGCCCCACCCCAACTCCGTATGTCGCCCTCCCCCATTCTGCAAGAACCGAGATGTTTCGTTTTGCCAACAAAGACCTATCTTTTGCTCTCCCCCTTGCCATCTCCTGAAAAGATGAAAAAATCTTCATATTGGCTTCATGGCCCCTTCATCCGGACCTCGTATGCTCTCTTTATGGACAGATGGTTGATTCATCAATGTTTCACTAAGGAGGTTCTATCATGGAGCGTTTCATCACAGCCGGGTTTTTAGGTGCCATCGCGCTGGTGCTCACCTCATTCGGAATGGCTATGAGTCATGATGGCAAAGAAAAAGTTGACGTGGCCAATTTGGCAACGTCGGTCACCATGGAAGAGGCCATCAAAACCGCAACCTCTCAATTTCCAGGGAAGGTCCTGGAAGCCGAACTGGAAAGTGAAGACGGGAAGGCGGTCTATGAGGTCGAAATCGTCAATGCCTCGGGTGAAACCCGGGAATTCGAGATTGACGCCCAATCCGGAAAAATCCTGAGTTCTGAACTAGAGGACCAGGATGAGCACGAAAAGGAAGCGTCTGACAAGGATTCTGAAAAATCCTAAGAGACCCGGAGGCCCCATGCGCCAAGATGTGTGGGGCCTCTTCTTACTTTTTTCAAGACTGACGACACACAGGAGGAATTATGTTGGATCTGCTGCCCCTACATCCCATGTTAGTCCATTTCCCCATCGCTTTACTCTTCACCAGTGTGCTATTTGATGCCGCAGGAGCCTGGTTCAAACGGGACAGTTTCCGTGAGGGGGCGTTATGGCTGCTCATCCTCGGTCTTCTCGGAGGGGTGGCCGCCGCCATTGCCGGCGACTGGGCGGAAGAAGCTGCTGAAAAGGCCGGGATTGCTGAATCGATGATTGAGACACACGAGACGCTCGCCTTCATCACCTTGGGAATTTTCGGAGTGCTCCTCTTGGGTCGTCTGATAATACGGAACCAATTTACGCAGAAGGCACTGGTCCCGTATTTTTTGATTGCAGCGATTGGATTAGGCACACTAAGCGCCACAGGGCACTATGGCGGAGACCTGGTCTATGAGCAGGGAGCGGGAGTTGCCATCACTCACAAAGCCGGGCTCAATGTGGCAACGGAGCACATCCGGCCATAACAGTCCAAATTCTCAGCGTGGGACCGATGCGTATTCTTTTAGTCGAAGATGATTCAAGTGTTTCGGGGTTTATTGTGAAAGGCTTACGCGAGGAACGGTATGCTGTCGATCTTGCCACGGACGGGGAGATGGGGTTGGCCATGGCGGAGACCACACCCTATGACGTGATCATTCTGGATATCATGTTACCCAAGCTGAACGGGTTTGACGTCTGCCGCCGGCTTCGGGCGCAACGACAGACGACGCCCATTCTTCTGTTAACGGCACGAGAGGCGGTTGAAGATCGAGTTACCGGTCTTGATACCGGGGCGGATGATTATTTGACGAAACCGTTTGCCTTTGCCGAATTACTTGCACGCATTAGAGCGCTTCTCCGGCGAGGCAGTGCCCAGCCTACCCCTCACCTCAAGATCGCTGATCTGGAGCTGGATCCGGTTTCCCACCGCGTCTGGAGGGCGGGCCAGCCCATTGCCATGACCAACAAAGAATATTCGCTTCTGGAGTATCTCATGAGAAATACGGGACGGGTATTAACCCGGACGGCCATTACCGAACATGTGTGGGATATTCATTATGAGTCGGTCACTAACATTGTGGATGTGCACATTAAAACTTTGCGCAGCAAAATGGATAGGGACTTTTCTCCGCAGCTTATCCATACCGTGCGCGGGGTCGGCTATGTCCTGAAGATCCCGGAGGCCTAACGCATGCAGGCCTTTCGTGCTCGTATACGTCGTGTCGCCCTCACCTTTATCGTGCTCCTCTTATGCCTCTTCAGCCTGCTCCTGTACCTGGGACTTTCGACAATTTTGCATCACCATATTGATGAAGAACTGGTGATGCTCGCCCAGGAGGAAAGTCAGCGCGTGGAACTCGCGACCGGTCATGTTCATGTGGCTCCCCACCGAAAAGCTGAAAATGAGCATGAGGACGGATTTGAAAAATTTGATGACGAAGAGGAGTTACAACAGGCCATCCGCTACAGTGCCATCCTGGATGCCACCGGCCATATTCTCTGGAGTGGCCAGAGCACAGAGACCCGGCTTCCAGTGGCTTCTCAGATCATCACTCAAGTCCTCAAAGGAGAAACCGTCTTTGAAACCCTTGACGATCCGGGCCATCCACACATTCGCCGCATCTCGATTCCTCTTGCCATAGAAGATCACGGACGATTTATTTTGCAAACGGAAAAATCTTTGCAATATATTCAGGAAACCCTTCAGTGGCTGGCATGGCTGCTCTGTGGCGCCTCTGCTGTTTTGCTCCTGTTTGCCTGGTGGGGAAGCGGGCGGCTGGCAGGTGAAGCCCTGGCACCCGTGGAAGCCTTGAGCCAGACGGCGGAAACTATTTCGGGCCAGACCCTGTCCACCCGCCTGACGCTCACCGCCCCTTATGCGGAATTTCAACGCCTCGCCCGGACCTTTAACAGCATGTTGGACCGCTTGCAACAGGTCTTCGAAGGACAACGCCGCTTTGTGGCCGATGCGGCTCATGAACTGAAAACCCCGTTAACGGCGATGAAAGGCAATTTCGAGGTCAGCTTGCAACGGACACGATCGGCAGAGGAGTATCGGGAAACCATTATCTCCAACCTAACTGAAGTCGATCGACTTACGGCCATGACCAAATCCCTCCTCACCCTGGCACAATTCGCCGGCGATCGTCCGCCCCTCGTGCTGCAAACCCTTGACCTCCTCCCTCTTGTCCAGGAAGTGGTGAGCGAGTTATCGGTGCTCGCTCAGGAAGGCGGTATTCACCTGAAGGTTGAGTGTCAACCCGTTCCTCCTCTGATGGGAGACGCCTCACAGCTCAAACAAGCGCTCATCAATCTTTTGGATAATGCACTCAGGCATACGCCCTCAGGCGGAACGATCACCGTTCGTGCCGGCTTCCATGACACGTCGATCCGATTATCCGTGGAGGACACAGGACCGGGAATTGACTCCCGACATCTGCCTCACCTCTTTGAGCGATTTTATCGAGTCGACCAGGCACGGGATCGGCAATCAGGAGGGACAGGACTGGGACTGGCGATCGTCAAGGAGATTGTGGAAGCCCACGGAGGGCATATTGAGGCACACAGTCAAGTAGGAAAAGGCACAACATTTACGATCACGTTCCCGACCGGGGCGAAGCATCGTTAACATGAGCGCCATGATAGTATTTTGTCTTAAGAGATCTTTTGTCCAAAAGGGCCATTCATGAAGAATCCGAATCACACTCACTGGCGATGGTTCCCTGTTCTCTGTCTGATCGGTCTTTTCCTGACAGGATGCTCCGACTCACAGCCACCAGCGGCGACTCCACCCGACAAGGACGTGGCCGCTCAAGCGGCCGCCCCCGGACAAACGTTTCACGTTGATCAGGTCCCCGAGCAAGCCCGTCAACGCATTCGCATTGAAGAAGTCAAAGAACGCCTGACCCCGCATTCGGTCTCGGCCCCGGGCAACGTTGCGCTGGATCTCGCGCAAGTGGCGAAAGTGTCGTCCCGCATCCCCGGTCAAGTGGACAAGATTATGGTGCAATTAGGGAATCGGGTTAAAAAAAATCAACCGCTTGCCGCCGTGGAAAGCATGCGACTGGATGAGTTGGTGCAGGAATACCTGGTTGCCAAATCCAAATTGGATGTCGCGAATAGCAATTTCACACGGACCAAACAATTGCTGGCTGAGAATATTATCTCCCAACGCCGGTTTTTGGAGGACCGCGGGCAGCAGATTGAAGCCAAGGCCGTTTACCAACACGTGCGAGAAAAACTCCTGAACATGGGACTCAGCGAAGCAGAACTCCAGCAGCTGGAGCATGGTAGCCATCTGGAGGGGCACAAATACCTGCTCCGGGCTCCACTCAGTGGAACCGTCGTGAGTCAAAATATCGTGCTTGGCCAGGGCGTGGCGGCGGGAGACGAGTTATTTGAAATTGTGGATACTAGTCGCGTGTGGGTGTTTGCCAATTTACCGATTGAACAAGCCCGTCGATTCCAGGAAGGCGATGAAGGCCAGGTTCTTCCCCGTGGTGGAGAGCCCATCACCGCCCGCCTCACCTATATCGCCCCGGTTGCCGATGCCACCACCCGGACGATCCGCGTGCGATTCGACGTTGCCAACCCAAAGGGCCGCCTCAAACCCAATGAATATGTGGAAGTGAGATTGATCGATCAACAACAGGCGGTCTTATCCATTCCACTGTCAGCCTTGACGATGTTGGATGGCGTGCGCGGCGTGTTCGTTCAGCGGGACACCGGATACGATTTCGTGTTTGTCGAAACAGGGCAGGAAGGCGGCGGGCTTGTGGAAGTTAAGCAAGGATTGAAGTTAGGAGAGCGGGTGGTGACCGAAGGCGTCTTCGACCTGAAGAATGCCATTATGAAAACCTCCATTCAGGGGGAATGAGACGTGAAAAGAAAAAAGTTAGTTGTGAGGAGCATCCCCTGAACATTTTGCTTTTCCCTTTTCACGCTAGTGAGTCCTGTTAATGGAACGCCTTCTCACCCTTTCGCTCCGATATCGGTTTTTTACCTTCGTCGCCCTGCTCCTGGTGACCGCCTCCGGATTATGGTCGTTGAATAACCTCACCATCGACGCGGTCCCCGACCTCACCCCCGTCCAGGTCCAGATCCTCACCCGTTCCCCGGCACTTGGTCCGATTGAGGTGGAACAATTCGTCACCTTTCCCATTGAAACCGCACTCAGTGGCATACCGGGATTACAGGAAGTTCGTTCGGTCTCACGCTATGGCTTATCAGCCGTGACCGCCATCTTTGAGGAACACCTCGATCTGTATTTTGTCCGGCAACTGGTTAACGAGCGACTGACCTTAGCGACCGAACGCATTCCCGCCGCCTATGGACGGCCTGTGATGGGCCCCTTATCAACAGGCCTGGGAGAGGTCTACCAATTCACGCTCAAAGGACAAGGGCGCAGCCCCATGTACTTGAGAACCCTCCTTGAATGGGATATTGCCAGGCGGATTCGCGCCGTTCCCGGTGTGGTAGAAGTGAATATCTGGGGCGGGGAGACCAAGCAATTTCAAGTGGTCGTCGACCCCAGCAAACTCCTGGCCTTTAATCTCACCCTGAAAGCCGTATTTGATGCCCTCGCACACAACAACGTTCTCGCCGGCGGGGGGTACATTGAACATGAGCGGGAACAATATCTCATCAAAGGGGAAGCCATGGCTTCGACGACGACGGATTTAGGGCAAATCGTCATTAGTCATGGGCCGGGTGGCGTACCCATTTTTGTCAGGGATGTCGGAGAGGTCAAGGAAGGCGCCGCCCTGCGGATGGGTGCCGCCACGCGAATGGGAGAGGGAGAAACGGTCATCGGGATGGTTCAAATGCTGGCAGGCGCCAATGCCCAGCAGGTGGTCGAGCGCGTGAAGGAACGGGTCCAGGAGATTCAAGCCACCCTTCCACCGGGTGTCGTGATTGAACCCTATTATGATCGTACCCTCTTCGTCTCAAAAGTCATCAAAACCGTCAGAAATAATTTACTCGAAGGGGGCCTGCTGGTCATCGCCATTCTCTTTTCCTTTTTAGGCGACTTTCGGGCTGGATTTATTGTGGCGTTGGCCATTCCCCTCTCCATGCTCATGGCCTTCACCGGCATGTATCAAGCCGGGCTCTCCGGCAATCTCATGAGCCTGGGGGCCATTGATTTTGGCCTGCTTGTGGATGGCTCGGTCGTCATGATTGATAACATCCTGCGACGGCTCGGGAATGTCACCGGCCAGTCGAGGGAAGAGAAGCTGGAGACGATTCAAGAAGCCGCACGGGAAGTGTTGAGGCCCATTGTATTTGCGGTCGGCATTATCATCATCGTGTATCTTCCCATTTTGTCTTTACTCGGGTTAGAAGGCAAAATGTTCCGGCCGATGGCCATGACGGTCATTTTTGCCTTGGCGGGATCACTGCTCTTTGCTGTGGGAGGAGTTCCGGTTCTGGCCTATTGGTTTGCCCGCGCAAGACCGAACCATGAAGAAACCTGGCTCATCCGGTATTTGCGGCGGCTCTATCACCCCTGGTTAACCTTGTCCTTGAACCGGCCGGCTATGGTGGTAATCCCCGGGGTCGTGCTGTTTGTCCTCAGTCTTTTGATCGGCTCACGATTAGGAATCGAGTTTGTTCCTCGATTAGAGGAAGGCGATATGGCCATTCAGGTGTGGCGACTCCCAAGCGTCTCCCTGACCGAATCTGTGGAAACGGCCTTGGGCGTGGAACGGGCGTTGCGCCAATTTCCTGAAGTCGTCCAGGTCGTGACCAGAACGGGAAGTCCGGAAGTGGCGACGGACGTGATGGGCATTGATATGTCGGATGTCTTTGTCATTTTGAAGCCTCGAAACGAATGGACCACGACCACCTCGAAAGAGACGCTTATCGAAAAATTCAAAGCTGCGGTTCTTGAAGCAGTTCCCGGTGTGGGGCTCAGTTTCACCCAGCCGATTGAGATGCGATTCAATGAACTCATAGCCGGGACCCGATCCGATCTGGCGATCAAAATTTTCGGGGAGGATCTTGAGGTCTTACGCCATCAGGGAGACTTAGTGGCACGCACGCTCGAACAGGTGCCCGGGGCAGCAGATATCAAAGTGGAACAAGTCACCGGAGTCCCCAGGATTCGGGTGATCGTGGACCGGGATCAAATCGGGCGATACGGTCTAAGTGCCAAAGACGTGTTGGGCATCCTCGAATCCGCAAGAATAGGACAAACGGTTGGGACCGTGTTCCAGGGACAACGCCGCTTTGACCTGATTGTCCGCCTGTCCGACGACGCCTCGGCCGGGCCGGTGGCTCTTGGCAATATCCTGATTCCCACCGCGCATGGTGAACTGGTTCCATTATCCCGCGTCGCCACCATTGAAGTGGATGAAGGTCCCGCGCAAGTCAGTCGACAAAATATTCAACGCCGTCTGGTGGTTGAAGCCAATATCCGTGGCCGGGATCTCGGCTCCTTTGTTGTCGAAGCCCAACAGGTTCTCCGGGACCACGTCACACTCCCCCAGGGATACTACCTGGAGTGGGGCGGACAATTTAAACATTTAGAAGAAGCCTCACGACGACTGGCCGTCGTGGTGCCAATTACGTTGCTTCTCATCATCGCTATTCTCTCTGTGATTTTTGGTGCCATTCGTCCAGCCTTGTTGATCTTTTTGAATGTGCCACTGGCCTTATCAGGGGGGATTTTCGCCCTCTGGATGCGAGGCTTGCCGTTGAGTATCTCAGCGGTAATCGGCTGCGTTGCTCTCTTCGGGATCGCCGTCTTAAACGGCGTGGTCCTAGTGAGCCGCATCCAGGGATTGGAAACCGAAGGGCTTCCAACCCGGGAAGCCGTCGCACAGGGAGCCATGGACCGCCTTCGCCCCGTCTTGATGACTGCCCTCGTCGCCAGTCTCGGGTTTTTGCCTATGGCCGTCGCGACCAGTATGGGAGCGGAAGTCCAACGGCCTCTGGCCACCGTCGTGATTGGCGGATTGATCACATCCACGGCTTTGACCCTATTAATTATTCCAGCGCTGTACGAAACCCTTTGCCGTTCGAGAAAACAACCAGCAATTCCCCATGAGCCTCCCACAAACACCGCTTCGAGCGGGGGATAATGGGGTCGTCACAAGAAGGGAACGTTTCATGTGGTGTAAACCGATCATGTTGCTCATCATCCTTTGTGGTCTCACCTGGCATTCTGCGTTGGCAGCTGACGTGGCAATCCCACAGCCCGCTGTCCCGACCTTTAGTCTTCAAGACATTCTGTCCATGGCCTTAGAGAAGAATCCTCTCGTGACCGAAAGTGAGGGAATCATCGAACAAAAGGAAGGCAACAAACTCTCCGCCTCCGCCTATCCCAATCCCACCCTTTCTTTTCAGAGTGGGCGAGGAACCGTAAAGGATCCTTCCGGGATCACTCTCACTGAACGGTATGTCACCCTCAGCCAGCCATTGGAATGGCCGGGGAAACGAGCGGCTCGCGCACAGGCGGCGCAAGCGGGAGTGGAGGGCGCCGTGGCATCCAGAGAAGAAGCCAAACTGAATTTGATCGCCGCCACCAAACTGGCTTTCTATGACCTCTTACTCGCCCAACGCCAAACGGAAATGGCCATACATAATGTTCAGACCATGGAAGAAGTCCGGGAGGCCGTCATCCGTCGCGTCGACGCTGGCGAAGCACCCCCGTTTGAAGCCGTGAAAGTCAAGGTGGAAGACATGAAGGTTCAAAAAGAAGTCGCCCGGGCCAAGGGTGTCGTCCAATCATTCCAAGCCTCGCTCAATAGCCTCACCGCTGGAGCGTTGGGTCAGGAATTTTCCATTCAAGGCGGCTTTGCGGCCTGGCCTGGAGACTTGCACCTCCCGGCACTCTCGGAACAGGCCCTGGCTCAGCATCCTGTGATCATGAAATGGAAAAAACAGGTGGAAGAAGCTCAACAAATGCATCGTCAGGAGCAGCAGGCTCGCATCCCGAATGTAACGCTTATGGGAAGCTACCAACGGGACGCCGGTCGGGAAGCCTATGTGGGGGCGATTTCAATTCCATTTCCGGTGTGGGATCAACGCCAGGGTGATATTGCGCAAGCCAAGGGGGCCTTGCGACAACGGGAAGCGATGCTTCTTCGGGCCAAGCATGAACTTCTCAAGGGTATCACCCAGCAGATCCAGCTTTCCCAAGCCGCTGCCGCCCAAATTGCGACGTATGAAAAAGGGTTGCTCAAGCAAGCGCAAGAAGCGCTACGGATCGCCCAGGTCAGCTTTAAATTCGGGGAAGCCAGTCTGCTGGACGTGTTGGACGCACAACGGGTCTTACGGCAAACTCAATTGGACTATGCTCAAGCCAAATACGATCTCTCCGTGGCGCTGACCGAACTTGAACGCGTCACTGGCGGCATTTCACAACCCTGATGGAATTATTTCTCATGGCCCTCCCGACATGGCGAATGGATCAATCAATCAATGAGAAAGTTGAAAATACCGAAGGAAGAGAACGGGTTAACACCTTCCTTCCCTACCAGAAAACATATCCAAATCAGATCTTTCTTGACCTCTATTTGTTCACCACTATCTTTTGTTTCAAATGTGTGCTACTCTTTTTTTATCTCATCGCCCTGGGCTTAGCTTTGAGAGTTCAATCACTCAAGCCCGTAACCGGTGTTGTTTTGCCCGAGAGATTAACTCGGAAGTGTCTGACCTGAGTCGCATGAATGCAGCGTCCGTGGCCTACTCCTTCCCCTTTTACCCTTCTCGAGCCTAAGACAATATCATCTTTTCAAAAGGAGGAACCCCATGGGTTCAAAATTGTATGTAGGTGGGTTGCCGTATTCCGCGACTCAAGCAGAATTAACCGACTTGTTTTCGGCACACGGCACCGTCGAATCAGCTAACGTCATCAGCGACAAGTTCACCGGCCAATCGCGCGGGTTCGGATTTGTCGAGATGTCTTCCTCAGAGGAAGCGCAAGCGGCAATTGCAGCCCTGAACTCGACCGAGTTTGGTGGCCGCACATTGACGGTCAACGAGGCCAAACCGCAAGCTCCCCGCACCGGTGGTGGTGGTGGAGGTCGTGGTGGCTTTGGTGGCAGCGGCGGTGGCGGAGGAGATTTTGGAGGAAAGCGGCGCAGTCGCTTCTAAAGATAACTCTACACGTCTGATAAGAAAGGGAGAGGTCCACAAGGCCTCTCCCTTTTTTTATTCTCTTTCCTTATTTTCTGATATTCCCCGTTATGATCTGACCATGATGACGGCTGCCAGTAACACTCCCAACCCTAACAACAGGGTCAGTCGGCCCAGGAGTGGCGAGAATCGGAGAAGGAGGGTTTCTCCAATCGATAACTCAGAAGCACCCTTCTGTTTGAGAATTCGTACTTTTGGCCCGATGATTCGATCGTGAGCCAAAGATACCACCACTAACATCAACACCAGTGTTAATTTCGTCATAACGACAGGCGGCCAAGAGGAAAGCGGAGCGGAGAAATGGACAACATTGCCGAGAAGTACCGCCCCCGTCACTACAAGAAGAGACAAGGCGCCCCATACGAACGTTCTGAATCTACGGGCAAGATTCACAAATCCGCGTTGGGCTGACTGTGGGTCAGCGTCCTGTTTTAAAAGCGGAACTGCGACAAGCGAGAGAAACAACATGCCTCCCACCCAAAAGGTCGCCGCCACCAGATGGATCCAGACCAATATAATATGAAAGAGATCCACCTCCGAGATTGTAGCGAGAGGACTAGAAGGCATCCAGAGAAATTTCTCTCTCAGGAGAGAATTTTCTCAGCATGACGGTTGTCCGACTTACTTTTAGCTCCCTGAACTTTTAGATGGGAAAAACTGACTTCTTCTCTCTGCCTCCCCCATTGAAAAATGGGGGGAGGCAGATAATTGTATACTTTCAACAAACGTGGACACTAACAAAGTTAAAAGGCAATCCCGAGGTACGCTCCGGCGGTACCGAAATTATTGGTGGTATCTGTCTGACCGGTTGCCAAATGAAACCGCCCATCGACGCCCAAATGCAGCGCCTTCCAGACACGGACCTGTGCACCCAACGCGAATTGCACCCCAATATCTAAAACGGTCGTATCATTCGAGGGAGGACTGATGACATGGAAATCTAGACCAACCGGGATGATCCAGGGACGAAAACGGCTTCCTTCCATGAACATAAGTTTTGGTGCCACATTGACCGTTAGCATGGTAATTTGGACTTTTTTGTTCGTTTCCACCGTGCAACCGGAAGAAGGAATGGCAGCGCCGCAGGTACTGGGGACAGCTTGCGTCACTTTTTCAGAATTAAACCGTTTAAATTCAACCCCGATTTCCCCCAACACCCACGTTCCAGGCAATAAGTCCCACACATTGCGGGTGAGCATTAAATCCAAACCAGCCCCAACATAATATCCCGTATTATTATCATTTGACCCGCTAAACCCATAGACATCCGTAAACACCTCATTGGAACGATCATTCGTTAAATTCGCCCATCCTCCACGGAAAAACACCATGTTTCCCGTTTCCTGAACTGCCCCCGGGGAAACGGAAAGGGTTTTTTGCTCTAAACGCTCTAAGCGTTCCTCGACCGTTAACGCTTGTACCACTTGGCTAAAACTGACCGCTGGCGCTCCCCACATGACACACAAGGTGAGCGCTCCCAAACCCACAATTTTTTTCACGGACCGGCCTCTCTCCATCATGCCACCTCCTCAATTTTGTTAGAACTTCTGCATCCATTCCGTTATGAACGTATCCTCAAATTTCGATTTTCCACATCCCACCTCATCCCCGCGTTCAGACAGGAATACGCTAAACCTGCTGTATGGTATAGGAATTACGAAGAATGATCATTATTAAAAGACAATGGCTAATCAGATTGTTATCAATCTTTTCGATAGGCCTAATGGCCTAAAATTGGAGAGAGCACATATAGGGTAAAGGGGGGATTAATTCGTGAGGAAGGCGGTTTGCAACTAGCAAGGGGATGTGCCGGCAATTTTTGTTAAGCGACCAGCATTCAGAATCATCAGCTCTCGCCCGTGCACAGTGATAAGCCTGGCTTCCTGAAAATCATGAAGAAGCCGGACAACGGTCTCCACAGTCACAGCCGCCATTTGGGCAAGATCTTCCCGTTTGAGTTTGAGCGTAATTCTAACCCCAGCATCCTCCTGTTCCCCGAACCGATCGCTCAATTCCAACAAGAGTCTGGCCAATCGCTCCCGTGCCGGTGTGAAGGCAAATTGATCAGCCGCATTCAGCACGGCCGTCATTTCTTTACTGAGCACCTGAACCAGTTTGACCGCCAACTCCCCATGTTCTTTCAGAAACGAGAGAAAACTGGTTCGATCCAACAGACAAATTTGCGAAGGCTCTAAGACTTCACACGTCACCTGATGCACGGGTTGCTCTTGAAAAGCCTGTTTCTCCAGGAGTTGGCCGGAATCCAAAATGCTTACCAGCCGCTGCTGCCCTTTACGGTTAAGCCGGGTCAGCTTCACCCGCCCATGGCAGAGGATATAGAGGCCCAGGGCCACATGCCCTTCATAAAAAACATGTTGGCCTGCCTGATACATGGCCCGTCGTTTAATAAGCCCGAAGGGTTCTTCAACAGGAGGCACGATTTGACAAATATCGGACAATTCCCGGTTGGGGCAGGATTCACATTCAGGAATGGTTGGAGAAGAGGCTGCTTTCATCGCTCACTCTTATCAACTCAAAAGCTTGCGCACTATACCCGATTCGTGGGTCCTCAACCAATCCCCCCCCCGGTGGGATTATGTTTCTTTTGTGCCACCTGCAGCCCCATCCGGCCTTGTGAAAAACCATTTCCCGCCATTCATCTTCATGAAGCAGTTTAAAATTACTTCCAAGGCCTTTATAATCCGTGCACTTCCCTCTTCGTAGTTTGTGTGTGCTTATGCCAAATTCGCCTCAAGCAGATTCTCCTTTTCCATCATCTCCAGCCTTCCAACGAGCGGACTCCGACCCGGAGTTTTTGCAGCGGGACGAACTCCGGGCGGTCCGACTTCAATTGGAGTGGTTTAAGCCCGAACTGATCCAACAGGACGAGGGTATCGAATCCACCATTGTGGTGTTTGGGAGTGCCCGACTTCTGGAACCTGCAGACGCCAAAGCCAAACTCTTGATCGCAGAACAAGAACTCGCGGCCTCACCGCAGGATCCTGAAAAAAAACGGGCCGTCGCCATTGCCAGAAACCATGCGGCGCTTTCTCCATATTATGAGGAAGCCCGTGAATTTGGCCGCCTGGTTTCTTCCAGTTGTCAAATCGATGGGCGTTGTAAATTCGTCATCATCACCGGGGGAGGACCCGGCATTATGGAGGCGGCCAATCGAGGCGCCGCAGATGTCAACGCTAAATCCATCGGACTCAACATTGCGTTACCACATGAGCAGTTGCCGAATCCTTACATTACTCCCTCACTCTGTTTTCAATTCCGCTATTTTGCCCTTCGAAAAATGCATTTCCTCAATCGAGCAAAAGCCCTGGTGGTTTTTCCCGGAGGCTTTGGCACGATGGACGAATTGTTTGAAACACTGACTCTTCTTCAAACAGGAAAAGTCCAAGACGTGTCTGTCGTGCTCATCGGCCGGGCTTTTTGGGAGAATCTCATCAATTGGAAG
>Ga0224510_10000959_pt1 | contig 19946 bp, 17 predicted proteins | sample SF_May12_sed_USG_FD_170161 | JGI IMG/M metagenome (GOLD analysis project Ga0224510, IMG submission 170161) | Sediment microbial communities from San Francisco Bay, California, United States - SF_May12_sed_USGS_4_1 | ecosystem: Environmental > Aquatic > Marine > Sediment | place: USA: California... | reverse complement strand
ACCTTGCAGATGCTGGGTATTTGCTCGGCCCTTGCAGTGACGACCTCGCTGCTGCCCGCGTTGTTGATGTGCGTCGCACTGACCGCCGTCACCGCGCTGTCGAGCGCCGCGATCAGCCTGATTCGTAACCGCATCCCGAACAACATACGCATCATTGTTCACATGACAATCATCGCGTCCCTGGTGATTTTGACCGACCAGTTGCTGCGTGCCTATGCCTTTGAGACCAGCAAGCAATTGTCCGTGTTCGTAGGATTAATCATTACCAACTGCATCGTGTTGGGCCGGGCCGAAGCCTTCGCGATGAAAAACCCGGTGGGCTTGAGTTTTCTCGACGGCCTTGGCAACGGCCTCGGTTACAGCCTTATCCTGATTTCAGTTGCCACACTGCGCGAATTGTTCGGCGCCGGCACGCTGCTCGGCTACCCGGTGTTTGCATTGACGCAAGATGGTGGCTGGTACCTGGCAAACGGCCTGATGCTGTTACCGCCGAGCGCTTTTTTCATCATCGGATTGTTGATCTGGGCAATTCGCAGTTGGCGCAAACAGCAGGTAGAACGCGCCGACTACCAGATACATGAAGTGCACCGGACGGACGTTAACTAATGGAAGCCTACTTCAACCTGTTTATTAAAGCGGCCTTCGTCGAAAATCTCGCACTCGCGTTTTTTCTCGGCATGTGCACCTTCCTCGCGATCTCGAAGCGCGTCGAAACGGCGATCGGGCTCGGCGTCGCGGTGGTGGCCGTGCAAACGATTACCGTTCCCGTCAATCACCTGATCTTCGCTTTCCTGCTCGCGCCCGGCGCGCTCGCCTGGGCCGGATTGCCGGATGTCGACCTGAGTTTTCTGGGCCTGGTCAGCTATATCGGCGTCATCGCGGCACTCGTGCAGATTCTCGAAATGTTGCTCGATCGTTACGTGCCCAAGCTCTACAACGCGCTCGGCATTTTCCTGCCATTAATCACGGTCAATTGCGCCATCCTCGGCGGCACGTTATTCATGGTCGAACGCAACTACGACTTTGGCGAAAGTGTCGTTTACGGTATCGGCAGTGGCGCCGGCTGGGCGATCGCGCTGATCGCACTTGCGGGCATACGTGAAAAGCTGAAGTACAGCGACGTGCCGAACGGCCTGCAGGGCCTGGGTATTACGTTCATTATCGTCGGCCTGATGTCCCTGGGCTTCATGGGATTCTCGGGGATACAGCTGTGAACATAGACAACAGCGTACTTCTCGAAGTCATGCTCGGCGTGGGCCTCTTTACGGCCATCATCCTGATACTGGTATTCGTCATTCTTGGTGCGCGCTCGAAACTCGTTTCCAGCGGACTGGTTACCGTCACCGTTAATGGCGAGAAGGAACTCAAGATCCCGGTCGGCGGCAAGCTCATGCAAGGCCTCGCAGATGCCGATTTGTTTGTACCGTCGGCCTGCGGCGGTGGCGGCACCTGCGGACAATGTCGCGTCCGCGTCGTGTCCGGCGGCGGCGCCATCCTGCCAACGGAAACGTCGATACTGAACAAGCGCGAAGCTGCCGAGCACTTTCGCCTCTCCTGCCAGGTTGCCGTCAAACGGGACATGCAAGTGGAAGTTGCCGACGAAGTGTTTGGCGTAAAACGCTACGAATGCACGGTGAAGTCAAATCGTAACGTTGCGAGCTTCATCAAGGAACTGGTGATGGCCCTGCCAGAGGGGGAAGAGCTCGACTTCCGCGCCGGCGGCTACATCCAGATTGAGTGCCCGCCGCACGATCTCAAATTCACCGATTTCGATATCGACGAAAAGTTTCGCGATGAATGGGATCGCTACAAAGTCTGGCGTTACGAATCGCACGTCAAGAAACCGGAATCGCGCGCTTACTCGATGGCGAGTTTTCCTTTGGAAAAAGACGTCATCAAGCTCAACGTACGCATCGCAACGCCGCCGCCGGGCGCTGATGACTCTGTTCCGCCCGGCATCATGTCCTCGTTCATATTCAATCTCAAGCCTGGCGACAAGGTCATAGTCTCAGGTCCCTACGGCGAATTTTTTGCGCGGGAAACCGACAACGAGATGGTCTTTATCGGTGGCGGTGCCGGCATGGCGCCGATGCGCGCCCACATCTTCGACCAATTGAAGCGTCGGCACAGCAAACGCAAGATGTCCTTCTGGTATGGCGCACGCAGCCTCAAGGAAGTTTTCTACGATGACGAGTTCGACCAGCTCGCGGCCGAGAACGAGAATTTTGCCTGGAACCTCGCTTTGTCAGAGCCACAGCCGGAGGACAACTGGACGGGCTACACGGGATTCATTCACAAAGTCTTGCTGGATGAGTACCTCGCTGATCATCCGGCGCCCGAAGATTGCGAGTATTACCTCTGCGGCCCACCCATGATGAACGGTGCCGTGATCAAGATGCTCGACAGCCTGGGCGTACAAAAAGAAAACATTCTGCTCGACGATTTCGGCGGTTGATCATGCAGGCTCGGCTCGCATTGCTTGTGTCGTTCGTGGCCATCGGCGCTTGCGGCGACCCATTGTTGCCGAGCTACGACTTAAGCGGCAACACGATGGGTACGACCTTCAACATCACGCTCGTTGCCCCTCCCGCGGATGCCGATCTCGATGCGCTGCGTGAACAGGTTTACAAAACGCTTGAAAACATAGAAGACATCGCATCGACATACCGGGAAGATTCCGAGCTATCTCGTTTTAACCGGAATCCGTCGATCGACTGGATTGATGTGACGCACGAATTCTGCGACATGGTCGATGCCGCCATCGCCGTTAACAAAGCGACGCACGGCGCCTTCGATGTCACTGTCGGTCCGCTCGTGAACCTGTGGGGCTTCGGCCCGGGCGATGGCGAAGACCGGATACCGACCGACGAGGAAATCGCCGCAGCGCTGAGCTTCGTTGGTGCAAACCAGGTCGAGGCGGACTGCAGGCAGCCTGCTCTGATAAAGACCTCACCGGATGTCTATGTCGATCTTTCCGGCTGGGCCAAGGGTTATGCCGTCGATGAAATCGCCACCCTCCTCGACCGCAGGAAACTGACCAACTACCTCGTCGAAATCGGCGGCGAGCTGCGCGTACGGGGCCATAATGCAGAACAAGGAAAGTTCGCGGTAGCGATCGAAAAACCAAACAAAAACAATAAGATGGAATACTCTATTTTGCGCGTCACAGACACTGCCGTCGCGACCTCCGGTGACTATCGCAATTACTTTGAAAACGACGGCCGGCGCTATTCGCACATGATCGATCCGCGCACAGGCCGCCCGATCGACCACGAACTGACCGGCGTAACGGTCGTCAGCAAGACAACGGCCTTCGCCGACGCGATGGCAACGGCGCTGATGGTACTCGGACCGCAGGACGGCCCGGCACTGGCTGAAGAGCGCGATCTTGCCGCTTACTTCCTGGTGCGCACGGACTCGGGGATAATTGAGAAATCGACATCGCGATTCGAGGAATTGAAACAGGAATGAACACCACTATTCTGACTATCGTCTTCAGTTTCATCGTCATGCTGCTGGTCATCGCAGGCATGAGTGTCGGTATCATGAACGGGCGGCGCGCGATCAGTGGCAGTTGCGGCGGCCTGAATGGCGGACGTTGCGAACTTTGCAGCGGTAGCGGTAACTGCAAGAACAAGCGCCGCAAGGGGAAGAGCAATGAATAAAAAATCCTGTGTGGTCAAGGACTACATGGCCAGGACACTGGTGACTTTCAAACCCGACACAGACGTGCTGGATGCCGTGCATTCGCTGGTCAAGAATCGCATTGCCGGCGCGCCCGTCGTTGACGACGCCGGTAACCTGCTTGGCATGTTGTCGGAACTCGATTGCCTGAAGATTGCATTACATGCTGGCTATCATGGTGATTGGGGCGGACCGGTATCCGACTACATGAGTGACGGCGTGGAAACGGTCGATGCTGACATGAGCATCATTGACCTCGCGCAGGTTTTCATCGATTCGCGGTTTCGCCGCTATCCGGTGATGGAGAACAATCGCCTCGTTGGTCAGATCAGTCGACGGGACGTGCTCCGCGCGCTGGAGTACCTCGCCAAAGACTAGCACCATCATGGCTGAGCAAAAGTACCTGAAATTCGAAGGGCGTATCCTGTTGCTGGGCTTCGGCTCAGTTGCGCAGGGCCTGCTGCCTTTGTTGCTGCGGCACATCGACGTGCCGGCGAATCGCATCTCGATAATCACGGGCCATGAACGCGGCCGCGCCGAAGCAGAGGGATTCGGCGTGAGTTATCTGGTCAGTCCGATTACTCGCGACAATTTTCGCGCCATCCTGGGGCCGCGACTTTCTCGTGGCGACATCCTGATCAATCTCACCGTGGATGTTTCCAGTGCCGCATTACTCGAGCTCTGCTGTGAACAGGGTGTTCTGTACATCGACACATGCATAGAGCCCTGGTCCGGCGGTTATACCGACGAGTCGATCTCGGCATCGGAGCGATCCAATTACGGCCTGCGCGAAGCGGCACTGGCCCTGCGCGACAAGTTTCCGAAAGGTTCGACGGCGGTTGTCACGCATGGCGCGAATCCTGGGTTGATTTCTCATTGGGTCAAGCAAGGCCTCGTGAATCTTTCACGGGATATTCTGGGTCGGTCGGATATTCCGAAAACCGGGCCGGAGTGGGCGCAGCTTGCGATGGAGCTTGGAATCAAGAGCATTCATTGTTCCGAGCGTGACTCGCAAATCGCAGCACCGCGCAAACGCCGCGGCGAATTCGTCAATACCTGGTCTGTGGACGGATTCATTGGTGAAGGTTCGCAACCCTGCGAGCTGGGCTGGGGCTCGCACGAAAAGCATTTTCCGCCGGACGGCAATCATCACGAATTCGGATGCAAGGCCGCCATTTACCTGGACCGGCCCAGTGCGTCGGTTCGTGTGCGCTCATGGGCGCCCCATCAAGGCTCGTTCCACGGCTTCCTGATTACTCATGCCGAAGCGATTTCCATCGCGGAATATCTGACCGTACGCGACGGCGACAGGGTTGTTTACCGGCCAACTTGTCATTATGCCTATCACCCGAGCGACGACACCGTACTGTCCGTACACGAGCTCGCCGGGCGACACTGGGTCCCGCAGCAAAAGCTGCGGCTCGTGCGCGATGAAATCACCGACGGCATGGATGAACTCGGGGCGCTATTGCTCGGCCACAAGAAGGGTGCGTACTGGTACGGCTCGCAATTGTCGATACATGAAGCGCGCGAGCTTGCGCCCTATAACAATGCCACGAGCCTGCAGGTCGTTGCCGGCGCGCTCGGTGCCATCGTCTGGGCGATGCAAAATCCCGCCGCAGGGATAGTCGAACCCGAGGATCTCGATTTTCAGCGCGTGCTGGAAATCGCCAATCCCTACCTCGGAACGGTTGCCGGGACCTATTCGGACTGGACGCCGTTGCAGGGGCGCAATCACCTGTTTCTCGAAGTCCTGGACGTTGATGACCCCTGGCAGTTCAAGAATGTTCGGGTGCATTGACGAGCCGCGTTAAACCGTAAGGTCCTGGCTCTGACCCATGAAGTCAGATGGCCCGGGCTCGACTGACGCCGATCGTGCGACCGCCATATTGCGTGAAGTTCAGACGGTTGATTGCCGACTGGGCGTCCGTATCGTTGCTCATTTCGACGACTCCGCAGCCAGTGCTCAGGCCGGTTTGCGGGTCTTTTGTAATTTCAACTGAATCAATATGCCCGAACTTACAGAACACACCTTCGATGTCCGCGACCGTCGATGTTCGCGGAATGTTTCCAATGTGTAATTTCGTCGACATGCGAATTCCCTTGCCCGTGCTGGATCGGACGCCGACTGTACAAGACATCGAGGTCAACAAGTACCTATTTCGTTTACTCGAGCAGCAGGTGCACGCGGCGATTGCGTTTGCCCTTGTTCTCGATCTTGCTGATCCGTACAGCGCCAATTTCACTGGTATTACTGACGTGAGTACCGCCACAGGGCTGAAAATCAACGCCCGAGATGCGCACCGTTCGAATGTCGCCCGCTCCTCTCGGTGGTTGCACTGACATCGTGCGCACGAGCTCCGGACGCTCGTCGAGCTCGGCCTCGGTGATGCCGCCAAACACCACGTCGTGCGCTTCGACGACGAGGGCGTTGATGCGCTTTGTCAGGTCGTCCTTGTCTATCTCATGGGTGCCGAGGTCGAAATCCAGGCGACTCTTTTCTGCTCCCACCGAGCCACCGGTCACGGGTACCGGAATCAGTGAGCCCAGCAGGTGCATGCAGGTATGCATACGCATATGTCTGTAGCGGCGCTCCCAGTCAATCTCAGTATCGACCGAGTCTCCGGGTTGCAGACCGTGATCCTCGGTATCGAGCTGGTGTCTGATTTGATCGTTTGAGTCGCTCTTCCTGGTATCCAGCACCTTGTGGACCCTTCCATCGAGCCCAAACACCTGTCCCGTGTCGCCCGGCTGGCCGCCACCGAGTGGGTAGAAGATCGTCTGGTCAAGCGCTATCCATTCACCTTCCACGGCCGTCACCGTTGCCCGGAGTTTTGTTAGGTAACTATCGTCGTAATAGACTCTTTTTACTTTGGGCATTTTGAGTTCCTGCTGTTTTGTGACTTCGGGGAATAGTCTTGCATTGAATCTGCCATCGCAAGCGTTTGGCGCCTTGTCTGTGCCAGGTCCTGATTCGGCTGCGTTATAAAGCGCGCCCACCCGGCGACCTATGCTGCCATGACCGGCTAGCCGATGGAGTAAGTCGGGCGCTACAAGACGATCGTGCCGGAGTACGTGGCCGATCTCGAGAAGCGTGACGCCGAAGGCAAAGTTTCGCAATTGGTGGATCAGCCCGATCGCGCGTAGTGCCTGGCTCGAGGCGCGCGGCGAGCCCATCGAGCAAGGTGCCTCCGACGAGACCGGCTGATTTCGCAGCGGCAAGCCGCGCTCGAATCAGCGCATAGATACGAGTCTAGTCAGCCAGGAACTTCGTCCCCAGCGTACGCCGCCGCAGGTAGGCATAGACCTCAAGCAGCGGCAGTTCTTTCGGGCACACGTCGGCGCAGGCCATCATGCCCACGCATCCGAAAACGCCCTGCTCGCTGGCAACGACCTCGAACCAGTCTGCATCGTCGCGCTTGTCGCGCGGATCCATCATGAAGCGCGCAACACGGTTGAGTCCGGCGGCCGCGAGGAAGTCCGGTTTCAGGTTGGCAACGCCACACGAAGCGACGCAACAACCGCATTCGATGCAGCGATCGCCTTCGTAAATCGCCTGTGCGATGTCATCGCTCATGCGTTCCTCTTGCGCATCTTTGTCGAAGGGCTGCTGTTCGTGTATCCACGCCTCGGTGCGCTCGGCCATTTCCCGAAACCAGGTTCCCGTATCCACCGACAAGTCGCCGATGAGCTTGAAAGCGGGCAACGGATGCAAACGAATCGTCTCCGGCAGGTCACCCGTCAGGGTCCGGCAACCCAGCGCAGGACGACCGTTCACGAGCATGCCGCAGGAGCCGCAAATCGCGGAGCGGCAGGCAAAATCGAATTGCAGTCCCGAGTCCTGGGTTTCACGAATCTCGTTCAAGGCCATGTACAAGGTCATGTACGGGCGTTCGTTGATCTCAAAGAAATCAATGTGCGGCTCGCTTTCCGGATCTTCAGGATTGAAACGGAATATTTCGAATCGCAGCCGACGCGGCGCTGTAGTTTCCTTGTCGCTCACCTTGCCTCTCCCTGGGACTGTCGTAGACGGCTGCCAAAGGGCTCGAAGGTCGCCAGCCGCCCTTCTCCGACTTGCCCTGCACTGACAGCATCATTGTATTCGCCGATGGTCGCCTGCATTTCGATACGTTCATCGCTGCCGTAACCGCGGTGACCCGGGGGCAGGTCAAGCAAGCCGACCGGCTCGTAGCTCAAGGTAGGTGCGCCTGCATCGGGCTGCCAGCGAGCCAGCGTGCGACTCAACCACTCGCGGTCGTTGCGCAACGGGAAGTCGGTCCTGAAATGCGCGCCTCGACTTTCTGTTCTTGCAAGCGCGCCCATCGCGACCGTCAATGCCAGTCGCAACATGCCGGGCAAACGCAGCGCGAACGCAAGTTCGGGATTGGCGCCCGGTCCCTTGTGTCGCAGCACGACATTCGAGCACTCGTCGATCAAGGCCCTGATGTCTTCCACAGCCGACTTGAGATCATCACCATTCCTGAAAATGCCAACCTTGCCGATCATGACCTCACCGAGCGCATCGCGAATTTCGTAAACGCTGCGCCCCGTGCCCTCGCGTTGCAACAATGTTGTCGCGCGCGCTTCGGCAGCAGCCAATGCGGCGAATGCGACTTCAGTATTGGCGTGCAGGGTCGTCAGGGATGCGTACTCGGCGACGCGAGCGCCAACGACGCGCCCGGCGACCAGCGTCTCGGCGAGACTGTTGCCACCAAGCCGGTTAAACCCGTGCATATCCCAGCAGGCTGCCTCGCCGACGGCATACAGACCCGCGAGGCCATAGGCCTCGCCGTCCTTGTTCACACGCACGCCGCCCATCGAATAGTGCTGCGTCGGACGCACGGGAATCAGGTCGTGCGCGGGATTGATACCGGCAAAATCGCGGCAAATATCAAACACTTCCAGCAGCTTCGTCGTCAGGTGTTTCTCGCCCAGGTGGCGGATGTCGAGCCACAGGTGACTGCCATTTGGCGAGTCGACCCCATTGCCGTCCTTGATGCATTGCTCCATGTGCCGGGACACGACGTCGCGGCTCGCGAGCTCCTGTTTTTCAGGCTCCGCGTTCACCATAAATCGGTGCAGGTTCCTGTCCAGCAGATAGCCGCCGTCGCCACGACAACCTTCCGTTATCAGAATGCCACTCGGTGACAGCGCGGTCGGGTGAAACTGGACCGCTTCCATGTTGCCGAGCGGCACGATACCCGTGTCGAGCGCGAGTGCGGCACCGGTCCCGTAATTGATCGTCGCGTTCGTCGTGTAACGACCGTATATGCGTCCGTACCCGCCGGTTGCGATCACCGTGGCCTTGGCCAACACACAAAAATGTTTTCCTGTCCGCAGGCAACGTGCAACAACGCCAATGCAGCGGCGGCCATCGTGTACCAGGGACACCGCCTCGACGCGGTCGCGCACCGTGATGCCGAGTCGAACCACCTGGCTGTCGACGGCGTACAAAGCCGCGTGCCCTGTACCGGCTGCCGCGTAACAGGCGCGCCACTTTGCGGTGCCGCCGAAATCGCGATGCGTGATGAGGCCGTCGTTTTCGAGTGCCTCGTCGATTTCGACGGATTCGCCTTTAATGAAGTACTTATTCTTGCCGCCTCGCACACGCGTCCACGGCACACCGTAGTGCGCCAGCTCACGCACGGCGATCGGCGCTTCCTCGGCGAATATCCGGGCCACCTCCTGGTCGGCGCCCCAGTCAGAGCCGCGAACCGTATCCTGGAAGTGCACGTCCGGACTGTCGCCTTCCGCTTTCACACAATTGCCGAGCGCCGCCTGCATGCCACCCTGGGCTGCACAGCTGTGGCTGCGCCTCGGTGGTACCAGCGACAGTATCATCGCGTCCTGTCCCGCCGCGGCCGCTTCAATCGCGCAGCGTTCGCCGGCAAGACCGCCGCCGATCACGAGTACATCGGTCGTTATGAGTTGCGACGTCACGATGCAACATCCGTGAGCAGGAATTCAAGCGGCGGTGACATCCATCCCGCCAGCACCAGCAGCGTGATGGTGCCGAGACCCAGCACCACCCAGAAGATGAACTGTTCGATGCGATGCAGGTAACGACGGTGTGGCAGGAAGCCGCTGCCCCATTTTACGACCAGGCGATAAAGCCCGACGCTGGCGTGAAACTCGACGCACAGCAGCAGGATCGCATACGGTAACCATAGGCCTGCGGCCACGCGCGCCATGCTGGTCGTCGATTCGATACCCGCATGCTCGCCAAACAGCGGCGTAAAGACGTCGACGCCGAGCAGGATCAAATGGAAACTGCCGAGCACGAGGATCACCATGCCCGTGCGTACTTGCCAGATCCAGAGCATGGACTCGAGGTGCGGAACAAACGGTGAGTTGTCGCGTCGCGACGGTACCTTTTCGCGGCCGGCTCGATCCAGGCCCTTTGCCAGCGCAATCATGCGCCGCCTTTCCGCCAGCTGCGCCGGAATCTTGCGTGCGGCGAAGACTGCGTGGATGACGAAGAGCGTGAAGATGGCGGCGACCGTCGGCTGCGCGATGTAATAGTCCTCGAGCATCGTCGCCATCCAGTTGAAACCGCGTTCCCCGGTCAAAATCGATCCGACCAGGATGACGTGGCCCCACATGAACAGCGCGAGCACGAGGCCGGTGCCACCGCTGATAAGTTCGTAAACGATCTGACGTCGTCCGTTCGCCCTCGCCCCGTCCACGTTCGTGGTGTTAGTCAGCGTCTTCATTTCCAACTGGATCCAGCGTCGACATGATGTGCGGGTTTTCTTCTTTTTCCGCGAGCAGCACATGACAGGTATCGCACTCATGTTCGAGCTCTACCCTTTCAGCCGTGCGCATGCGCTTGTTGTGACAGCGGAAACAACCGTCCGATTGTTCGTGCCCGATGTGATTGGGATAGGTGTCCCACCACACCTTCATTTGCGGGAACACGTTGACGGAATAGATATCGCCCAGTGTATTGGCTGCCGCCACGATCGCGTCCTTGTCTGCGACGGCGAGCTCCGGGTAATTGTCAGCGTAGTAGCGTGTCAGCTGCTCGTCGATGGCGACGCGTGCAAGTTCATGAGATTCGTACTCGGCATCGATGATGCGCAGGCCTTCACGCTTCACAAACGGCAGGTCGCGGTCGATCAGGCCCGAACTGATCGCCCGGTCAATCTCCTTTCCGGGCGGCTGGTAAATGTGGCTCGGCCGATTGTGGCAGTCGACGCAATCCATGGTCCTCCACATGCCGCCTTCTTCAGGTGCCTTGCGGTCGCTGAAGACAATGACTTCCCCATCCTCGTTATTGAACTCGACTTCGTAAATCTCTTCGCGCGTCTCGTCGGAGCGATAGCGAATCTCGACGTCCGGGTCGACATGCCAGTGTATGCCTGTGGAGCCCGTTCCTTCGGAACCGCCGACGCGCAGCAGCAGTGCCGTGGTCAGCTCGGTATTCTCCTCATCGTCCTTGTAGGTCTTGCGCACGGATAACTTGTCGCCCACAAACTTCGTCGGCCAGTGACATTGCTCACAGGTATCCCGGGCCGGGCGCAGGTCGTGCAGCGGCGTCGGTATCGGCCGCGGGTAGAGATCGAGTGCCACGGCGACCAGCTGCCAGGCACCGTCAAGCTTGGACTTGACGAACCAGTCGGCCCCCGGACCGATATGGCAACCCGCACATTTCACTCGGGAATGCGCGGATCTCTGGTGTGCCGTGTGCTCGGGCTCCATCACCGAGTGGCAAGCCATGCCGCAAAACTCGACGGACTCCATCACCTCCAAACCCTTGTAGGTCGCGGTAGAGAGAATGACCACGTTGAATATCGTCGCGCCAAGAAAGATCAGCAGCCAGTTGCGGGTCTTCGGCACATTCAGATCGAAGACCGGCATCAGCGGCGTACTTTCTCCGCCGGGCATGCGGTTGATCTTGCGGCGCCACAATACGGCCCCGATCGGGATCAGGACCAGGCCGGCGACGAAAATCATCGGCAGGATCAGATAGGTCAGGATGCCGAGATAGGGTCCGCCCTCAAAGCCGAACTGCTCGAGCACAAACAGGCTCAGCATGAGCACCAGACTCGCGACTGAAATCGCCGTACCGGTCAGGCTGATTACGCTGCGTGTGATCGAGACAATAAAATTCCTAACCATAATGATCCTCAGACGATGGTCGCTAATTGTTGGTTACTGTTTCAGGCGCCCAGCAAAGCAAAGATTATCCCAAAAGCAAGGGTGACTCCGATAAGTAGAAACACCGTACCCCAGGCGTAGGCTCTGCGAACTTCGGCGGACGTCGGGGCGTCCACAAGATAGTCGTTCAGCTCGTTATTGTCGAGCAGGCGTTGATATTCGAGCGGCCGTTCCGCTTTGAATTGATCCAGGGGCATCTTGCCCAGAAACACGACCAGGTCCATCGGAAAACTTTCGGGACGCAAGTGCGTGTGGAAGAAATGGAATACAAAGATGAATCCGGTCGCAAGCAAGGCCTCGTCACTGTGAATCACGTAGGCCGCGTTCAGCGTCCAGCCCGGGAGGAAGGATGTGAACAAGTCCGGCAACCATAACATCAATCCCGATAATCCGATTACCAAAACGCCCCAGAACACGGCGAGATAGTCGAACTTCTCGAAATAGGTCCATCGGTCCCCTTGCGGTCGCTCGCCGAAATAGAGGAAGTAACGGATGTTCGCCACGAAATCGCGGAAGTCCCTGGGCTGCGGCACCATCGAATTCGGTCCCCACAACAAGCCCCTCTCCTTGTTGAATGCCCAGCGAATAAGCAGGTGCACGACGTGAAATGCCATGTACCCGAAAGTACCAATCGCCGCGACGCGGTGTATGAAGCGCGCGGATTCCACTCCGCCCAACAGGTCCATCAGCGTTTGCGCCCAGGGTGCCGCATGAAACTTCAACGGCAAGCCGGTCAAGGCAAGCAGGAGGAAGGTCACGATAATGACGACATGCATGCGAATGTTCATCTTCGTAAAGCGTCGCACGTATTGGCCGGTGGTGTCGTACTCCTCTTTGAATTCACCGCGCAGTACGCCAACCAGTGAACGCTGCAGCCAGAGGACGTCGTGGATACCGAAGAAACCGAACACACCGACCAGGAGCGCCGTCATGAACACCCAGATGACGTACACAATGTAATTGTCGTCGGGGTTGGTCGGATCGTTATGCGGATCGTAGCTGACAAAGGCTTCACTAACCTCGCCGTGGCAACGACTGCAGGTCGCAACGAGATTGTCCGGATGCACGCTTGACAGCGGGTCGTCCGCAGCAACATTGCTGTGGGGCGTATGGCAGTCGGCACACGTTGCGCCGCTCACAAAGCCGAGGTCGTTCGCCTTGCCATGAAAGCCGTCGCGGAATGTTGTCAGGTATTCTTCGTGGCAGCCGCCGCAGTTATCGGCTGAAGTCAGCCGGCTCGCGGCGCTCGTTGGATCACCGATCTCGTGGGTCGCGTGGCAATCGATACAAACCGGGCCATCTTCCCCCGCTGCCCACTGTTGCCCGTGAGCGCTTTGCGTTTTCCAGTTTTCCAGCAACAGCAGATGACAACTGCCGCACATTTCGGGCGAGTTCTTGTGCGCTGCCGGTGCCCGGTCACTATCAACCGGCAGTATGCCGTGATCGCCGTGACAATCGCTGCAACTCGGTGCGTTGATCAGGCCCGACAGCAACAGGGCTTTGCCGTGCTCGCTGGTCAGGTAACCGTCGATCAAGGACGCCGGCTCGTTGTGGCAGGCGCCGCATTGCTTGATCTGGTTGACAGACGAAACCGCAGACGCCAGGTTATCGGTCAGATGAATGCTGTGCGGATCGCCGTGGCAATCATTGCACGACACGTCGCTTTCATGCGCGCTGCGGCTCAGGGTTCGAAGCAGTTTTCCATGACACTCCGCACAACTGTCCTCGTCGGTCAGCGCTTCGAGGTCGTCGCCTTCGTGTTCGCCGCCGACATTGGTATGACAGTCCTGGCAAGCGAGATCCGGATGCGCCGGTGACGTGAACGCCACATCTTCGTGGCACTCGCCGCAGTCCAGTGCCTGTGCGTGAACGGACGCCGCTAGAACCAACAGCAGTACAAATACCAATGCCTGCCAAAGGTACTGAGTGACGCGTGTGGCGGTATGCATGATTGGATCTTCTTTGTTCTTTCCCGGTTAGTTGTACAAGGCCCCGGCATCCACGTAGATCTTGTAGGCCGAGATTATCCCGCCTTCCAGCTCGAAAATATTTGCGAACGGCACCGTCAGCTCGGTGCCGTCATGCCGCGTGTAGGTCACTTCGCCATCGCAGACCAACACGTCGTCTTCGGCGATGGTTCGCGACAGTACGTGACGGCAGGCTGCGATCGATTGAAAAAACCCATCCACTGCCGCACGGATCGCATCCCTGCCCTGCACCGCCGGTGCTGAACCGAAACGGAACGTTGCCTCGTTTGTCAGGAATCCGAGGAAACGTTCCGTTTCCTTGGCATCGATCGCCGCAAACAGCCTGCGCAGGCGATCGTGCCAAGCGTCGTCCGTGGTCATTGCTGGCTGGCGTAGTAATGAACCAGTGCTTTGATGTCGTCTGCACTCAAAGCGTCCAGTTTTTCTTTCATCTTTTTGTCCTGGGGTCGATCACCCGAATTGTAGCGCGCAATTTCGGTTTCCAGATAACCTGCCCATTGACCGGCCAGGATCGATGCTTCGTCCTCAACGTTCGAACCGCCTTCCGAATGGCACTGCTCGCATTGCTTTTCATGCACGGCAGCACCCGCCTCGGCCAGCGCTGCATCGAATTTCTGTGCGGCAGGCACAAACGGGAGTGCGGAATAGGCATCGCCAAGCGCTTCAATATCATCGTCACTCAGTTCAGCCGCGATAGCACACATGGTTGTCGCTGCGCGACTGGTATCGCCTTGTCGATATTTGCTCTCGGAGCAGGGTCGCTCTTCGTCTCGAAACATGAACAACGCATCGGCATGCCCGAAAGCGTCAATTCCGGCGATCGTTGGAACATCGTTCCACTTGCTGACACCCTTGTCGCCGTGACAGCCGTTGCAATCTGCCATCATCGCGTCGATATCGCCCGCCATCGCCATCGAAAAAAGGCCCATCAGTAACAATGAAAAAAGAACTTGAATGAATTTCATGACTATCTCCTAATGCCCGCCGATGCCAATGACATCGAGCTAATTTCAACCTTCCAGCGGGTAGTGAACAATAAGTACTTGTCGCGATCAACTAGTGCAATCGCGAATCGGCGGCGCGATGGGCATTGTGGTCGCCCGCGGCGATTGCATGCAGCTGATTCCAGTCCCGGATCTCGATTTTTCCGCGTGGCGCGTAGATCGTCCCGGAACGCTTCATATTGGCCATCAGGCGGCACACGGTTTCTTCGCTCAGGCCCAGGATACCGGCCATCTCCGAACGTGAGAACGGCATCGGGAACCCGCAGTTGCTGCGCTCCGTGCCAGGCGTCATGAGCAATATGAACGACGCAATCTTCGCCGCAGCGCTCGAATGACCCATCACTTCCATCAGGGCCCTGCTGTGTGCCAGCTGGGCATTTACCGACGCAATCAGCCGCATCGCGACTTCGGGCTCATCGCGAACCAGGTCCAGCAGGGCCCGGTGATTTATTTTGCAGGCACGCACCGTCGTGGAGGCAATCGCCGTATAGGCATAACGATTTTCATTCAGGGACTGCAGACCCAACAGCATCTTGCCAGGGCTGCTCAAGCCGACGATGTGCTCGTGTCCGTCCGCCGAATGCGAACAGATTTTCACCATGCCCGCTGTCAGCGAATACAGGCTTGTGCTGGGTTGGCCCTGTAGAAAGAGTGTTTGTCCCGGCTCGTACGCATCTGCCTGAACGGCGCCATCGACAAGGCAGGCGATATCGGGATCCGCAAGGGGCCCGCCCTCCGCGCGAAACTCTGAAAACGGACACACACCATTGCCACACGACATCGTCTCGCACCTCAACTACGGGGCCACAGAAAACACTGTTTATGGGCTGTTTTAGTGGCTGCGTCGATAGCGACTTTCCGGATTGGGGGCCTCGGTTATTACCTAGGCGAAACTGACATATGTCAATTTCAAAATGACGTTCTCTCTACTTGTTAGAAGAGTAGGTAAAAACCGAGGGTAGCTGGGGCACCGCATACGCAGAATCCACACGCGTTTTTCTTTTTGAAACTGACAATTGTCAGTGCCGTTCGCAACGACGACTCTTACGCTTTGCACAGTGCCGGAAATACGCCTCGATCACTTACAGCGGATATCCGGCTTGACGCAAAAACCAAAACGGATAAGGAGAACGAAAATGAGCCGGTTTGCGAGTTTCTTACGATTGACGTGGTCTTTCCTCGTCGTCTTCGTGCTGGCGTTCTCGCTGGCGGGATGCGAAGGGGACGATGGCGCTGCCGGCGCTAAAGGCGATCAGGGAGATGTCGGCCCAATAGGTCCTCAAGGACCTCCGGGTGTGCCCGACAACGTCACAGCGGCGATCGAAAAGGCCAGCGTGGAGTCCTGCGGTGTCTGCCATGACGGTGTTGGCGATCAGCACCAGGCGATCTACGACAAGTATGTCGATGCCAGTGCATTCGTGATGACATTTACAAACTTTACGAGTACGCCGAATGCCGGGCTTTTCGATGTCAGGCTGGAATTCACCATTACCAAGAATGGCCTGCCCTTTACCGACTACGCGGGGCTGGACGAGGCACGCTTCTACGTGACCCAGTATGACAGTGCAACGCGAACCTACATCAACGGCAACACGCGCCTGAGCACTCTCACGACCCTCGGGCCCGGTAGTTATGCTTTGACGCGCAACGGTTTAAGCTTTGACCCAACCGCGAACGGCATGGTCTACGGTTACATCGCCGATGACGCCCTGTTTACGCACGAAGGGGCGAGTTCGGAATTGCCGGAAGGAAGTCACGTACATTTATATGACAACGTCGCCAACGTGGCCCTGGCTTACGGTGACGCCAACGTCACAGACCCGGATACCTATGTATCCGCCGCGAACGTAGCCGGGTGCGAGAAATGCCACGGCTCACCGTACCTGAAACACGGCTATCGCGGACCACAGGCCGCCGGACTGCCCGATTTCGCCGCCTGCAAATCCTGCCACTACGACGACCGCAACGGTGGTCACAGAGATTGGCAGTACATGGTCGACGAGCCGCTCAACTGGGCCAATGAGGTAGCCCTGGCGCCTGGTAAGTACGACTACAAAGCGACATTGATGAACGATGTGCACATGTCGCACGCGATGGAGTTCCCGTACCCGATGTCCATGTCGAGCTGCAACACCTGCCACGAAGGCAAGCTGGACCAGATTCTCACCGATGCCAATTTCACGGCGGAGACCTGCAAGAGCTGCCACCCGGTACAGGGTATCGACGCGGCACCGGGCGAAACGTATGCCCAGCCTCACCGGGCCCCGCCACTGCAGTACCTGTGGGATGAATCAGGGTTTGCAGGCATCCATGATATCGACGACAACTGCTCGACCTGCCACAGCGACCCGAATGTCTTTCCGTTTACGGGAATTGCAGAACGGTTCAACGAAATGCATACGGGCTATGACGTCAACATTTACAACGCGTCCGGACAGAAATACTCCGACCTCTACACAGTCTCCATCGACAACATAACGATGAGCGGCAACACGTTGACGGTGAATTTCAGTTCCAACGATCCGGCCATCGTTCCTGAAGTACTCGTGTCGCTCTACGGCTGGGACAGCAAGAATTTTATCGTTGCGTCTCACACCAGCGATGGCAGCACAAACTGCACCAGTCGAAGTGGTGCCCCTGGTGGCTGCAGAATGGAGTACGCACCGGAAAGTTCCGGCGGCAGCGCCAATCCGCTGTTCACAGAGGATGCTGCCAGTGTGCCCGGTGACTGGATGGTGACGGTCGACCTGGCTGCCTATGTGCCGACGGCGTTCCTGCCCGAGGACATTCCAACGATGATCGCCAATGGCTCTATCAAGAGGGCGGAAATTACGATCACGCCGGAGATGGTCGTCGGCGGTACGGATGTCGTTCTCACAGCGGCGAACGCAACCTTTGATATCGACGGCAGCATCACTGATCCCGACTACTTCAAGGGCGCCAAGGCAACGGTTGACACCGCGAAGTGCAATGTCTGCCACGACGCACTCGCCAGCAGCTTCCACGATGGCAGCGGTCGAGGCGGCGACGGTATCGAAGTGTGCAAGAACTGCCACGTTACAACGAGTCCCGGCAGCCACCTCGAGATGGCATCACGCGCTATCGACTCCTATGTGCACGCGATCCACTCATTCCAGCCATTCGACCTGGATGATGTCGCCGCAGCGAATGATCCGGTGTTCAATGCCAGAACTGAACAGCACATAGTTCACACGTTCCCGAACTTCACGATCAGGAACTGCGAAGCCTGCCACGTAACAGCTGGCGATCCGACCGGCACACCGAACGTTGACTACCCTGTCACTTACAATGTGCCGGATCAGTCCAAGTCCATGCCGGGCGTGCTGTCCAAATCCTGGGCTATCGCGGATCGCAACATCGGCAGCGTGCCTGAGTACGTCACGGGACCTGCTTCCAGGGCCTGCGGTGCTTGCCACAGGGCGGACCTGATCAATCCGGATCTGGCCAGCGACCTCGCGACGTTCAATGCGCACACCGAGGCGTTTGGCACGCTGGAAGCGAACGATGATGACGATCTGATCCTGTACGGCATCATCGACAAGATCATGAGTATGTTCGAATAAGCTCCTACAGCTTATGGTAGTGCCTGGCCGGGAGAGCAATCTCCCGGCCTCTTTTTTTGCCGCTGCAAAATGCCCGCCGCTTCGGCATACTATGACCTCAAACTGAAATACGTATATGTACGCGTCCCTGCACGTCGAACAGCTATTCCGATTGCAGTGTTCGCATCGCAGAATCAGCGTATGGAAAAAGAAAGCCGCAGTGAATTGGTCTACTGCGATTGATAATCTTAGGTGACGAACAATGGCAATCCTCAAGAACCGCGCAGTACACATTATTTCCCTCACTTTGCTGGCCCTTGCCCTCGCCGCTTGCAGCGGCGGCAGCGATGGTTCCGATGGTTCCGCAGGACCTGCCGGTCCCGTCGGCCCTCCTGGACCTCCGGGCCCAACCACCGGCACCGGCCTCCCCATTGCGTCTGCCGACAGAATTAATATCGACGTCACCGAGGTCGCGGTTCCTGCCGGCGGCGGCGCCCCCACCGTCAAACTGACCCTGACCAATGACCTGGGCCAGGGCCTGCAGGGTCTGGCTGCCAGCGAAACCCGCTTCACGATCGCGCAGCTTTCGCCCGGTTCGGGCGGCGGCTCGAGCGCCTGGCAGTCCTATGTCACCCGCAGCAGCAATGGCGTTCCGAATGCACAGGCCAACACGGAGACCGCCACAGCCGGCACTTTCGTCGATAATGGCGATGGCACTTACTCTTACACCTTCGCAAACGCGTTGACAGCCTACCCGGGTGGACCCGTTTTTGATGCCGTGAAAACACACCGATTGGGTGTCGAAATTCGCGAGCAAGCACCGATTTCATCTAATGGCATTCATGACTTTGTACCGGCCGGCGGCGCACCATTGTTCGAACGCAAGATTGTCGATAACGACACCTGCGATGCCTGTCATGACCGCCTCGAGTTCCACGGCGGGCCGAGGACGGACGTCGAGTATTGCGTCACCTGCCACAACCCGTATTCGACGGACGAGGACAGCGGCAATACAGTGGATATGAAAGCGCTCATGCACAACATTCATTCGGGCCGCGACGGCTATGTGATTGTTGGCTACGGCGGTAGCGTCCACGACTACTCCGACATCGTCTGGAGCCAGGACATCCGCAACTGCCAGACCTGCCACGAAGAGTCCGATCTCGATACACCGCAGGCCAGCAACTGGCGGCTCGTTCCGAATCGTGCCGCTTGCGGCACCTGCCATTTCGATGATGGCGATCCTTTGAACGGTGAACATGACTACGCCATTGAAGACGGCATTCATCCGCTGGGATTGACGCTTGCCGACGATACGCAATGCGAGCTTTGCCACGGACCGGCTGCAACAGTCGACGGTGGCCGAGTGCAAGTCGCCAGGGTGCATGAAATCCCAGAAGCCGTCGCCGCGAGAGCATTTGAATACGAGATCGTCAGCGTGGCCAACACGGCACCGGGCGAGTTTCCAACGGTAAGCCTGCGGGTCCTCGATCCAACCGATCCCGCTTACGCAACCGACCCTGCCAGCACGGCTTACGGCATCAACG
>Ga0224510_10000958_pt1 | contig 19948 bp, 24 predicted proteins | sample SF_May12_sed_USG_FD_170161 | JGI IMG/M metagenome (GOLD analysis project Ga0224510, IMG submission 170161) | Sediment microbial communities from San Francisco Bay, California, United States - SF_May12_sed_USGS_4_1 | ecosystem: Environmental > Aquatic > Marine > Sediment | place: USA: California... | reverse complement strand
CTGGACCGGCACGCGGCAACAAGGATCGTGAAACGGCTGGCGAGGCGAGGCGGGATCGACAAGAAGATCTCACCACATTCGCTGCGGCACTCGTTCATCACCGCCGCCCTCGACGCAGGTGTTGCCTTGCGTGACGTCCAAGAGGCTGCGTCGCATGCTGATCCCAGGACCACGATGCGCTACGACCGGGCGAGACGTTCCCTCGACCGGCACGCCACCTACATCGTCGCCACCTTCGTCGCCGGAGCCAGCCGCTGAGCAAAGCGGGGAGCCGACACCCATATGTAACGGCTCCCCGCACAGAACTGCCGGATCCCGGACGCTGGTACGTGCGCGAGATCGCTCGGCGTGGTTGCTGATCTGGGCGCCTTTGCGCACCTGACGGTGGGCGGTGACGCTTCGTTGATGTCCGGGCAGTTGTTGAGGCCCCTCGGATGTTGGTCCGAGGGGCCTCGTGGTCGCTGGTGCCGTCGCGTCGTTTCGGACGCTCAGACTGGCCGCGTGCGGTGGCGAGTGATGCCTCTCTCCGTGCTGAGGACGATGCCGTTTCCTGTGCTGATGACGGCGCCGAGCCAGCTCAGGATCCATGCGAAGTAGGCGAGGCCGGCGAGCAGGCTGGTGTCGTCTTCGCCGGTGGCGGTCTGGCCGTCGCCGAGGGCGACGATGCCGATGACGAAAAGGACCGGTGCTGCAACCAGACACAGGTACCACCGGTCATCGGCGAAAGGTGGAGACCTCGGGCATCCAGTGAGGGGTTTCCATCACTGTTGGCCCTCGGAACAGCCGCAGACCTAGTCGATTCTGAGTACAGTTGGGGTCAACCGGATCGCCGGTTCCCCTCGTCATCACGCGCTGCTGTTTCACCCTCCCTGGACAGGGAGGGTCCGTCTTTAGGAGACATATTGGCGATCGCAATTCGACGTCTCGGCGGGCCGGCGAGCGTGCTGGCTGGTGCTGCCTGGCTGGTCATCTGGTTCCATCAGCAACAAGCCCACGGCCCGACCCAGGTCAATGAGATGAACGTGGTGTGGGGGATGACCTGGATGGACACCGGCCGGTTGCTGGTGATCCCCATGGCCCTGGTGCTGGTGGGGTTGGCAGCCATCTATCAGCGACGCGAGGCCCCGGGACGGCTCGGCGCGATGGGGAGTGCACTCACCTTCGTCGCGCTCGGGCTGCTGATGGCAGCCACGTTGCTCGAGTTCGGATCATTTCCGTGGGGATCGTATGAGCGGACCTTCGAGGAAGCCACCGGACTGGCCGGGTCCAATCCCGCCGGAGCCATCCAAAGCCTGATGTCGCTCGTCTTCACGGTCGGGCTCGCCATTCTCATGACAGACCTGGTGAGAGCCAAGGTCGTCTCGATATGGGTCGCTCTGGTGCTCGTGGCCGGTGCCCTCGCGACCGTGTTCCTGTCGCCGGTCTTCTTCGTCCCCGGCCTGGCGTGGCTGGTGCTGGGCATCGTGGTCTGGCGCGGAGCAAAGCGGGTCGACGCTGTAACTCGGTGACCGGGCCGGAGGAACGTGGACCGTGGTCCGTCGGCCGTCTTTCGGGTCACGCGGCACGGAGTCTGACTGCACAGCTCAGATCCAACCGGCACGTCATCGGCAGTGACGACGTGAAGCGAACCACGATCGCGCTCGTGGGAGTAGTATTCCAATCACTCCGAGCACGATGTCGATCGAGCTGTCGATTGCGTTCTCCGACGTCGCAAAGACGGTTGTCCGTCAGAGGACGAATAGCGTGCGAACTGGCGCGCACCCCCGAGGGCCGGAAGTGCCCGTCGCTAGTGGGTGTTCTGCGGATCGACCCCGTCCGCCTGACCCCCCGCTTCCGGACTCGTTATCCGTAGGTCGCCGGCTACCGCCCAGGTCGGCGAAACCCAAGCCGATCACCAGCTATGCGTCATAGCGAGCGCCGACACAAGTCGAGCAGACCGGCACCTACGCGTGCGGGTTGTCAGCGTGGCCGGTAGACGTCCCGCCGGTGTTGTACTCGGTGGATCAGGACGGTCTCATCGTCTTCGAGGATTTCGTAGATGACTCGGTAGTCACCGCGGCGTGCCGACCAGAGGCCCTCGAGCTCGCCCACCAGTGGTTTGCCCAGCCGTTGGGGGTTCTCGGCGATCGGACCGAAGATGGTCTCGAGCGCGGCGTGACGCACCTTGTCCGGGAGTCGGTTGAGGTGGCGCAGTCCTTCGGGCGTGATCTCAACCTCGTGCACGAGGCTGCCTCACACGTGGTCGCGAAGCCGGAGCCGTTTGCCCTGGGATGCTTCTCGTCGCGACTTGCGTAGCGACTTCATCAGCTCGTCGTCTCGGAGGATGTCGAGGGATTCCTCGAGGGATTCGAGATCGTCGGGACTCATGAGGACAAATGAGGGTCGGCCGTTGCGGGTCACCAGGATACGGTCGTGCTGGCCTTCGACCCGGTCGGCCAATTGGGAGAGGTGGGCCTTGACTTCTGAGAACGGGAGGGTGTCACTCATACCGGACATGATAGGTCAAAATAATGACCTATCAAGTCCCTTCCTCGTTGCGCTCCCCAGCGCCGATCACCAAATCGGGGACACGAGCGAGAAACCCACCGAGTGCTCGGGATCGGCACCTACGAGTGCGTCTACAGCTCCCTCAGGCGTAGGCTCCGCACGGGTTCGAAGTCGGATCGGTTTCTGGTAGCGAGACCCAGACCGTGTCCAATCGCAGTTGCCGCGATGAGGGCGTCGGGGAGACGGATGCCGCTCTCTCGACGGATTCGCCCAGCATGTTCCGCCACCGTTCGGTCGACAGGGATCTCCCGGAATGGCGCAAGGAGGGTGCTGACCAGATCAGAGGCGGTATTGCCCGCAAAGAGCTCGGCTCGGGTGATGACCGAGTAGTGCAGTCGGTGGCGCCCGGTAGCGAGCTGTCGGGCACCTCGGAGGTGATCGATGAATACGTCGGTATCGACGAGGATGTCAGCCACGATCCCATTCGTCCCGGCTCGGCACTTTGGCGTTCGGAGCTGCGCCGAAGGTGGCCGCCAGCGCCAGCTCGGGATCGGGTGTCTCGTCCTCGAGGTACGAATCGAGCGCACGCCGGATGATCTCCGCCATGGTCACGCCTTCCACTTCGGCGAGGGCATCGATGCGTTGCCGCTGCTCCTCGGTGAGGTACACCTGCGTGCGAGTTGCTGACATACAGCACAATATACAGCATGATGCTCACCCAGATCAGCCGTTCCGGAGCGAGAGCGCCCGGATAGCGCAACCACGCAGACCGGCACTGATGAGCTCGGCCACAGATGGGTGAGGAGACTGCCACAGACGGTGGTTTGGGGTGGCGACGACTCCGGCGGGCCGCTTTGCGAGCTGGGTGGCAGCATGCAACGGGTGGTCGCCGATCACCAGACATGGGTCCAGAACGCTCGCGCTGCCAAACAGCGCCGACCGGCACGTCGAGGACTAGCGGTGTTCGATGGTGGAGACACCGGGAAGGTCGATGAAGGCAGCCTGGTCGGCGGTCACGACGGTCCGATGAGTGGCTCGGGCGGTGGCTGCGATCAGCAGATCATGAGCGCCCCGCGGGCGGCCCTGGCCGCGGACGGCGGCAAGGAGTTCGGCGTGTTCGAACGCCACATCGCGGTCATACGCGATGATCGGGAGTGCTTCGATGATCGCATCGACGTAGGCCTGACGGGTCGTCCGCTGTTTGCGAGAGGCCAGCTTGACCCCAACTATCAGTTCGGCGACGGTGACGGCCGCAATCGCAACGTCGTCGTCATCGTCGATGGCATCGTCGAGATCGATCCCGCCTCGCTCCGCATCGATCAGGAATGTGGTGTCGAGCAGCAGCAGGCTCATCAGCGGTCTTCGATCTCCACAACAGCGCGCAGATCAGCCAGATCGTTCGGCCACGCCGTATCCGGCGAGTGCCGGCGCAGCAGCGACTTCACGTCGGCACCACGTCCGCTGGATACCGGTTCGAGATACGCAACCGCTTTGCCGCGGCGAACGATCGTGTAGTGCTCGCCCCGGTGTTCAACACCGTCGAGCAAATCGGCGAAGTGACGAGCCGCGTCGGTTGCAGTGATATCAGGCATGCAATCAGATTATCCGATTCGCACTCGCAAGGGAACCCTAGCCACGCCGATCACCAAATCGGGTACACGAACGAGCGTTTCGCCGAGTGCTCTGGAACGGCACCTCGGAGTGCGGGGCTGCGATCACTCAGTGTGACGATGAGGATCCAGGTGATCCCTTCGTCTCTACCGATGGCGATCCCACCGTCGCTGACGCGCCCGATGACAGCGGGGGCACGGCGTGATGCGTTTTCGGTGAAGGACAAAGGAAGGAAGGGGAGGGACCAGGTCGTCCCTCCCCTTCCTGTCACTGAACTGGAAGGCGTCTTGCGGTGGCTTCAGTCGACTCGCATCTCCACGCGGAGAGCGCCGTCGTGGAACTTGGCCTCGAAGCGTGCCTCGCTGTCGCCGTTCTCGAACTCCAGCTTGACTCGATCGGAACGAAGGTCCTGGCGTTCCACCATCCAACCGTCGGACAGCGACATCGAGTCGAAATGCATGCGACCGTCGCTCCAAGAGACGGAGATGGTCGCCACCCCGCTCAGGGTGTAGGTCTCGGACCCGGACCCCGTGGGTGTGTCGTCGTCGACACTCGTCGACGTCGTGTCGTCGATGGTGGTGGAGGTCGTGTCCTGGGTGGTCGATGACGTGTCCCCGACGGTCGTCGACGTTGAGTCGTCGCTGGTCGTGGAAGAGGTGTTGTCGATCGTTGTGGAGGTGGCGTCCTGGGTGGTCGAGGAGGTGTCACCGACCGTTGTCGAGGTTCCGCCCGTGGCAGTTCCTTCGCGAAGCCTGACCCTGATGACGCCGTCTTCGAGTCCGGCATTGAACTGGATCCTCCGTGTGCCGTTCCGGAAGTCCACCTCGACTTCACGTCCTGTCGGTACTTCCACCTCGCCGCTCCATCCAGGCGCCGGCAGCACCTCGGTCACCTCGAGCACGGTCCCATCTGTGGCGACGAGCACCGATCCGGCCTCACCGGCCTCGATGACCTGCTCGCTCGCCGGGTTTGCGGGAATCGCAGCCCACGCCACCCCTGTGAGCAACCCCACGGTGGTGAGCGCCGTCATCACGAGCGCCAGTCGATCACGCATGTCCACTCCTCATCTCGGATGGGGACAGCGTGACGTTTGTGCCGTCAGGGTCGCCTCAGATTGTGTTCAACGAAAGTTCAAGACCCGTCGATGGCATCGGCGAGGGTCGCCCACGGCAGGCTGGCGCATTTGATTCGTACCGGATAGTTCTTCACGCCCTGGAGCGCCTCCAGGTCGCCGAGGACCGACCCGGGTCTCTCGGGATCGAGTTCGGCGTCACCGTCCTCCGTGGAGAGCATCGCCTTGAAACGATGCGACAGCTCATCGATCTCGGACTTCGTCTTGCCCTTGATCGCCTCGGACATCATCGATGCGCTCGATTGGCTGATCGAACACCCTTGTCCACGCACCGATACCTGTTTCACGGTGTCGCCGTCGAAGCGGACCTCGACGGTGACCTCGTCTCCGCACAGCGGGTTGACGCCCTCGGCTCGGTTGTCGGGAGCGTCGAGGGCGCTGCGGTTTCTCGGGTTTCGATAGTGGTCGAGGATGACTTCCCGGTAGAGCTCTTCGAGTGACATGGTTACCTCAACGTGAGAACAGAGAACGGACACGTTCTAGTCCCGCGATCAGCGCATCGACGTCATCGCGGGTGTTGTATACGTGAAAACTGGCGCGGGCCGTGGCCGGGACACCTAGTTCCCGCAGGAGCGGTTTGGCGCAGTGATGACCGGCTCGGACGGCCACTCCCTGTTCGTCGAGGATCGTGGCGACGTCGTGGGGGTGAGCATCTCTCAAGGAAAACGAGATCACACCACCGCGGATCGAGAGGTCTTCGGGGCCGAATACGGCGACGTCGTCGTACGCGCCCAGTCGCTCGAGGGCGTATCGGGTGAGATCTCGGTCGTGGTCGAGCACGGCGTCCATACCGATTCCCTCCAGATACTCGATGGCAGCGAGGAGCCCGGCAGCTTCGATGATGGGAGGTGTCCCCGCCTCGAATCGATGTGGGATAGGCGCCCAAGTCGACTCGTGGAGACCCACGTCGGCGATCATCTCGCCGCCTCCCTCGAATGGCTCCATCTCCTCCAGCCGCTCCATCTTGCCCCACAGCGCTCCGATTCCGGTTGGTCCGAGCATCTTGTGGCCCGAGAACGCCAGAAAATCGGCGCCCAGCGTGGTCACATCGACGGGCGCGTGGGGGACGAGCTGGGCGGCATCCACCACGGTGATCGCGCCGAACCGTGCTGCCACCTCGGCGATGTCGGGGATCGGTGGCATGGTGCCGAGGACATTCGACATGCCGGTGACCGCAACCACCCGGACCCGGTCGTCCATCAGGTCGGCGTAGGCGTCGAGGTCGAGCTTGTAGTCGGCGGTCATCGGGACGTGGCTCAGCTCCGCCCCCGTTCGCTTGGCCACCATCTGCCAGGGGACGATGTTGGCGTGGTGCTCCATCATCGTGAGGACGATCCGATCACCAGGCCTGAGGTTGTTTGATCCCCATCCGAAGGCCACCTGGTTGAGAGATGTGGTGGTGCCCCGAGTGATCACGATCTCGCTTGGGTCGGCGGCGCCGATGAAACGGGCGACGGCTCGTCTGGTGGCCTCGAACATCTCGGTCGACTCGATCGACAGCGTGTATGCGCCTCTGTGGACATTGGCATAGTGGGCGGCGGCAAGGTCCTCCATCGCCGCCAGCACGACTGCCGGCTTCTGGCTCGAAGCGCCCGAATCGAGGAAGTGGAGGGCGTGTCGGGAGCGCGTGAAGATCGGGAAGTCAGCGCGGAGGGCCGTCAGGTCGACCATTCAGACCGGCTGCCGGAAGGCTTCGTAGCCTTCGTCTTCGAGCCGGGTGGCGAGTTCCGGACCACCCGAGGCGAGGACCCGTCCGTCCATGAAGATGTGAACGTGGTGGGGTGTCACGTAGTCGAGGAGGCGTTGGTAGTGGGTGATGACGAGGAACCCCCGCTCGGGCGACACGAGCCGGTTCACGCCTTCGGCCACCGTCTGCAACGCGTCGATGTCGAGCCCGGAGTCCGTCTCGTCCATCACCGCCAGCAGCGGTTCGAGAACCGCCATCTGCAGGACCTCGTTGCGCTTGCGCTCGCCCCCGGAGAATCCTTCGTTGAGATAGCGATCCGCGAAACTGGATTCCATCCCGAGCGCCTTCATGGCGTCCATCACCTTGAGGCGAAGCTCGAGCACCGTGTAGTCGATCCCGGTCCTGTTCGAGAGGGCCTGCCGGAGGAACTGGATCACCGACACGCCGGGAATCTCCTCGGGATACTGGAAGGCGAGGAACATCCCTGCCTGCGCTCGATCCGTCGGGGTCGCTGCGGTCACGTCCTCACCGTTGAAGAGGATCCTGCCCTCGGTCACCTCGTACGAAGGGTGGCCCATGAGGACGTTCGCCAGTGTCGATTTCCCGGATCCGTTGGGACCCATCAGGGCGTGGATCTCGCCGCGGTCCACAGAGAGGTCGACCCCTTTGAGGATGGGGACATCGCCCGCCGAGGCGTGGAGGTTTTCGATCTGGAGAAGAGGTGCGCCGGTCACCCCACCAGGGTAGTTTCCACTACCGCCATAGTGAAAACTCGCGACACAGGGTCACCGCTTCCCGATCTAGGCTGCTCGGGAGCGTCGAATGGAGCCCGGTGGACTTTTCGCTCATGACAGAGCCCCAGCTCGGTGGGACCTACGACCAGCTACTGGATGCCGCCCGATGGGCCGAAGGTAAAGGGCTGTATGGGTTCGCTCGATCGGATCACTATTACTCGAGCCGGCAGCCCGTGCCGGATGCCACCGATGCGTTTGCGACACTGGCCGGTCTGGCCCGGGACACCTCTCGTATTCGTCTGTGTGTGCTGGTCTCACCTATCACATTCCGGCACCCGGCCGTGATCGCAAAGACGGCAGCGACCATCGACCAGATGAGTGGAGGCCGGTTCGACCTGGGCGTGGGCACGGGTTGGATGGAGCTCGAACACGAGGCGTTCGGACTGGAGTTCCCACCGACGGCGGAACGTTTCGAACGACTCGTAGAGTCGCTCGAATACATCAAAGCCGCCTTCTCCGGCGAGTCATTCCGAGGTGTCCACTACCGGTTCGAGGGTGAGGCAGGGCCCAAACCCACGGGTCTCAGACTCATCGTGGGTGGCTCGGGGCCAAGGCGCACGCCGACGCTGGCCGGGCGCGTGGCAGGTGAATACAACACGTTTCTCGGCCATCCCCCGGACATCGCCCCCAAGATCGCCGCCATGAGAGCCGCCGCCGAGGAAGCCGGTCGCGATCCGGGTTCGATCCGGGTGTCTGTGATGGGGCCGGTGTTCGGTGCAGTCGACGAAGCGGGGTATCGGGCGATGTTGGATCGGCAGGGTGCTTCTCGGGGCATCGGGGGCAAGGACTTCGAAGCGAGAATGCTCGACCAGGGTGTCCTGGTCGGGACGCCGGACCGTTTGGGTGAAGGATTGGCGGCCCTCGCCGGGATCGGTGTGGATCACCTGTATATCCAGTGGCTCGACCTCGCCGACCGGGAAGGACTCGACGAGGTGTGGGCCTCCGTGTGTGGAGCCGCAGCGGGAGCCTGAGGTCGGACCTGGGGGTCGGTGAGTCCGCTGTCGGCGAACGTCAGCTGAGTTCGGTCCACACCGCGTTGGTGGCCTTCACCAAATCAGAGATGGACAGCGAGAACACCGTGCTTGGGGTACCGCCCCCGGCCCACAGGACCGGCTGACGCCTGAGGGCGATGTCGGCGAACACAGGCACGTCGGTCGTGTGTCCGAATGGTGGCGTGCCACCCGCAACGAACCCGGTTGCCGCTCTCACGACATCAGGAGAAGCCCGTTCCACCGTCTGGCCGCCGGCTGCCGACGCAAGAGCGGTCAGCGACAGCTTTCGGTCCCCGGGAACCAACGCGATCACAGGTTCGTCGTCGACGGTGAACACGAGGGTCTTCACGATCGCCGCCACATCGCACTGGATGGCCCGGGCCGCGTCTTCGGCGGTCTTCGTCCCTTCCGGAAAGTGGTGGATCTCGACTTCGATCCCGAGCCTCCGAGCGGCTTCCACGATGCGTTCTTCAGAGCTCGATCGAGACATGCGAGGGAGCATAGGCCCGCTCTCCGGGGCATTCTTGGTGTCGGGTTCGTCGGATGCGAGACTGGTCAGATGCGAAACGTCTTCCGGGTTGCCTTTGCCGCGCTGGCGTTTGTTGGTGTCATGACCGTGACCGGGGACGCTCGAGCCGCCGAGCTACCGATCGGCGGGAACTACGTGGATGACGACGGCTCGGTGCACGAAGGGGCGGTCGAGGCGATCACGGCGGCCGGTATCTCGTCGGGGTGTCATGACGTGTATCCGTTGTTCTGTGCGGACGACCCGATCACGCGCGGCCAGATGGCGGCCTTCCTGAGCCGAGCCTTCGACATCCCTCGCTCGTCCGAGGATCGATTCAGCGATGACGAGACCAGCATCTTTCAGTCCGACATCAACGGGGTCGCCGCAGCCGGTGTCACGCTCGGATGCAACCCTCCTTCGAACACCCACTTCTGTCCGGATGCAGCGGTCACCCGTGGGCAGATGGCATCGTTCCTCGCGCGCACCCTGCAGCTGGCCGACCGGTTCCCGATCCCCGGTTCGAGCTTCGACGACACCGACACCTCGGTGTTCGCGACCGACATCGCTCGACTGGCCGATGCCGGCTTGACGAAGGGGTGCAATCCGCCGGGCAACTCGTCGTTCTGTCCCGACCGGTTGGTCACGAGGGCCGAGATGGCGACCTTCATCGCTCGCGCTCTCGGGCTCGAGCCGATCCCGGTGACTCCGCGGCCGCCCGTGGAGCGAGTGGTGTCGTTCACGACCTATCACAAGTGTTGTGAGGCGCGTGTGACGAACATCCATGTGATGGCGGACGCCATCGACGGGGCGGTCGTATATCCAGGCTTCGCCTTCTCGGTGAACGATCATCTGGGGCCACGCACGCGGTCGAAGGGATATGTGCCGGCGCCGATCCTTCTCGATGGCGAGGGGTATTGCTGCGATCATCCGTTGAACATCGGCGGAGGAACGTCACAGTTCGGCACCACGATCTACAACGCCATTTTCCGGGGCGGGTACGAGATCGTCTCCCACCGGCCGCACAGCCGCTACATCGATCGCTACCCGCTCGGTATCGAAGCGACGCTGGGGTATCCCAGTCCCGACGTCGAGTTCGTCAATGACACCCTCACTCCGGTCACCATTCGTACGTCCTACACCTCCACCTCGATCACCGTGACCTTCTATGGCAACGCCATGGATCGCGACGTGTCGTGGACCGTGACTCCCAGTAGTGGAGTCACCTACAACTCTGGAGGCTACGTCCGTGTGACGAGGACGGTGGAGGAAGCGTCGGGTGACGAGCGGACCGAGTCGTGGGGCTGGTCCTACCAGGGCTCGTGATCACATCCCGGAGATGATCTCGGCCACCAGGGACGCCTGTTCGATCGACTCGCCGGGCTCCACTCCCACCTGTAGGTACACCCGCTCGATACCCTCGGCCGCGAGCCGGGCGAGGCCTGATCGGAACATCTCGGGGCTGCCGTGGGGTATACCGAGGCTGCGAGCGCGCTCCTCGAGCGCATCGGGGTCGTGGCCTCTGGCCTCGGCCGTACGGGTCACGGCATCCCGGTAGGACGATTCGTCGCGGCCGACGAACACGGGGAAGGCTGTCGAGATCATCAGGGAATCGACGCTGCGACCGCTCGATGCCGCCGCCTGTCGTGCAGCGGAGACGCGTTGGGAGATCCCTGATTCCGAGGGAAACACGTTGAACTCATCGGCGAACCTTCCGGCCAGCGCGGGAGTCTTGCGGGTTCCGCTTCCGCCGACGACGATGCGCAGGTTCGTGGGCGCCGGCTGGGGGACGAAGGCTTCGATCCGGTAGTGCTCGCCCGTGAAACCGTCACCGCTGCGGGCAGCCGCAAAGTAGGCGAGCGTCTCTTCGAGGCGGTCGAAGCGTTCGGACATCTCGTGGAGCTCCAAGCCAAAAGCCTCGTGTTCTCGTTCCATCCAACCTGTTCCCAGGCCCATCGTGAACCGGCCCTCGGAGATCTCGTCGAGCGTGACCGCTGCCTTGTAGTGGACGGCAGGATGGCGAAACGTGAGCGGGCTCACCAGTGTGCTCAACTCCAGCCGGTTGGTCTGAGCTGCGACCGCTCCGAGTATCACCAACTGGTCGTATGCCGGAATCGACACGTCGTCACCCGCCAGGTAATGGTCGGCCACCGCGAGGGCCGCGATGCCATTCGTCTCACACCATTGGGCCAGTGCCAGGGTGTCCGGATATCCGGTCATCGTTTGGATGCCGAGTTCCACGCTCTCACCTCCGGGAAGAAAGACTAGCGCAACCATTTGGTTGCACCAATGTCACCATCCCCGAGCGCGCCATTCGGCAAGGTGGGGCCGCTCCTCACCGAGGGTCGTAGACAGACCGTGACCGGGGTGGACCACGGTCGGGTCGGGGAACGCCATGAGGTGACGTTCTACCGAGTCCATGATCTGTCCGAAGTCGGAGTAGTCCCAGCGCGTCGCTCCGGGACCGCCGGGAAACAGGGTGTCCCCCGAGAGGATCGTGGGCTCGATGACGAACGAGACCGACCCCGGCGTGTGCCCAGGCGTGTGGAGCACGTGGATCGCGATCTCGCCGACCTCGATCACGTCTCCGTGCGACAGTGGCCCGTCGGGCGAGCGTTCGGCGATCTCGACATCGGCGAGGTGCATGTACCAGGGCACACCGAGTGCTCGCGTCACGTCATCGAGGGCCATGATGTGATCGAAGTGGCCGTGGGTCGTTAGAACCTTTTCGACTTCGAGTCCATCGACGAGGTCGAGGATGCGGTCGGCCTCGTTGGCGGCGTCGACGACCACGGCTCGGTTGGTCGAGACGCAATTCACCACGTAGACGTTGTTGTCCCACTCGCCGACCGTGATCTTGGCGATTCGCACCGAATCGTCTTCGAAGACCCAACTCACGCGCCGTCTCCGGCGGGCTCCATGGTGAGGAGCCGGCGGGCATGTGCGGCGAAGTCGAAAGAAGGGTCGAGGAGCGCCTGCATCGTGTAGCCGTTGAGGGCTGCGAGCAGAGCCTCGACGCGCGCCACGATCTCGGTCGCTGCCAGTTCGGGCCGGTCGTGTCTCATGGCGGCGACGAATCGATCGGTGCGATCGGCGTGGTGACGGGCGATCCTGCGAGCCGTGTCCTCGTCGGTCAGGCTCCCGTTGATCGCCACCAACAGGTAGACCCGTGCCAGGGCCGGGTCGTTGCCCAGGTAGGAGATGTAGGCCTCGATGAGGTCTCCCACCCCCACGTCGCCGGTTCCCTCCGGGTCGGGGTCAACGGCCTGGATGGCCTCGCGCATCACCGCCATCACGACCTGTTCTTTCGAGTCGAAGAGGTTGTAGAAGCTGCCCGCTCGGACGCTTGCCCGGTCGCACACTGCCTTGACCGTCGTTCCTTCCAGTCCCCGTTCGGAGAGCAGTGAACGCGTCGCGTCCAGAATCTTCTGACGGGTTTCCAGCCCGGCACGATTGCGCATCGGAGGTGAGGCTAGCCCCCGACACGTGTGTGGATTCGACCTTTGGCCCTTTCTTGAGCGAAGATTCAAATTAGAGTGAATGCTCAAGAAAGCGATTGTCACGCGCCGATCTCTCTGGGGAGCGGTCGACGAGAGGAGCCAGGAATGAGTCACTACCGGTCGAATCTCCGGGACCTGGAGTTCAATCTCTTCGAGGTCCACCGAATCCAGGACCGGCTCGACGCGTGGTCCGACCTCGACGCCGACGTCGCTCGCGACATCCTCCGCGAGGTCGAGCGTCTCTCCAAGGAAGAGTGGGCGGCTTCGTTCGTGGAGGCCGATCGCGCCCATCTCGAACTCGTGGACGGAGAGGTCAAGCTTCCCGAAGGCTTGAAGCGTTCTGTCGATGCGCTGCGAGAAGGTGGGTGGGACCGACTCGGGCTGGACGCCGAACTGGGCGGGATCCCCGTGCCCCCGAGCCTCTTCTGGGCTGTCGAAGAGATGTTGCTCGGTGGAAACCCGACCGCCGTGTTCTACTCGGGCTCGGGCCTCTTCGCGAGGGTCATCTTCGAGGAGGGCACCGAGGAACAGAAGGAACTCGCCAAGCTCATGCTCGACCGCCAGTGGGCCGGCACGATGGTGCTCACCGAACCCGATGCAGGCTCCGACGTCGGGGCCGGGACCACCAAGGCGACACACCTCGAAGGGTTGATGTATCACCTCGAGGGGGTGAAGCGCTTCATCACCGGTGGCGAACACGACGCATCAGAGAACATCATCCATCTCGTTCTGGCCCGGCCCGAAGGGGCGGGTCCCGGAACGAAAGGACTGTCGATGTTCATCGTCCCCAAGTATCTGATCAACGATGACGGATCGCTCGGCGAACGAAACGGAGTGGTGGCCACCAACATCGAGGACAAGATGGGCCTCAAGGGTTCGACAACGTGCGAACTGACCTTCGGACAGGATCGGCCTGCCGTCGGGTACCTCGTTGGTGGTGTCCACGACGGGATCCGTCAGATGTTCCGGGTCATCGAGAACGCCCGGATGACCATCGGGACCAAGTCGGCGGCGACCCTGTCGACCGGCTACCTCAACGCTCTCGAGTACGCGAAGGAGCGGGTGCAAGGTGCGGACCTGGCGCAGGCGACCAACAAGGCTGCTCCCAGAACCGAGATCATCGCTCACCCGGATGTCCGCCGCATGCTCATGATCCAGAAGGCGTATGCCGAAGGTCTCCGCGCCCTGTGGATGGAAGCTGCGCACTACCAGGACCTGGTGGCGATCGACCCCACGGACACCGTGTCCGAGCGCCGGTCGGACCTGCTCTTGCCTCTCGTCAAGGGTTACTCGTCGGAGAAGGCCTACGAGCTCCTGGCGCTGTCGTTGCAGGTGTTCGGAGGGTCGGGATTCACCAAGGACTATCCGATCGAGCAGTACATCAGGGACGCCAAGATCGACACGCTGTATGAGGGCACCACGGCCATTCAGGCGCTCGACCTCTTCTTCCGCAAGATCGCCCGGGACCAGGGGCAAACCGTCGCAGGGCTTGCCTCGGAGATGGCCGAGTTCGTGAAGGGCACCTCGGATGGTGACGCCTTCGTCGCCGAGCGGGAGATTCTCGGGCGCATCCTCGACGACACGCAAGCCCACCTCGGGGTGATGGTGGGTCACCTCATGGCGTCGATGAGCGGGCAGCCCAAAGAGGTCTACAAGATCGGCCTCCACGCCAACGCCTTGTTGGAGTCCGTAGCCGAACTGACGATCGCCTGGCTCTTGCTCCGGCAGGGTGAAGTGGCGGCGTCCAAGGTCGACGAAGACCCCTTCTACGTCGGGAAGGTCGCCGTCGCCAGGTTCTTCGTGTCGGACGTGGCGCCCAAGGTGTCGATGCGCCGTCAGGCGGCGGAAGCCGAGACGGGTGCGTTGATGGACCTACCAATAGATGCGTTCTGAGAGGACCCAAGCCCCTGGCTCGCTTTCGACGTCAGGCACTACGTTGATGTCACATCGACAGGAGGTGCCGGGTGGAGAGCGACGTCACGCTGAAGATCCACCTCTCTGAGGACATCGACGACACTGTGGCCATCGCCATGCTCGACCTTCGAGGCGACCACTTCGAAACGCAGGGGCGTGCCCGCCGCAACCCGACGGACGACCCAAGGCCGCTGATTGGCGAGGAACTCGCCGTCGCCCGTGCCTTGGGTGAGCTCCAAACCCAGCTGGTCGAGGCTGCCTGGGGGAAGATCTACGTATCGGAGATCTCCAGCTAGATCAACGCAGCGCCTCCAATGCCTGGGCGAAGTGTGCGGTAGTGCTTGCTTCGAGGGCGGCGGTCATCGGGTTCCCCGTTCTTGTGTAGCAGAAGCCGCCCTTCGATTGCTGTGCCGAGGCCATGGTCGCGACCTTCTCCTCGGCCGTTTCGAAATTGAAAGCAGGGTCAGGTGGATGGGGCTGTGGTGGCCGCTGGTCACTCGCTCGGAAGGTCCATGGGCATCAGGTGGACGCGACCGACCGGTTGGGGTCGACGGCCTCGGTAAGATCGCTGCACGCCATGAATTTTTCTTTCAGTCCCGAACAGGAAGAGTTGCGCCGTTACGCGGCACAATGGTTGGCGGACAAGTCGGCTTCGGCCTCGGTCCGGGAGCTCATGGAGACAGAGGAGGGCTTCGACCGCGCTCTGTGGAGGGAGGCCGCCGAGATGGGCTGGCAGGCAATGGCCATACCCGAAGGCTACGGCGGAGCCGGTTTCGGCTTTCTCGAACTCGTGGTGCTTCTCGAAGAACAGGGCGCAGCGCTGTTCCCGAGCCCGTTCTTCTCGACTGTGGTACTCGCCGCAACCGCCCTCCTGGAGGCCGGTTCCGAGGAGCAGAAGACGACCTGGTTGCCCCGGATCGCGTCAGGTGAGGTGGTGGCGACACTGGCGGTGACCGAACCCAGCGGAGATTGGACGGAGTCGGGTATTCAGGCCATCGCCCGGCGGACCGGTGACGGTTGGGTTCTCAACGGCGAGAAATCGTTCGTGCTCGACGGCCACACCGCGGACGTGATCGTCGTGGCGGCTCTGGTCGAGGGTGAGGTCTCGCTCTTCCTGGTGGAAGGCGACGCAGTGGGCGTCACCAGGACCGTGCTGGAGACGATGGATCAGACTCGCAAGCTGGCGTCCGTCCGCCTCGACGAAGTCGTGGTGGACGGTGATGCCCGGCTCACTGGATCCGACTGGGGCACGGTCGAGCGAGTCCACAGGACGGCAGCGGTGGCGCTCGCTGCAGAGCAGGTGGGCGGTGCCCGGCGCTGTCTCGACATGGCGGTCGCCTACGCCAAGGACCGGCACCAATTCGGACGCCCCATCGGCTCGTTCCAGGCGATCAAGCACATGTGCGCCGACATGCTCGTCCAGGTCGAGTCAGCGCGTTCGGCCGCGTACTACGCCGGTTGGGCCGTGTCGGAAGGAAGCGCTGAGGTCCCGGAACTGGCCGCGCTCGCCAAGTCGTACTGCTCGGAGGCTTTCTATCGGTGTGCCGCCGACAACATCCAGATCCACGGAGGGATCGGGTTCACGTGGGAGCACGACGCCCACCTCTATTTCAAGCGGGCGAAGAGCTCCGAGCTCCTGTTCGGAAGCCCCGCTCACCATCGACGCCTCCTGGCCGACCTGATCGGAATCTGAGCCGCTCATGTCGCCGACGACGGTGGTCACCCTCGTGGCGGTTCTCGCTGCCGTGTTCCTGGCGGTGACGGCTGCCATGCTCTGGCAGGAGGCGAAGCGGAGGTCGTTCGACGAGGGTGTCGTGTACGTGGTCGACGACGCCGTCGACTTCATACACGCCCGGCTCGAATCGATCGATCTTCGGCGTTCCGATGTCAAACGGATCATCGAGTATGAGGTCTTCTATCTCCAGGGTCTCGCACAGGAACGTCGTGCCAATCCGGTGGACGTGGTCGCGGGCGGCGCGGAGGCGGCGGTGGAGTACATTGCCGCCCGGATCGCCGAGACCCACGGGGTGTCCTACCCTTTGGACGGTATTCGAGAGGTGTTGGGTCACGAGGCCGCGTATCTGCGTTCCATCGGTGCGGTTGGTGACCCGGTCAAAGACGACGGTGTTGGAGGTGTCGAACCATGATCGTGCGGTGTGGCGCATGCCGGAGCCAATTCGACGTACCCGGAGCGGGCCGGTTTGCGTGTCCCGCTTGCGGATCCGTGAACAACGTATCGGCGGGACCACCTCCTGGAATGCCGGGAGGCATGCCCGGCGGCGGGGTACCCCCGGGCCCTGGTGGAATGCCACCGATGACGCCTCCGCCGCCCCCGCCACCCGACCCACCGTCGCCCCGGTTGAGCTGCCCCGAGTGTGACTTCAGCTTCATCGTGGGACGAATCGCAGTGGCGACGTGCCCCAACTGCGGTGGCGATGTGCCGACCGGGTACACCGAACCGGAAGCCCAGGGCTGATGTCGCGGCTGAAGCGGTTCGAGGACTTCCGTTTCGTCGGGGCCCGCGACACGATGCTCGTATACGACACGGACGATGAGGCCCAGGCAGAGGAATTGGCAATCCGGGCCGAGGCCGAGGACCTGTGGGGCAAGAACCTCCTCCAGAGTTTTGCGCCGGACGTGCTCGAGGAGGCCGCCAACCGGGGTTTCCGCGCCGTCAGGCGAGCAGCGGGCTGAAAGCGTCTGCCACCTGAGTCGCCTTGGACACGAAGAAGTGGTCCGAGTCGATGGTCACGAACCGGGCGTGAGCGTGTTGCGCGTAGTCGGCGACGCCGTCGTGGTCGACCACCTGGTCCCGCGATGCGGCCACGATCACCCCGGTTCTGGACGTCATCTGCTCGGGATGGGGGGCCAGAGGAAGATACGGGGCGACCGCCAGATAATCCTTGTCGTCGCCGGCCACGTGTGCGAGGGCCATGGCCCCGCCAAATGACCAACCGGCGACGATGACCCTGGGGCTGCGCCGCTCCGCGAGTTCGACCGCCGCCGCCACGTCGGCAACCTCATCGACCCCTCCTCCGTGAACTCCCCCCGAATCCGGTCCTCCACGAAAGTTGAAGCGGAGGACACCGATTCCACGATCCGAGAGAGCGTCGGTCACACCGTTCATGAGGGGGGCGAACATCGATCCTCCGTACAAGGGGTGGGGATGGCACCACACCACCGTCACGGCGGGGGTCGGCGGCCCATCGAGCCGGGCCGCCAGGACGACACCATCGGCTGTGATGAGCTCGGTTGATGCTTCCATCCGGCCACCTATCGTATCGGTGGGTGGGTAGTTCACACGAAGGGGACGAGATGACCAGGCCCCTCTCGATTGCGGTCGTGGTCACGTCGAATGCCCGGCGGGGTGCCGAGGTGTTCGGTTCACAGCTCGCGGCCGGTCTGGCCGAACGCGGCTGGCGGACGAGCTTTCACGCTCTGTGGTCGGCCCCCCAGGGGGCGGCGACGGTCGACGCGCTCCCACTCGCCGGCCGGGCCGCCCGGCTGTCGCCGAGGCTCGTCATGGACCTCGCTCGTGCAGTGCGAGGACACGATGTCGTTCTCGCCAACGGTGGCGCAACCCTTCGCTATGCGGTCATGGCCTCCGGTGTCCCGGGCGCCCCAAAGTTGGTCTACGGATCAATCGGTGAGCCGGCCTATTGGATTCGCGGACCGCTTCACGGTCGCTTGCTGCGGATTCAACTGCGCCGCTGCGCTGCCGTGTTCGCCGTGTCGCGCGCCACCAGGCATCAACTCGTCGACCTCGTCGGAGTGCCTGCGCAAAAGGTGAGCGTGGCGTCGACCGGCGTCAGCGATCATTGGATCGGCGTCGAGACCGATCCCGGAGGTCAACCTTTCCGGGCGGTGTGGATCGGGAGCCTCTCGGCCGAGAAGAACCCGGCTCTCGCCATCGAGGCGTTCGCCGAGGCAGGGGTTGGAGAGATGAGGGTGGTGGGCGACGGCCCCTTGCGAAGCGAGCTCGAGGCGAAGGCGCCCGAGAGTGTGAACTTCGTCGGATCTGTTTCCGACGTGACGCCTCATCTGCGATGGGCGCGGTGTCTCATCTCGAGTTCGGACACCGAAGGCCTCCCCGGGGTGGTGCTCGAAGCTCTCGGATCCGGGCTCCCGGTCATCGCCACCGACGTTGGCGGCGTCGGAGACCTGGTGTCCGATGCCACGGGCGTCCTCGTACCCAAAAGGCAGGTCGAACCGATGGCACGGGCGATTCGGGAACTGGCGGGACACCCCGATTGGCGCCGGGAGAGGGGGCGGGCCGGCCGTGGGCTCGTGCAGGACGAATACCTGCTTGATCACAGTTTCGATCGATACGATGCTCTGCTCCGGTCGGTCATCGGGAGGTCGACGTGACCATCATTGCCCACCTCACCACCGTCGATCTGAGTCTCCGGTACCTCCTCATGCCCCAGCTCGTCAGACCGATCGAGCTGGGTGTCACCTCGGTCGGCATCTCGGCCGATGGACCCTGGGTGTCCGATTTGGAAGCAGCCGGCATCGAACACGTGGCTCTCGAATCCTCGACCCGGGGGATGAATCTCCTCGCCGACGTCAGATCCGCTCTGGAGCTGTGGCGCATCCTCCGGGATCTGAGACCGACGGTTCTCCACACCCACAATCCCAAGCCCGGCATCTACGGTCGGATCGTCGGCCGGCTGGCTGGAGTGCCGATCGTCGTCAATACCGTTCACGGCTTGTACGCCCAGCCGTCGGATCGGCTCGCCAAACGCGTTGTCGTCTACGCCCTCGAGTGGTTGGCTGCCCGGTTCTCCGACGCCGAGCTGTCCCAGTCGATTGAGGACTTCCGGCTTCTCAGAAAGCTCCGCATATGCCCACCCCACAAGCTTCGCCATCTCGGAAACGGGATCGATGTCGCTCGATTCGCGCCCGATCCCGATGTTCGACGAAGCATGCGAGAGGATCTCGGAGTCGCCGACTCCGAGATCCTGATAGGCATCGTCGGTCGGCTCGTCGCGGAGAAGGGCTATCCCGAGTTGTTCGAAGCGATCCGTGGGGTTGGATCGCAGTTTCGGCTCGTGTGCATCGGCCCTGAGGATCCGGACAAGAGTGACGGGCTCGGCGAGGATGTCCTGGCCGAGGCGCGTGCCGGGGGAGTGATCCTCACCGGGATGCGGACGGATGTGGAGCGGCTGTATCCAGCGATGGACATCTTCGTTTTGCCGTCCCACCGGGAGGGATTTCCGCGCTCGGCGATGGAGGCGGCAGCCTCCGGGCTCCCGGTGGTGGCGACCGACATTCGCGGGTGTCGGGAGGTGGTCGACGATGGGGTGAGCGGCCTCCTGGTGCCCGT
>Ga0224510_10000957_pt1 | contig 19986 bp, 22 predicted proteins | sample SF_May12_sed_USG_FD_170161 | JGI IMG/M metagenome (GOLD analysis project Ga0224510, IMG submission 170161) | Sediment microbial communities from San Francisco Bay, California, United States - SF_May12_sed_USGS_4_1 | ecosystem: Environmental > Aquatic > Marine > Sediment | place: USA: California... | reverse complement strand
GTCCTCGATCGCCGTGAGGCGCTCCGGGCGCTCGGGATGCCAAGCGCCCATTTCGTGCTTCAGGCAGTCGGCATGGGTGAGAAAAGCGATCGCCATGATGCGTCAAATCATACCCTGTACAATCGACCCATGCTGCTGAAAACACACATCAAACCGGCGCAGCCGCGCGAGCCGCTCGAGCGCCTCATCGCCACCGCGAGCGAGGTGATACTCGGCAAGGAAACCCAGTTGCGCCTCGCCCTCGCCTGCCTCATCGCGCGCGGCCACCTGCTGATCGAGGACCTGCCGGGCGTCGGCAAGACCACGCTCGCGCACGTGCTGGCCAAGACCCTCGGCATGCATTTCCAGCGCATCCAGTTCACCAGCGACATGCTGCCGGCCGACATCATCGGCGTCTCGGTCTACGAGCGCGACAGCGGCGCTTTCAAGTTCCACCCCGGGCCGATCTTCGCGCAGCTGATCCTCGCCGACGAGGTGAACCGCGCCACGCCGAAAACACAGAGCGCGCTGCTCGAGGCGATGGAAGAGCACCAGGTGACGGTGGAGACCGAGACACGCAAGCTCCCCGAGCCGTTCTTCGTCATTGCCACGCAGAATCCGTCCGAGCAGGTCGGCACCTTTCCCCTGCCTGAGTCGCAGCTCGATCGCTTCATGATGCGCATCGAGCTGGGTTATCCGGACCGCGACGCCGAGCGCGCGCTGCTCGCCGGCACCGATCGCCGCGACCTGCTCGCCACGCTCGAGCCGTGCATGAGCCCGGCCGAGCTGATGGAACTGCAGGCCGACGCCCAGGGCGTGCACGTGGCGCCCGCGCTGCTCGACTACGTGCAGGCGATCGTCGAGTTCACGCGGCGCTCGCCCGACTACGTGGCGGGGCTGTCGCCGCGCGCGGCGCTCGCGCTGGTGCACTCGGCGCGCGCCTGGGCGCTGCTCGAGAAGCGCGACAAGGTGATTCCGGAAGACGTGCAGGCGATCCTGCCCGGGGTCGCCGCCCACCGCCTGCGCCCGGCGCACGACGCCGCGCGGCGCGTGGACGTGGGCGCGCAGCTGCTCGCCGCGGTGCCGATTCCATAAATCGGGGCCAAACCGCCCGCGGGCGACGACACTTGCCTCGTCGCGGGTTCAGCTTTTCAAAGAATCTCGCCTTTTCTGGCGGGGAGATTCATCCCGCCAGAAAAGGCGAGACCGTCTTGTACTGCAAGCGCGGCAAGTCGATGCTTGCCTCGTCGCCTGCAAGACGTGTCAGGCGGCCGCCCTTTCCGCGCGCCGGCGCTCGTTTTCCTGCAGGAAGCGCTTGCGCAGCCGGATCGACTTGGGCGTGATTTCCACCAGCTCGTCGTCGGCGATGAATTCGACCGCGTACTCCAGGGTCAGGCCGATCGGCGGGGTCAGGTCGATGGCCTCGTCCTTGCCCGAGGCGCGGATGTTGGTGAGCTGCTTGGTGCGGATCGGGTTGACCACCAGGTCGTTGTCGCGGCTGTGGATGCCGACGATCATCCCCTCGTATACCGGCGCGCCGGGTACGACGAACATGCGCCCGCGCTCCTGCAGCTTCCACAGCGCGTAGGCGACCGCGACGCCGTCGTCCTGCGACACGAGCACGCCGTTGCGGCGCTCGGCCATCTCCTCGGTCCTGGCGGGAGCGTATTCGTCGAAGACATGGCTCATGACGCCGGTGCCGCGCGTCAGGGTCATGAACTCGCCCTGGAAACCGATCAGCCCGCGCGCCGAAATGCGGTAGTCGAGCCGCACGCGGCCCTTGCCGTCGGGATGCATCGCGAGCAGCTCGCCGCGGCGCCGGCCAAGCTCCTCCATCACGCCGCCCTGGTTGGCCTCTTCCACGTCCACGCTGAGCACCTCGAAGGGCTCGCAGCGCACGCCGTCGATCTCCTTGTAGACCACGCGCGGGCGCGACACCGCGATCTCGTAGCCTTCGCGGCGCATGTTCTCCAGCAGGATGGTCAGGTGCAGCTCGCCGCGGCCGTGGACGACGAAGGTGTCGGTGTCTTCCGGGTACTCGACGCGCAGCGCGACATTCGACTTCGTCTCGCGTTCCAGTCGCTCGCGGATCTGGCGGCTGGTCACGTACTTGCCCTCGCGGCCGGCGAGCGGCGAGGCGTTGACCAGGAAGTTCATGGTCAGCGTCGGCTCGTCCACCTTGAGCAGGGGCAGCGCATCGGCCTGCTCGGGATGGCAGAGCGTGGTGCCGATGCCCAGCGCCTCGATGCCGTTGACCAGGACGATGTCACCGGCTACGGCCTCGTCCACCTGCACCCGCGCCAGCCCCTCGAACATCTGCACCTGGTTGACCTTGGCCTTCAGCGGCGCGGCATCATCCGGCCCGTTCAGCACCAGCACTTCCTGCGCCGCTCTGATACGACCGCGGCGGATGCGGCCGATGCCGATCTTGCCGACGTAGCTGGAGTAATCCAGCGAGCAGATCTGCAGCTGCAGGGGGCCGTCCGCGTCTTCGTCGCGCATCGGCACGTGCGCGAGGATCGCCTCGAACAGCGGCTTCATGTCGCCGCCCCGCGCGCCGGCCTCGAGGCTCGCCCAGCCTTCCAGGGCGGAGGCGTAGACCACCGGGAAATCGAGCTGCTCCTCGGTCGCGCCCAGCTTGTCGAACAGATCGAAGGTCTGGTTGATCGTCCACTGCGCGCGCGCGCCGGGCCGGTCCACCTTGTTGACGACGACGATCGGCTTCAGGCCGAGCGCCAGCGCCTTGCGCGTGACGAAACGCGTCTGCGGCATCGGCCCCTCGACCGCATCCACCAGCAGCAGCACGCCGTCGACCATCGACAGCACGCGCTCCACTTCGCCGCCGAAGTCGGCGTGGCCGGGGGTGTCGACGATGTTGATGTGCGTGCCTTCGTAGCGCACCGCGCAGTTCTTCGCAAGGATAGTGATGCCGCGCTCGCGCTCGAGATCGTTGGAGTCCATGACGCGCTCCTCCACGTGCTCGTGCGCGGCGAAGGTGCCGGCGGCGCGCAGCAGCTTGTCGACCAGCGTGGTCTTGCCGTGGTCGACGTGGGCGATGATGGCGAGGTTGCGCAGCGCGCGTGGCATGGGCTTGATCAGAAAAGGAAAAAGTCGCGCATTGTACGCGACTTAGCGCGTCGTGTGTTGCACCGCGTCAGCGCCGTCGCGTGGACGCGATCGTGTCTTGCAGCGCCTGTGCCGCGGCGCGCGGGTCCGCGGCGTCGCGAATCGGCCGCCCGACGACGATGTAGTCGGCGCCGTTCGCAAATGCCTGCGCGACATCCACCACGCGCTTTTGGTCCTGCGCCCCGGCACCCGCGGGCCGCACGCCCGGAACCACCACCAGCAGCCGATCGCCGAACGCCGCCCTGATCGCCGGCGCTTCCAGGCCCGAGGCGATGACGCCGTCGCAGCCCGACTCCAGCGCGGCGCGCGCCCTTTTCAGCACGAGGTCTTGCACGCTGCCGGCAAAGCCCATGTCGGCAATGCTGCGCGCATCGAAGCTCGTCAGCACGGTTACCGCGAGGATCTTCAGTTCCCCCTTCTCGCGGGCCGCGGCTTCCATGATCGAGCGCTCGGCGTGCACCGTGAGAAAGTGCGCCCCGCTCGCGCGCAGGTTGGCCACGGCGCGGCGCACGGTTTCGGGGATGTCATAGAGCTTCAGATCGGCGAACACGCGCGCCCCGCGCGCCCCCAGCCAAGCCGAGAGCTCAAAGTACCCGCCGGCGCTGAACAGCTCCAGGCCGATCTTGTAGAAGCGCACCGCTTCGCCCAGGCGCCCGGCCAGCGCGCGCGCCTGCTGCGCGCTCGGCACGTCGAGCGCGACGATCAGCCGCTCGCGGTCGTCGATGGCGCTCATGCGCCCTGCTCCTGCTGCACCAGGTCGTGCACGGTCATGGTCAGCGAGTCCTCCGCGCGCAGCAACTGTTCGGCGAGCGCCGCCGGCGCCTCCGCGCGCAGCACGTCGGCGTCCATGGTGAACGCACGCACCACGGCGGCCAGCGCGATGGTATCGGCGTCGCGCACCAGCAGCCAGTTCTCGCGGTCGGTGCGCGCGGCCCAGCCCTGGCCGGCGCAGCGCTCGAGCACGCGTTCGCAGCGCTCCGGCGGGAGCTTCGCGCGCCGCGCGATCTTGACCAGGGCGAGCGCGCCCTCGTCGCGGCGCGCGAGCGCGAGCACGCGCAGCACCGCGACCGCGTCCATCAGCTCGCGCCCGGGCGCATCGGCTTGCCGGCGGTAGCCGCCGCGAAAGCCGGGCAGCAGGGCGGTGAGGGTCGCCCCGAACAGCACCACCACCCAGGACAGGTACAGCCACAGCAGGAAGATCGGCAGCGTCGCGAACGCCCCGTAGATCAGCGAGTAGGCCGGGAAATTGGCGATGTAGAGCGCAAATGCGCGCTTGGCGAACTCGAACAGGACGCCGGCCACGATCGCGCCGGCGAGCGCGTGACGCACTTCGATGCGGCGGTAGGGCACCACCAGGTACAGCAGCGCGAGCGCCGAGCAGGTGAAGAAGAACGGCATCAGCCCGAGCACCCGGCGCGTCAGCCATCCGAGGTCGAGCATGCCGAGCGAGCTGCCGACCAGGAACGACGTCATGGACAGGCTCGCGCCGATGAGCAGCGGCCCGAGCGTGAGCACCGCCCAGTACATGAGCAGCCGCTGCGCGAGGCTGCGCCGCCGCAGCACCCTGAAGATGCGGTTCAGCACCTCGTCCACGGTGAGGATCAGCATCAGCGCCGTGACCGCGAGGAACGCGAGCCCGATGGCGGTGAGCCCGCCCGCCTTGGCCGCAAAAGCCGAAAACTGCTGCGTGATCCTGGCGCCGCCTTCGGGCAGGAGCTGGCCGGACACGTAGCGTCCGAGCGCGTCCATCGCCTGGTCGAATACCGGGAACGCCGTCGACATCGCCAATGCCACCGTCACGAGGGGCACGAGCGCGAGCAGCGTGGTGAAGGTGAGCGAGCCGGCGGTCTGCACGCCGCGATCCTCACGGAAGCGCCGCGCCAGCGCGAGGCAGAACTCGAGCAGTGCGCGAAAGTCGGGGCGGCGCATCGGGCCCGTATGATACAGGCCATGGCAGACATCCTCGTCCTGTACTACAGCGTCGGCGGCGCAGTGCGGCGCATGGCGGAGCTCGTCGCCGAGGGCGTGGAGCGCGTGCCGGGCGCCGCGGCGCGGCTGCGCACGGTGCCCAGGGTCGCCGCGGTCACGCAGCAGGCGCAGCCGGGGATACCGCCCGAGGGTGCGCCCTATTGCGAGCTCGCGGACCTCGAAACCTGCATCGGGCTGGCGCTTGGCAGTCCGACACGATTCGGCAACATGGCGGCGCCGCTCAAGCATTTTCTCGACGGCACGGGGCCCCTGTGGCTCAAAGGCACGCTCGCGGGCAGGCCCGCGTGCGTCTTCACCTCCACGGGGTCGATGCACGGCGGGCAGGAAGCAACGCTGCTGTCGATGATCCTGCCGCTCCTGCACCACGGCATGCTCATCCTCGGCCTGCCCTACACGCAGGCCGAGCTGAACGCCACGCGCGCGGGCGGCACGCCGTATGGACCGAGCCATTTCGCCGGCGTCGCCGACGATCAGCCGGTCACCGATGCCGAGCGCGCGCTGTGCATTGCGCAGGGACGGCGGCTGGCGGACGTGGCGCTGAAGCTGAAGCCATGAAGCTCGGCATTCGGCCGCGCCTGCTCGCTTCTTGCGCAGCGGCGTGCCTGATCGCTTTGCTCGTCCTCTGCCTGTCCTGGGAGCTGTGGCTCGCGCCGCTGCGCCCCGGCGGCTCGTTCCTCGCGCTGAAAGCCGCGCCGCTTGCGCTGCCGCTCGGCGGCATCCTCGCCGGCCGGCGCCGCACCTACCAGTGGTGGAGCATGCTGATCCTCGCCTACTTCGCCGAAGGCGTGATGCGCGCCTGGAGCGAGCGCGGGATGTCGCAGGCGCTCGCCCTCGGCGAGATCGCACTCAGCCTCGCGTTCTTCGTTTCGGCGGTGGCGTACGCCCGCCTGGCGCGAGCAGCCGCTTAGCGGCGATTCACCCGCGCGGTACGCCCGTGCGCGCGGGCCGCGAGACGACGTCGAGAATGCGGATGCGCGCCATGCGCCCGCCGGGCACCGGCCAGTCGATGCGCTGCCCGACCGACAGGCCGAGCAGCGCACTGCCGAGCGGCGCCAGGATCGACACCTGGTCCTCGCCCCCGGTCACCTCCTCCGGGTAGCACAGCGTGCGCTGGAACTCCTTGCCGCTTTCCTCGTCGGTGAAGCGCACGGTCGAATTCATGGTGACTACGCCCTGGGGCACTTCGGAGGGCTCGACGATGCGCGCGCGGTCCAGCTCGGAGCGCAGGCCATCGGCGATCTCGGGCGCCCCGCCCCGCAGCTCGCCGAGCAGACCTTCGAGACGCTCGAGGTCGTCGGTCGAAACGGTGATGTCGGGTCGCTTCGGCTTGGCTTCGGTCATCGTCTGCACTCCTTGCAATTGCCTCACAGCTGATGCTGTGGGTTGAGCCGCTCGACCTTGCTCTCCAGCTTGTTGAGCGCGCTGATGTAGGCCTTGGCGGAGGCCACTACGATATCGGTGTCCGCGCCGACCCCGTTGACGATACGCCCGCCGCGGGACAGGCGCACGGTCACTTCGCCCTGCGATTCCGTGCCCTGGGTGACGGCGTTGACCGAGTAGAGCAGCAGCTCGGCGCCGCTTTTCGCCACCGACTCGATCGCCTTGAAGGTCGCGTCCACCGGGCCGTCGCCCTGCGACTCGGCCCGCTTCTCGCTGCCGTTCTCGGCCAGCACGACCTTGGCATGCGGCTTCTCGCCCATGCCGCTCGCCTGGTTCATGGTCACCAGCCGCCAGTGCTCGTCGGCGGACTTGCCGGCCTCCTGCGCCACCAGTGCCTGCAGATCCTCGTCGAAGATCTCGGCCTTCTTGTCGGCGAGGTCCTTGAAGCGCTGGAACGCCTTGTTGTAGGCATCCTCGCTTTCCAGCTCGATGCCGATCTCCTTCAGGCGCTGCTTGAACGCGTTGCGGCCCGAGAGCTTGCCGAGCACGATCTTGTTGGTCGACCAGCCGACGTCGGCGGCGGTCATGATCTCGTAGGTCTCGCGCGCCTTCAGCACGCCGTCCTGGTGGATGCCCGAGGCGTGCGCGAACGCGTTCGCCCCGACCACCGCCTTGTTCGGCTGCACGACGAAGCCGGTGATCTGCGACACGAGGCGCGACGTGGGCACGATCTGCGTGGTGTCGAGGCGCGTGTCGAGGTGGAAGACGTCCTTGCGCGTGCGCACCGCCATCACCACCTCCTCGAGCGAAGTGTTGCCGGCGCGCTCGCCGAGGCCATTGATCGTGCACTCGATCTGGCGCGCGCCGCCAATCATCACCGCGGCGAGCGAGTTGGCGACCGCCATGCCGAGGTCGTTGTGGCAGTGCACGCTCCACACCGCCTTGTCCGAGTTCGGCACGCGCTCGCGCAGTGAGCGGATCATCTCGCCGAACTGCTCGGGCACCGCGTAGCCCACGGTGTCCGGAATGTTGATCGTCGTTGCGCCTTCCTGGATCGCCGCCTCCAGCACGCGGCACAGGAAATCGGGGTCGGAGCGGCTGCCGTCCTCGGGCGAGAACTCGACATCGGGGCAGGCATTCCTCGCATAGCGCACGGAGAGCCGGGTCTGCTCCAGCACCTGCTCGGGCGTCATGCGCAGCTTCTTCGCCATGTGCAGCGCGCTGGTGGCGATGAAGGTGTGGACGCGCCAGGACTTGGCACCCTTCAGCGCATCGATGCCACGCTGGATGTCGCGGTCATTGGCGCGGCACAGCCCGGCCACGGTGGAATCCTTGATCACGCCGGCGACGGCCTGTACCGCCTCGAAGTCGCCGTTCGAGGACGCGGGAAAGCCGGCTTCGATCACGTCCACGCGCATGCGCTCCAGCGCCCGCGCGATGCGCAGCTTCTCGTCCTTGGTCATCGACGCGCCAGGGCTTTGCTCGCCGTCGCGCATGGTGGTGTCGAAGATGATCAACTTGCCCTTGCTCATGGTGCGCTCCTCGTGGGAATGCGATAGGTCCTTGCCGCCGGGTGGGCGGTCAGGGGTACGGCCGAATTGGGGTTGTTAGTCTGTGCGCGCGGGGCGCAGCAGCAGGCCGCCCAGCGCGAGGAGCGCGAGCGGGAGAATGGTGCCGAGAGTCTTGGCCTGCTGCATGCCGTGCACTATAGCGCGCGCCGCGCGCGGGCGTCAAGGACGCGGACGGGTGCGCTTGCCGAGCGCCCACATGAGGTAGCCGGAGAGGCCGTAGGCGCAGAACAGGAGAAACAGGACGATCGGCGGGTCGGAGGACACCAGCACGAAGCCGAGGACGATGAGCAGCATCGCCCAAAAGGGCACGCTCTTCCTGAAACTGACGTCCTTGAAGCTGTAGAAGGGCACGCTCGAGACCATCGTCAGCCCGCCGTACAGCGCGACGAACGCCGCCACCCACTGCAGGCCGTACTCCGTGAGCGGAATCTTGTTGTCGTGCGCGAGCCAGACGAAGCCGGCGACGAGCGCAGCGGCCGCGGGGCTCGGCAGACCCTGAAAGTAGCGCTTGTCGACGACATCGATCATGACGTTGAAGCGCGCGAGCCGCAGCGCGGCGCCCGCGCAGTACACGAACGCCGCGATCCAACCGAAGCGCCCCAGGTCCTTCAGCGCCCACTCGTAGAGCACCAGCGCCGGGGCCGCGCCGAAGGACACCATGTCGGAAAGGCTGTCGTACTCCTTGCCGAACTCGCTCTGCGTGCGCGTGAGGCGCGCGACGCGCCCGTCGAGGCCATCGAGCAAACCGGCGACGAAGATGGCAATCGCCGACTCGCCGAAGCGACCGTTCATCGCCTGCACGATGGCGTAGAAGCCGGCGAACAGCGCCGCCGTGGTGAACAGGTTCGGCAGCAGGTAGATGCCGCGCCGGCGCAGCGCGCCGCCGCGCGGCGGCACCAGCCCCGGAAGATAGTCCTGCTTGTGCGGTTCCCTGGGCTCAGCCATTCCCGGCGAGCCTCGCGAGCACGCTCTCGGCGGCGTACACCTTGTCGCCGATCGCCGCCACCGCCTGCGCGTCCGGCGGCAGGTAGACGTCGACGCGCGAGCCGAAGCGGATGAAGCCGAAGCGCTGGCCCTTCTGCAGCTCGGCGCCCGCGGCGACGTAGCACAGGATGCGCCGCGCGATCAGGCCCGCGATCTGCACGCAGGTGACATCTGCGCCCGAGCGCGTGCGCAGTGCGAGTGCGTTGCGCTCGTTCTCGAGCGACGCCTTGTCCAGCGCGGCGTTGACAAAGCGGCCCGGCCGGTACCAGCGCTCGCGCACCGTGGCGTCCACCGGCGAGCGGTTCGAGTGCACGTTGAACACGTTCATGAAGACGCTGATCTTGAGCGCGTCGCGCTCGAGCCACGGGTCGCGCGCCTTTTCCACCGCGACGATGCGGCCGTCGGCGGGCGAGACCACCGCGCGCGGGTCGTCGGGCACCTCGCGCGCGGGATCGCGGAAGAACTGCAGGATGAACAGCGCGCCGAGCCACAGCGGCGCGGACCACCACCAGCCTGCACCGATGCCGACCAGCAGCGCCGCGGCGACTGCGCCGGCGAGGAACGGCCAGCCTTCGCGAGCGATGAGCGGGTGCGGATAGGGCGGTCGCACTACGCGGGCGTCAGTTCTTGGACGTATCGACGAGGCGGTTCTTCCTGATCCAGGGCATCATCTCGCGCAGCCGCGCGCCGACCTTCTCGATCGGCAGCTCCGCGGTCATGCGCCGGCGGCTGAGCAGCTCGGGCGCGCCGGCACGGTTCTCGAGCACGAACTCCTTCGCGTACTCGCCGGTCTGGATGCGGCCGAGGATCTCCTTCATGCGCGCGCGCGTGCCCTGGTCGATGATCTTGGGGCCGCTCACGTACTCCCCGTACTCCGCGTTGTTGGAGATCGAGTAGTTCATGGTGCCGATGCCGCCCTCGTACATCAGGTCGACGATGAGCTTCAGCTCGTGCAGGCACTCGAAATAGGCCATCTCGGGCGCGTAGCCGGCGTCCACCAGCGTATCGAAGCCGGCCTTCACCAGCTCGACGCAGCCGCCGCACAGCACCGCCTGCTCGCCGAAGAGATCGGTCTCGGTCTCCTCCTTGAAGCTGGTTTCGATGATGCCCGCCTTGCCGCCGCCGATCGCCGCGGCGTAGGACAGGGCGAAGTCGCGCGCCTTTTTTGACGGATTGCGGTGCAACGCGATCAGCATCGGCACGCCGCCGCCCGCCGCATAGGTGGAGCGCACGGTGTGCCCTGGGGCTTTCGGCGCCACCATCCAGACATCGAGGTCGGCGCGCGGCTGGATCAGGCCGTAGTGGATGTTGAAGCCGTGCGCGAACGCGAGCGACGCGCCTTTCTTCATGTTCGGCTCGATGAAGTCCTTGTAGATCTGCGCATGGTGCTCGTCCGGCAGCAGCAGCATGACGATGTCCGCACCCTTGATCGCCTCGGCCAGCTCGGCGACCTTGACGCCGCCTTTTTTCGCCTTGTCCCAGGATGCGCCGCCTTTTCTCAGGCCAACGGTCACCTTTACGCCCGATTCCTGCAGGTTGAGCGCGTGCGCATGGCCCTGCGAGCCGTAGCCGATGATGGTGACCTTCTTGCCCTTGACGAGCGAGAGGTCGGCGTCCTTGTCGTAATAGACCTTCATGAAAATCCCCCGGGGTTTCAGTAAATGGGGTTCGTCCCCATTTGATTGCAGTTAAACGCGCAGAACGCGGTTGCCGCGGCCGATGCCGCTCGCACCGGTGCGCACGGTCTCGATGATCATGCCCTGGTCGAGCGCATGGATGAAGGCGTCGAGCTTGCGGCCATCGCCGGTCAGCTCGATGGTATAGGTGTTGTCCGATACGTCGATGATGCGGCCGCGGAAGATGTCGGCAATGCGCTTCATGTCCTCGCGCTCCTTCTGCCCGGCACGCACCTTGATCAGCATCATCTCGCGCTCGATGTGCTCGGCCTCCGACAGGTCCACCACCTTGACCACCTCGACGAGCTTGTTCAGCTGCTTGGTGATCTGCTCGATCACGTCCTCCGAGCCCACGGTCACCACCGTCATGCGCGACATCGAGGCGTCTTCGGTCGGCGCCACGGTGAGCGACTCGATGTTGTAGCCGCGCGCCGAGAACATGTTCGAGATGCGCGACAGCGCCCCGGCCTCGTTCTCGACCAGGATGGAGATGATGTGGCGCATCAAAGTTCTTCGGACAGGATCATTTCCGTGATGCCCTTGCCGCCGGGCACCATCGGATAGACGTTCTCCGCCTGGTCGGTGAGGAAATCCAGGAACACCAGCTCATCCTTGCGCTTGAAGGCATCGCGCAACGCCGGCTCGACGTCGGCGGGCTGGTCGATCAGCACGCCGCGATGGCCGTAGCCTTCGGCGAGCTTGACGAAATCGGGCAGCGCGTCCATGTACGACTCGGAATAGCGGTTGCCGTGGAAGAACTGCTGCCACTGGCGCACCATGCCCATGTACCGGTTGTTGAGGTTGACGATCTTGATCGGCAGCCGGTACTGCTTGCAGGTCGAAAGCTCCTGCAGGCACATCTGGATCGAGGATTCGCCGGTCACGCAGGCCACCGTGGCCCCGGGATTGGCGAGCTGCGCGCCCATCGCCGCGGGCAGGCCGAAGCCCATGGTGCCGAGGCCGCCGGAGTTGATCCATTGCCGCGGCCGATCGAACTTGTAGAACTGCGCCGCCCACATCTGGTGCTGCCCGACGTCCGAAGTGATGATCGCGGCGCCGCCCGTGATCTCGTAGAGCTTTTCCAGCACGAATTGCGGCTTGATGATCTTCGAGCTGCGGTCGAACCGCAGGCAGTCCCGCTTGCGCCATTCCTCGATCTGCTGCCACCAGGGCTGGATGTCCATGGCCTTTTGCCCCTGCAGCAGCCTGAGAACATCGTCCAGCACGTCGGGGATATTGCCGACGATCGGCACGTCGACCTTCACGCGCTTGGAGATGGACGACGGGTCGATATCAATATGCACGATCTTGCGCGGGTTCTGCGCGAAATGCGCCGGGTTGCCAATGACTCGATCGTCGAACCTGGCGCCGATCGCGAGCAGCACGTCGCAGTGCTGCATCGCCATGTTGGCCTCGTAGGTGCCGTGCATGCCCAGCATGCCCAGGAACTGGCGGTCGGTGCCAGGATAGGCGCCCAGCCCCATGAGCGTATTGGTGCAGGGCAGGCCGAGCTGCTGCACGAGCGCGCGCAGTTGCGGCGCCGCGTCCGAAAGCACGACGCCGCCGCCCGTGTAGACCATCGGCCGTTTCGCCTCCAGCAGGAGCTGCACCGCCTTCTTGATCTGCCCGGCATGGCCCTTTTTCACGGGGTTGTAGGAGCGCATGGAAACGCTTTCCGGGTACTGGAATTCGCACAGATGCGTGGTGACGTCCTTCGGGATGTCCACCAGCACCGGTCCGGGCCGGCCGCTCGTCGCCAGGAAAAACGCCTTCTTGATGGTAGCGGCGAGGTCTTTCACGTCCTTCACCAGGAAGTTGTGCTTGACGCAGGGCCGCGTGATGCCGACTGCGTCGCACTCCTGGAAGGCGTCCTGGCCGATGGCATGCGTCGGCACCTGGCCGGTGAGCACCACCATGGGGATCGAGTCCATGTAGGCCGTGGCGATGCCGGTCACGGCGTTGGTGACCCCGGGACCCGAGGTCACCAGGCACACCCCCACCTTGCGCGAAGAGCGCGAGTAGCCGTCCGCGGCGTGCGCCGCCCCTTGTTCGTGACGCACCAGGACGTGGCGCACCTTGTCCTGCTTGAAGAGTTCGTCATAAATGAACAGCACCGCGCCACCCGGATAGCCGAACACGTACTCGACGCCCTCTTCCTGCAGGCAGCGCACCACGATCTGGGCGCCGCTGAGCTCCACTGCCTTGACTCGATCCATGGCCTGCGATTGACGGGAAAACGTTGAACATTAAAGACTTGTTGCATTGCGGTCAAGCAACCGGACGTGGTCCGGCAGGGTGATTTTGGTAACATCGCCCGCAAATCGCACGCCGCCCTCGGCGGCAGGGAGAAGCACTGGCCTCGCGCAGCGAGCTTTCGGCCTTCCTCGAGGGTGCAGAGCGGCGCGCCTTCAAGCAGGCCGTGTATGCCGTGCGCGACGAGCAGGCCGCCCTGGACATCGTGCAAGACGCCATGTTGCGCCTCGCCGAAAGATACGGCGGGCGTCCCCCTGCCGAGCTGCCGATGCTCTTTCAGCGCATTCTGCAGAACGCGATTCGCGACTGGTACCGACGGCAGAAGGTGCGCTCCGCCTGGGTCACCCTGTTCTCGTCGATGCAGCCGGGACGCGACGAGAGCGAAGATCACGACCCCCTCGAAACTTTGGCGGCGGCCGGCGAGTCGAACCCGCACGAGACCCCGTCAGAGCATCTGGAACGGTCTCAAGTCGTTGAAATTATTGAACAAGAAATATCGAGGCTGCCGGCCCGTCAACGCGAAGCGTTTCTCATGCGTTACTGGGAGGAATTGGATGTCGCCGATACCGCCCGCGCCATGGGCTGCTCCGAGGGCAGCGTGAAAACGCACTGCTCGCGAGCGGCGCATGCGCTGGCCGTTGCGCTCAAGGCACGCGGGATTACGTTGTAGACCATGGACCACGAAGCACAATTTGCCCTGCGTGTGCGCCAGCAGCTGAACCTGGGCGCCCGGGTCAACGCGCGTATCGCGGCCCGCTTGCGCGCCGCCCGCGAGCAGGCACTCGCCCATCACGACGCCGAGCCGGTGGCAGGTCTCGCCCTCGCCGACCATGCGATGGGCCGCATCGGCGGTGCGCGCGGGTTGTCGCTGCGGGTGCTGCTGCCGCTGGCGATCCTCGCTGTCGCCTTCTTCACCACCTACGCATGGCAGCAGACGCAGCGCGCCGCGGAAGTCGAGGAGCTGGATGCACAGTTGCTTTCCGGCGATCTGCCGATCGACGCCTACCTCGACCAGGGATTCGCAGCGTGGCTCAAGCGGCGCGCCTCGCTACAGCCCTAGCGGCGATGGTCCTGTTCGCGGCGGCGCCGGCCGCGGCCGCGCCCGAGCCGGATCGCCGCTGGGCGCAGTTGAACGCCGAGCAGCAAAAGGTCCTCGCGCCCCTCGAAGGCGAATGGGACCGCCTCGAGCCGGTGCAGCGCGTGAAGTGGATCGGGGTCGCCAAGCGCTATCCCAAGATGACGCCCGTCGGACAAGAGCGCGTGCAGGCGAACATGAAGAAGTGGGCCAAGCTCACGCCCGAACAGCGCAAGCAGGCGCGCGAGAATTACCGGCGCATCAGCAAGGTGCCGCCCGAAAAACGCGGCGACCTGCAACAGCAGTGGGACGAATACCAGTCGCTGCCGCCGCGCAAGAAACCCGCGCCGGCGAAGTGACCCCGGGCATCGCGCGGCGCCTCGCGAGCGTTCTTTACGAAGCGCTGCTCGTCCTCGCGGTCGCGTTCTTCGCCGGATCTGCCTTCTACTTCGCTTCGCGCGGTGCGCCGCTCGAGGGCTGGCTGCTGCGCGCGCACCAGGCGTTCCTGATCGCCGTGTTCGCCGCCTATTTTCTCTGGTGCTGGCTGCGCGGCGGCCAGACGCTGGCGATGAAGGCGTGGCGCATCCGCTTGATCGAGGTGACGCCGCGCAAGGCGCTGCTGCGCTTCCTGCTTGCGCTCGTGCTCGTGCCGACGGGGGTCGGGGTGGCGTGGGCGCTGGTCGACCGCGACCGTCAGTTCCTGCACGACCGCATGGCGGGCACGCGGCTGGTGCGCGCCTAGCGCCGCTCGACCCACCACATCATCAGCACCGCCGCGAGGAAGAACGCCGCGCCCGGCAGCGCCGCGGCGGCGAACGGCGGCCAATTCTGCAGCAGTCCGATGTGGGCGAAGAGGCCGTTCAGCATGTGGAAGAAGATGCCGAGCATGATGCCGAGGAACACCTTCAGGCCCACCATGCCGGAGCGCGCTTGCATGTACGCGAACGGCAACGCCAGCGCCATCATCACCAGCGTGGCGATCGGGTAGAACACCTTCTTCCACAGGGCTATTTCGTAGCGCCCGGTCTTCTGCCGATTGCCCGCGAGGTGCTGGGTGTAGCGGTAAAGGCCCCAGGCCGACATGCGCTCGGGATCCACCACCAGCACGCTGATCAGATCCGGCGTCACGGCGGTGCGCCAGCGCGTCTGCGCGAGCTGCGTGCTGCGCGGCCCGTCGGCAGTAAAGTGGGTCTGTACGACGCCGCTCAAGCGCCAGGCGCCTTGCTCGAGATACTCGCCGAGCGCCGCCGACGTGATGCTGTCCAGCCGGTATTCGGCATCGAACGCGTAGATGCGCACGCCGCTCAGCCGGTTCGCCTCGCGCGCCTCGCGTACATTGATGAAGGCGCGCTCGTCCTTGAACCAGAGCCCCGATTGGAGGTCCTGCCCGATGGCTGCGGACAGCGCGCGCATGCGCACCTGCTGCGCCGCCTCCTCCGCGGCCGGCGCCACCCATTCGCCGATGGCAAATGTGACGGCCGCGAATACCAGGCCGGCGCGCAGCAGCATGCGGCTCGCCTGCCCCGGCGACATGCCGGCGGCGCGCATCACGGTGAACTCGGAATTGTTCGCCAGATGGGCGAGCACGTAGAGCGTGCCGATCAGCACCGCCACCGGCAGCAGCTCATAGGCGTGTGTCGGCGCGGACAGCAGCACGTAGGCAAAGACCTGCCGCAGGTTGTAGTCGCCCTTGCCCAGGTCGCGGAATTCACCCAGCAGGTCGAAAAACGCGAACAACCCGAGGAACCCGAGCAGGATGAAGGTCACCGCCGCCACGACCTCGCGGGCCAGGTAGCGATTCAGGGTGCGGCTGGCGCCCGTCATCGCATCAGCCCCGCAGCTTCAAACGCACGAGCGTCATGCGCTGCGCGAACAGCACCAGCAGCACGACCATGACGATCGCGTGCACGAGCCACCAGCCAACGGAGAAATCCAGGGCCCCCTGCGCCACGCGTGCCTGGCTGACGCTCAGCAGGTTCTGGTAGACGAGATAGGCGAGCAGCGCGAACAAGAGGTTTACCGAGCGCCCGGCGCGCGGGTTGACGAAGCTCATCGGGATGGCGAGCAGGGCGAGAATCAGCGCCGACAGGGGAATGCCGATGCGCCACACGAGCTCGCCACGATTCGCGTCGCTCGGATTGCGCAGCAGGGCGAGCGTGGACAGGCTCTTGTGCGTCGGCACCGGCTCCTCCCCCGCCGCCGACTCGACCCGCGCCTCGTAGCGCTCAAACTCCATCACTCGGTAGTCGGCCTCTCCCGGCACGCCTTCGTAGCGCCGGCCGTCGAGCATGACGATGAAGCGGTCGCCGTTGGCCGCCGTCTCCACGAGGCCCTTGCGGCTGAACATGACGCCCGTGCGACCGTGCTGCACGGAATTGACGAACACGTTCCGCACTTCGCCGGCGACGCTGCCGGCCGATTCGACGAAGAACACGCGGTCGCGCGAGCGCGATTCGCCGAATACGCCCGGGTCGACGCGCGCCACGTCGTCACGCGCATCGACGCGGCTGCGATACTGCTCGCTCGTGCGCACCGCCCAGGGCGCGATCACCGTCGACAGGGTCGCGATCACCACCACCAGCGGCGCGGCGAACGTCAGCACCGGGCGTACCCAGGCCGCAAGCGACAGCCCGGAGCTGAACCAGATGACCATCTCGGAATCCCGGTAGCTGCGCGTCACCGTGAGGAGCACGGTGACGAACAATGTGAGCGACAGCAGCACGGGCAGCGCGTTGAGCGCAAAGAAGCCGAGAAAGGCGACCACGGCGTCGGTCGGGATCTTGCCGCCCGCCGCCTGCCCCAGCAAACGCACGAGGCGCGTGGTGATGGCGATCAGGAACAGCGAGAGGAACACCGCCGTCGCCAATTGCGCGAACTCGCGCAGCAGCGCGCGGTGAAAGATCATGCGATACTTAAAGTACTCATTACACGGGAGATTCGGGTGGAATTTAGCATACGAGCGCTGGCGCCGCAGAGTGCGAAGGCCGGATGCCTGGTCCTCGGGGTCTATCAGGCAAGCGGCTCGGGGGCGCCGGTGCTGACGCGCGCGGCGGCCGCCGCGGATCGTGCCGCCCGCGGACGGCTGGGCGCGGTGCTCGCGCAAGGCGACCTGAGCGCCAAGGCGGGCTCGACGCTGCTGCTGCACGGCGTCGCCGGCCTGGCCGCGCAGCGCATCCTGCTGGTCGGGCTCGGGGAACAGAAGGAGTTCGCGGAAAGCGCGTTTCACAAGGCCGTGCGCGGCGCCGCCGTGGCGCTGCGCGAGCTCGGCGCACGCGATGTCGTGCTCTATCTCGCCGACCTGAAGGTTGGACGCCGCTCGGCCGCCTGGAACGTGCGGCATGCGGCACTGGGGCTGCGCGACGCGTTCTATCGGTTTGACCAGCTCAAGACGCAGAAGCAGCCGCCCGCGCCCGCGCTGGCCGACGTGACGCTCGCCGTGCAGGGCGGCACGGTTGGCGAAGCGGCGCGCGCGGCGCTGCGCGAAGCAGTGGCGACGGCCGACGGCGTCGCGCTGGCGCGCACGCTGGGCAACCTGCCGCCCAATATCTGCACCCCGGCCTACCTGGCCGACGAAGCGAAGAAGCTCGCGCGCCAGTTCAAGCTCGGCCTCGAAGTGCTGGAGCGTCGCGACATGGAGCGCCTCGGCATGGGTGCCCTGCTCGCGGTCACGCGTGGCTCGCACCAGCCGCCCAAGCTCATCGTCCTGCGCTACGCGGGCGGCGCGAAGAAGGCCCCGCCGCTGGTGCTGGTCGGCAAGGGCATCACGTTCGACACGGGCGGCATCTCGCTCAAGCCGGCAGGCGAGATGGACGAGATGAAATACGACATGTCGGGCGCCGGCAGCGTACTGGGTGTGCTGCGCGCGCTGGCCGGCATGAAAGCGCCGCTGAACGTGATCGGCGTCGTGCCGACGTGCGAAAACATGCCCGGCGGCCAGGCCTCGCGGCCCGGGGACGTGGTGAAGACGATGTCGGGGCAGACGGTTGAGATCCTGAACACCGACGCCGAAGGGCGCCTCATCCTGTGCGACGCGCTGACCTACGCCGAGCGCTTCAAGCCCGATGCGGTCATCGACATTGCGACGCTCACGGGCGCCTGCGTCATCGCGCTCGGGCACGTCGCCACCGGGCTGTTTGCCAACGACGACAAGCTCGCCGAAGGACTGCGCGCAGCGGGCGAAGACGCCTGGGACCGCGTGTGGCCAATGCCGCTCTGGGAGGACTACCAGGAGCAGCTGCGCTCGAACTTCGCCGACATGGCGAATATCGGCGGCCGGCCGGCCGGCAGCGTGACCGCGGCCTGTTACCTCGCGCGCTTCACGAAGAAACTGCGCTGGGCGCACCTGGACATCGCCGGCACGGCATGGAAGAGCGGCCGCGACAAGGGCTCCACGGGCCGGCCCGTGCCCCTGCTGGTGCGCTTCGCGCTCGCTCGCGCGGGACGATGACCCGGGTCGACTTCTATTTCAACGCCGCCGACAAGCTGCAGGTGGCCTGCCGGCTGGCCGGAAAGGCGCTCGAGCAGCGCAAGCGGCTCCTGATCTACGCGCCGCAGGCCGATACCGCGCAGCAGATCGACCGCCTGCTGTGGACCTGGCCGGCCACGGGCTTCGTGCCGCATTGCCGCGCCGAGGACGCGCTCGCCGCGCAAACGCCGGTGCTGATTGGAGCCGAAACGGACGCCGCCGCAGGCTGCGACGTGCTGCTTAACCTCTCGCCCGGGACGCCGCCGGCGTTCGAGCGCTTCGAACGCCTGCTCGAAGTCGTGGGGCGCGAGGACGCTGACCGGCAGGCCGCGCGCGAGCGCTATCGCTTTTACCGGGAGCGCGGCTACCGCATGGCGGACCACGATCTCGCGGGGGAGGCGCGCGGTGGCTGACCCCAATCCGCTGGTGCAACGCGTGGATGCGCTGCTCAAGCGTCACCAGGAGGCCGCCCCGGGCGGCGAAGACCTTCCGGTGCTGACCGAAATCGTGGATCCGAACCGGCCCGCCGGCCCGGCGGCGCTCGACGCCGCCGCCGTCGAGGCGCTGTCGCGCGAGTTGGAGCGCGCCGTTCTGGCGCGACTGGAAAACGAGCTGCAGCCTGCGCTCGCCGCGCTGGGCGACGCGTTGCGCGCGGCGCTGCGGGAAGCGGTGGCGGGCGCCATCGCCCGCGAGCTGCAGGCGCGCAAGCTCGACGCGGGCGCACTGGCGCAAAAACGATCCGCGCCCTCGGGCGGCTGAACGTGTCGCTCGACAAGAGCTTCGATCCGCACGCGGTCGAGGCCCGCTGGTACGGGCGCTGGGAGGACGCGGGCCGCTTTGCGCACCGCGGCGACGCCACGCCGGCCTATTGCATCCAGCTGCCGCCGCCGAACGTCACCGGCACGCTGCACATGGGCCATGCGTTCCAGCAGACGCTCATGGACGCCCTCATCCGCTATCACCGCATGCGCGGCGAGAACACCAACTGGGTGGTGGGCACCGACCACGCCGGCATCGCCACGCAGATCGTCGTCGAGCGCCAGCTGCAGGACGAAGGCAAGTCGCGGCACGAACTGGGCCGGGAGAAGTTCGTGGAGCGCGTGTGGCAGTGGAAGCAGCAGTCCGGCGCTTCCATCATGGGCCAGATGCGGCGCCTCGGCGCGTCCGGGAACTGGCGCTACGCCGACACCGAAAGGCAGAAGGCCGGCTACTTCACCATGGATGCGAAGATGTCGCGCGCCGTGGTGGAGGTATTCGTGCGCCTGTACGAGCAGGGACTGATCTATCGCGGCAAGCGCCTGGTCAACTGGGACCCGGTGCTCGGCACCGCGGTTTCGGATCTCGAGGTGGACAGCGAGGAGGAAGACGGCACGATCTGGGAGATCCGCTACCCCGGCGAGGGCTTCAGCCTCACGGTGGCGACCACGCGGCCCGAAACGATGCTCGGCGACGTGGCGGTGGCGGTGAATCCGAAGGACGCGCGCTACG
>Ga0224510_10000956_pt1 | contig 20007 bp, 19 predicted proteins | sample SF_May12_sed_USG_FD_170161 | JGI IMG/M metagenome (GOLD analysis project Ga0224510, IMG submission 170161) | Sediment microbial communities from San Francisco Bay, California, United States - SF_May12_sed_USGS_4_1 | ecosystem: Environmental > Aquatic > Marine > Sediment | place: USA: California... | reverse complement strand
ACGACCGTCCGCTGCAATACCTCATCGACTTCGACGCGGGTTACTGAAACAGAAGTTCAGTGGGCCTCGTCCCAGTTCCGGCCGACGCCGGCATCGACGACGAGCGGGACGGCGAGGCTGGCGGCGCCGCACATGAGCCTGACGATGTCGGCGCGAAGCTCGTCCGCAGCGTCTTCGCGGACTTCGAAAACGAGCTCGTCGTGTACCTGCATGATCATCCGGGCCGGGGCCTTTTCCGCGGCCAGCCAGTCGTGCACGGCGATCATCGCCATCTTGATGATGTCGGCGGCCGTGCCCTGCATCGGCGCGTTGATCGCGCTGCGCTCCGCGTACTGGCGGCGCTGGGCATTGCGGTCGTTGATTTCCGGCAGGTACAGGCGGCGGCCGAATACCGTCTCGACAAATCCCGCCTCGTGCGCCTGCGCGCGGATGCCGTCCATGAACGCCCGCACGCCGGGGTAGCGGTCGAAGTAAAGGTCGATGTACTCCTGCGCTTCGCCGCGACCGATGCCGAGCTGCTTGCCGAGACCGAAAGAGGACATGCCGTACATCAGGCCGAAGTTGATCGCTTTGGCCGAACGGCGCTGGTCGTTGCTGACTTCGCCAAGCGGCACGCCGAAAACCTCGGCGGCAGTCGCCTGGTGAATGTCACGGCCCTCGGCGAACGCGCCGACCAGGCCCGTGTCACCGGACAGGTGCGCCATGATGCGGAGTTCGATCTGCGAATAGTCCGCAGCGAGCAGGACGCTGCCCTCCGGCGCGACGAAAGCCTGGCGTATGCGTCGGCCCTCGGGGGTCCGTATCGGGATGTTCTGCAGGTTCGGGTCGGTCGACGACAGGCGTCCGGTAGCCGCGACAGCCTGGTGGTAGGACGTGTGCACGCGACCGGTCCGTTCGGAAATCTGCTCCGGCAGCTTGTCCGTGTAGGTGCTCTTCAACTTGCTCATGCCGCGGTAGTCCAGGATCACGCGCGGCAGGTCAAACTCTCCGGCCAGCTCCTGCAGCACGTCCTCGGCCGTAGACGGCTGTCCCTTCGGCGTCTTGCGGATGACCGGCAGGCCGTGATCTTCGAACAGGATCTGCTGCAGCTGCTTGGGCGATCCCAGGTTGAACGGACCGCCAGCCAGTTCGTGCGCCTGCTTCTCCAGGTCCTGCATCGATCTCGCGAGCTCGCCGCTCTGCTGCCTCAGCATCGCGCGATCGATCAGGACCCCCGTCTCTTCCATGTCGAACAGCACGGGCACCAGGGGCTGCTCGATCGTCCGGTAGAGATCGCGCAGTTTCGTGTTGCCGTCGAGCTCGCCCCACAGCCGCTGGTGAAGTCGCAGCGTTACGTCGGCGTCTTCCGCTGCGTAGGGTGTCGCCTGCTCCATTGCGACCTGGTTGAACGTGAGCTGTTTTGCCCCCTTGCCGGCGACGTCCTCGTAATGAATCGTCTCCACGCCGAGGTAGTGCCGCGCCGTCGAGTCCATGTCATGCCTGGTGGCCACGCTGTTCAGCACGTAGGACTCCAGCATCGTGTCGTAGCGCATGCCCTTGAGAGCAATGCCGTAGCGAGCGAAGATGTGTGCGTCGTACTTCAGGTGGTGGCCGAGCTTCGCTTTACGCTCGTCCTCGAGGAAGGGCCGCAACGCCTGCAGCACCGCGTCGCGGTCGAGCTGATCGGGTGCGCCGGGATAGTCGTGCGCGACGGGGATGTAGCAGGCCCTGCCCGGATCGACGCACAGCGAGATGCCGACGAGTTCGGCCTTCATGTAGTCGAGACCCGTGGTTTCCGTGTCAACGGCAACGAGTTCGGCCCCGTTTATCTCTTTCAGCCAGGCTTCGAGCCGCGGCTGCGACAGGACCGTCTCGTAGTCGCCTTCGGTCGGGGATTCCGGCGTTTCCGCTCCTGCGCCGGCCTTGCCGGGTACTGGCTCGGTCGGCGTTTCCTCACCACCGGTGAGTTGTCGCAACAGGACCTTGAGTTCGAGTCGCCCGTACAGCTGCTTTAGTGTCTCCACGTCCGGCTCGCCGCGTTTGAGGTCGGCGGGCCGCTGAGCCAGCTCCAGGTCCTGCCGGATCGTCGCGAGTTGCTGCGACAGGCGCAGCTGCTCGAGGTGCTCGCGCAGGCTTTCGCCGACCTTGCCCCCGATGGCGCCGGCGTTCGCGACCAGTTCCTCGGCTGTGCCGTACTCGTTCAGCCATTTCGCCGCCGTCTTCGGGCCGACCTTGGGAACGCCGGGGATGTTGTCCGAGCTGTCGCCGACGAGTGCGAGGTAGTCGATGATCTGTTCAGGGTATACGTCGAACTTGGTTTTCACGCCGTCGCGATCCAGCACGCTGCCCGTCATCGTGTTGACCAGCGTGACGCCGTCGTCAACGAGCTGTGCCATGTCCTTGTCGCCGGTCGAGACCAGGACCTCCATGCCGGCTTCCGTCGCCTTGCGGCAGAGCGTGCCGATCACGTCGTCGGCCTCTACACCCTCGATGCGCAGCAGCGGCAGGCCCATGGCGACGACGGCCTCCAGTATCGGCTCGACCTGGGCGCGCAGTTCGTCCGGCATCGGCGGACGGTTTGCCTTGTACTGTTCGAACAGCTCGTCCCGGAAGGTTTTGCCGGGTGCATCGAAGACGACCGCGAAATGCTCGGTTTCCTGCTCCCGCGCGAGCTTGTTCAGCATGTTGAGCACGCCGTGCACGGCGCCGGTCGGTTCGCCCCGCGAGCTCGTCAGCGGCGGCAGGGCGTGAAATGCGCGGTACAGGTACGAGGAACCATCGACCAGCACCAGTTTCTTCTTGTTCACCGTCGTCCTCTACTCGGGCACGTCGCCGGCGCTGTCCTCTTCCTCTTCCTCTTCCTGGCCCTCACCGTCTCCCTCGGCCGTGCCCGCGCCTGCGTCGTCGGGACGCTCGGGCAGTTCCGGGATGCCGGTGCGCACCTGGCTCGGGTCGCCGGGGAGAAACAGCGGGCCCTTCTGCCCGCAGCCCGCGACGATCCAGAGGGCAGTAGCAGCGAGCGCTATTCGAAGGACGATTTTCATCGGGATTGCTGCGACCTTGCCGGGACAGACGGGAAGGGCGACATGGTAGCTCAGTTGCGGCAGGTTTTGGGTCGGTGGGGTGGCCTCAGTCTTCGCCGTAGCGCTGGGCAATCCGCCGGTAAGCCTCGCGGAACGGGATGCCCTCTTCCCGCACCAGCGCATAGGCCTGCTCCGCCGCGTACAGGCCCTCGTCGAGGCGTATGTTCTCCGGCCGGAACGCGAGGCCGTCGATGACCAGCGCCATGATGTCCACCCCGTCGATCGCGAGGTCGATCGAGCGGAACAGCGGCGCTTTGACGCGCTGCAGGTCGCGCTGGAAACCGGAGGGCAGTTTCGCCGCTACCATCAGGCATTCGTCCAGGCAGGCGTGTGCCGTGGCGCCAGCAGCACGCACCAGTTCCAGCACGTCGGGATTTCGCTTCTGCGGCATGATCGACGAACCGGTCGTAACTTCGGTCGCCAGTGCGACGTAGGCAAACTCCTGCGTATAGAACATCAGCAGGTCACTGGCGAGGCGCCCGAGATCCTGTTGCAGCAGTGCGAGTTCGAACAGCAGCCCGGCTTCGCCCTTGCCTCGCGAAAGCTGGACGGCCGTGACCGGGTTCTGCGTCTGTGCGAAGCCGAGCGCGCGGGTGGTGTGCTCGCGGTCGAGATCGAGGCCGGGCGTGCCGAAGCCCGCCGCGCTGCCGAGGGGGTTCATGGACAGCCGCCGGCGCGCGCCGCCCAGCCCGTCGATTGCGTCCTCGAACGACGCAGCGAAGCCGCCGCCCCATAGCGCCACCGATGACGGCATCGCCTGCTGCATGTGCGTGTAACCCGGCAGAGCTATCCCGCCCTGGCGTGCGGCCAGCCTGCCGAGAGATTCGCAGAGCATCCGCGTGCGCCCTGAGACCTCGTCGATCGCAGCCAGCAGGTACAGGCGCAGCGCCGTCAGGACCTGGTCGTTTCTGGAGCGCCCGAGGTGGAGCCTGCCGCCGGTCGGACCGATCAGCGCGATCAGGCGATTCTCGATCGCCGTATGAGCGTCTTCGTCCTCGAGCCGGATATGCCACTTGCCGGCCGCATGGTCCGCGCCGATCTGCTGCAGTCCGTCGCAGATCGCGTCGCAATCCGCCCGGCTCAGGAGGCCTTGCGCACACAGCATGTCGGCGTGTGCGACGGAGCCGCGGATGTCGTGCTCGACGAGGCGTTCGTCGAGCAGGTGGTCTTCGCCTGCGGTATAGCGCAGTACCCGCTCGTCGAGCGGCAGCCCCTTGTCCCAGAGACGACTCATCGTGTTCAGTCCTTGCCGGTCTGTTCGGCCGGGCTCAGTGCCGCAATGTCATCGACGATCAGTGTGCCCGTTCCCTCGTTCGTGAAGATCTCGAGCAGCAGGCTGTCCGGCGCTTTGTAGGAGATGACGTGCACTCGCCTGACGCCGTTCGCAATCGCTGCGTCGATTGCCGTCGCCTTCGGCAGCATGCCGTCAGCGAGCTTGCCCTCTTTGCGCAGTTTCGAGAGCGACGCCCGGTCGAGGTACGAGATGACGGACATCGGATCGTTACGATCCTCGAGTATACCGGGGGCGCCAGTCGCCAGGATCAGCTTCTCCGCGTTGAGTTCGGCGGCGATTGCGCTCGCAACCGTGTCGGCATTGATATTCAGCAGCGTGCCGCTGGAATCACAGGACAGTGGGCTCACGATCGGCATCAACCCGTTGTCGAGCTGGATCGCGAGTACCGAGGCATCGACCGAGTCGATATCGCCGACGTAGCCATAGTCGACCGGATCGCCACTCGCAGACCGCACCGGCGGGCGGCGGTGTGCGCGCACCAGTCCCGCATCGACGCCACTGATCCCGACGGCCGGGATATCGAGGTCCCGGCACGCCGCGAGTATGCGCGTGTTGATCTGGCCATTCAGCACCATCGTCGCCACCTCGAGCGACGGGCCGTCGGTCACGCGCCGCCCGTCGATGAACTGGCTGTCGAGGCCCAGCGCCTTGGCCAGCTCGGTGGACTGCGGTCCGCCGCCGTGCACCAGCAGGACCCTGATCCCGACCTGGTGCAGCAGGCCGACCTGCTCGAGGAGCGAATGCGTCAGCGCGGGATCGGCGAATACCTCGCCTCCCGCCTTCAGCACGAAGACCTTGCCCTTGAACAGGCGAATGTACGGGGCCGCGTGCTTCAGGGCCGAAACGACGACGGCGCGGTCCTGTGTGGCAATCATTGCGAGGCTCCCATCATCCGGTGCAGCACCGCCATCTGGGCCAGCATGCGATTGCGCGCCTCATGGATCACGACGCTGCGCGGTCCGTCGAGTATGCGGTCGGCGACGACGACGCCGCGGCGAACCGGCAGGCAGTGCATAAAGCGGCAGTCGGGCCGCGCGTTGGCAAACCAGGGCTCGTCGACACACCAGTCATGGTACTTCGCGCGCTGGTCCTGGTCCGCCATTCGGTCCCCGTAACAGGACGTTGCGGACCAGGATTTCGCGTAGATCACGTGTGCGCCCTCCATGGCTTCGGCCCGGTCCTCGGTCTCCCGGAGCGTGCCGCCGGAGCGCAGAGCAGCGGCATGCGCCTTGGCCATGATGGGCTCCGGCAACGCGAAGCCCTCGGGCCGCAGCACCGTCACGTCCATGCCGCGCATCGCGGCCATGTGCACCGTGGCGGCGGGAACGGCCAGCGGCAGCGCTTTGGGATGATAGGCCCAGCTCAGCACGAACCTGCCGCCCTGCGCCGGGACGCCGAGATCGTCCATCGTCTTCCAGTCGGCAAGACTCTGGCAGGGATGATTGACGGCAGACTCCATGTTGACCCACGGCTTGTCCACGAGGCTCGTCAACGCATGGAACTCCTTTTCGGCGAGATCGTCGGCGAGGTTCTTTCGCTCCGCAAATGCCCGTATGCCGATCGCATCGCCATATGACGCGATGACCGGCACCGCTTCGCGTATGTGTTCCGCCGCCGCGCCGTCCATGACGATGCCGGGTCGCGTCTCGAGACCGTGTATGGACATCTCGGGCGAGATGACGAATGAGCCGCCGCCGAGGCGCAGCATTGCCGCCTGGAACGAGGCGAGCGTCCGCAAGGACGGGCTCAGGAACAACAGCGACAGCACCTTGCCACGCAGCGCGTCTGGCTCCGGCTTCTGGTCGAGCCTTGTCGCCAGCTCCAGCAGCGAGCCGATTTCCTCGAAGTCGAAGTCGGCAAGATCGTTAAATGATTTCATGTCGGTCCTCGATCGGGTGATTCGTTTTGTTTCAACGGCCGAGCCGGGCAAGCGCGTTGGCCAGCCGTTCGACATGCCCGGCTTCGAGCACGAGCGGCGGCAGGAGCCGCAGGACGTGCGGATCGGAGCTCGTGCCGGTAAGTATGTCCATGTCGAGCAGCTCGTCGCGGATCCCGGCGGCAGGCCGGTCGCAGACGAGGCCCAGCAACAGGCCCCTGCCTCGCACCGCCAGCACCGGACCGGCAATGCAATGGGCCCGGATCTCGGCTTCGCGTGCCCGGACGTTGCCAAGCAATCCTTCCTGTTCGATCGCGTCGATCACCGCGACGATCGCGGCGGCCGCGACCGGGCCGCCGCCGAAGGTCGTGCCGAGGCTGCCGTACTTCAGTCGGCCTGACAGTGCCTCGGTGCAGAGCAGCGCTCCGCAGGGTATGCCGCCGCCGAGCGCTTTAGCCGTCGTCAGGAGATCCGGCTCGATGCCGAAGGTCTCGACGGCAAAGAACTGTCCGGAGCGACCCATGCCGCACTGTACCTCGTCAGCGATCAGCAGCGCGCCGACCCTGCTGCAGCGCTCGCGCAGAGTCGTCACGAATTCCTGCGCTAGCGCGTAGGCACCCGCAATGCCCTGCACGGGCTCGAAGATCACGCCGGCGACGCTGTCGTCGATCATTGACGCCGCGGCTGCGGCGTCATCGCGCGGGATGAAGTCGACGTCGAACGGGGTTCGCGGAAAACCGTACCAGCTGGCCGAGGACTTCCAGGTCACCGCAGCGGCCGCGGCCGTACGCCCGTGGAAGCCGTGCGACACGGCGAGAATCCTGCCGCGCCCCGTTGCCATGCATGCGAGCCGCAGCGCGTTCTCGTTAGCCTCCGCACCGCTGTTGACGAGGAAGACGCGCGCGAGCGTCGGCGGCGACACGTCCACCAGCCGCCTGGCCGCGTGCGCGCGCACGTCGAGCGCCAGCGCATTGCTCTGGAAAATCAGCTGGCCAGCCTGAGCACGGATGGCCTCCGTCAGCGCCGGGTGGCCGTATCCGAGCGCCGCGACCGCGTGGCCGCCGTACAGGTCGAGAATGCGCCGGCCGTCCGCGGTAACGATCTCGCAAGCTTCCCCACGCACCGGAACGAAGGGCAGCTGCTCGTAGACCGGCACCATCGTCGCCGACTCGAGATCGCGGGCGTCGGCCGGCTGCCCCGGAGCGGCGCTCATATCCATGCGGGCGCTGGCGCGCCGAGGCCGCTGTCTTCGGGGAGGCCCCACAGCCGATTCATCCACTGCACGGCTCCGCCAGCCGCACCCTTGACGAGGTTGTCGATCGCGCACATCACGACCGCGTGCTGCCGCTCGGCCGTGACCGACAGGTGGCAGTTGTTGCTTGCGGCCACGTCCTTAATGCGCGGCGGTCGGTCGAGTACCTGCACGAAGCGCGAGTTTCGGTAGTAATCCCGGAAATGGGCCGACAGCTCCCTGGTGCCGATGGATTTCCGGAGGCGCGCATGCAGGGTCACGTAAATGCCACGGACAAACGGGCCGGAATGGGGCACGAACTGCACGTCTGCGGCCTGCCCCGTGGCGGCCCGGATCAGCGCCTCGATTTCCGGCCGGTGCCGGTGCGCCAGCGGCTGGTAGGCATACAGGTTGCTGTGCCTTTCGGGATGGTGCGTACCGGCGCCGGCGCTGCGGCCCGAGCCGCTGCTGCCGGTGATGCCGGCGATGAAGACGTCCGCTTCGATGAGCCCGGTCGCGAATATTGGCACCGCCGCCAGCAGCGACGCGGTCGCGAAGCAGCCCGGATGGCCGATGTGCTTCGCCGGAACGTCGGGCGAGTGTTCGGGAATCGCGCAGGCGAAGTCGGCCAGCAGGCGGGGCGCCGGATGAGCATGGCCGTACACGGCCTCGAAGCTCGCGGAATCGCGATAGCGGAAGTCGGCCGAGGAGTCGACGACGCGAGCCTCGATTCCCCTGGCCTCGGCCCGCTCGAGCAGGTTCGCGACCAGCGGCGCCGAGGCGCCGTGCGGTGCGGCGGAAAATACCGCCAGCCGGTCGCCGTCCGCGATCTCCTCCAACGCGCGATCGGCGGATCTGAATTCCGCGCGGGGGAAGGAGCCAGCCAGCGTCGGAAATACCTGGGCGATCCGCGTCCCCGGTGAACTCGCGGACACCGCCGCCGCGAGGCCGATGGATGGGTGTGTCGCGATGAAGCGCAACAGTTCGCCGCCGACGTAGCCGGTCGCGCCGAACACGACGGCAGGAATGCGCTTGCTCACGAGTCGTTTCCCTCTGGTGCGGCTCCGAGCAATGCGGCGACCTTGTCACCGAGGGCGGTGGCGTCGGTCAGCGCGTTGATCGCGGGCACCCCCGTCTGTTCCGTGATCTGCGAAATGCCGACCGCGTTGTCGGTCGCCGGGCCGGTGACGACCACGGGCTCGATGCCATAGCGATCGCGCAGCAGGCAGGTGCCGCCCCAGGCACCGACCGGGTCATTGGCGCACAGGACGACGCCGGTCAGCGCTTTGCGTATGGCGGCATCGGCGAGTATCGCCTGGACACCGTAGGCGCCGAGCAAGCCGTCACCCAGCTCGATGACGATTGCCGCGGGCCGGCGCGCAGCCAGCGCGGTCAGCAGGCTGCGCGTCAGGGCAGGACCGTTCTTCTCGGTCGTGGTTACGATGCCCAGGTCCGCGAAGATCATCGTCCCGGTCGCGCCCGCGTCCTCCATCGCCAGGATGTCGCGCCGCAACGCAACGCCGGTCGCCTTGCAGGCGCAGACGTCGTAGCCGCGCTGGCGCAGGCGGCTGATGATTGCGCAGGCCGCCGCGGTCTTGCCCGCATCCATGCAGGTGCCGGCGATCGCGATCACCGGAACGCCCTGCACGTCGATGCCCGCGTCGGCCTCGAGTACGTGCGCGCCGGCCCTGGCCGGAACGCCGATCCGTTCACCGAGGTACGGGAAGTGCAGCACCGTGCCGAGCACCTCGCACTCGAAAGGTGCGCCGACGGACGGAGCGGCCGAGTCGCAAATGCCGAGCACGCCGCCGATATTCAGGATCTGTACGCGGTCTCCGGCGCCGAGGTTCTCGGGCATGTGTCCCGAGTAGCCGTGCAGCGCCTTCCGATGGCCGAGAGCCCCGACGACAATGTCGCCCTGGGTCACGGTCGCCATGCGGCCGCTGATCAGTTCGAGCTGGTTGTAGCGGGTCTTGTTGTTGAGCACCCGAACGGCCAGCAATACGCCCTCGTCACAGGGAATGTCCTCGGACACGCGCAGCTTGCGGCTCAGGTTGTTGTGCTGGGCCACCGACGCAATCTTGTCTACGAATACCGTACGCATCAGGTTTGCCGTCAGGAGCCGGCGCCGGCGCGTGTCTGGAATACGCCGGTGAGTGAGAGGACTTTCGAGTAACCCAGCGCGTCCGCCGCCGACCACTCGCCGGCGGATTCGCCGTAAACGCCCTTGCTCGCGGCCAACAGCGAGTAAGGCGACGTGGCGCCGGTAACGAACAGGCTGCCGGGCCGCAGCGTGAAGAAAACATCGCCCGTCACCCGCGCCTGGGATGACTCGAGCAGCGCCTCGATGTCGCGGCAGGCGAGGTCCAGTTGCTTGCCCTCGTGCACCAGGTCGCCGTAGACGGCGGCGACCTGGTCCTTGATGCGGCTCTGCAGCGCGCTCAGGACGAGCTTTTCCAGCTCGCGGTGAGCGACGATCAGCGTCTCGGCGGCGGGTGCCTCGAACGCGACGCGGCCCTTGGTGCCGAGCACCGTGTCGCCAACGTGTATGCCCCGGCCGATGGCGTAGCGGCCGCCGAGTTCCTCCAGGGCCTCGATCAGCTCGACCGGGTCCATGGGCCGACCGTCGAGCGCGACGGGAACGCCACGATCGAAGGACAGGCTGTGGTCGGACGGGGCCGCCGGTTTTGAAAACGCGCTCGCGGAAAGTACCCAGGCCTCTTCGGGAATGCTGCGCGCGGACGTCAGAGTTTCCTGGCCGCCGATCGTCACGCCCCAGAGACCCCGGTTGATCGAGTAGCGTGAACCTTGCGCCGGCAGCGGCATGCCGCGGCTCTCGAGGTAGGCAAGCTGCTCCTTGCGGATCCAGCTGTTGTCGCGTACCGGCGCAAGCACCTCCAGCCCGGGGTTCAGCGTACGCAATGCGACCTCGAAGCGAACCTGGTCGTTGCCCGCTGCCGTACAGCCGTGAGCGACGGTCGTTGCGCCACAGTCCGCCGCAAGCTCGGCGAGAGTTTGTGCCTGCAATCCGCGCTCGGCGCCGACGCACAACGGGTAGAGCTGGCCACGCCGCACGTTGCCGGCTACCAGGTAACGAATTACCCGGTCGAAGAATTCGCGTTTCCGGTCGATCAGGATATGGCGCGAGGCGCCCAGCGCCCTGGCCCGCTGCTCGAGCTTCTGCGCGGCGTCCGGGCTGATGCCGCCGGTATCCACCGTCGCGGTTACGACCTCGCGGCCGTAGGTTTCCCTGAGCCACGGAACGCAGAACGACGTATCCAGGCCGCCGGAAAAGGCTAGAACGATAGGTGTGCTTTTGCTGGTCACTCTGTTGTACTCGAAGAAAAAAGGGATCAGGCGCCGCGGACAGCGCGTTCGATGCGGGCCGTCAACAGGCGCTGCGAGTGCAGGTCCGGGGTTGCGACGAAAACCGTGTCGTCGCCGCCGACCGTGCCGACGATTTCCGGCCAGTTGCTGCGGTCGAGCGCCAGCGCGACGCGCTGGGCGGAGCCCACCGCCGTACGAATCACGAGCAGGTTCGGGCCGGCCGCCTGCAGCCGCTGCAGCAGATCGGCCACCGGCGCTAACTCGTCCGCAACGCTCAGGCCGGCGTCCGGCAACGAATAGCCCTCGGCTGTCTTGATCGCGCCGAGTTCCTTCAGGTCGCGGCTCACACTGGACTGGGTCGCCAGGAAACCCTCGTCCCGCAAGCGGCGCACGATCGACGCCTGCGTGGCGGCCGGGTGGCTGCGCAGTATGCGGCGGATCGCCTCGCGGCGATCCGACTGGGTCCGGGCGGGGTTGGGCATGGCTGGCACAGGTGAATAAATATGCGCATATTTATAAAGACATGCGCATAGACCGTCAAGTTTTTTTTCGCTTCCGCACCCGTCGCCCGGCCAGCGGCACGGCGCCGAGCGCTTGCCGCCGGCCGATTTGGCACGCCAGGCTCGATCGCCTGTCCGGGGCGGGACGCAGGCTCAACCTGTTAGTATGCGCCGTCCATCGCAGCAACCCCGGGGAACCACCACGTGTCACTGCCCGAATCCGTCGAAATCGAACCGAAGCAGCGTGCCATCGGCAGTGTGATCTGGTTGCACGGACTGGGGGCCGATGGCCACGACTTCGAGCCGGTGGTTGCGGAACTCCGCCTACCCGACTCGCTGCCGCTGCGCTTCATATTTCCGCATGCGCCAATTCGGCCCGTCACGATAAACGGCGGCGCGAGCATGCGGGCCTGGTACGACATCGTGTCGCTCGATCGCAGCGGCCCGCAGGACGAGGAGGGCATACGCGAGAGCGCCGCGACGCTCGTGGACCTGGTCGAGCGGGAGCACAGCCGGGGGATCCCGTTCCAGCACATTGCTGTCGCCGGATTCTCGCAGGGCGGCGCGATCGCGCTGCACATGGGTCTGCGCTACCGGGAGCGGCTTGCCGGCATCCTGGCCCTGTCGACCTGGCTGCCGCTGACGGGCACGCTCGACAGGGAGGTTGCCCGGAACCCCGAGTCCCAGCACCGGGACGTGCCCATTTTCCTGGCCCACGGCAGCTTCGACCCGATGCTGCCGATCGGCCTGGGTCATCACTCCTGCGAGGTCCTGCGCGACCTCGGTTACACCGTCGAGTGGTACGAGTACCCGATGCCTCATTCCGTGTGCGCCGAAGAAATCGACGACATTCGCGAGTGGTTGCTCCAGACCTATCTCCCGTCGCCGGACCTCGCCTGAGATCGGCCCGCTTCGGGCCCGATCCGGAATGACGATTCACCTGCTGGCCGGCCTGCTCGATCGAAGCGTCGCTCGGCCACGATCATCGTCCCATCGCTACGGCGCAGCAGCGCCGTCGAGCAGCGTGTCCCGTAATCCGGGTGGACGATGAAGGCCGCCGAGGCGGCACGCGCGAGGCTCGCATCCGCAAGACCGCCCGGCAGTTCATCCTCGGGCGCGGGCGTCCGGTCGGCGAGGATGTCGAACAGCGCACCCGGTTCGGCGCGGCCGGATTCCAGGATGTTCCTGACGCGCTCCCGCGCCCTGAGGAGTTTCGGCCACGGCGTGTCGAGCAGCGCGTTGCTGATCCCGTAGATTCCTGGCGCCAGCAAGGCTGCGGGAGCGCCACGATTCGACATGTACAGCAGCTCCGAGTCGTCGCCCGCAAACATGTTGAAACCGCGATAGGAGTCGTCGTCGACGGCGCGGGCGTAATCCAGTACCGGCAGCGTGCCGGCAACGAAACCGCTCACCAGCTCGCCCCTGGAGCGTGCATCGGCCCGCGTTCTGCCTGACTCCCGGACATTCGTGACGCCGGCATAACGACCGTTGCGGGACACCGCAAGCCAGGTCCCGCCGGCCTCGAGATCCCGGCCTGCGAGTACGCCTGGCTGGTCGTCCCACCAGTGCATCGCGGCGGCGGGCCGCGTATGAAATTCGTCGCGGTTCGCCGCGATGATGAGCGGGAAGTCCGGGTGAACCTGCCAGGCGATTATGACGAGACACACGGCGGGCGCCTCGGCTCAGGAACTTTCCCGCGCCTGCCCTTCGGCCGCATGGAGCCAGTCGTCTACGAGTCGCCTCGATATGGACAGGCGCGGCGGCAGCTTCGGGAAGCCGGAAGCCAGTTCCTTGCGCGTGAACCAGCGCGCATCCTCGAGCTCGCCGTCGTTGAGTGCGATCTCTCCCGTACTCGCGGCCGCTGTGAAGCCGAGCATCAGCGACGACGGGAAAGGCCACGGCTGCGAGCTGTGATAACGCACATCGTCCACAATGACGTTGGTTTCCTCCTGTACCTCGCGCATTACGGCGTCCTCCAGGCTCTCGCCGGGCTCGACGAAACCGGCAATGGTCGAGTACCGCCCCTCCGGCCAGCTCCGCTGTCGCCCGAGCAGGCAGCGATCCCCGCTCGATACCAGCACGATGATGGCCGGGTCCACCCGCGGGAAGATGCGCAAGCCGCAGCCGTCATTCGTGCACAGCCGGGAGTTTCCGCCGGACTCCGTGCGCATCGGCGTGCCGCAGCGGCCGCAGAATTGCTGCACTCCATGCCAGATCACCAGCGCGCGCGCGTGCGCTACGAGGTTGGCCTCGTCTGCCGGCAGGATCGAGCCCAGGTAACGGAGGTCGTGGAACTGGCCCAGCTCCTCGAACGGCGGCGGCAGGGCGCGGTCGATTCCGACGGCGAAAGCCGGCTGCCCGCGAAACAGCCCGAGGAAGATCAGCCGCTCGTCTGCGATGAACGCGTCGGCCTGTTGCCGACCCAACAGCACGGTCCTCGCGGGCTCGCCAACCGCAAGGCACCGGTCGCCCCAGACGGGAACGAACCGGCTCTCGCCGCTCCGGGCCGCTTCCCGGAGCCATGCGGCGTCCTCGCGCCGATGGCCGTGCCGATCGACGTATGCGCCTGCGAAAATATTCTGACCGTTGAGTGGCATCTTCAGCACCGTGGGCGGCGAATCCCGCTCGCCGCGCCGCCCGGAGTGTACAGGATACACCGCGAGGGTCCCTGCGCGGCTCAGGCGCGCGGCACCGCGACCGACTTGCAGGAGCGACCCCCGCCCAGTTCGCAGCTGGGACAGGTCGCGGTGTCGAGGGCGTAGCTGTCCTGCACGTAGGACGAGCCGCAACGGCCGCAGGCAGCCAGGTAGAGCTCGTCGGTCTTGCTGACGTTTTGCAGCAGGTTCCACGCCCATTCGAAACTCAACGTCGCCGCGGGATGCAGCAGTCGGTAGGTCTCGTACGCCCGGCACAGGCGGTGCCCGTATTCGACGTCCGGCCGCGGCCAGCAGGGGTGCAGCCGGCGGCCCGGGTCCACGCGCAGCAGGAGGCTCGCGCAGAACAGGGCGACGAGCGTCGTTGCCTCGAGCTGGTTGCGCGGGTTCTTGACGAAATGTGCCACCTGTTGCGGAGACTTGCCGCGGCGGCGCCGGACGCGGAGGCCGGGGCGGTCCCGGAAATAGGTACCATAGAGCTTGCGTATTCGGTCATCGCCGAGGCCGGTGCATTCCCGGATCGTCCGGGTACGGGCCTCGTGGCCGATCATCCGCAGGGCCAGCTCGAACTGGCTCCGTTCTTTCGCATAGCGATCGTCCGTCAGTCGCATTTCATCCCCTTTATGATAGTTTTTGACCATATGTAGATTTTGACATGCCACTATAATCCACTTATGGTCTTTTTCGAATATTTGTGAAACTGGCAGAAAGCCGCCGAAAGGCGTGCCAGGGGGGATCACGACATGCATTATCCGGGACCCGAGCCGACCGACTTCGACAACGTACGCGCGCTGAATACGGCCCTGCTGAGCCTGCTGCTCCGCGCCGGGCAGGCAACGCCTGTGTTTCACCGGGATCCGCCGGAGGGCCTGCGAGCGGCTCTCGGACGTCTCGGTCGCCTCCAGCGCGAGCGCCTTGCCTCGGTACCCTTTCTCCTGTTCTCGCTGCGGGAACGGGACGGCGCGTTCTGGGAAGGGCTCCTGGCAGACACCGCGTCGCTGGAACTCTTCCCGGAGACACCGCCACTCGAGGGCGACTGCGGCAAGCTGGTCGCCGCCGGCCTTAGCTTTGCCTGGCAGCTTGCGCATCGCAACGCGTTCGCGTTGCGCCTCCTGACCGGCGCGAGCCTGCACTGGTGCGAGGAGCTGGCGGCGCGCCCGCTGGTCGAGGTCCTGGACCGGGCGGGTGCCCGGGCGGACGTCGTCGAGCTGCGTTGCAGCGACAATGCGGCTTTCTGGGCCAAGCTCGTCGAGGCCGGGGTCAGCGCCCGGAGCGACGTCCGCTCGGCGGCGCACCTGACGGCCTGGCAGACGATGCTGACTCGCGTGCCTGCCGCGGAACCTCGCGCGTTGGCCTCGGCCGCGTGCCGCAACCGGGTACCGGCACTGAAAGTAGCCGAGAAGCCGCGCAACTAGCCTCCTGCCGAAAACCCGGCCGGCACTCCGTGTCTCCGGACGGCCAGGCGGCTTCCTGCCCGGCCGGCACCGCGACGCGCGGCGCGTATACAATACGCGGCTCCATGCACGCGCTATCGATACGTAATCTCAGGAAGACCTACCCGAACGGCATCGAGGCCCTGAAGGGCATCGATTTCGATGTTGCGCCGGGCGATTTCTACGCGCTGCTGGGCCCGAACGGGGCCGGCAAGACGACCGCAATCGGTATTATCTGTTCGCTCGTCAACAAGACCATCGGCACAGTGCAGATCTTCGGCCACGATATCGACACCGACCTGGCGGCCGCGAAGGCCTGCATCGGCCTGGTCCCGCAGGAACTGAACATGAACCTGTTCGAGACGGTGCAGAACATCGTCACGAACCAGGCCGGCTATTACGGCATTCCACGGCGCAAGGCGCTGCAGCGGGCCGAGCAATACCTGCAGGAACTGAGGCTATGGGACCGGCGCCACGAGCCGGCCAGGAACCTGTCCGGCGGAATGAAACGGCGGCTGATGATTGCGCGGGCGCTGATCCACGAGCCCAGGCTCCTGATCCTCGACGAACCGACGGCCGGAGTCGACATCGAGATCCGCCGCTCCATGTGGGACTTCCTGCAGCGCATCAACGCGGCCGGGACCACCATCATTCTCACCACGCATTACCTGGAAGAGGCGGAGCACCTGTGTCGCCACGTCGCCATCATCGACAAGGGCACGATCATCGAAAACGCGCGGATGAGTACCATCCTGCGCAAGTTGCAGCGGGAGGTGTTCGTGCTGAGCCTGCGTGAGCCTCTCGCGTCTGCACCGGTGCTACCGGGATTCGAGGCGGCCCTCCGGGCCGACGGCGAGCTCGAGGTAGCGGTCGATGCCGACCACAGCCTGAACGACATGTTCCAGGCACTGAACGACCGCAACATCGCCGTGGTCAGCCTGCGCAACAAAGCCAACCGCCTGGAGGAACTGTTCATGCGGCTCGTGGAAGGCAAGTCTGCCGGGCAGGCCGAGGCGGCGGGCTGATATGAACCTGTCGCTGAATTTTGTGGCGCTGAAGACCATAGTCCGGAAAGAGGTTGTCCGGGTGTTGCGCATCTGGGTGCAGACTATATTCCCGCCGGCCATCACGATGACGCTGTATTTCATCATCTTCGGCAACCTGATCGGCCGCCGGATCGGCGACATGGGCGGCTACGATTACATGCAGTACATCGCCCCGGGCCTGATCATGATGTCGGTCATCACGAATTCCTACGGCAATGTCGTTTCCTCTTTCTTCGGAGCGAAATTTGGTCGCCACATCGAAGAAATGCTGGTGTCGCCGATGTCGAATGCCACGATCATCCTGGGGCACGTCGCAGGCGGCCTGATACGCGGACTGCTGGTCGGTGCACTGGTAACGGTCGTAGCCCTCGCCTTCACCCGCGTCGAAGTCCGCCATCCCCTGATCACGTTGTCGATGGTCCTGCTGTCGTCCACCGTGTTCGCGCTCGCTGGATTCATCAACGCGATCTTTGCGAAAAAGTTCGACGACATTTCAATCATCCCGACCTTCGTGCTCACACCGCTGACCTACCTCGGAGGTGTTTTTTACTCGATCTCGCTGCTGCCGGAATTCTGGCAGCGCCTGAGCCTGGCGAACCCGATCCTGTACATGGTCAATGCCTTCCGCTATGGCGTACTCGGTACATCGGACATAAGCATCGCGACCGCCTACGCGATCGTGCTGCTGTTCGTCGTCGTGCTCTTTGCCGTGAGCCTGGCCCTGCTGAATCGGGGCATCGGGATACGCGAGTAAGGCAATGTGCGGGCGCTTCGCGTTCTACTCTCCGACCGAGGCCGCCGCGGCACTGTTCGGCGCTGCAGACGGCCTGCAGGCCAAGCCTCGCTACAACATCGCGCCCACGCAGGAACTGGTCGCCGTGAGGGTTGCGGCCGACAGGGGACGCGAGCTCGCCTTATTGCGATGGGGCCTCGTACCGTTCTGGGCCAAGGACCCGTCGATAGGCAACCGAATGATCAACGCGCGGGCCGAGACCGTCGCCGAGAAACCGTCCTTTCGCAATGCGTACAAGCAGCGCCGCTGCCTGGTTCTCGCCGACGGTTTCTACGAGTGGCAGCGGAAGGGCGACGTGAAGGTTCCGTGGTTCATCTCGCTGGCCAGCGGCCAGCCCTTCGCCTTTGCCGGTCTTTGGGAAAACTGGACCGACAAGGAAACCGGCGAATCTCTCCAGACCGCGACGATCGTAACGACCGCGGCCAACGAGTTCATGAAACCACTGCACGATCGCATGCCCGTGCTGCTGGAGCCCGCTACCGGTGGCCGCTGGCTCGACGGCGACATGGATCTCCTTGCCGATCCGGCCGGCATCATTCCGGCGCTGCGCGCCTGGCCCGTGGACCGACGCGTCAACAACGCGCGCAACGAGGGCAGGGACCTCATCGAACCGGTGGGCCAAACCGTTACCGGTTGACCGGCCGGTTCGACACGGGCCGCGCAGTTACGGAAATTCCGCCGGCCGCCGGAACCGCTGCACGCCGACGACCAGCGCGCCCGGGCCACCATGGACGCCAAGTGCGCTGCCAAGCGCCGTGATCCGGCTCTCGATGATGTTCGGCATGGAGGCGCGCAATAGCTTTTCGAGGGCTTCCGCATCCGGGCGGCACTGGGCATGACCGATCGCGATCCGGAGGTCCACGCCGCGCGGCGAATGCCGCAGGACATAGCGCGCAAATCGCGGCAGCGGATTACGCCGGCCCGGCAACATGGCGACGGCGGCAACCCGCCCATCGGCGGTGGTTCTCAATACGGGTGAGAGCCGGAACAGGTCGGCGACCAGCTTCACCGACGCCGGCACGCGGCCGCCCCGCACACCGTAGCGCAGGTCCTTGATCAGCGCGAAGCTGGTGGTCTGCGGGATGATCTCGTCGATGGCTACGAGCGTCGTTGCGGTATCGAGACCTGCCTGGGCGCACTCGGCCGCAAAGACTGCGATCAGTCCCTCCCCGACAGAGGCGTTGCGCGTGTCGACGACATGCACCTTGCCGCTGGCGTCGGTTCGCTCCGCAGCGGCCTGTGCCGCCTGCAGGGTCCCGCTGACCCTGCCGGTCAGACTGACAGCGATGACGTCGGGAAAGTGACTCGCCAGGAACTGGTACTGGCGACGAAAGTCGCCGGCGGATGGCTGCGATGTCGTCGGATGCTGCGGGTTCGTTGCCAGTTCATGGAAAAATTCGTCGGGGGTGATGCTGACCTTGTCGAGGTAGCCTCGTTCACCGAAGTGGACGCGCGCGGGCACCATGTGGATGTCGAGGCGTTCCATGTCTTCCTCGGCTATATCCGCCGCCGAGTCCGTAATCACGGCGAAGCGTCCGGTGACATGATGCGTGCTGTGCTGCTGACGATGCATATCGTCCGCCTTTTGCGCGCTGACCTCGCCATAGCGTCCGGCGACGACGAACACTTCGTCCGGATCGTTAACGTGGATGTGTATCTTTGCCTTGCGCTTGGTGCCCGCAAGGACCAGGGAATTGCCCAGTTCGGACAAAGCCTCGCGCAGCTTGCGCCGGTCGATGTCTTCGCCGCTGACCAGGCACTCCGTGCAATAGCGGTAGCAGAGGTCCTCGTCTTCGCCGGCCGTGGCGGTTACGAATCCGTCCTCGAACAGGTGGGCGAGGTCGGGCTGCTCGACTTCGCGGCCGCTGACGATGTAGTCGGTCATACCGTCGAGCAGGTCGACGAAGCCCTTCGCGCCGGCGTCTACGACGCCGGCCTTGCGCAGCACCTCGAGCTGGTTGCGGGTGTTCTCGAGCGCGCGGCGGCAGGCCTCCAGTGCCGACGTCATCACCGGGGCGAAATGCTCGCCGGCCGGTTCACCGATCGCCTCGCGCAGCGCTGCGGCGAGTGCGCCGGTAATCGACAGGATCGTGCCCTCCCGGGGCCTGGCGAGCGCGTCGTGCGCGTACTCGTTGCCGAGTTCGACAGCACGAGCGAAGGTCGATGTGGAGAACGTCTCCAGCCCTTCGGCGGCGTCGCTGACACCCTGGAAGAATTGCGCGACGATCGCGCCGGAGTTTCCGCGCGAGCCGTCCAGCAGCACATCGGCAAGCGTCGCGAGAAACATCCCGAGCTGCGGCGCAGGATCCGAGAGGACGCCGAGCCCGGAGCCTAGCGACAGGCTGAGATTGGTGCCGGTGTCGCCGTCGGCGACCGGAAACACGTTAATGGCATTGAGCGTGTCCTGGTCCTGGATGACTTTGTGTATGCCCGAACGCAGCGCTGCCGCGAAATCCTGCGCGGAGAGTTCGGATCGGAGTGGTGCGTCCATGAGTTACATCGACCGGGCCCCGGTCTTTACTCCCTCGGCAGCAGGAAGGTCGTGCCACGGTATTCGAGCACGACGCCTTCCGGCGTGATCTCGCGCAACGTCGGTCCCTCGCTCAGGACCGCCGACTCCCGATACTGGTTCATGTTGATGAACACGAACCGATCGGGCGCGCTGTCACTGTACACGTGCAGATCGATGTGGAGATCCGGGATGTCGGCGGCGCCGCTGGCACGCACGTCGTTGAAGGTCAGCAGCGTCTCTACCGGCCGGCGGCGGGGTGCCGGCTCGGCCTCTACGGCG
>Ga0224510_10000955_pt1 | contig 20009 bp, 20 predicted proteins | sample SF_May12_sed_USG_FD_170161 | JGI IMG/M metagenome (GOLD analysis project Ga0224510, IMG submission 170161) | Sediment microbial communities from San Francisco Bay, California, United States - SF_May12_sed_USGS_4_1 | ecosystem: Environmental > Aquatic > Marine > Sediment | place: USA: California... | reverse complement strand
GGATTTGAGTGAAGTATAACGGGATCCTTCGTTTCGCTCCGCTTCACTCAGGATGACATAGTGAGGAGGGGTGGCAAGAAAGACAAATAATAAATTTTTAAAATATAATCATATGGAAGAAAATTTGATTAATATAAAATTAGAAAAAGAACCTGAATTGAAAGCATCTGTTATTTCAAAAGAAGAATTAATAGATCGAATTTATAAGGGAGAAAGTTTGCCTCAAGACAAAAGATTTTTGTCAGTTGAAAAAGGCGGAGTTTTTGAATATTTTGATTTGGATAACTTAACTAATCCACTTACAAGTGATCTTTCTTATGTTATTGGAGAGGAAGAAGGGAAAATTGTTGGTTTGGCTGAGTTGCAAAGATCGATAGATAATGAGAAAAAAATATGGATGAAATTTTTATCAGTAGATCCTATTTTTCAAAAAAAAGGATATGCTTCAAAGATAGCAGGAGAGATTATGAGATACGTTAAAGATAATAATCTTACATTAGAAATGTCGTCGTATTCTTCTGAGGAAGGTTGGGAAAAATTAAGACCATTGTTTAAGAGGTTGTCTGAGGAGTATGGAGTTAATATGATTGATGAAGAGCGAAAAATGCTTTAGTTGTAATAAATTTATTAAATTATAATATCATGGAAAATTTAATGGAAAAAATTGTTTCACTGACAAAAAGAAGAGGGTTTGTTTTTCCTTCTTCTGAGATTTATGGTGGGTTTGCGAACTCGTACTCTTATGGTCCTTATGGAGCTGAATTGAAGAAAAATATTAAAGACTTATGGTGGAAAAAAGTTGTTCAAAATAGAGCTGATATGGTTGGCTTGGATGGACCAATTTTGTTGAACCCAAAACTTTGGGAGGCTTCAGGGCACACAGAAGGATTCAATGATGCAATGGTGGATTGCAAAGAATGCAAAAAAAGATATCGAGCAGATCATTTGGTGGAAAAAGCAACTGGAAAAGATTTGGAGGGACAATTGGAAGAAATGACAAAAGTTCTGAAAGAGGAGAAGGTGAAGTGTCCTGATTGTGGAAAAAGCAACTGGACTGATGCGAGAAACATGAATATGATGTTCAAAACGCAAATGAATGGTTTTGATGGAGATGTATATTTGAGGCCAGAAACTGCTGGAGCGATTTTTATTGAATTCAAAAACATAATTGATTCAATGAGAGTAAAAGTTCCTTTTGGAATTGCTCAAATTGGAAAAGCTTTTAGAAACGAAATTGTGGCCGGAAATTTCATTTTCAGATTGCGCGAATTTGAACAGATGGAAATTGAATATTTTGTTGATCCGGAATTTAAATGGGAAAAAATGTTTGAAGAATGGCTGGAATTTCAAGAAGAGTTTGCAGCTGATTTGGGAGCTAAGAAAGAAGACTTGAGGAGATATGAGCATCCAAAAGAAAAGCTGTCACATTATTCAAAAAAGACTGTAGACATTGAGTATAAATTTCCGTTTGGATTTTCTGAATTGTTTGGTTTGGCGCACAGAGGAGATTTTGATTTGAAATCTCATTCAGATGCATCAGGTCAGAAATTGGAATATTTTGATGCACAAAATAATCGAAGATTCACTCCGCATATTTTGGAGCCAACTTTTGGTTTGGATAGAAGTATTTTAGTTACACTTGTTTCAGCATACACTGAAGAAAAATTGGAAGACGGAAGTGAGAGAGTGGTGATGAAATTTCCGAAGAAGCTTGCTCCAGTGAAGTGTGCAATTTTTCCGCTACTCAAAAACAAACCAGAGCTTGTGGGAAAAGCGAGAGAGCTGTATGACGCTTTGAAATCACAGTTCATGTGTGAATTTGATGACAATGGAAACATCGGAAAAAGATATCGCCGGCAAGATGAAATCGGAACTCCTTATTGTGTGACAGTTGACTTTGACACCTTGGAAGATGACACTGTGACAGTGAGAGACAGAGACACGATGGAGCAACAAAGAATCAAGATTGAAGAGTTGGAAGGGTTTTTGAAAGATAATTTGAAATAATTTAAAACATTATGAAATTACAAGAAATTTATAAGCTAGCGATTGAATTCGGAATCAAAAATGATTTGAGGCCGAAAAAAGAAATTGACAAGAAATTGAAAAGATTGAATGACCAATTCAAGAAAATGTCAAAAAATGAACAAGAATTTTTTGACAAAGAAAGACTCACAAATCCATACATGGATAGTGCCATTCATTTTGACAGCGGGAAAGACGTGAAAAAAGTGATGGTGGGAATTGATATTGATGCAGGAGAGCTTTTGATTGCAAAAGAGCTTAGAGTTGACGCGGTGATTGCTCATCATCCTATCGGAAAAGGATTGATTGGCTTGGATGACGTCATGCATCTTCAGGCTGATGTTTTGGCTCAATATGGTGTTCCAATCAATGTCGCAGAGAACCTGATGAGAATGAGAATTAGCGAGGTTGCAAGAGGAGTTAACCCCTCGAATCATTTCAAGTCTCCAATGGCTGCCGAGAATTTAGGAATGAGTTTTATGAATGTTCACACTCCAGCGGACAATGCAGTGGCAACATTTTTGAAAAATCTTATCGATAAGAAAAATCCGGAATATGTAGATGAGTTACTTGGTGCTCTTGATGAAGTTCCGGAATATAGAGAGGCAAAAAAACAAGGAGTGGGGCCAACTCTTTTTGCAGGAAACAAAAATAACCGAACTGGAAAAATTGCGATCACAGAAATCACGGGAGGAACAGAGGGTTCAACAAAGATCTATGATGCAATGGCAAATGCTGGAGTGGGAACAATTCTTGCAATGCATCAAAGTGAAGAACACAGAAAGGCTGCTGAAAAAGCGCACATCAACGCAGTGATTGCAGGGCACATTTCATCAGACAATGTCGGAATGAATTTGTTTTTGGATGAGCTTGAAAAGAAAGGAATTGAAATCATCACTTGCTCTGGAATAGTGAGACATTCAAGAAACAAGAAAAAATAATTTTTCTACCCCGGGTGAGTCCTGGGGTTTTTATATTGAAATTTTGCTTTATATAGGATACTATTGGAGTTAGATAGATTTGAGTGGGATGTGAGGGATAGTGATTGTTGTGAGGGATCCTGAATCAAGTTCAGGATGACAAGCGACGAGAGATTGGAAATTTTAGAATTGAAAATTGATTTTAAATTTTAAACTTTAAATTGAAAATTATTGTTATGAGGTATACAAAAAAGAAATTGAAAAATGGGCTGAGAGTGATTACAGCTCCAATGAAAGGAACTGAGACTGCTACTGTTTTGGTGATGGTGGGAGTGGGGTCACGATATGAAAGTGAAACGGAGGCGGGACTTTCTCATTTCATTGAGCACATGATGTTTAAAGGAACAAAGAAAAGACCAGACACATTGAATATTGCAGAAGAGCTAGATTCAATTGGTGGAGAGTATAATGCGTTTACTTCGAAAAATAGAACGGGATATTGGGCAAAGGTTGACGCAACTCATTTGGACACTGCACTGGATGTTGTGGCTGATATTTTTTTGAATTCAAAATTGGAATCAAAAGAGATTGAAAGAGAAAAAGGAGCAATTCTTCAGGAGTTGGCTATGTATGAAGATATGCCAATGCGAAGCATTGAAGATACATTTGAAAATCTTTTGTATGGAAATCAAAAACTAGGAAGAGAAATTATTGGATACAAAAAAACAGTTTCTGCTTTCAAAAGAAAGAATTTTGTGGATTATATGAATAAATTCTATGTGGCTAATGACACGGTTGTGTGCGTGGCAGGAAAAATTGATGAAAAAGAAGTGATTCAAAAAATTGAAAAATATTTTTCTAAATTTGATGGCAAAGAAAAGCCAGAATTTGAAAAGGTGAAAGAAGATCAAAAATCTCCAAAAATTAAAATCAAGGAAAAGAAAACTGATCAAACCCATTTGGCTTTGGGAGTGAGAGCGTATGACGATAATCATAAGGACAGATATGTCTTGTCAGTTCTTTCTACTATTTTGGGCGGAAACATGAGCAGTAGAATGTTCATTTCAATTCGCGAGCGTCAGGGACTTGCATATTATGTTCGAACGGGAGCAGAGAGATATGAAGACGCTGGATATTTGGTGACCAACTCAGGAGTGGAACACAAAAATCTTTCAAAAACAATCGAGAGTATTCTCTCAGAATACAAAAAAATTGCGAGCAAAAAAATTGAAAACAAAGAACTTCAAAAGGCCAAAGATTATTTGAAAGGAACAATGGTGATGGGGCTTGAATCTTCTGATGAAGTAGCATCATTTCTCACCAATCAAGAAGTGAGAAAGGGTGAGATATTGACTCCTGAGGAAATTTTTGAAAGGATTGATCAAGTGAGCATTCAAGATGTTCTCCGTGTGGCAAAGGATATTTTCAAAAAAGAAAATTTGAATCTGGCAGTGATTGGACCACATGAGAATAGTAAAAAATTTAAGGCAATACTTGATAATTTTTAGAATTGAGATAATAGACTTAATTACTGATTACGAGTTTCTAATTACTAGTTACTGAGCAATATGAAATCAAAAGAACAGATTATTAATATTTATACGGAGGTGATTCTCAAAGTAGCCTTGGTGGCTTTGGGATTGTATTTTTTGTATCTCATTCGCGACATCATCGCACTATTTTTTGTGGCAGTGGTTGTGATGGCAGCCATTGATCCCTTAGTGAGTTGGTTTGGAAAATCGAAAATTCCTCGTCCAGTAGGAGTCCTTTCGATTTATTTATTTTTGATTGTTGTGATCGGAGCTGCTTTTTCTGTGCTCGTTCCCGCTATTACTTCTCAGTCGAAGGCTTTTGTGGAAGATTTGCCACATTATCTGGAAAGTCTGAATAGTATTCTGATTGGAATTAATATTAACACGCAAGAAGTTGTGAGTAATATTGGAGAAGGAATCAGTGGTTCTTCCTTAGATATTTTTTCAAAAACAATAGGAGTGTTTTCAGCAGCTTTTTCGTTTATTGTGGTACTATCAATGGCTTTCTATATGTCCATCATTAAAAATGGAATGGAAAGTTTTTTAAAGTCGTTGACTCCTAAGAAATATGAGGAAAAGGTTATTGATACCGCTTTGATTATCAAAGAAAAAATTGGAAGATGGATGCTGGGACAACTTCTTTTGATGTTTGTGATTTTTGCGTTGGATTATATGGTGCTTTGTTTTGTGGATGTGCCATATGCTTTGGCAATTGCGATTATTGGAGGAATTTTAGAGATTGTACCATATGTGGGACCAGTCGTTTCTACTATTGTTGCTGTTTTGATTGGGACATTTACTTCTCCAGTGAAAGGGTTGCTTGTGTTTCTTTTCTATGTCTTGATTCAGCAGGCAGAAAATCATATTATTGTTCCGCAAATAATGAAAAAAGCCGTGGGATTAAATCCGTTGGCTATTATTTTTTCTATTCTTGTTGGAATGAAAATTGCTGGAGTGGCCGGAGTAATCCTGGCTGTTCCAGTAGCAACCGCTGTCAGTGTGGTGATTGATTCCTATTCTAAAGACAAAGCTTAAAGCAAAAGAAAGATGATTGATGTTGTGCAAAAAACGATGTCATTGACAGAATTTCTGAGAGTCCAGCTCCTTTCTGGTGATTGTTGAGAATGAGAGTGAATGTTTGAATGAAAGTCAAAAAGAAATTTCAATTTTTTGACACCAAATTTCCAGTATAATAGTGTTAGTAAGTCAGGGAGAAGAGAAAAAAAGACCGCTAAAGCAATATTTGAAATGTTTGTTGGGTTAATTTGAAATACTAAAAAAGTTACGAGAATTAATCCAGTGCACAGATCCAGAGCAACTTTCCAAGTCGTGTCACCCCATGTGGATTTTCTGTTCAGATATTCTCCATGGCGAAAAGTGTCCATGGTGTAGTGAATGATGATGGAAACTATGATCACCAGGATTGGATTGGAAAAATATTTTCCGATTGCTGCTCCGGCGAGAGCGTGGGTTGTGAGAGTCATAAGGTTAGATTTGAGATAAGAGATTTGAGATTTGTGAATTAATTTAAAAAATAATCATTTTACTAGTTACGGATTACCGATTACTAGTTACTAAATATTATATATGGAAAAAGATAATGCAGGGATATTGTATGTCGTGGGGACTCCGATTGGGAATCTTGAGGATATTACACTGAGGGCGATTGAAACTTTGAAGGGCGCTGATTTGATTGCGTGTGAAGACACACGTGTCACAAAGAGGCTTTTGGATAGATATGAAATTTCAAAACCACTTATATCCTATCACCAGCACAGCAAAATCGCAAAGGTGGACACACTCATTGAGAAGCTGAAAGAGGGAAAAAATATCGCGCTTGTGACTGACGCTGGGACTCCGGGAGTTTCTGATCCAGGGAATGTTTTGGTTGCCGAAGTTTTGAATGCGGGGTTCCAGGTTGTTCCGATTCCGGGAGTGAGCGCTGTTGCAACAATCATTAGCGTGAGTGGAATTGACATGCAAAAGTTCACTTTCTGGGGGTTTCCTCCGCACAAGAAAGGAAGACAAACATATTTTGGGAAAGTTGTGGGAAGTGAAATTCCAGTTGTGTATTATGACAGCGTGCATCGCGTGGTGAAAAATTTGGAATTACTTCAAAGTCTTGATGAATCAAAAAATGTGATTGTTGGACGAGAGCTCACAAAAATGTTTGAAGAGGTTGTGCGCGGAAGTGTAAGTGAAGTAATTCAATATTTCAAAGAAAATCCTGGGAAAGTAAAAGGGGAGTTTGTGGTTATCTCATATAACACATAACATAGAACATGAAACAAGAGGGAAGAATTGGGAAAGAATAAAACAGGTGCTGCCGTTGGGCGGCACCTGCTTTTTTGTTGTGCTGATTTTTTGAGACATTCGTGTCTCAAGCTAGAACTCTGTTGGTGGATTATTGTTGGGTCCTAAATCTTCTCCGCAATGAGGACAAAAATCATTTTCCAGATGATTAAGATTCAATTTTTTAGCAGGATTATCAGAAGAATTTTGGTTTTTTGGAAGAGCCTTTAAAAAATCGAATAATTGAAAAAACGTAGAAGGATCATTTCTGGAATGAACATAATGCAATCTCCTCTTGCTGGTTGTGGTTGGTTGTCAAATCAGCTTTTAACATATAGTATTGAAAATATAGGAAATAGTCAATTAAACCAAAACATTATGAATGATAAATTTTATATAACCACCCCGATATATTATGCTAATGCTGCTCCGCACATTGGTCATGCCTACACAACTGTTGCAGCTGACACTGCAGCGCGTTTTTCTCGTCTTGAAGGAAAGAAGACTTTTATGCTCACAGGAATGGATGAACACGGGGCAAAAATTCAGGAAAAAGCTGACAGTGAAGGAAAAACCCCTCAAGAATTGGTTAACAGTGTGGCGGATGACTTCCGAAGTCTTTGGAGTGAGCTTGGAATTGACTATGACAATTTCATTCGAACAACTGATGTGGCTCACAAGGAAACTGTACAAAAAACATTGCAACATTTGTATGATGAAGGGATGATTTACAAGGGGGAATATGAAGGATTGTATTGTGTTGGATGTGAGCAATATTTGAATGAGAGTGATTTGATTGATGGAAAATGCCCAGATCATGACAGGGAGCCTGAGGTGATGAGCGAGGAAAGCTATATGCTCAAAATGGGTGAGAAACAGAAAGAGCTTATTGAAAAGATTGAGAGCAATGAAATTGAGATCGTTCCAGAAAGATACAAAAATGAAATCTTATCATTTTTGAAAGAGCAAAAATTGAAAGATCTTTCAATTTCCAGGAAAAATGTTTCCTGGGGGATTGCACTTCCTTTTGACGAGAGCCACACTGCGTATGTTTGGTTTGATGCGTTTCTCAATTATTTGACCGGACTTGGCTGGAATGGAAATCCCCAAAATACTCCCGGATTTTGGCCAGCGGACACTCATCTCATCGGAAAGGACATCTTGAGAGTGCACGCAACTATTTGGCCAATCATGCTCATGCATTTGGGAATTGAGCTTCCGAAGAAAATTTTCACCCACGGACACATTTTGTCAGGAGGAAAAAAAATGAGCAAGACTCTTGGAAACGTGATTGGAATCGATGAAATGATGGCGCAATTTGGAAAAGATGGAACACGCTATCTTCTTCTTAGCGCTGGGACTTTCAGTGAAGATGTGGACTTAACCATGGAAAGAATGACAGAAAAGTATAATAACGACCTTGCAAATGGTCTTGGAAATTTGGTTTCGCGTGTGGTGAAATTGAGCGAAGATCTGGACTTGAATGAGAGCATCAGGGAGGCAATTGAGGAGCCTGCGAAAGTGAGACAACAGTGCAAGACGGATGTTTTGAGAGACACAATGGAGAAGATGGAATTTTCAAAATCTCTGGAAAGCATTTGGGGAATTGTGAGAGACAGCAACAAGAAGATTGAAGACACAAAACCTTGGGAGCTCAAAAAAACTGACCAAGATAAATTTGAAGCAGTAATGGGTGGACTCATTTTAGATCTGTTTCGAGTGTCACAGCTCTTGATTCCATTCATTCCAGAAACCGCAGAAAAAATCAAAAAAGCTTTGGAGACAAAAGAGAGGGTAATTTTGTTTGAGAGGATAAAATAAATTGTATGAAAATATATTGCGTTTATATTCTTACGAATAGGAAAAATGGAACGTTGTATATTGGAGTGACTGGTAATCTACAGAAAAGAATTTGGGAGCATAAAAATAAATCAGTAAAAGGTTTTACTTCTAAGTATTGTTGTGATAAGTTGGTGTATTTTGAACAGACAGAAAATGTAATAAGTGCACTAAATCGAGAAAAGCAAATAAAGAAGTGGAAAAGAGCTTGGAAGGTTAGTTTAGTTGAAGAAGATAATTCAGATTGGCGGGATTTATATGAAGATTTGTAGGCTCTCAGTGTGTCATTCCGGAAAGTATAATTTCTTGAGCGAGGGACGAGTTCAAAGAAATTAACTTATCCGGAATCTACGCTGAATATAATCTGAGGTTATGTATTGTGAGTCTGTGGTTTTCGTTAGCGTAGATTCCGGATAAACTATTTTTCTCAGACTCGTTCCTCGCCTGGAAAAATATGTTTTCCGGAATGACAAGGGGGTGTAATTATGAGGATTTAGTTTTATGAAGAAATTTATTGGAATTATTTTACTGATTATTGTTGCAGGCTTGATTTATAGATACTTTTTCTTTTTGAGAGGTTATTTTTCTGATGCGTTTTTTATGGTCGCAGGAGGTTTTTTTGCTGTTGTGATTACGGATTGGATGAAGAAGCCAAAGTTGGTGATAAAATTTTCTGGTGGCGGTCATAATAATAGTCATCGATACTTGAATGCAAAAGTTTATAATAAGCCCTTGAATTTTTTATGGGTTTTTAAAATTCAAAGAGAAGCGATGTTGGATTGTGTGGCAGACTTGAGTACTGATTATATAGACCTTGTGGACAATCATGGGAAGACAGGGTGCTTAAATTTAAGATGGGAGAGTGACAGGGATCATACTAAATTAGAGAAGCAGAAGACTTTGTATTCTGGTAAGTATTATAATCTAAGAATAATTGGGAAGATTAACGGAGATGAAAAGTATTTTGGTTATATATATGATTATTTTTCAGAAGCCAGGCTTTTTTGGAGCGATAAAGAGAAGATGTTTATATTAAAAATTGAGGATACTAAGGGCAATAAGTTTGAAAAAAAGTTTTGGGTGATAAATAAAGGAGCTGGATTGAATGATATTGAAATAAAAACACAGAGGGAAATGCTGATCAGAAAATTGAAGTCTTTGTTGTCATTCCGGAAAGTATAATTTCTTGAATGAGGGACGAGTTCAAAGAAATTAACTTATCCGGAATCTACGCTGAATATAATCTGAAATTATGTATTGTGAGTCTGTGGTTTTCGTTAGCGTAGATTCCGGATAAACTATTTTTCTCAGACTCGTTCCTCGCCTGGAAAAATATGTTTTCTGGAATGACAGAAAAAGGGGTGGTATGAAATGCGAATAAAAACTTTTAATTTTTGAGCTTGAGCTTAGCATAAAATATGAAGAAAAAATATATTTTAGAGGCGGCAGTTTTTGTTTGTGGAGCTGTTGTGATGATATTTGAATTGGTGGGATCAAGAGTTTTGGGTCCATATTTCGGGACGTCTATTTTTGTTTGGACTAGTTTGATCGGGATAATTTTGGGCAGTCTTAGTTTGGGATATTATTTTGGAGGAAAAATGGCAGACAAAAAGCCACACATCAAAGAACTGTCCTTGATCATTTTTTTGTCAGCAATTGCCATTGGAGTGATGACTGTTTCTAAGGTATTTTTGCTCAATTCACTTTTGAATCATTTCTCGAGCATTAGGATTTCATCGGTCATTGCGTCTATCGTTTTGTTTTTTCCGGCAAGTTTTTTGTTGGGAATGGTTTCTCCTTATGCTGCAAAAATCAAGTTGAATGATTTGAAAAACTGTGCTGCAACTGTTGGAAACTTATATGCAGTTTCTACGCTAGGAAGCATTTTTGGAACATTTCTTGCTGGATTCTATTTGATTCCGCATTTTGGAACAACAAAACTTTTGATTGTGATTTCAGCAATCCTGGCAGGAACCTCACTCCTTCTTTTTTGGGAACATTTCAGAAAAAGAAGAATCGTTTTTTTGGCAATGCTTTTTTTTGGATGGATTGTTTTTGGTGTGCTGAGCAATTTTTCCAAAGAAAATGGCTTTGTAGATGTGGACACAGAATACAATCGAGTTTGGATCTATGATGATCAATTTCTTGAAAATGAGGAAAAAGTGAAAGTAATGGGAATCAATAATGAAAGGCATTCCATGATGTTTTTGAACAGCGACGAGCTTGTCGATGGATATACGAGATATTACCACCTAGTGAGACATTTCAATCCGGATTTTGAGAAAACGCTTATGCTCGGTGGTGGAGGATATTCATATCCTAAGGATTTCTTGATCAAATATCCCAATGCAACAATCGATGTCGTGGAGATTGATCCGGAAGTGACGGAGCTTGCGAAAAAATATTTTCGATTGAAAGATGATCCGAGAATGGAAATTTTTCATGAGGACGGGAGAGTTTTTTTGAACAAATCTGAGAGAAAATACGATGCTATTTTCGGAGACGCTTTCAAGTCGAGATATTCAGTGCCATATCAGCTGACAACAAAAGAAGCTGTGAAAAAAATGCATGACATGCTGAATGATGACGGTGTAGTGATTTTGAATATGGGCGCTTCAATTGAAGGAGAGCACGGAATTTTTTTGAGAGCGCAATATGCAACATATCAAAGTGTTTTCCCTCAAACTTTTTTGTTTTTGGTAAATGAGCCTGATGATGGAGAAGCTTTGCAAAACATTATTTTGGTGGCGTTGAAGTCAAAAAAAGCGCCAAAGTTCGAAAGTAGTGACACAGAAATTCAAGAATATCTCGGTCATCTGTGGAAGGGAGAAGTGAAAAATGATCAACCGATTTTGACAGATGATTATGCCCCGGTAGATTATTATATTAGCAAGATTTTATAATCAAGGGTATTATTAATTTAATTCTTCCATCCAATAGGCATTTTTGATTGGAGCCATGGCTACGATTTCAATGAATATTTTCGGGAAAGAATTAGAGATTCAGAGAGTTATTGTGAGATTGAAAGATTTTGAATTTTAATTTAGGGCTTTAATCCCTAGTTACTGATTATAATTTACTAGTTACTAATATATGTTTGATTCGCATGCACATGTAAACATGAAAGCTTTCAAAGATGATGGTCACAATGTGATCAAGAAATCTTTGGAGCATGATACACAAATGATTAATGTCGGTTCAGAAATGAGAACCAGCAAGAGGGCTGTTGAGTATGCTCGGAAATATGAAAGTGGCGTTTGGGCGGCAGTTGGATTGCACCCTTTAAACATAGATCATGGATCATGGAACATGGAACAGGAAATGCAAAATTTTAATTCTGAAGGGGAGAGAATAGAAGCGTTTGATTATGATGCATATCTGAAGCTTGCTGAACATGAAAAAGTTGTGGCTATTGGAGAAGTAGGATTGGATTATCATCATTTTGAAGAAGGTGATGACACAGAAAAAATGAAGAAAATTCAAAAGCAGGTTTTTGAGAAGTTTGTTGACCTTGCCAATGAGATTGAAAAACCGCTCATTATTCACGGCTGGGACTCATATCCTGACATTTTGGAAATTCTTGAGAAAAAGCCTGTGAAGAAAAAAGGAGTGGTGCACAGCTTTATTGGGAGCTACAAAACCGCAAGATTGTTTAGGGAACTTGGTTTCAAGCTGGGCTTCAATGGAATCACTACATATTCCGAATCATATGACAAAGTTTTGAGAGACACGCCAATCGAAGACATTTTGATTGAGACGGATTGTCCATATTTGACTCCACGGCCGCTCATGAGAGATGATCGCAATGAGCCCATGAATGTATCCTATGTTGCAGAGAAAATTGCAGACGTCAAAGAAATGAATATAAAAGACGTGGAAAAAATCACTGCGAAAAATGCAGAGGAGTTGTTTGAAATCAAGCTCACATAACATAAAACACATAACATGAAACACATAACATAAAACATGAATACAAAAACATACTAATCCTATTATATGTGCTTTATGTTGTGTATTTTTTTGTTCAAAAAAATGAGAATTGACAATTATAATTTCATGCTCTATAATAGAACACGTTTCGATACATTTAAAATTTATCATGAAAAACGATAAGAAAAACTTTAAGGAATTGGTCAAGGGAATGGCGGTATATACGAGTGCTTCTATTCTGGGACCAATTTTACTTTTCGGAGGCACTGGATGGTTTATTGATAAGCAATGTGGAACGAAACCGCTATGGATGTTAATCTTTATTGGAATTGCATTTGTGGTGACAAATATTTTGCTTTTTTCTAAAGTGAAAAAAATGATAGGAATGATGGAAAAGATAGGGAAAGAAGCAGAAGAAAAAAAAGAAGAAAAATCCACCCAAGGCAAATCATCCTAAGACTGAAGAAAAACAAGAAAGACTAAAAATAATTTATATTAAAAAACAAACTGATTTATCCAAAAATCAGGGTGGTTTATTTAGATTTATAATTCAAATATAATGGGTCTCAATATCTCGCTAGCACCAGAAGTAATCTTTCACATTGGATCATTTCCAATCACAAATGCGTTTTTTGTGTCCATTTTTGTAACCGTTATTGTATTGGCGGTTTTTTTGTTGATTGCAAATAGATTTCAAACTGTTCCAACGAGATTTCAGGCGCTTGTTGAAATTTTATTTGAAGAAGCATTCGATTTTGTTGAATCTATTATCGGAAACAGAGAAAAAGCAAAGAGAATTTTTCCTTTGGTGTTTACTATGTTTATCTTCATTTTATTTGCAAATCTTTTGACGTATATTCCAGGACAAGCGGCAGTGACTTTAAAAACAGAGGAAGGAGTAATGCCACTTTTTAGAGCTGCTATGGCTGATTATGGAGTGGTTTTTATGATGACCATGGTATCTGTGATTTTGATGCAAATTGTTGCAATTGCTGTGCATGGACCATTTGGATATCTCGGAAAATTTTTCAATTTCAAAGGGCCTTTGGATTTTTTCTTAGGATTGATGGATATTGTTGGAGAAATTGCTAAAATTGTTTCACTGTCATTTCGTCTGTTTGGAAATATTTTTGCCGGAGAGGTTTTGGGAGCAGTAATGCTATTTTTGGCGCCATACTTCATTCCATTACCGTTTATGTTTCTGGGGTTGCTGACAGCTTTTGTTCAAGCATTTGTGTTTTCAGTTCTAACCCTAGTGTTCATATCAATGGCATCAACGATAGAAGAAGATGAGTTGGTTGAGGAGGCATCAATTTAGAGCTGAGATATGAGAGCTGAGATTTGAGATAATAGAAAAATCATAAAAATGCCATCCTGAGCATAGCGAAGAATTCGGAGAATCCTTCATTGCGCTTAGGGTGACAATAAATTGTCAATTTAATTAATTAATAAATTTAAAAAAAATGGAAGCAGAAGTATACAAGTATCTGGCAGCGGGTCTTGCAATTGGTCTTGGAGCTATTGGATCAGCTATTGGTGAAGGTATGATTGGATCAAAAGCTCTTGAGGCTATCGGTAGAAATCCTGAAACAAGTGGAAAAATTACCCCACTTATGTTTGTTGCAATGGCGGTTACTGAATCAACAGCGATCTATGCTTTGGTAGTTGCTCTTATTATTCTTTTCGGTTAATCCGCAAAGTATGTCTCGGGTCGCCAGACGCGAGACACCTTGGCAGAAGAACCAGATTTGAGAGTTGAGATGATAGAGTTGAGAAGAACCCCTCCTCAGTCCTCCCCTTGAGGGAAAGGGGAGGAGGTATGAAAAATGAATTAAAAATTCTTAATTATAAATTATTAATTAAAAAAAATGGAACTTATAAACGCCTTAGGTTTGAATGTGAAAATATTGCTTGCACAGCTTGTTAATTTTTCAGTGCTTCTTTTTGTTTTGTATAAATTTGCGTATGGGCCGATTTTGAAAATGTTGGATGAAAGAAGAGACAAGATTGAAGAAGGAATCAAAAATGCAGAAGATGCAAAAACAAAATTGGCAAAAATTGAGATGAGTGAAAAAGAGATTTTGTCTGATGCAAGAAAAGAGGCTCAAAAGATTATTGTTGCTGCAGAAGATGTTGCTAAGAAAAACAAGGAAGATATTTTGAATGAAGCAAAAAAACAATCTCAACAAATTTTAGAAAAAGCTGAAAAGAATATCGAACAAGAAAAAAATAAGATGATGGAAGATGCTAAGAAAGAGTTAAGTGAACTCGTTTCTTTGGCGACAGAAAAAATTGTTGGAGAAAAAATGGATGCGAAAAAAGACAAAGAGATAATCGATTCGGTTATTAAGTGAGATAGAGATGTGAGATTTGTCTCCCTGCGGGAGATCACCCGAAGGGTGAAGATAGAGAAAAGGGAATAATAAAAAAAATATTATGAAGATAACACAGAAACAATATGCTCAGGCATTGTATGACCTGACAAAAGGCAAGAATCAAGAAGAGATTGATGCTGTTGTTTTGGAATTTTCAAAAGAGTTGAAGAAGAATCGAAAAATGAGAATGCTCGGAGGAATAATTGAAAAATTTGAACAAATTTATAATGCAGAAAATGAAATTGTGATTGCTGATGTAGTTAGCGCTACAAAACTAAGTGAAGAACAAGTTGCGAATATTATTGAGTTTGTGAAGAAGAAATATAAAACCAAAGAAGCTGTTTTGAATCAAAAAATCAAAAAAGATATTGTTGGTGGGATTATTTTGAAAGTTGGGGATGATGTGATTGATGGGAGTGTGAGGGGGAAAATAATAGAGCTGAGAAAGAAATTAATTCAATAATTAATAAAAATTATAATTTAAATATTCCTAGTTACTGATTACTAGTTACTAGTTACTAAATTTACTAATATGAAAAATCACATAATTGAACAATTGAAGAAAAATATTGAAAATTTTGAGGCTCAAGCTCAAACTGAGAAAGTTGGGAAGGTGATCGAAATTGGAGATGGAGTTGCAAAGATTTCAGGTCTTAGTGATGCTATGGCTAGTGAAATGCTTGAATTTGAAGGAGGAGTTTTTGGCGTGGCGCTTAATCTCGAAGAAGATCAAGTGGGAGCTATGATTTTGGGAGATTATAAAGGGATTAAAGAGGGTGACACAGTGAAATCAACCGGAAAAATTCTTTCAATTCCTGTTGCTGAAAAAATGATTGGAAGAGTGATCAATCCTTTGGGTGTTGCAATTGACGGGAATGGAGACATCAAGGCGGAGAAATTCAATCCGATTGAGAAAAAAGCTCCTGGAGTGATTGAACGAAAATCAGTGCATCAACCAGTTCAAACTGGAATCAAAGCGATTGACGCAATGATCCCAGTTGGAAGAGGACAAAGAGAGTTGATCATTGGAGACAGACAAACTGGAAAAACCGCTATCGCAATTGACACAATCATCAATCAGAAGGGGCAAGATATGATTTGTATTTATGTGGCGATTGGTCAAAAAGAATCAAAGGTGGCAAGACTTGTTGCAGAGCTTGAAAAAGCTGGTGCAATGGATCACACTATTGTTGTTGTGGCTGGAGCTTCTGATCCAGCAGCATTTTCTTTCATAGCGCCATATTCCGGATGTGCGATTGCCGAATATTTCATGGATCAAGGAAAAGATGTGCTGGTTGTGTATGATGATTTGAGCAAGCATGCTTGGGCATATCGTCAGACCTCACTTATTTTGAAGAGACCACCTGGACGTGAAGCATATCCTGGAGATATTTTTTATCTTCACTCAAGACTTCTTGAAAGAAGTGCTAAGCTTAGTGATGAATTTGGAGGAGGATCAATCACAGCGCTTCCAATTATCGAAACTCAAGCCGGAGATGTTAGTGCATATATCCCAACTAATGTGATTTCAATTACTGATGGTCAGATTTATCTTGAAGCAGATCTTTTCAATAAAGGTATTCGCCCAGCTGTGAATGTTGGACTTTCAGTTTCTCGTGTGGGATCATCCGCTCAAACAAAAGCGATGAAAAAAGTTTCTGGAAAATTGAGACTTGATTTGGCACAATTCAGGGAATTGGAAGCTTTTGCGCAGTTCGGTTCTGATTTAGATGAAAAAACAAGAAAACAAATTGAAAGAGGTCAAAGAACAGTTGAAATTTTGAAGCAAGGACAATATGATCCAATGCTAATGGAAAATCAATCCGCTATTTTATTTGCACTTACTCAAGGATTTTTGGATGATGTGGATCAGGAAAGTATTTTAGATTGGGAAAGAAATTTTCATAAATATTTGAAATCATCTCACAAAGAAATTCTTGAAGGAATTGCTGAAAAGAAAGAATTGACTGAGGAAATCATTAAGAGCCTTGAAGAAGCTATTAATGAATTCAAAGAAATTTATCAAGACGGAGGGGAGCAGTAGCTAAAATCTGAAAACCCATAAAGTCAAAAGTGTAGAAGAAATAAATTTAAAAATCGAGGAGGTTAAAAATTTGGGAAGATAGTAGAATTGAGAATTATAAAAGCATAAAAACTTAAATAATGAGCGCTAATTCAAAAGAAATTAGAAGAAGAATAAAGTCAATCAACAACACCGGAAAAATTACCAGAGCCATGGAAATGGTGAGTGCCGCAAAGATGAGAAAATCAGTGGAAAGTGTTGTGAAAGTACGAGAATATGCCCACAGTGCGTGGAGTATTTTGACTAATCTTTCCAGAACATTTGGAAAACATGATCACGAACTTCTTGAAGCAAGGGAAGTGAAAAGTGTTTTAATGATTGTGATTGCATCAAATCGTGGGCTATGCGGTTCATTCAATGCGCAAACTTTCAAAAAGGTGAAGTCAGAACTTGAAAATCCAGAAAAGTTAAAGGTGAATAAGGTTGGAGACAAGAGAATTGAATCTAGGGTTTCCGACGATGATTTGAAGGTTGATTTTGTGACTGTAGGAAGAAAGGGAGAAGAAATCGTGAGAAAATTGAAAAGAGAAGTGATTGCGTCTTTCACGGATCTCACATATCTTCCAAAAATTGAAAGTGTAAGACCGCTTGCCAAGCTTGTCACAGATGAATATTTGAAAAAGAATTATGACAAAGTGGTTTTGGTGTACACTGATTATGTTTCAACGATTTCACAAAAAACAAAAATTCGTCAGATTTTGCCAATTTCAAAAATTGATTTGGAAAAGCAAATTTCAGAAATGGATAATCTTGCAAAGGGAGAAGCTGTGAAAGAGCCAAAATTTGAATATAAAGTTGAACCAAATCCAAGTGAAGTTTTGGACAATATTCTCCCAAGGCTTTTGGAGATGCAAATTTTTCATGCCATTATTGAATCTAATGCTTCGAAAGAAGCGGCGCGTATGATGGCTATGAGAAATGCAACGGAAGCAGCAGGAGAAATGTCAGAAGATCTCACATTTGTGTTCAATCAAATCAGACAATCAAAGATTACTCAGGAAATCGCAGAAATTTCAGCAGGACGAGCAGCGCTTGAGTAGTTGTTACGCAACACATAGCACAAAGCATATAACAAAAACATGTCATGCTGAACTTGATTTGGAATTCCTAAATATTATTGATGCGCATGGCGGATATAAAGGAATACTAAGACAAGTTCAGGATGACAATATCTAATATAATTTAACAATTAAACCATTTAATAAATTTATAATATGAATAAAGGAAAAGTATCACAAGTTATTGGTCCGGTTGTGGACGTGGAATTTGAGGACAAATTGCCAAAAATTTATGACGCACTGGAAATCAATCTTGGAAAAGATGAGAAATTGGTTTTGGAAGTGAATCAACACCTTGGAGGAAATAAGGTTCGAGCAATTGCTATGGGTGCAACTGATGGACTGAAGAGAAAGTTGGAAGTTATTGACACTGAAGCTCCAATTAAGGTTCCTGTTGGAGAAAAAACTCTTGGAAGAATGTTCAATCTTCTGGGAGAAACAATTGACGGAAAAGAAGAGCTTAAAGTGAAGCAAAAAGATCCGATTCATAGAGACGCTCCAGCATTCAAGGATCAATCAACCGAGGCTGAGATTTTTGAAACAGGAATCAAAGTTATAGATTTGATTTGTCCTTTCATCAAGGGAGGAAAAGTTGGTCTTTTTGGTGGAGCAGGGGTTGGAAAAACTGTTATCATTCAAGAGCTTATTCGTAATATTGCTCAAGAGCATGGAGGATATTCAATATTTGCAGGAGTAGGAGAGAGAACTCGTGAAGGAAATGATTTGTATCATGAAATGAAAGACTCTGGAGTTTTGGATAAAACTGCATTGGTGTTTGGTCAAATGAATGAACCACCAGGAGCACGTCAAAGAGTTGCGCTTAGTGCGCTTACAATGGCGGAATATTTCCGCGACAAAGAAAATAAAGACGTTTTGCTTTTCGTAGATAATATTTTCCGTTTCACTCAAGCTGGATCTGAAGTGTCAGCACTTCTTGGACGAATTCCATCAGCTGTGGGATATCAACCAACACTCGCAGAAGAAATGGGACAACTTCAAGAAAGAATTACTTCAACAAAAAATGGATCAATTACATCTGTTCAAGCAGTATATGTTCCAGCTGACGATTTGACAGATCCAGCACCTGCAACAACTTTCGGTCACCTAGACTCAACTGTTGTACTTTCTCGTGCTTTGTCAGAAATCGGAATTTATCCTGCCGTAGATCCATTGGATTCAAACTCAACTATCCTTGATCCAAACATTGTTGGAGAAGAGCACTATAATGTTGCTCGCAGAGTTCAACAAGTTCTTCAGAGATACAAGGATCTTCAAGATATTATTGCAATTCTTGGAATGGAAGAACTTTCAGACGATGACAAGGTTACTGTGGCTCGAGCAAGAAAGATTCAGAAATTTCTTTCACAACCGTTCTTTGTTGCAGAGCAATTCACTGGAGCTCCTGGAAAATATGTGAAACTTTCTGACACTATTAAGGGGTTCAAAATGATTTTAGATGGTGAATTGGATCACATTGAAGAGCAAGAGTTTTATATGAAGGGAGAAATTTCCGAAGTTACTGCTTCAAAAGAGGAAGAAGAAAAATAAGTCACTAAAAGACACATAAAATGAAAGGTGAAAAAAGTATAAATTTTAAAATAGTTACTCCTGAAAAAACTGTATTTGAGGATAGGATTTATCAGGTGACTTTGCCTGTTTCTGATGGGGATGTGACGATTCTTCCTGATCATAGATCATATATTGCATCACTCAAATCAGGAGAGATTGTGGTGAAGACAAAAAAGAATGATGCTGAGGTTATCAGTCTTGTGGTTGCTGGGGGTTTCGTTGAATTTCACAAAAACAATCTTGTTGTTTTGGCGGACAATGCAGAAAGAACTCTCGATTTGGATATGGAGAAAATTGAAGAGGCACGAAAGAGAGCGGAAGATTTGAAGAAAAACAGAATTTTATTGGATGAAAATGAATATGCTAAAGTTCTTAGTGAAATTGAA
>Ga0224510_10000954_pt1 | contig 20014 bp, 19 predicted proteins | sample SF_May12_sed_USG_FD_170161 | JGI IMG/M metagenome (GOLD analysis project Ga0224510, IMG submission 170161) | Sediment microbial communities from San Francisco Bay, California, United States - SF_May12_sed_USGS_4_1 | ecosystem: Environmental > Aquatic > Marine > Sediment | place: USA: California... | reverse complement strand
TGAATCCACATAAAGATCTAAGTCGGATGCAACAGTTTCAAGTAGCGGCAACACAAAATACTCTTCGTACCAATCGCCAATAAGCTGCCCGAGTTTATGCCCCGACGAAGCGTTTCGATTCGCCATCATACTTAGCCTTCAATCCATAAGCGACCTTCGTGAAGTGGCACATTATGCTTGCGGTTTTTCCACTTCGTATTGCGGTCCCTTAATTTTTCAAATTTATAGCTCTTGAATCCAGCTGCCAATGCTAACTCACCCAGCCAACGGTCGACTGAGAGATATACGGCGTACGGAGCCGAGTCACCGACTACGAAACACATTTTTGAGCCCGAACTGCATATTGGACGTAATGCTTGGAATACATCACCGAGGTCCGTAAAGTATGCAGCCGCCATAGTATGGTACGCCTTCATGCCGCCTTTGGCTTTTCGAACTTCAGCAAGTTCACGGCAAGCTGGTTCTAGCTCGCCAATAATCGGGTCCAACACAGCATCCTGCAGCAAATCGTCCAAATCCAACTTTTCCTTTGACGAGTGCTGCGAACACGATCGAATCAAATGTTTTCGAACAGCGTCATGTATGTCTCCCCAGCCTTTCACTTCACCCCAAAAAGTCATCTCCAAGCGCGTAGCATCAGCGTAGTCATAGTTATTCGGATACGGCGGCGACGTTATCACCAAGTTGTATTTCTTCGCTTCTGGCAAGACCGGGTCTCGGGCATCTGTAAGAACTATCTTGCAGTTATTCGTCCACCCAGCGTTCTGTGCGTGAAGTATATCTTCGTGCATCTGCGCAACGCGTAACTCGAAAGCGTCAAACGGGTCAGTAACTTTTGCCTTCTTTTTGTTCGGCAAGACATACTGCCACTGAGCTGTTCCCGCTGTACTACATGACCGGATAATCGACGTAATGGCAAGCCACGCTAGTTCGCCTTCATCCGTCGCATCATTATGGCTTTCCAGAAAGACATGACGCAGTGAATCAAGCTTATTGAGCGCTTCGTCAGTAAAGCACTTTCCGAGCAACGGAATTTCTGCTCGACTTGAATTTATGATGCCGTTTTTTGCCTGAGCAAGTATGGTAATGGTCTTATCTCGAAATCTTGACAAATCGACATTCCAATTTGTCTTTGCCCTTGCAACGCGGTAGATGAATGGGTGAGATTCGATACCTACCGCCTCGATGCCCGACGCGCATGCAGCCAATACTGACGTACCTGACCCGACAAAAGGATCGAACATTCGCAACTCGGTCTTGTCCTGGCTCATAGCTGCAAGCTCTGTCTCAACCCATTGCGCCGAGAATCCTGCAGAGTACCGAAACCACCTGTGTACCGGCAATTTCATGTTGTCGACAAATGACCCCGACCTTGACGTCAATTTCCTTTTGTGTGCGACTAATTCAGGAGTTTCTGAGAATAGTGCTTTTTGCTTTGGTACTGCTGGCATGATCTCCGGTCCCAGATAATTCAAGCTAACGTCAATCGTAACAGAGATTCACTCTGTCGCTTGCATAGCAATGCCTAGGCATGCCTCGATGATCAGCACACGAAAGTCGCTACCCAACCTAGATAAATATATGAAAGGGAGGAATAGTATGAAAGCAAGCGAAATTGACGGCGCAATCAAAGACACCTTGCAGCAAGAGCAAGGGTTTGCCAATGATTGTGACTACGCAAGGCGCCCGCGTTTGACATTGCGGCACCTAAACAAGTTGAACAAGATTCGTGAGCTGCGCAAATTTGAGATGGCACAGAAACGCGCTGAGATTCATGATATGTATGGTGACAAACCCGACAGTTTAGAATGCAGCAAACCGGCGATGATACCGAGAGAAACTAACTAGTTTTTTTGAGCGTAGTTGTCTAAAACAGCGGTGGGGAAAGCGGTTCAAAAGCAGCGATTATCAAGACTGTTTCGAGTAGTTACCGTTCTAATTCTACGCGTTTGTCTCGAACGTGTAGATGGCTATAGTGCTGCTCCAGCATCTTAATGCTCGTGCCGCAGTTTTTGGCTATTGTATGAACATCAGTGCGACCGCTAATTATTGACTGAGTGATGTAGAAATGGCGCAAGCTGTATAGCGTGCGGTTCTTTCCGTTGCGCGGATCAACTTTCAACTCCGAATCTTCCATTAATTTTCGAAACGCTTGATGCAAGTTAAGCGTTCTTGTCCCATCACTTAGTCGGAAGACATATTGATTGGACCGTACAGCTTGCTCGAAACTAATGTCACACATATCTGTGTCACGTAGCTGTATTCGCCTTAAGTATCTTTTAACGGATTTGCGAGGAATTACATCGCGGGGCTTTCCTGTCTTACCAATGACGTCGCAAATAGTAATGTCGCCATCTTCAACCAGTATTTGGTTCCAACGCAGATTATAGAGCTCGGTTCCGTATCGGATGCCGGTGTTTGATAGAAACAGCACTGCATCGCGGAGCAGGTATCGCATGTCCGTCGATTTGCCCTTCTTTCCAGTCTTTATCCAACGACGCATATGACGGTAAAGTTGTCGGTATTCTGCAATCGTGAAGTCCGGGCGACGCTGCTTGTTGTTGGCGTATCCACGATCACGCCGAATATGTGGGACTTGGGCTTGCGTCATATAGCCCTGACGCACCGCTTCATCGAATACTCTATTCAGAGCGGAACTATGGGTACTAATGGTACTGAGTGCTGGCTTGCGCTTTAGCTTCTGTTCCCGATACAGATCAAAGCTTTTGAGCAGTCCATAATCTACTGTATCGACATTGTGATTGCCGAAGAAGGGGATTAGGTAATTGTCGATTGCCTGAATGTAATCTCGAAAAACTCTCTTGCCTTCATTCGCATCTATCGCTGCCTGCAAGTTTTCCTTGACTGCGCCAGCGACGCTTTTGAACTTGCGCGTCGTTATCGGTAAGTTGAGCTTCTCTTTAAGCTTTGCTTCGGCGTGCAATTCGATTGCAGTAGCTTGCGCTTCGTCGAGCTGCTCATTCTTCGTGCTTGTTCTTATCCAACGTCGCCCGACACGAAAACGTGCCTGCCAAAAAGGTGATCGACTTCGCTTTGTCAGGACAATTTTGCCGTTCAGCAGTTGAACTGAGCTAGGGGATAATTCGGGCAATAGTAGATACCTCGCTGGCTTAATACTGCGTGTTGCACAGAAAGATGCTGTGTTGCAGTTCGCAGTTTATATTCAGCGAAGTAAGTGTGTAACGAGTGTGTAAGGCCTTTTTGAGCTACGCAGAACGCGCAAACCCTTTAAAAATGGTGGCCAGGGGCAGAATCGAACTGCCGACACGCGGATTTTCAGTCCGCTGCTCTACCAACTGAGCTACCTGGCCAAACTTTTTCTTGCTCATCAGGACGCGAATTTTCAGTCCTTGCCTACCCTGCTGCTACGCAGCCCCGCTACCCTGGCCTACAGGATGAGGCGCGCTATTAGACCGGTGCCGGGGCACCCAGTCAAGCCGCCGGCTTTCAGACCGAACAGCTCATATCCTGGCCGCAGCAGAGCGGCGATTTGATCTTTCCGTGGCCGTTCGGGCACTTGGAAATCTGCACTTCCTTGCCGCCTTCGAGCTTCAGCATGCCGTTCTCGAGCGGGGCGTCGCAATGCCCGCAGGTCGCATTCACGCTCATGCCGCACTTTTCGCATTCGTAGGTGGCCATTTCCAAACTCCGGTTAGTGACAGAACCGGCATCTTACTATGTTTGGCTGGCTGCAACCTGCGGCACTCCTCGTGCCCGGAGATCAACTGGTGATGCACTCGTGATGTGGCGGTGATTGCCGCTCCTAATACCGCACTGCAGTCTTCAGTTTGCGACCTTCCTCGCCGGGAGACACATTGATGGGTACAACAATGAACAACAGGATTCTCCTGGTCTGTTTCGCCATGACCCTGACACTGGCAGCCTGCGACAATTCGAAGCACCCGCCGGCGATTTCGGCCACGCAACCCAGGCCTTCCCTGCCGCCCGGGCAGATTGCTGATTCGAAGTACGACTGGCAGGGCTATTTCGCCGGCGTCAGTTCGATCGACAATATCCCCTACTACAGCGAAGCGCTGCTGACTGAGGACGGCGAGCTGCGCATTTATATCGACTATGCCGAGCCCTACCTTTTCGCCGGCACTGTCGAGTACGGGCACGATCATGCCGACGGTACCCATGGGTCGGGTCGCCTTCTTCGGCTCGAGTGTTCCGGCAGCATGCCGCCGGCCTCCTGCACCGAGCCACTGGCTGCCGAGGTTCACCTCACGGACGTTACCAACGGTTACCTGTACGGAGAGCTATCCGTTTCGACACCGCAGGGTGATGAAGCCTGGCCGCTATCCATGACCTGGCCGTCAAGTACGTATATCTATGCGGCCACGCTGAACAGGGTCCAGGGCAACTATGTCGAATGGCTTGCCGATTATTCCCGCAACCAGGACACCGTCATCAGCGTCGACACCCAGGGCGAGCTGTTTTTCCAAAGCCCGTCCACGGGCTGCACCGGCAATGGCCTGTTGACACCGCATCTCGCCGCCGCTACCAGCGTTTACGCAGCAAGCCTGAGCATCGGGAACTGCGCTGCCGATTTCGCCTATCTCAACACCGACTTCACGGGCTTCGCGACCATGACCTACGCTGACTGGGAGTGGGCCGACGGCGACTTTCTGGTACTTTGGCTCGATACGCCCGGGTCGGCGCCCGCCGCCACGGCCCTGGTGATGTGGGGTTTACGCAAGTAAGTCCTGGCGGCGTCGCCAGCCTGACGCAACGATAGTAAGATGACCGCTCCACTCCAGCGGTGCGCAAGACCATGCCCGAAGCCAGCGCCGACCGGTATCGTTTCGCTGAATTCGAAATGGATCGCCAGGCAAAGGAACTGTACCGTGACGGCAAGCGTGTGCGGTTACAGATCCAGCCATTCCGCGTGCTCGAAATGCTCGTCGAACATGCGGGCCAGGTTGTCACGCGCGAGGAGTTGCGGCTGCGCCTCTGGCCTTCCCACGTGTTTGTCGATTTCGATCGCGGGCTCAACAATGCGGTAGCGAGGTTACGTGAAGCGCTGTCCGATGACGCTGACTATCCGCGCTTCATCGAGACCTTGCCACGCGTCGGCTACCGCTTCATCGTTCCGGCCAGCCAGCCTGCGACCGCACAAAATATTTCCTCCCCTGCGCCAATTCGAAAAATCTGGCTGCTGCCCGCAATTGCGGTTGTTGCGGCCCTCGCAATTTTCTTTTTTGCCGATGACAGGGAACCCGAGCACGCCGCAACGACATTCACGGTTGCCGTGTTGCCCGTGCGTGACCTGTCGAACGACGGCAACCAGGATTATTTTGCAGCGGGCATTACCGACGCCCTGATCACCCGCCTGTCACAGAATGCGGCGCTGCTGGTCGTGCGTGCACGACCGGAAAATACAGCGGCTGCAGACGAGGCAGCCCGCGAGGATATTGCCCGGCAGCTGCATGTCGACGGTGTCGTCGATATTTCATTGCGAAGACAGCAGGACATGTTGCACATGGAGGTGCGCCTGAGCCGTGCTCTCGCCGACGGGCACACCTGGGACAAACAATACAATGAGCCACTGGCCAGGATTTTCGAACTTCAGCACCGGCTCGCAGAAGACATTGTCAGTGAAATTGCAAACAGCATGAGAACTCCGGGCGTGTCGGCATCCTTCGTGCACTCTGCCAACGTGGAAGCCTACCAGCTCTACCTGCAGGGCCGGCATCTGCTGAACCGGCGCAGCCCAGAATCCGTCAACCTTGCCGGCGACTACTTTGCGAGAGCAATCACGCTGGATCCCGAATTCGCTGCCGCGCATGCCGGTCTTGCCACCGCATTCGGTCTCTCAGGCGGTAACTCGCTGGTCAAGTCGCGACGCCTTGCGGATGTCTACGAGCCCGCACTTGCCGAGGCTCGCAAAGCGCTGGAACTCGACGATCGCCTGCCCGAAGCTCACGTGGCTATGGCGCTTGCACTGGCGCTTGCAGGCGACATCGAAAATGAGAACGCCATTGAGGAGCACTTCGAAACAGCTTTGCGGCTGGACCCGGCCTTGTCGGATGCAAAGCTGTTGTTTGGCAATTTCCTGTCGCGCCACGGCCGGCAGCAGGACGCTATAGTTCAGTACCGTGAAGCCTTGCTGCATGACCCGGCCTCGCCCAACATCCTCAGTCGCCTTGGCAAGGAACTCGTCGACACGGGCATGGAGCAGGAAGGCCTGCAGCTGCTCGAGCGCGCGGTGGAAATCGAGCCGTGGCAGTTCAATTCGCACATCCGGCTGGGCTGGATTTACGCGGTCCTGGGCCGCCTCGACGAGGCCGACGCGTCATTCGCCAGGGCAGAGCAAATTTCCGGCGGCACGGCTCACGACCGTGCAGGGCGAGCTTATGTCGCTGCTAAACGGGGCGACGCGGAAACGGCGCAGAAGCTGCTCGATGCCGTGCAGCTGGAGTCCGGCGATATTGAGCTGCCGTTCCTGGTCGCGATGGTCTACGTCGCCAGGCACGACAGGGAAAACGCGCTTGTGTGGCTCGAGAAAGCGACGCCGCTCTCCGCACACCTGCTGCGGCAGAGCGTCTTTCGCCTCGAATCGCCCGCGTATGACTGGCTGCGTGATGATCCGCATTTTGCGGACATCGTTCGCGCCGTGAACGCGCACGCGCAGCGAACGGGATCCTAGCCGCGGCGGTCAGTCAAGCTGCGAAAGCCAGCTGTGTATGCTGCGATTCAGCACGCTGCCCGGCCCCACGAGGCTGTCGATGCGTCCTTCGTTGGTGAACAGCACATAGCCGGTATTCGTCACGGGATTGATCTCGGTGACATGCGTCATCTGCGTGCCGGCACCCGTATGCCCGTACCAGCCCGGGTTGGCGGCCGCCTCGCGCCAGATGAGGCCGATCTTCGACTGGTAGGCAAGCTGGTTATTGACGGGCGTCGTCATCGTCAGCATTGCGTCCACCGACGCCTCGGTTAGCACGCGATTTCCGTCGTAGATACCGCCCGCGAGCATCGCGCTTAAGAATTTCGCCCAGTCGCCCGTGCACGTGAAGAGTCCCCCGATGGGATAGAACCAGCCGATGAGCTGCGACGTGAGATTGTTGCTATCGTCGTAGAGTGCCGCGACTTCAGTGGCGTCAAGATCCGGGTAATACAGACTCGTGCGGTTCATGCCCAGCGGTTCGAAGATGTTGAACTTCGCGTAGTCGTTGAAATGCAGCCCGGAAAGCTGCTCCACCATGAAGGCCAGCAGCACCATGCCGAGGTTGGAATTGATGCTCACACTGCCCGGCCCGCCGCTAAGCCAGATACTGTCACGATACTCGGGATCTCCTGGCGTGAGGATGGCCTCGATGAGCGGCTGCAGTGACACGATCGTGGATGCATCGAACGCTTCGAATAGATTGTCCGTGACCTCGCCAAAATCGGGCAGCGCGAGTCCCGCGTTGTGCTGCATGAGCATGCGCACCGTGATTATCGTGTTCGGAAAATCCGGGTCACGCAGCGTGAACGGCAGGTAGTTGCTCACATCCGCATCGAGATCGATGAGGCCGAGTTCCACCTGCTGCATCACCGCCACCGCGATCACGAGTTTCGCAATGGATGAGGTCTTATATAGAGTGGCTTCACTCGGTGCGCGCGTGCGCGCAGCGTCTGCAAAACCCGCTGTGTGGCTGTAGATCACCTGGCCGTCTTTCACGGCGATCATCGCCACCGAGGGCACATTGCTATTGGCCGCAACGAAGGCATCGAGCACCTGGTCCATGTTGATCGGCGTCGGACCCTGGTTGCCGCCATTGCCGTTGTTATGATCGCCGCCGCCGCTGCAGGCCGCGAGCAGGACCAGGAGAACAGCGAGACGCCGCGTCATTTCCTCGCGAGCGCCACACGCCCAAAGGGCGTTGCGACGCCATGCTTTTCATTATCGATGGACCAAGTCCAGGAATCTGTGTCCGCGAAGTACTGGAAAGTGTTGCGGATGCGTCCTTCATCATCGCCCCAGGTAAATTCCAGCCGGTCGGCCGCAGGTCCGGCATAACCGAAGACGTCGTTCGCAAGTCCGCCGCCACCCGTGAGATCCAGCCACAGGCAGACATATCGGCCCGTGGGCTTGTCCCAGCCGATGAACACCGTGGCTTCGTAGGCGGGACCGCCGTCCTCGTTGGTCTCGCGCGCCACATCATCGATGCGCACATACCGGTGACCCAGCACCCAGTTGATCTCGACATCGTGCACGACCTCGCCGCCGGCTATGGTGCCCGTCATGAGCCAACTGCCGACAAGCTTGTCGAGCAGCGCGTCTTCAAACGGCGGATCGTCGGCAACCGCGTTTGCCGCAAACAGGCACAGCAGGAGAGCGCGCATCACAGCACGCATCATCATGCGCACGCGCTGCTCAGGTGCCCGTTGCATCGCCTGCCGGCAGATGGCTGCGAATGAATTCCACGGCCGATATCAGCGCCTGCGTGCGCGTTTCGCCGAAGGACAGGAAATGGTCGTCACCGTCGAGCTCGACGAGCTTTGCGTTCTTGCCCGCCTTTTCGAGGGCGCGGTACATGCTCTGCGATTGCGACACCGGCACGACCTGGTCTGACTTGGCATGAATCAGCAGCACGGGCGCCGCAAAACTGGCGACCGAAAACTCCGGCGAAGCGGCACGTGCGTCCGCCGCCGTATAAGTGTCCTTGCCGATTTGCAGTTCCCAGTAGGCCAGCGCTTCGCTGGAGCGCCCCTGCTCGCTGCGTACCCAGTTGCGGAAGGCATCGAGATCGCCGATGCCGTTGATAGACACCACGCAGCGGTAGAGATCCGGTGTGAACGCACCGCCCGCGAGTGCTGCATAGCCACCGTAACTGCCACCGGCAATACACACGCGCTCAGGATCGATCATGCCTCGGGATGCAAAAAAGGCCACGGCATCCGAGATATCGTCCTGCATCTTGCGGCCCCATTCGCCATACCCTGCCGCCTTGTGTGCCGCGCCGAATCCCGACGATCCCCTGAACTGCGGCATGATCACGAGATAGCCCTCGTTCGCCAGCGCCTGCGCCCAATAATCAAAACCGATTTCGTCGTGGGACGCAGGCCCGCCATGCGGCATCACCACTGCCGGCAGGTTTTTCATGTCGGCGATGCGATCCCTGGGGATCGTGATCAGCGAGGGGATGCGCATGCCATCGCGTGCCGTGAAGCTGACACGCCCGATCGCATGCACATCTTCTGCAGTAATGTCGGGCCGGCGTGCGGTGAGATAACGTGGCTCCTGGCCCTTGGAAAACAGGAAATAGTCGCCCGAGGACTCCGAGCCTTCGACCAGCACCACCAGGTGCTGCCAGTCGGGCGACCAGTCGACAAGATGCACGGCATAACCCTCGAAGGCGCCCTGGATGTCTTTCACGCGCTGCTCGAGTTCGGCATCGAAAAAGTGATAGCTTGGCGTGAAGCCTGAATAACGCACGCCGTGCACGACGCGCTGCGGATCCGTGAGTACGGCCTCCACGTCGGCGTCGTCGCGGCCGTAGATCGGCCCATCGAACTCGCCCGTGGTGAGGCTCATGGTGAAATACGCCGTGCGTCCGGTTGCATCGCTGGTATCGAGCACCACGAGTTTGCTGCGATCCTGTGTAAGCCCGACAAAACTGCGCGCCTTGAGGTTGGTGTCCTCGTGAAACACTTCCTGCCAGCTGCCATCCTGCAGGGCCAGCACGCTGTGCACGTTTCTGGTTGCGTCGAATTCTTCCATGGCGATGGCCTCGCCCTCGGCGTCGACAAAGAAGTCTTCGGTCGCGGTGGTGCCGGCCTTGGTGCGCGTCGGCTTGCCCAGGCCCTCGAGGGCGACGCGCAGCAGTGCAAAAGGCGGCGCCACGTACTGGCTCATGACAATCGTCGGTTCGCCGTAGTAAGCCGGCATGAACACGGACTTGCCATCGGGTGCGATACCCACGATGCGGCCGAGCCCCGTTTGTCCCGGGTAGACCACGCCGTCCCCGGGCGTCAGCAGCTGCCTGACGTTGCCCGTGGCGATGTCGAGCGCGAACACCGAGCTGACTTCGAGGTGGCCGCGGAAACGCTCCACGCGCCGGTTGTCGGCGACGCGAAACAGCACCTGCTCGTTATTCACGAAAAACACGTCACGCGGTTTCACGTCGGCGACCTCCGCGCCGCTGACTGCTTTTTTCTCGCGCAGTGAGACAACACGCACGATGTCGGTGCCGTTGGCCACGCTGCGATAGGCGACATATTCGCCGTTCGGCGAGACCGCGACATTCTGTACTGTGGGAAGGGCCCCGTAGACTTCGAGTGACGGCTCGGCAAAAGCCGTCGGCGCCAGGACTGCCGCAAAGATCCATACGAATACGCGCATCGGATGATCCTCCTGTTTCGGTCCTCGAACGGACCCTTGCGCAGTCTAGCAAGCGGCCGCACTGCCGCTCTATTTTACATGTCGATTATTTCCGCCAGTTCGACCGAACCGCCGTCCTTGAGGATCGGGCAGCCCCTGGCCTTGGCGATGGCGTCCTTGACGTCGCTGGCTTCGAACATGCCATAGCCGCTCACGGGGTTAGAGCCGCCGTCGTTCGTCACCTTGCCGTTGGCGTGCACCGTGGTCGACTTGCCCACGGGGTTGCCGCCGTCAATTACCGCCGCTCCCATGCCACCGAGCCACGCGCCCCAGGCATCCATGACCGCGGCGACCTCTGCCTCGGACTCGGGGTTCTTGCCGCCGTGATACACGAATAAATACTTTGCCATTTCGCTCTCTCCTCTCTGTTGACGTTTGCGTTTAAAACAGAGGTTATTCACAAAATTTTTGCCATTCATCAGGCGAAATACTGCTGTTTTGATTCTTTTATTGTGTAGACTGCACAAAATGAATTCACCCGCCGAAATTGCCCGCATCAGCGCTGCCGTACAGCGGCTGCGTGAGGCCGGGGTGCTGCGTACCGTGGCACGGGTGCTGCAGGCGGGCGCGACGACCGTGGTCGCGGCCCTGTCGCGCACGGTGCAGAACGAGGTACCCGCCTTCTCCGCTTCCAGGAACCCGGACCTGGGCCCCGAGCTCGAGGCACACCTCGCAGCCCACCTGGACGCGGTTGCCGCATTTGCGGGCGGGGGCACGGCGAATGAGGTCTCCTTTGTGCTCGAACACGCGCGGCGGCGCGCCGAACAGAAATTCCCGCTCGACGCCGAGCTGGCCAGCTATCGCTGCCTGCACACGGCGCTCCGCAACTGGCTGCAGGATGCGGCATTGCAGAGTGCCGACCCCGCCGCACATGCGCGCCGTGTGGTTGCGGCCGTCGCCGAGTTCGCGAGTGAGTACGTGAATGCCGTGAGCACGCTGCTCACCGCCGAATACGTTAGCCACACGCGGTCCCTGGCCGAGGCCGAAGGCGACCGGCGTACGGAACTCTTCAAGCTGCTGCTCGGAGGCTACGATGAGTCCGACCGGCGTGCGGCGCAGATGCTGCGCCGTGCGGGCTACCTCGAACAGCGACAATCGTTTTGCGTTGTCGTCGCACGCTCGGTGGACCCGCGCGAAATGGAGAACGCGCCGCGTGCACAGCGTATGGCCGATGCCGTTACTGCCGCCATTCGCAACCTGCCGCTGCGGGTGCTGGTCGGTATCCGCGACAATCTCGTCACGATCATCGTCTCCGGCACGCAGCGCCTGTCCGGCTGGACCGCACCGCAGTTACTGCTCGCCGACCGGCTCATGCCGCCGCTGCGCACCGTGGGCCCGGCGGCACTGATCGGGGTCAGCCGCGATGCGCCCTCGACATCGCACATTCCGGCGGCACTGCGCGAGGCAAAAATCGCGCTCGATTTCGCGAGTGTTGGCAGTCGCGTCGTGCCATTCGCACATGTGCCGTTACGTGACATGCTGGTGCGGGTAGCGAGCGAGCAGCTGCAGTCGTCGCTGCCAGCATGGGTGGCGCCAATGCTCGAAGCCGACCGGAAATCGCGCGGCACCCTGCTCGCGACACTGCGCGCTTACGCCGATGCTGACATGAACGCACTTAAAGCTGCGGCGGCGCTGCAGCGACACCCGAATACGATTTATGCACGCATGCAGCGCATCCATGAACTCACGGGGCTGAATCCATTGAGTTTCAATGCGCTGACGGAACTGTTGCTGGCGACGAGCTGCGCGGCAGCGGATCAGTAGCGGCATGCAATGAATCTCGCTTGCCGGTCCCCGCCGGCAGCAGGAGTATACTCCGCGCAATGCCGGCCGCACATCGGCGCGCGCAGAAAACGGGAGCTTTAAATGCAATTTCGATTGTCAGGGGTTTCCTTATTATTTGTATTGGCAGGCATTGCCGCCTGTTCCGCGGACAATGAATCTGCGAACGACGACGGCGACGATATGCAGCAGGCCGACGACAGCCCGCCACCGGGCTTCACCATGCCGGGTGCGAGCGGCGATGTGCCTGTCATCAGTGCACGCACCTATGTCACCGGCAGCGCCATGGTCAGGGTTACCGGCATGTTCGAGGTGGATGAAGAAGTGCCGCTCAACATCCCGGCAAGCATCAGCGATGGCGAAATGACCTGGCTGCAATTTGGTAACTCGGGGTCCGATGCACCCAATGCGCTCATTACAGTGAGCCTGTATGAGGTCGGAGTCAGCGTTGCGCGCGGCCGGCCAATCGCAACGGCAGGCGCCGAAAACTGCACGGGCGGCATGGACATCACAGCCGATTCTGTTGCGGGGCACTATTCGTGCCCGGACGTGCCGGCCTACGATCCTGCCGACGGGCGCATGGCGAGCGTCGATATCGAGATCGATTTCACCGCCGGGTCCTGACGACCGCGATCCTTGTCAGCGACTATTCTTCGATCGCTTCGTCGTATTCTTCGTCGTCGTAAGTATCTTCGCAGTCGTCGCCGGACGCGGATGCGCCGATTTGCTGCAGCTCCGCTTCGTGCTGCATGACGAAATCCGCATTCGCGCGTGAGACACCCGGTGGCAGGGAACCGCCGGGCTGGCTCGCGCTCCAGGCGGCGAGCCCGTTGTGCACTAGTGACCAGCTGAACACGATGTACTCGCGCGTCGTCATGCCCGCCGCTCGAATGGCGCCCGAGGCGCCGGGCCAGGCATCCAGGGACGCAACCATCTCGTCGATCGAAGCTTCGCCGGTATCCTCTTCGCAGGCACCCGGCATGCCGTCGTCCAACGCAGCAAGGTTGCGTGTCGCCTGGCTGTACTTCGCGAGTCCGGCTTCGCTGAGCGTGTAGGCAAGTACCTCGCGGGTATCGGCGTCGGCTTCATCCTGCGCAAAGGTTGCTGTGCTGCAAAGGCAGGCAGCAAACATCAATAGAGTGCGCAACATATGTTTACAGGCTGTCGATGAGCGAGAGCACTGCACCGGTGTCCATGCGCTGTGCCAGTGCCTCGATACTCGCAACAGGACCGCGCAGCGTAACTTGTATATTGAAAACGCCGGTGCGGTTCGAGACGCCACCCTGCGGCAGGCTAAGGTCGACCTGCGACAGCGTTTCGGTTTCGCGCAGCTTGACCGGGTCGAAATACACCACCAGCTGTCCGGAACTGTTGGCAACGTCATAGTCCTTGAGCGCAATGACACCCGGCTTTTCGAACAGCACGCCGTCAGGGTCGATGCCGGCCATGGGGTTCATATTGAACTGTACGTTGACCGACAGGTCTTCCTTGGCCTCGCCGGGCGTGCCGGCCTGCATCATGCCCGCCATTGCCGCCTGCATCGCAGCCTGGTTGCCGCTCATGACGGCGGCCATGTATTGCGCCTGGGCGTCGGCCGCGGCCTGTTCCGAGTTTGCCTCGAAATCCTTGAGCGCCTTGTCGGTGTAGTTCAGGTACACGTTGGAGGTGAGCGCCCAGTACTTGCCCTTGCCGGCCGAACTGAAATTGGTTGGCAGGTCGTATTCTTCCGTATCCAGCGCATAGCCATCCGGGTCTCCGCCCAGGGCCTGCTTGACTGCGACCAGCTTGTTTTTTATGACGCCGACTTCGGCGCGGTTGAGATTGGTATCCTGCGCCATTGCGGAGCCTAACAGCAGCAGCACAAGGCACAGGGCGGTAAAGGATTTTTTGTTCATGACCAGCCTCCGAATCCTGGATTGCATTTCCGCCCCCACGCTCTCTAGCGCGCTGACACAAACAACATCAGATCCATCGACTTACATGGTGGCCCGGGAGTCCGGGCGGAATCGACGAGGCAACGCTACGCCTGCGCAATCAGGCGGTCAATACCCCTTCCAGCAGGCAGGCTAACACCTGCCCGATGCAGGTTAAGAATCAGCGCGCGGTTACTCGCAATACCACGCGCCGGTTGGTCGCCTTGCCCTCGGCCGTAGCATTGCTTGCTATGGGCTGCGACTCCCCATAACCGCGGGTGGTAATGCGATCCGCATTCACACCACCCGTGATGAGGTAGTCGCGCACCGTTGCTGCACGCCTTGCCGACAGCGATTCGTTGTACTCGGCACTGCCGTCGCTGTCGCTATGGCCCGCAACTTCGACGCGGATGCTCGGATTCCTGAGCAGGGTCTCGGCCGCGTCATTGAGTACCGATGCCGCGGAAGGCAGCAGGCGATCCGAATTGCTCTCGAAATTGACGCCGGGCAGTCGGATTTCCTCACGGATCTCGCAGCCGTTGATGTCGACCTGCGCGCCCGCGCGCGTATCCGGGCACTGATCGAGGCGATCCACGACGCCGTCCTTGTCGCCATCGAGTTCGCAGCCCCTCGCATCGACCGCGGCACCGCGCACCGTGCCGGGGCATTCGTCCATGTAATCGGCAACACCGTCACCGTCACCGTCCAGCGGGCAACCGGCGCGATTCACGCCAATGCCTGCCGGTGTGCCCGGGCATTCGTCGGTTTCATCGGCGACGCCGTCGCCATCGCTGTCACGTACCTGCATCGGAACTACCGGTGGTGGCGACTTTTTGCCAAAAGCAAATTCCAACCCCAGGCTGTAGAGCTGTTCATCGATGTGCAGGCCATAGGCATTGAAGGCGTTATAGCGAAATTCGCCGCGCACGCTGGTACGGCCGCTGCCGAGCTGCGAACGAAAGCCCGCCCCGCCCGTGAGTACACCGCCGTCGACGCTGCTGTCGCCGGTCGCCCTGGTGTCCTGGTAGCCGAAGCCGGTGAACAGGAAAGGCTGGAAGCGCCCGTCGCGATTGAATACGAATTGCAGGTCGGCCCCTATGCCAGTGCTCTTCAGTTTCGGCGAACCGCCCGTGCTCGAGGAACGCAAATAGCCTTCGAGGTTTAGCAGCCTGTTGAGCTCGCCGCCAATACCAAGCTGCAGGCCTGCGCCGCTGTCCAGGGGCAGTGCGGTTTCGGGATCCAGGTAGGAACCCTCAATATAAAAATACTTGTCACCCTCGTCTGCCAGCACCGTGCCTGCCAGCAGCAGGCAACAGGGCAGCAGTCTCCGAGCCAGTGTGTTCATCGCAAAACTCCCGCGCCCGCAATGCGGACCATGCGTTTAGTCGTCGACATCCTCGACGTTGATTTGCCCGGTAATCCGTCTCCAGACGTGGGACCAGGACACGCCGATGGCGAGCACCGCGGCGAGACCAATGAGTGAGATCCAGGTGATCGCTGAAACCGATTTGCTCTGCAGCAGGCCGATATCGTAGAACAGCCAGATGATGGCACCGAACACGATCACGGCCAGCGTAACGCCCAGCGTGCCCAACGCGCGCCAGGTTGCTATCCAGAAAATGGACCAGCCGACCAGCAGCACACCGATGAGCAACAGGTAGATCGGCCCGAACTCGCGCGCGCCGATAGCCGATGTAATCCAGTGAAACGCCGAGTGGCCGCTGGGGTTATAGGTCAACAGCACCAGCGCCAGCGCGGCAAGGAAACGCAACAGGAAGCCCAGTGCACTGATATCGTTTGTTGTTTCTTTCTTCTTATCGGCCATGTCTCCCCCGCGTTCTGCGGCACTCGCCGCCGATGCATGCAGCCCGTAGTATATAGGCCAATTCAAAGAGGCGAAATCATGCGTAGGACCCGGCTCGTACTGTTGCTTTGCAAAACCTGTATTGCATTCACGGCACCAGCGTTCGCACAAACGGATCCGCAGGACATCATCGATGAGCTGCGGCAAAGTGCACTGGCCGAACTCGATTCGCAAAGCCTCGGTGCCGGCTATGCGGCTATGGTCAGCTTTGCCGTGAGCCCGGATATTTCTGCAGCCACGTTTTACCCGGATTCGGGCAGCGACGTGCAGGATGCGCGCCTAAAGGCCTATCGCCTGCCGTACCGTTACACCTTCAATCGCGAACGCGAGGGCGGCCATGTGTTTGTCGAAGGGCTGCTGGCCTACCAGACACTGGATGCGGGTTTTGCCATCGATACCAACGAATCAGTGGCCAGCGACTGGCGTACCTGGGGTGGCTCCGTGTCGCTCGGTTACGAAACACCGCTGAGTGAGAGACTGTCCCTGTTCGCTGCGGTCACGGCGGGTTTTGCGCGCCTCGAGAATCGCGCGCATTACGATGGCCTTATTGCCGAGACTTATTTACGGCTCGCGTTTGAAGGCATCGTGTTCGACTGGTTCGCAGACGCCAATATCGTTGGCGGCTCCATCAGCGCCGAATACCAGCGGCCATGGCGCGGCTTCGACCTCGAGATACGCGGCGGCTTCACCGACCACTACATCAGTTCGACGGATGCTTCGAGCCCGACACTGGAATTCAGCGCCAATGTGCTCGCTTTCGATGTCGATTTTTCTGCCGTGCACCCGACCAGTCTCAAACTCGGCAACACCCCGCTTGCCGCGGTGTTCCTGGCAGGCAACACCACTTTCCTGGGCGAGCATCGCAACGCGCTCGACTTCAATTCCTTTTATGAAATCGGCGCTGCAATCGAGGCCGATGTCTCGGCGCGCAACTGGAAAATAAAGAAACTGCGCCTTGGCCTGAAGCTCATCTACGGCGCACACGTAGACGGCTGGAGCATGGTGCTCGGCCACAGCTTCTAGAATTTGCCCATCACGCCCCAGCCACCGAAGTCCTCGCTCACGGCGATCCACAATTCATTGTCACCGCGCCGCAATGGCAACGCCACGGCATCGAACAGGCCGATGGTGCCAAGATATCGATAGTCGCGGCTCTGGTAGTTGTTGTTGCCCTGGTAGATGAGTTCGCCATCGAGGTACACGCGGGCGCGATCGCTGTAACCAAAGCGGAACAACCGCGTCTCGCGTCTATCCGCATGTACCACGTAACGCGCGATGCGCGTATTGGCATCGGCTGTGCCGCCCGGCAGTTCTGCAAGATTCGTGATGCCGCTGCTCTCGGCGGCGAGCGGTGTCCAGCTGCGTGCCTCGATGAACTCATGCTCAATTTCGGTGACGTTTTCGAGTTCACTTTCGGCAAACGTATCCGAGACCTGCCAGCTCTGCACCACGCCCTCGGCATATGGTGGCGGCGGTGAAGGCGGAAATTCGTAGGCATCAGCAAGCCGCGTGTATTTGAAATTGGCAAAATGCGCCGCCGCAAAATTGGCGACACTCAGGCCGATGGCACCACTGCGGTCCCTGCGTTTCAGCGCCGCGATCGTGAGTACCGGTTCTTCCGAGTCGATATACACGCGCGCCTGCGAACCCGCATAAAGCACTTTCACGTGCTGCCACTGGTTGAAGCGGTATCTGACGGGTGCACCGTAGCCCTCGCCGTAATACAACTGCCATGCCGTCGCGCCATTGATGACAGGCTGGTACTGATTGGCATCGGGATTGCCGGACTGGTGCGGGCGGATATAGAAATTCTCGTAATTGTATTCGTCCTGCCAGCGAAACATGAGCCCGGCGAAGCCACGCTCGGGTGTGACAGCGAGGTCGAATTCGACGATGGCATTTTGCAGATCGAGCTCGGGCAGCAGTGCACTGCCATCGCGCAATTTCAGGGCCTTCTGCCCGAGGTAATCGACGAGCCCGTGCTCTGCGCCGTCGACGACCCAGCGCGGGTCGTCGAAAGCAATACTCTCAGGCGCCGGAACTGTAACCATGGGCTCGCCGCTCAGTGCTCGCATCGTCGAAGCCCGTAGCGGGTCCACGAACCATTCCTGGTAGTGAATTCGGAGGTACTCATCGCCGTGCGTAAAGCGCTCTTCGAAGGCGCTGAAATCGAGTGCCGCCTGTGTCTCCTCGGCCGATTTTCCCGAGGCCAGCAGCATATCCCGTTGTGCCGCAATCGAATTCGCGGCCTCGATGAGCAGATCGACGTATGCCGTGTCCCGCTGCACGGGGCCGTGGCCCGGGACGAGAATCGCGTAATTCAGCAATTTGAGATTGCGCAGCGTAAGCGCCCAGGATAAGGGCGCAACATTGTATGCATAAGGGCTTGGCAGCACGACGATGTCGCCGCTCGCCACGATGCGCTCTACGGGCAGCCACATGACGATATCGCCCGCGGTATTGCCCTGGCCAAGAAATTTGAGCTCGATGCGGCGCCCGCCGGTTTCAATCGTGTATTCGTCTGTCATCAACACATTCGGTGGCGTGAGGCGCGCGCGCCGGTACTCCGGCTCGACAATCACACGGTCCGCGAGCATGCGCCGGTAGATATCGCGATCCACCTCGCTGTGTTGCACGCCTTGCGCATCGATGCCTGTCGTGACGATGCGCTCGAATTCTTCCTGGTTGCGCTCGTAGAACCCGGGTCCGCGGTCGATGTAACTGATGCGCGTGCTGTTGATCACATCGGCCGTGAATTTGTGCGCAATGATTTTTACATCGGGATATTCCTCAGCAATGCGCGAGATACCGAAGTGGTGGTCGCCATGCCAGTGACTGATAATGAGATGCGTTATCGGTTTGTCAGTCAGCGAGTGAATTTTCGCCAGCAGCTGCTCGCTCATGAGTGGCATGCCGCCGCCGTCGAATACCACCACGCCCGCATCGCTGATGACAAAGGTGCTGTTGCCCATAACGGGAAAGCGCGGCGCATCCGGGCGAATGCCTGTCCAGACCCCGGGCGCGAGTTCCTCGAACTCGTATAGGAAAGGACCGTCATCCGCCGCATTGAGAGGTCCGGCCATGAGCAGCGTCGCTGCCAGCATAAGATTTCTTCGCATTTTTCCTGCCCGGGACCAGTGCACAGAATCGTGCCGATCTGCTACTTTGAGCGCCCGCGGGCCAGTCGGTTCCGCATTGCAGGGAGATTCATGGTGGCACTGAAAAATACAAGCGAGACATATGGCTGGCCCGCAAAACTGTTGCACTGGGTGGTGGCAATACTCATGGTCTGCCTGGTGATCGCCGGGCTCACCTTCACGGGTATGGAGCGCGGCGATGCGCGCACCGAGCTTGCCAACACGCACCGTTCCTTCGGACTGCTGCTGCTCGTCATCATGCTGGTGCGCCTCGCCTGGAAACTCATGAACCCCACTCCCGAAGATCCTGCCGGCATGCCGCGCTGGCAGGTGCTGTCGGCGCGCATCGCGCACTGGGGTCTTTACGTGCTGATCTTTGCGCAGATCACGCTGGGCATTCTTGTGTCAGCACAACAGCCGATCTGGTTCTTCGGCCTGTTTTCCTTCGGCCCGCTGCTGGCAGAGAACCGTGAACAACACGAAATGTTCGAGGAACTGCACCAGGCCGGCTGGATCATCATTGCCGTGATTGTCGGCGTGCACGTACTCGCGGCGCTGTATCACCACTTCAAGCAGAAGGACAATGTGCTGCGGCGCATGATTACGGGCTAGGCGGCGCGCAGTACCTCGGTTGCGGGGCGGTGCTCGAAGCCGAGATCCTTCGCAACCGCTTCGTAAATCACGCGGCCATCATGAATGTTCAGGCCATTGGCGAGATGTGGGTCGCGAATCAGGGCGTCGCGCCAGCCGTGTTTCGCCAGCGCCTTGACGAACGGTAGCGTCGCGTTGGTCAGGGCGAAGGTGCTGGTGCGCGGCACCGCACCCGGCATGTTAGTAACGCAGTAGTGCACCACGCCGTCAACAACATAGGTCGGGTCCGCGTGGGTTGTCGGCCGGCTGGTTTCGAAACAACCGCCCTGGTCGATCG
>Ga0224510_10000953_pt1 | contig 20031 bp, 16 predicted proteins | sample SF_May12_sed_USG_FD_170161 | JGI IMG/M metagenome (GOLD analysis project Ga0224510, IMG submission 170161) | Sediment microbial communities from San Francisco Bay, California, United States - SF_May12_sed_USGS_4_1 | ecosystem: Environmental > Aquatic > Marine > Sediment | place: USA: California... | reverse complement strand
CGCTGCTGGTAGCGGCGGAGTGCGACGGCCGTGCTGATCGTGAACCGGCCATCGACGGCACGCGCGCCGAGCCCGAAGCGGCGAAGCCGAAACTCCAGCACCGCGACATCCCATCCAACCGCCCCCACCCCCAGCTCGCGCTGACCGAGAAGCGGGCGGCCGCGGAAGCCGAGCGCACGTCGAGTACCGCGGCTCACACGACCCGTGACTGGTATCCCGTTGCGACGCTGGAACGCAGCCAAGGCGCTCGTGGTCAGCTCCCCACGCACGCCGTCGACGGGACCCGGGTCGAACCCGTGAGCTCGGAGCCCGATCTGAACTGCGGCGACGCGAGCACTGGCCGCGAGCCCCGGAGGAGCGAGCGCAAGAACGCCAATGGACACCGCGACGCCCACGACGGCGAAGCGACGCATGGTCACGAGTTCGCGGTCTGCGCGCTCCGTCCTCTCTGGATTGAGGCTCAGGACCCGCAGCTACAATCCCGCCGCTGCCTTCCCCGGTAGCTCAATTGGCAGAGCATCCGGCTGTTAACCGGAGGGTTGTTGGTTCGAGTCCAACCCGGGGAGTAGGAATGCCCTGCTCGTGACGATTCAGTCGTAGAGCCCCACACACGGATTCGCGGCGAAGTCGTCGATGTCCGTGCCAAGCCATGGTGGGCAACCCTGACGGCTCACGACGGCAGTCCCAAGAACGACGGCTCGCGATAGCCTCGACGGATGTCGCGGAGCATCTCCACGCCGACCTTGCTCGTCGGCTTCGCCTCCGCGATCACCAACGCAGCACGGATGAGCCGGGACACATCGCGGGCGCTCCAGTGAAGCTCGCCTTGCTCGCCCGACCTCGGCTGCGCTACTCGACCGAGTTCGGAGAGCAGGCTATGACGCGGCCTGGGCTTGAGCAGCCATGCGAGCGGCGCAGCCTCCTGCGGGTACGCCTCGCGATAGAGCTCGAGCGCTGCGACGGCGAACTTGCGATAGACGAGATCCTGGGCCCCCCGCCTCGTTCGCACCTGCCGCGCATAGGAGAAGCCAGCAGCCTGCCGCAGCACCTCGTCCGAAAAGACGGGTGGACGACCTCGCCGATGTTCGGAACCGGCTTCTGAATCCATTCATTCGGCATCGGCTTCCGAAATCAGTCCTCAAGCCCCCGAATGTGGAAATGGCTTCGGAATCCGCACACGCTTCGTGCGATGCGCGTGCGGCCTTTGCACGAACCGTGGGAGCCCGAGGCTGCCCAGAGCGCCGGGAGCACGAGTTCGGATGGTTCCGGGTACGCGGATTCCCTACTCGCCGAGCTGCTGGTGCAGGTTGATCTCGGCCTGCGCGAGCCACCTTCCGGCTCGGTGAAGGTGCAGCTTCGTCGTGGCAAGCGCGGGGCTGCCGTAGCGCGCGTACACAGAGAGCCCGTACTCGACCTCGCCACATGCTGCATTCGCGTTTTTCACGACGCCCTCGAGCAAGCTCGGTGGCGCGCCGAGCTTCGCAAGCGTGACTGTGCAGCCGCGCAAAGGCTCGATGAGCCGGGCGGGTAGCTTCTCTCCGCGCGAGATGCCAATCACTACTTCTGCTTGATTGACCGGCCGGGCAACGTCAGCGCGCCAAGCTGAGAAGCGCGCGACCCAAGCACGACCCTGAGCGTCAAGATTCCGATTCGGGGGTCGCGTGACCACAAACATCGCGACACCGAGCGCGACGAGCAAGAGGAGGACGAAAATCCCAATTCCCTTCAAGGACGCGCATCGTACAAACCAGCGGACTGGACACGCGACCGAGATGATCTGAGACCACCTGGCGTGATCTCAACGGCTTGTTAGAGCGGAGTGGGCCTCAGCCGAGGTACGTCGTGCGGTCTGTGGACAGCGGGGTTGTTGGTTCGAGTCCAACCCGGGGAGCTACGGCTCTAGGCGGAGGGCGTTCCAACGACGGTGGAGAAGCCGGCGGTCACCGACTTCCCGCCTGATCGAACGGTGATCGAGCCGCGGACTGTTTTGCCCGCCGCGGACGCGGGCACGACGAACGAGCACCGCCCGACGCCCCTGGCGAGGCTGCCCTTGGCCCGCACGCTCCTCCCACCTACTCTCACGCGGCAAGTGGCGGTGCCCGACGTTATCTCGCGGCCCGTGTCCGAGCGGCGAACCCGAAGTCTGACCTCGAAGGGCTTCCCGGGAGATGCACCCGCCGGCACCCCGACCGCCTTGCCCGCCACCAGGCGGACGGCGGGAACGGATGTGACCCCGTAGCGCCAGAACGAGCCGTTGTTCGGGGCCAGGTCGACGGCGAGCGCGGCCCCTGACGTAGAGTCGATGCTGGCGGCGGTCAATCGGAACCGGAGCCGCCCGGAGGTTCCGAGTTCGCTGCGGTGCACCTCGATCGTGACGACGTTCGCCGAAGTACGCGTCCTGACGCGCGTCGGCGGCTCGTCTTCCGTCCAGCCCTGGGAGGCATCCGCGCGAAGCACCTGCACGTCGTCGTCACTCAGCACGACTGCCGCGTCCACGCCGTATTCGCCAGTCGCGGAACGACTGTCCGTGTCGAGCCAGAGGACGACGACCCTCTCATTTCGAAGCTTCTCGTAGTTGGTTGTCGTGACGGCAAAGCGGACCCACCCGTCCACTGCATCGGTCACCTTTACCGACGTGATATCCGGTGCGGCGACGTGGTCGTTGTCGGGGTCGGGAAACGCGGCCCGCGGGGTTCCAGGCCATCTGAAGTGTCCAAGATCCGGCGCGAAGTCTGACGCGGTGAATGCCGCAGCCCCAAGCGCTTGGCGCTTCCCGCTCACCACGAGGATGCCGAACGCCGATCTCCCGCCGAGAGCTGCTTTCGGAATGTTCATCGTAAGCGCGCCTGCCTCGTAGGCCCCCGTCACGTCGGTCGCCGGGCGCTCGACGAGAGTCGAACCGTTCCACACGAAGAGCTGGGCGACCATGTCCGGGAAGTAGCGAACGAGCGCGTCGCTCCCGGCGACGCCGGTCTCGGAATCGGCATCCAGGTCGAACCAGAGGTTGAACCACGCATTCCGCGAGAGCGTGGGCTCATTGGACGTCGTGACCGTCACGACCACGTCGTCGGGCAGTGCGTCAGCGACGGAGACTGATGTGATGTCCGGCGCGGCATTGTCATCACCTGCGGGGTCCGAGTACGAGCCGGCCGACGACGCGCCACCGGCGAGAAGAAGCGCCGCAGCTGCGAGCACCCCTGGAATGAGAACGTTCCGGACGTGCCTTCGATTCGATGCCGACTCCGAGGACGTCGCGACATCTTCCACCACTCCTCGCACGCTGTCAATCAGTCGACTGCGAGAATCGGCCGGATGCCCGGCCTCTTCGAGTCAGCTGGCCTCCAGCTCCGCGTGGCGAAGCGCCTGGCGCCCCGTCGCGGTGCATCTCTCGGCGAGCGACTCGGGCGGCTCGACGACCGACTCGTGTTCGTCCTCGGCTCACCGCGATCGGGCACGACCTTTCTCGCGGACGCGATCGGGTCCCTGCCCGGCTTCGTCGACCTCGGTGAGGTTCCGCCGCTCAAGGCAGCTGTGCCGGAGCTTGCCGTGCTCGAGCCGCGAGAGGCAGCCAGACGGATGCGGCGGATCCTCGCCATAGCTCGGCGCGTCGGCCTCGTCGGTGCCGTGCGCGCCGTCGAGCAGACTCCTGAGCTCGCGCACCTCGTTCGTGTCATCCCTCTGGCGTACCCGGAAGCCAGGATCGTCCACATCGTGCGCGACGGTCGTGACGTCGCGTGCTCGTTGCTCGAGAAGCCATGGCTCCGCCGCGAGCAGGCAAGAAAGGACGATGCCGGTCTCGCATACGGCTCCTACGCTCGATTCTGGGTCGAGTCGGATCGGCGCGAGGAGTTCGAGACGGCGAGCGACGCACGTCGGGCCGCCTGGGTCTGGCGGCGATATGTCACGGCCGCCCGCTCGGCGGACACGCCTCCGCTGGAGATTCGCTACGAGCGCATGACCGCCGACCCTGGCGCTGCCGCCGAAGAGATCGGTCGTTATCTCGACGCACCCGCGGATGCCCTCGCCGCCGCGTTGAGCCGAGCTCACGAAGCCTCCGTCGGCCGCTATCGGACGGATCTCGACGAGGCGCAACTTGTCGACGTCCGCGACGAGGCCGGAGACCTCCTCCTCGAGCTCGGTTATACATAGGGTCAGACCCGGGGTCAGACCCCCGTGCGCGTTACGTGAGCTCTGCGAGCGCCTGACGCACCTTCGACAGGTGCGCCTGGAGCTCCGTCGTACGGGCGAGATCCGCGCCGGAGAGATCCCGTTTGAGCTTCCGCTCTCGCAGTCGTAGGAGCAGCTCCGCTCCGGTCCGCTCGTCGATCGCCTCGCGTGCGGCGCGCGCGTCGAGCTCCGCCTTGAGAGCGGTCAGCTCGGGATCGTCCTTTCCCGAGACGAGCGCCGCCCTGAAGCGGCGGTTCTCGTCCGAGTCGAAGTGCTCGGGAGTCAGTTCGGCAAGACCACGGACGAGCGAGGAGTGCGCGAGGCAGGCGGCGAGCACGTCGCGCTCCAGCCGATCGCCCGCACCGAGCAGCCGCGGCGTCTCAGCCGCACTTCGCGCGCTGCCTCCACGCGCCGGAGCGAGCCCCGCCAGCGTGTCGCGCGGCAGATCGAGCCGATCGGCCAAGAGACGGAGCGCTTCCTGTCTTTCGGGCGAGTCCTCGGCCTTCGCGAGAACCTCCCGCGCACGGACGAATCCCTCCTGCCGGTCCGCCGAGCGTTCGATCTCCAGCCGCACGCGGTACACGAGGTAGCTCTCGGCACTCCCGAGCCGGTCTGCGAACCCATCAGGAGCGTCCGCGGGATCCTGGCCCTTCGGCAGCGTGACCACCTTGACGTCGAAGCCCTGCCCCACGGCGAGCTCCATCCCACGCAAAGTCGCCTCCTGCCCTGCAGCGTCCGCGTCGAAACAGAGGTAGATCTTGCGCGTCAGGCGTCCGAGCTCGCGCAACTGCCGCTCCGTCAGCGCCGTGCCCATCGAGGCCACCACGGGCTCGAACCCCGCCTGCCGCAGAGCAATCACGTCGGTGTTCCCCTCCACAACCGCCGCGTAGTCCAGCTTGCCGATTGCCGTTTTCGCGAGGTGGAGGCCGTACAGGATCGACCCTTTGTGGAAAAGGTCACCCTCGGGCGAGTTCACGTACTTGCCGCGAAGCGGATCGTCCTCGCGCAGCTTGCGTGCCTGGAATCCGACGACCCGTCCACGCGAGTCTGCGAGCGGGAACATGAGTCGCTGCGGGAAGTAGTCGCTCCCGCGCACAGTCGCGAGACCGGCGCCGCGGAGCTCGTCCGTCGTGAACCCCTTCTCGGCTGCCTTCTCCGCAAGCCCTCGCCCAGGCGACAATCCGAGTCGAAACTCGCGCGAGACAGCCTCCCCCAACCCGCGCTCCTCCAAATAAGCACGCACGAGAGCACCCGCGTCCCCCTCCCAGAGCAGCCGCTCGAAGAAGATCGTCGTCTGCTCGAGCAGGGCGTAGAGCCGTTCGCGCTTGCGACGCTCGGCCTCGACCCGCGGCGACGCCTCCTCCACCTCGATTGGCACGCGGAACCGCTCGGCGAGCCACTCGACGGCGTCGACGAAGTCGAGATTCTCGGTCTCGCGCACGAACGAGATGACGTCGCCACCCTTGCCGCAGCCGAAGCAGTAGTAGAGCTTGTCGACAGGGTTCACCGAGAACGACGGCGTCTTCTCCTCGTGGAACGGGCAACGCCCCGTGAAGCGCGTGCCGGACGCGCGACGCAGCTGCGTCTTCCCCGAGACGACCTCGACCATGTCCGCCGCAGCGACGACGTCGCGTACCGACGAGTCCTTGATCCGCGCCACAGGTTGAGACTACTGGGCGCTCACGCCGTAGTCTCTGCCCGTGATCGTCTGCCCGAGCTGCGGCCAGGAGAACCCGGACGGCTTCCGGTTGTGCGGGATGTGCGGCGCCTCGCTCACGCCCGAGTCGAGTGCCGCGCGCGAGGAGCGCAAGGTCGTCACTGTCCTCTTCTGCGACCTCGTTGGCTTCACGGCGAAGGCAGAGCAGCTCGATCCCGAAGACGTACGTGCAGTGCTCGGCCCGTACCAAAAACGTCTTCGCTCAGAGCTTGAGCGCCACGGCGGCACGGTGGAGAAGTTCATCGGCGACGCGGTGATGGCGCTCTTCGGCGCACCCGTCGCACACGAGGACGATCCCGAGCGTGCCGTTCGTGCCGCCCTCGCCATCCGCGACTTCGCGCTCGAGGAGGGACTTGAGCTTCGGGTCGGGGTCACGACCGGCGAGGCACTCGTCTCGCTCGACGCGAGCCCATCCGAGGGCGAGGGGATGGCCTCAGGCGACGTCGTCAACACGGCAGCGCGCCTGCAGAGCGCAGCGCCCGTCAACGGGATCCTCGTCGACGAGACGACCTGCCGCTCGACGCGCCAGACGATCGAATACAGAGATGCGCCGCCGGTTGATGCGAAGGGCAAGACCGAGCCGATCGCTGTGTGGGAGGCAACCGGCGCCCGCTCGCGCTTCGGCGTCGACGTCACCCACCACGCACGCACAGATCTTGTCGGTCGCGAGCGTGAGCTGTCGATTCTGCGGGACGCATTCGAGCGCGCCCGCCAGGAGCGGCTCCCGCAACTCGTCACCCTCATTGCCGTCCCGGGGATGGGCAAGAGCCGGCTCGTGTACGAGCTCTCACAGATTGTCGACACCGCTCCTGAACTCATTACCTGGCGCCAGGGCCGCTGTCTCGCCTACGGAGACGGGATCGCCTTCTGGGCGCTGGCGGAAATCGTCAAGGCGCAAGCTGGGATCCTCGATCGCGACTCCGAGGCGGAGGCTGCAGAGAAGCTTCAATCGGCGGTCGAGGACGCCTTCACCGACGAGAGCGACGCACGCTGGGTTGAGTCGCACCTTCGTCCGTTGGTCGGGCTGGAGGCAGAGACCGGCCTCGGCGGCGACCGTCGCGGCGAGGCTTTCGCGGCCTGGCGGCGCTTCCTCGAAGCGCTCGCCGAGCAACGACCGCTTGTCCTCGTGCTCGAGGATCTGCACTGGGCCGACGAGGGCATGCTCGACTTCGTCGACGCGCTCGTCGACTGGCTCACCGATGTGCCGCTACTGGTCATCGCGACCGCGCGACCCGAGCTCCTCGAACGACGGCCGGGCTGGGGCGGCGGCAAGCTCAACGCCTCGACGATCGGTCTCTCCCCGCTCTCCACCGAGCAGACCGCTGTCCTCATCTCGCATGTCCTGGAGCGCTCGCTCCTTCCAGCCGAGATCCAGCAGGCGCTGCTCGATCGCTCGGAGGGGAACCCGCTGTACGCGGAGCAGTTCGCGCAGCTCTACCTCGAGCGCGGCTCGGCGGACGAGATGCCACTCCCCGAGACGCTGCAGGGAATCGTCGCCGCGCGGCTCGACGGGCTTTCCCCGGACGAGAAGGCTGCCCTGCAGGACGCTTCCGTCGTCGGCAAGGTCTTCTGGACGGGTGCGCTACGCAGAGACGAGAACGAAGCCACGCCCCTACTCCACTCTCTCGAGCGCAAGGGCTTCCTCACGCGCCAACGCCGCTCCTCGATCGAGAGCGAGGGCGAGTGGGCCTTCGCCCACATGCTCCTGCGAGACGTCGCCTACGGGCAGATTCCCCGTGCCGAGCGCGCTCACAAGCATCGCGAGACGGCGGAGTGGATCGGCTCTCTCGGCCGCCCCGACGACCACGCCGAGCTGCTCGCTTTTCACTGGAGCTCTGCGCTCGAGCTCGCGCAGGCCGCCGGGCAGGCTGCCGATGACCTAACGACGCCGACGCGCCTTGCCCTCCGTACTGCCGGCGATCGCGCCTTCGCCGTCAACGCGTACCCCGCCGCGGCCGTCCACTATGGGGCCGCGCTCGCCCTCTGGCCGGAGGCCGACGAGGAACGGCCACAACTCCTCTACCGATACGCCGGTGCGCTATACATCGCAACCGACGAGCAGGCGCTGAGCGCTCTCGAAGAGGCGCGCGACGCCCTGCTGGCAGCGGGTCACCGCGAGACTGCGGCTGAGGCCGAGCTCTCCTCGTCGCGTGTCTGGTGGCACCGGGGCCAGAACGACAAGGCCAAGGCCCATGAAGCGCGCGCCGAGGAGCTCGTAGGAGGCGCGTCGTCTCGTGTGGCGGCCCGCGTCCTCGCAACCATCGCTCGTACACGCGCAATTGGTGGCGACCCGTCGCACGGGCTCCAGCTAGCGACGGACGCTTTGGTGATGGCAGAGACGTTCGATGACGACGAGCTCCGAGCTCATTCCCTCGCCACAATCGGCTTGTCCAAGGTGTACCTCGGTGATCCGACCGGAATACTGGACGAAGAACGCGCGCTCGAACTCGCCGTGGCCGCGAACTCGCCGATCGCAGGTTCGATCGCGAACAACGTCGCCGTTCTGGCCACATTCGCTTTCGACCTGCGGCGGTCAGCTCAGCTCACCGATGAGGCATCCCGCATCGCCGAGCGATTGGGCGACGCCTCGAGCGCACGCTGGCTGCGCGCTCAGCACATAGGGGAAGCGTTCGGTTTCGGCCGCTGGGACGACGCTCTCAGAGAGGCTGACATGTTCATCGCCGAGTGCGAAGCGGGATCGCCGCACTACCTCGAGGGAGAGGTACGGCGTCACCGCGGCCAGATCAGAGAAGGGCGAGGCGATATCGAAGGTGCGGTCTCGGACTATCGCTACGCCCTTGCCCTCGTACGCGAGTCGAGCGATCCGCAGCAGGTCCTCCCGTCGCTCGGTGCCGCGGTCCTTGCGTTCGAGACGCACGGATCTGCCGACGAAGTGCGCAGGCTCGCCGCAGAAGCGGTCGACCTAGCGGGGCTCTACGCGCACGAGGCGGCGTGGACCTTGCCCGGAGCGTTCCTCCTCTCGCGCGTCGCGTTCGAATCCGAGCGCGAGTTGCGCGAGGCGCTCCGGGACGCTCCCCTGCCGACGTGGAAGGAGCTTGCATTCGCATGCCTCGATCGCGACTTCGTGCGCGCCGCCGAGATATGGGCCAAGGGTGGCAGCCCGACCTGGGAGGCGCGCCTCCGGCTGCGCGCCGCGGAGGAGTTGGTCGAGACCGGCCGCCGCACCGAGGGTGAGGAGCAGGCCCGGAAGGCGCTCACCTTCTACCGCACCGTCGGCGCGACGTACTACATCGGTCGCTGCGAAGCCCTCCTTGCGGAGGCGAAGACGGCCTGATGGCCGGGCAGCGCCGAGAACGCAAGGTCGTCACGGTCGTGTTCTGCGACCTCGTCGGGTTCACTGCGCGTGCGGAGTCGATGGACCCGGAAGACGTCGAGGCGCTGCTCGGTCCGTACCACGAGCGCGTTCGCTCAGAGCTCGAGCGCCACGGCGGCACCGTGGAGAAGTTCATCGGGGACGCGGTGATGGCCCTCTTCGGCGCGCCCACCGCGCACGAGGACGATCCCGAGCGGGCCGTGCGCGCCGCGCTCGCGATCCGCGAGTTCGCGCTCGAGGAGGAGCTCGAGCTGCGAGTCGGGATCACGACGGGCGAAGCGCTCGTCCGGCTCGACGCGCAGCCCGGCGCCGGCGAGGGCATGGCCTCGGGCGACGTCGTCAACACCGCGGCGCGCTTGCAGAGCGCAGCACCGATCAACGGCATCCTCGTCGACGAGACGACCTATCGCGCAACACGCGCCACCGTCGCCTACGAGGACGCCGAGCCGGTCGAGGCGAAGGGCAAGGCGGAGCCCGTTCGCGTGTGGACAGCAGTCACGGCTCACTCGCGCTTCGGCGTCGACGTCGCCCATGATGCGCGCTCCGAGCTCGTCGGCCGTGAGCGGGAGCTCGGCGTCGTCCGGGATGCCTTCGAACGCGCACGTCACGAGCGCACGCCGCAGCTCCTCACGCTCGTCGGCGTCCCGGGAATGGGTAAGAGCCGTCTGGTCTACGAACTCTCGGAGATCCTGGAGGCGGACGAGGAGTTCATCACCTGGCGCCAGGGACGCTGCCTTGCCTACGGGGATGGAATCACGCTGTGGGCGCTCGGGGAGATCGTCAAGGCGCAGGCCGGCGTCCTCGAGCAGGACTCGCCGGAAGAGATCGCCGAGAAGGTCCACCAGGCAGTCGAGGACACGCTCGCGGGCACGGGCGACGAGGCCCGCGTCGAGACTCATCTCCTCGCGCTTCTCGGCCTCGCCGCCGAGACACAGCTCGGAGGCGACCGTCGCAACGAGTCCTTCGCCGCCTGGCGCCGCTTCCTCGAAGGCCTCGCCGAGCAGCGCCCGCTCGTTCTCGTCGTCGAGGACATCCACTGGGCCGACGAGATCCTGCTCGACTTCATCGACGAGCTCGTCGACTGGCTCACCGATGTGCCGCTACTGGTCATCGCGACCGCGCGACCCGAGCTCCTCGAACGACGGCCGGGCTGGGGCGGCGGCAAGCTGAACGCGACGACCCTCGCCCTTGCACCGCTGACGAGCGATGAGACGGCGCAGCTCCTCGGCCGTGTCCTCGGCAGGCCGGTGCTCGCCGCCGACACCCAGGCGGCGCTTCTCGAGCGAGCTGGCGGCAATCCCCTGTACGCCGAGCAGTTTGCAGAGCTCTACGTCGAGCGCGGCTCGACCGACGAGCTTCCATTGCCGGAGACTCTCCAAGGCATCATCGCCGCTCGCCTCGATGGACTCCCGGGGTCGGAGAAGAGCTTGCTTCAAGATGCCGCTGTTGTCGGGAAGGTGTTCTGGACCGGCGGTTTCGAGCAGGACGACGACGATGTGACCTCGACGCTCCATTCGCTCGAGCGCAAGGGCTTCGTGCGACGACAGCGACGCTCGTCGCTCGAGGGCTCGGGCGAGTTCGCGTTCGCTCATGCGCTCGTCCGCGACGTCGCGTACGGGCAGATTGCGCGCGCCGATCGCGCGGCGAAGCACCGCCGCACGGCCGAGTGGATCGCTGCGCTCGGGCGCCCCGAAGACCACGCCGAGATGCTCGCCTACCACTGGAGCTCGGCCCTCGAGCTCGTCCGCGCGTCGGGAGGTGACGTCGACGAGCTCGTCGAACGCACGCGGCTCGCGCTGTGTGACGCGGGCGACCGCGCGTTCGCCCTCAACAGCTTCGCGGTCGCTTCGATGCAGTACGACGATGCGCTCGCTCTCTGGCCGGACGACGACGATCGGCCCGAGCTCATGTTTCGACTCGCCCTCGCTCTGCACTGGTCCTACGACGAGGCGCGGCAGCAGCGCGCGCTGGAAGCCGCACGAGACGCACTTCTGGCTGTCGGGGACACCGATCGCGCCTCCGAGACCGAGTCGTTTCTGGCGCGCGTCTTCTGGGATCGAGGTCAGCATGATCTCGTCCGCGAGCATCTCGCGCGTGCGGAAGCGCTCGCCGGCGAGTCGGTCTCGGCAGCAGCGGCGCGGGTCCTGGCCTTCTCGGGCCGCATCCGAGAGATCGCGGGCGAGCGGGCCGAGGGGCGGCGTCTCGCAGAAGCGGCCTTCGCAATGGCGACCGAGTTCGGACTCGACGAACTACGCGCTCACGCGCTCACGACGATCGGCATGGCGAAGAACGATCTCGACGACCCGTCAGGGATCGCGGACATGGAGCACGCGCTGGAGATCGCCCTCGCCGTCGACTCCCCGATCGCGGGAACGATCGTCAACAACCTCGCCGTCTACGCCACATTCGCGGGAGATTTTCCGCGCACCGACGAGCTCCACTCCGAGGCTCTACGACTCGCCGAGAGGTACGGCGACGCCTCGAGCGTCCGATTCATCCGCGGCAATCTCATCTGGGGCGACTTCATGCTCGGGCGCTGGGATCGAGCACTGGACTCAGCTGACGGGTTCATTGCCGAATGTGACGCGGGATCGCCGCATACGCAGGAAGGCCCGGTGCGCGAAGTGCGAGCGGCGCTCTTCATTGCCCGCGGCGACCGCGACCGTGCGCTTCGCGACCAGCTGCGCGGCTTGGAGCTTGGGGAAGCGCGGCACGACCCGTTCCAGCATCTCGGCTCGATGGCCAGCACAGCGGCGATATATGCGGAGCTCGGGCAGCTGGACGATGCGCACTCGTACGCGGCGCAGGTGCCCCCATTGGTTCGCGAGCTCGGGCTGCACGGAGCGCTTACACGGCTCTCGCTGTTCGCCGACGAACTCGCCATCGGTGACGAGCTCCGCGCTGCTGCCGCAGACTGGCACAGTCGGCCCGGCTCGCACAGCTTCTGGCGCCAACTGATCGAGCACATCCTGGCGAGCGAACTCGAGGAAGCTGCGGACATGATCGCCTCGGCGGGGAATCCGACGATCGAGGCGAACATCCGTAAACAGGCAGGCCTCCGGATGCTGGCCGCAGGGCGAACGGCCGACGCACAGGTCGAGCTTGAGCGTGCTCTCGGCTTCTATCGCTCGGTCGACGCGTCGTTCTACGTCGAACAGATCGAGAGCGCTCTGGCCGGCGCTCAGAGCGCGTCAGCGTAGGCGAGCGCGAAGCGGTCGGTCATACCCGCGATGTAGTCGACGATCTCGTCGGCCGTATCGCCTCGCTCGACGAGATGGTCGAAGATGCGCCGCACGACCTCGTGCGCCTTCTCGTGCTCCGGCGCGGCCTGCGGGCCGAGGTACACCCGCTCGAACATGAACGCTCGCAGCGAGAGCATCGCCTCCCCCACTTCGGCCGACTGGCGGATGTCGTTCACGCCCTCTGATGCGTCAACGATGTCGTGCACGAGCGTGTCGATCCGCTTCGAGCCCGTAGAGCCGAGGATCGCGATCTCCCCGTGTGGTAGGTCGCCCTCGCCGAGAAGCCCGTACCGCACCGCGTCGTCGATGTCGTGGTTGATGTATGCGACCCTGTCCACGAGACGGACAATCTTCCCCTCAAGCGACTCCGGCTCGCGCTCGCCGGTGTGCGTGAGGATCCCGTCGCAGACCTCATGCGTGAGGTTGAGAGAGCGAGCGATGCAAAGCGACTGCTCGTTGTGTCGGAACCGCCGGCCGAAACGCTCGCGAACGGCCGCGTCGAGCGCATCCTCACCGGCATGTCCGAACGGCGTGTGCCCCATGTCGTGCCCAAGACCGATCGCCTCTGTCAGATCCTCGTTCAGCCGGAGCGCCCGCGCGACGACGCGCGAGATCGCCGTTGTCTCGAGCGTGTGCGTCATCCGCGTGCGGTAGTGATCTCCCTGCGGGTCGATGAAGACCTGCGTCTTCCCCTTGAGGCGTCGGAACGGCTTCGAGTGGACGATCCGGTCGCGGTCGCGCTGGAACGGCGTGCGCACAGCACACGGCTCCTCCGGCAGCTCGCGGCCGCGGGTGTCGAAAGAGCGCGTGGCGAACGGCGAGAGACCCTCCTCGAGCGCCCTGATCCGCTCCTCGAACGGCGTCATCAGATGATGATGGGGACGGTGCCGCCGTCCGCGCTCCACGCAGCTCCCGTCACGTAGGAGGCCCGGTCGGAGCAAAGGAACACGATCACCGCTGCGATCTCCTCCGGTTGCGCGAGTCGACCGAGTGGGCGCCCCGCCCCCACCTTCGCAAGAACGGCTTCCCGATCACCTTGTTGATCCGCCAGGCCGCCGTCGCCGAGCCAGGCATCCGTTGCCGTCGGCCCCGGTGTCACGGCGTTGCACCGTATGCCGTCCTTCGCGTACAGGTCTGCGACGAGACGCGAGAGCGAGAGCACGGCCGCCTTCGTCACGGAGTAGTGCGGCATGCCCGTGGAAGGGCGCTTCCCGGCCGTCGAGGATACGTTGACGATCGCACCGCCATCTTCCCGCAAATGAGGAAGCGCCGACCGGAGCGTGCGCACGTAGCTCATGACGTTCAGCTGCCAGTAGCCATCCCATTCGTCGTCAGCCACGTCTTCGAAACGGGCTTGGCGTGCGATCCCGACGTTGTTCACGAGGACGTCGAGTCCCGAGAGCGCGTCCGCCGTCGCGCTCACAACGCGCTCAGGCCCGCCGGCTTGCGACAAATCAGCAGCGACGTGGGCGATCTCCCCGATCCCAGGCGCGCCCCTTCGACCGCACGTGACCACACGCGCACCCTCGGCCACGAGCAGTCGAACCGTCTCCAGCCCAATCCCTCCGGTCGAGCCGGTGACGAGACATCTCTTGCCGTCGAGTCCGAGATCCATTGGCGCGCACTAGGGTATCCCGCGTGCCGACGACGATCGTCCTGGTCAGGCACGGCGAGACCGACTGGAACCGCGAGAACCGGTTTCAAGGGCACGCGGACACACGGTTGAACGATGCAGGGCGAGCACAAGCTCGGGCGTTGGCGCGAGAACTCGAACCTGAAAGCTTCGCCGCGATCTATTCGAGTCCGCTGCTCCGTGCGTACGAGACCGCGACGATTCTGGCCGAGCGACGCACCCTCCCTGTCGAGCGAATGAACGCACTCCTGGAGGTCGACGTCGGCTCCTGGTCCGGCCTTACGCGCGTCGAGGTCGACGCTCGATTCCCGGAGGGGTATTCCCGCTGGCTCGAGTTCGGTCACGGCTGGGAGGACGGGGAGACCTACGAGGAGCTTGGCGAGCGGGTCGTCTCAGGCCTACTGCAACTCGCCGAGGCACATCCGCGTGGCAGCGTCCTCGCGGTCACCCACGGGGGCCCGATCCGATCCGCGCTCGCCGCCGCCGAGGGCGTGCCGTTCGACGAGGCTCGCCGTTCGATCCACGTCGTCGGGAACTGCGCGGTCGTTCGACTCGCAGTTCGGAACGGAGAACTCGAGCGAGTAGACTGACCGCTTCGTGGAGGGCTACACGAACAAGTACAAGCTTCGTGTTCTAGAGCGGGTTTGCGGCGTCTCATGAGCGCCGAGGCACCACCCAGGCACCACCGCGACGACGAAAGAGGCCTCCGAAGAGGCCCGTTTCGTTCGTTAGCGTTGCCTGTCTAGGCTTGCTTGTCGATCAGTTCTAGGAACCTCGACCATCTTCACAAGCTTGCTGGGGTTTCCGCTCCCTGCCACGACATCAGTGAGAGCTCTCGCCGGGAAGCTTTCCCTCGATGCGATCGAGGCGATCGGTGATAGCGGCGAGAGCGGCGCGAAGCTCCTCAGCGTCGCTGGCGTCCTGCGCGTCGTCGACCGTCCGCCGTTTGCGTTGTGCCGCCTCGATGAACGACGACGTCACGACGGCGGTCACGATCGCGATGAAACTGATCGAGACGAGCATCACGATCGCCGCCACGGTCCGTCCGAGCGCACTCGTTGGAGTCACGTCGCCGTATCCGACCGTCGTCACCGTCTGCAGCGCGAACCACAGCGCATCCCCGTAGCTCGTGAAATCGCGCTTGTCGAACAGCCACACGACGATACTGCCCAGGAATACCGCTGCCACGGTGACGATCGCGATCAGCCAGCCCGCGGCGCCGGCCGAAGTGGGGTCCCGTCGGAAACGGTCGAAGCTGCGAACGATCGGCCGCAGAGAAACCATCGAAAAAGCCTAGAGGCCGGACAAGGGCATCGTCGGCAAGGTGGCCGCCGACTGCGCCTTCAGCCCGCGACCGGACCACCCTCGGCGGCCACGGGCGCGTTTCCCTTCTCCGCAGCCATCCGCTCACGCCGGTCGGCGGTGATCTCCTGAACGATCAGCTGGATCGAGGCGGTGAGGGGGACGGCCACGAGTGCCCCGAACACGCCGAGGAGGGCTCCGAAGATGGTCACGCTGATGATCACGAGCGAGGCCCAGATGTTCGTTGCCTTCCTCTGGATCGTCGGTGTGAGCAGGTTGTTCTCGACCTGCTGGTAGATGAGCACGACGGCGAGCATGATGAGCGCGGCCGTGAGGCCCTCTTCTGCGAACAAGACGATGCCGAGGACGAAGCCGGCGATCGTGGCCCCGAGGTTGGGGATCAGGTCGAGGAAGCCGGCGAGCAAGCCCAGGGCGAGGGCGTAGCTCGAGCCGAGCAGCCACGCTGTCGTGCCCTGCACCGTGCCCGCGATGATCGCGATCGTGCCGGCCCCGATCGCCCAACGGGAGATCGTCACGGTGATCCGCTCCCACAGACGGTCGGTCGTCTCGGCCTGCTCGGGGTTCAGCACGCTCAGCACCGCCGCCTTGATGCGCGGCACGTCGATCAGCACGAACATCGCCACGAAGACGACCGTGAAGATCCCCAGTGCGAACGTGAAGAAGTTGCCCGCCGCGCCCACCAGGGCCGAAGCCGCGTCAGGGATCCGGCTCGCAACGACCTCGGAGCCCGACTGCACATTGCCCGCCGCGCCGCTGTCACCGAGAAACGACAGCTCGTCGGAGTTCCGCAGCTTGTCGACCAGCTCCGGCAGCCCCTGCAGGAGGTCACGCACGCTGCCGAGAAGCGGGGCGAGCAGCAGGAAGGCGAGTACTGCCGCCACGATCGCCGTGCCGAGCACCAGAATCGTCGCCGCCAACCCCCGCTTCAACCGCGTCTTCTTCATCAACAGCCGCAGCGGAAACTCGAACACGAACGCCAGAAAGATGCCGACCGACACCCACAACAACGCGCCCGTGATCCCTGTCAGCGCCGCCAAACCGACCGCGACGGCCGCGATCAGCAACAGCGTGCGCAAACCGATCGTGATCTGCATGCGCGGAGTGCGCTGCGACTCCGGGGCGGCCACCTGACTGCTGCTCACTTCACTGCCCGCCTCCCTTCGAGTCGCCCTCATCGCCCGGGCTTGCGTCGCTGTCCCCGCCGGTTTTCTTCTTGCGGTGCGCCTTCTCTTTCGCACCGCCGTAGGAGTTCCCCACGAGCGCCTTCCCGCCCGTCCAGCCGAAGATCAGGAGGACGAGCACGAGCGCGTAGAGGACGTTCGTAGCCGACGTGACGAGCTGCTGGCTCAGGGAGTAGGCGGTCGCCGTCGAGGAATCGGTGAAGTCACGCAAGGCAACGCTGTTGGCTGCCTGGGTCACTCCGACCGCGCCCGGCGTGACCGAGGTGACGTTTGCTGCCGAACTGGAACCGATCACGTGCACGACCGAGCTGAACGTGACCGGTATCGAGTAGGCCGCCAGGAACACGATGATCACGCCCACCTTGGCCGCGTAGCTGAGCGTCTGCGGCACGAGCACGCGGGTGAAGTACGCCTTGGGATCGCTGAGAATCAGCGTCGCCTACACGAGCGCAGCGATGCTTGGGACCGGTTGGATCGAACTCTCGACAAGCGCGTTGCCCACGCTGCACAAAATGCCGAGGCACCACCCAGGCACCACCGCTAGCGCATTTAGCGACATCTACGGCAGGGACGGCCCGCTTACCTAAGCCGAAAGCGCTACGCTCAGCGCCGTGGAGGACTACACGAACAAGTACAAGGGTGAGCAGATCGAAGTCGCCCTCTTCGGCGGCGAGTATCAGGAGGGCACGCTGACGGCGTACTGCTCGATCGAGGACGTCCCGCACGTCGAGCTCAACGGCCACATCCTCATCCCGCTTCAGAACGTCGCGTCGTTACACTGCTCGAGCCGCTGCGACGCCCCCGAGCCCGACTGGCCTCCGCGCGGCCTCACCGAGGACGACGTCGGAGAGACCTAGGTCGTGGCGCGAGCGGTCGCGCTCAATCTGACGAAGGCTCTGCTTCTCGTCGCCGCTCTCGCCGCCGTAGCGGGCGGTGTCGGCTGGCTGATCGGAGGGCTTACGAGCGCGCTCCTCTTCGCGTTCTGCTCGCTGCTCGCAGCTACCGGTGTCTACCGCTACGGGGACCGGGCGTTGCTCGGGATGCTCGGGGCTCGCCCGTTCGCCCTCGCGGAACACCCAACTCTGCGACCGATGGCCGACACGGTCGCCTCCAAGCTCGCTGTGCGGCCGCCTTCGCTCTATCTGATCCCGGATGGCTTCCCACGCCTCTTCGCGGTCGGCCGTGGCCCCACGAGCTCGGGGCTCGCCGTCTCCACTGGAGCGCTCCGCTCCCTACGACGCGAGGAGCTAGAAGCAGCGATAGCTCACGAGCTGGCGCATGTTCGCCGGCGCGACGTCCTCGTCCAGACGTTCGTCGTACTGTTCGCCGCGACCCTCGTGGAATCGAGCCGGATTGGCGGTTGGTTTTCGCGGGTTCTGCTCTATGCCTTCGCCCCGCTGAGCGCTGCCTTCGTGCATCTCCTGCTCTCCCCCAGACGAGAGCTGCACGCGGATGCCCTCGCCGCGAGCGCGACGGGGGGAGCACACGACCTCGCAGACGCGCTGATGAGACTCGATCGCGCTTCGGAGCTCGTGGAGTTCGCAGCGTCTCCGGCGACGGAGCCCCTCTATTCGGTCGATCCCTTCGAGAGCGAAGGCATCGCTCGCATGTTCAAGACACACCCGCCGCTGGAGCTCCGCGTGCGACGTCTCCGCGAGCTCGGCTCGGGCCAGAACGGCCGTGGCGACGCGTCAGTCGTGGAGCTCGCCGGGTAACAGCGAGAACATCACCGAGTCGCGAACGCGCCCGTCGGCGTGCCGAAGGTGCGCACGAAGCACTCCCTCGCGCCGAAAGCCGACCTTCTCGGCCACGCGCTGCGACGCAAAGTTGTCGGGATCCGTGACGAGGTCGACGCGCTGCACGTGGAGATCCTCGAGCGCATGCCGGGAGAGAAGTCGCAGCGCACGAGTGCAGATCCCACGCCCGCGCTCGGACGCGGCAACCCAGTACCCCATCGTCGCGCGATACTCGTGCGCGTTGAGGCCCATCCCGATGCCTCCGACGACGCGACCGTCCAGCGTTATTGCCAGCTTGACCTGATCGGGGAGTACGTCTCCACGAAGAAACGCACGCGCGTCATCGGTGGTGTACGGGTGGGGGATCAACGGAACCCAGAACGCGACCTCAGGGTCGTTGCACCCCTCGACGATGGCGTCGACGTCATCCTCCGTCCAGGGCCAGAGACCAAGTCGCCGTCAGGGAGCTCCATCCCCAAGCAGTCTAGGACTGTGGAATGAGGAGGACGACGACGCGAGCGTCTTTCGCATGTCCGCACGGTCGGGATCCCCACTCGGGGATCCCGACTTCGTGCAAAGTCTGGGCGGCGTCCTACTCTCCCGGGGGCTTGCGCCCCGAGTACCATCGGCGCTGGCGGGCTTAACTTCTCTGTTCGGAATGGGAAGAGGTGTATCCCCGCCGCTATGACCGCCCAAGGTGTCAAAGGCGCCGGCGTCACGGCCGTAGCCGCACGCGTCACCCTCAAAACTCCATAGCAACATTCGACGTGTTCAAAATCAAGACCTCGGGCAATTAGTACGGCTCCGCTAAACGCATTGCTGCGCGTGCACGTGCCGCCTATCGACGTGGTGGTCTACCACGGCCCTTACTCCCTCTAGGGGATGGGAGGTCTCATCTTGAGGTGGGCTTCCCGCTTAGATGCTTTCAGCGGTTATCCCATCCAGGCGTGGCTAAGCAGCGATGCCCTTGGCAGGACAACTGCTACACCAGAGGCCCGTTCATCTCGGTCCTCTCGTACTAGAGACGACTCCTCTCAAACCTCCAGCGCCCATGGCGGATAGGGACCGAACTGTCTCACGACGTTCTGAACCCAGCTCGCGTGCCGCTTTAATGGGCGGACAGCCCAACCCTTGGGACCTGCTTCAGCCCCAGGATGCGACGAGCCGACATCGAGGTGCCAAACCCTTCCGTCGATGTGGACTCTTGGGAAGGATGAGCCTGTTATCCCCGGAGTACCTTTTATCCGTTGAGCGACGGCGATTCCACTCTCCACCGCCGGATCACTAAGGCCGACTTTCGTCCCTGCTCGACTTGTCAGTCTCGCAGTCAAGCTCCCTTATGCCTTTACGCTCTACGCACGATTTCCAACCGTGCTGAGGGAACCTTTGCGCGCCTCCGTTACATTTTAGGAGGCGACCGCCCCAGTCAAACTGCCCACCTCACGCTGTCCCCGACCCGGATAACGGAATCGGGTTAGAAGCCCGGAACACGAAGGGTGGTATCCCAAGGGTGACTCCGCGGAAACTAGCGTTCCCGGTTCACAGTCTCCCACCTATCCTGGACAACGAATACCAAACTTCAACGCAAAGCTGCAGTAAAGGTTCACGGGGTCTTTCCGTCCAGCCACGGGTACTCGGCATCTTCACCGAGACTACAATTTCACCGGATCCCTCGTTGAGACAGCGCCCAAGTCGTTA
>Ga0224510_10000952_pt1 | contig 20054 bp, 21 predicted proteins | sample SF_May12_sed_USG_FD_170161 | JGI IMG/M metagenome (GOLD analysis project Ga0224510, IMG submission 170161) | Sediment microbial communities from San Francisco Bay, California, United States - SF_May12_sed_USGS_4_1 | ecosystem: Environmental > Aquatic > Marine > Sediment | place: USA: California... | reverse complement strand
GCTGTGCTCGAGCCGGCTCTCCCAGGACAGGCGCCGTACTTCCCGGTCGCTCATGTAATAGCGGATGTCGGAAAGCTTCTCCGCCTTGGGGTTCTTGGTCCACACGCCCTGCGGGCCGCGGAAGTCCGGGATGCCGGAGTCGGTGGAAATGCCCGCGCCGGTGAGCGCCACCACCCGCCTCGCCTTGCCGATCCAGTCGCGCACGTCCTGCATTGCAATAGTTTAAATCTCCCCGGTCCGGGCGGAGATTCCGAACCACAGGACAAGGGAGGACATCGTGAAGAACTGCAAATTCGATGCGCTGCGTGCTCTGGCCGCGGCGCTCATGCTGATGCTCTGCGCGCCGACGATCGCCGCGGACAAGCCCGAGACCCCGACCACGGTCAGCGGCTTCGCCATCGTCACGCCCGAACAAGCGCGCGCGCTCGTCGGCAAGGCGAGCTTCTACGACATGCGCTCGGCGATCAACTACGGCAAGGGCCACGTCCAGGGCGCCAAGGCGCTGCCCTACGGCGAGAAGAGCGGCTTCACGCCCGACTTCGACGGCAGCAAGGACAAGTTCGACATGAGCAAGCTGCCCGCGGACAAGAGCGCGACGATCGTCTTCTACAGCGACGGCCCGAAGGGCTGGAAGTCCTACAAGGCGGCGGTGCTGGCCTCGAAGGCCGGCTACACGAACGTGAAGTGGATGCACGCGGGCACCACGGGCTGGCAGGCGAAGGGCCTGCCCTTCGCCAGCTGACGGGCGCGAGGGCTCATGACCGATGCGCACGAGCCCGTCGCACTAGGCGGGCGGCTGGAGGCGCTCGGCGGCGGATTCACGGTCGCCGTCGGCGCCATCCTGCTGCTCGTCGTGCTGGCCGCCATGGGACTGAATTACGCCGCGCTGCAGCGCGAGCATGCGGCGCAGCAGCGCGCGCTGCTGGCGCCGGACGCGGACCAGGGCCTCGATGCGCTCGTGCGCAGCGTGCAGGAAGGCTTCATCTCGGAGGGCTCGTCGAGCGCGGTCGCCAACGCCGGCGCACGCGCCACGCAGTTCGCCGCCGCGCAGGCCTTCGTGTCCAACTCGGATGCCTTGCGCATCGACAACGTCGAGAGCATGGTGGCGCTGGGCCAGTGGCTGACGCAGGCGGCCGAGCTATCGCGCGCGCTGGGACAGACCGCGCGCGCCGAGCGCGCGATCGCCGACCGCGCAGCGCTGCAGGCGCAACTGGCCAGCCTGGCCACGGGGGTGCTGGTGGTCGCCACGGTGGCGGGCATCTTCCTCATGTTCTTCGTGCGCGTCACGCGCCCGCTGCTGCGCGCGATCCACTTCACGCGCCAGGTCTCGCAGGGCGACCTGACTCAGGACCTCTCCCCGCGCGGCGCGGGACTGGCCGCGCCGCTATTCGCCTCGCTGGCGACCATGAATGCCGCGCTGCGGCGCATCGTGGGACACGTGCGCGCAGGCACCGAGACGGTCGCCGAGGCCGCCGGGGAGATCAACGACTGGAACACCGACCTGATGCAGCGCGCCGAAGAGCACGCCACCACGCTGGAGGAGATCGCCGCCAGCGTGGAGCGGCTCGCCGAGCTGGTGCGCCTGAACACGCAGCGCGCGCGCGAGGCCTCGGCGCTGGTGGACACCGCCAGCCGGCAGGCCGAGGACGGACGCAAGGTCGTGCACGGCTCGGTCGACGTCATGCAGCGCATCGCGCGCTCGTCGGACCGGATCTCGGAGATCATCGGCGTGATCGACGGCATCGCGTTCCAGACCAACATCCTCGCGCTCAATGCCGCCGTCGAGGCCGCGCGCGCGGGCGAGCACGGCCGGGGGTTCGCAGTGGCGGCGAGCGAGGTGCGCTCGCTCGCGCAGCGCACCGCGGCTGCGGCCAAGGACGTCAAGGCGCTGATCGCCGATTCGGTCGCCGACGCGCAGGCGGGCTCGCGCGAGGCGGCGCGCATCGGCGAGCTGATCGGCGACATCGCGCAGTCCTTCGGCAAGTTCACCGAGCGCGTCGCGGAGATGGCCAACGCGTCGGCGGACCAGGGCACGGGCATCGACGAGATCAACACGGCGCTGCGCCAGATGAACGAGGGCGCGCAATCGCAGGCCGCCTTCGTCGAGCGCGCGCGCGGCGCGTCGGACGCCATGGCGGCGCAGGCGCGCGGCCTGCTGGACGCGGTGATGCGCTTCCGCGTCGACGCCGCCCCGGGTGCGCCCCTGCCGCAGCCCGGCCTGTCCGGCCCTACTTGAAGACGTCGACCACCAGCTGGTTCGGCAGCCAGGTGGCGAGCGCCGGGAAGAAGATCACCAGGATCAGCACCAGGAAGTCGCTGAGGAAGAACGGCACCGAGCCGCGCAGCACCTGGGTGACCGGGATCTTCGAGGTGCCGCTGACCGCGAACAGGTTCAGCCCGACGGGCGGCGTGACCACGCTCATCTCCACCGCGAGCGTCAGCATGATGCCCAGGTGCACCGGGTCGATCTTGAGCGCGTAGGCCACCGGGAACACCACCGGCACCGTGAGCAGCACCATGGCGACGCCGTCCACGAACATGCCGAGCAGCAGCAGCACGCCCATGAAGGCGAAGATGAAGGTGAGCGGCGTCAGGCCCCAACCGGTCACCACCTTCGTGATCTGCTGCGGCCAGTACATGTTGGCGGCGAGGAACTGGAACACGCCCACGCAGCCGACGAGAAACAGGACGACCGCCGTGAGGTTGAGCGCGCGCGTCGCCGTGGGCACGAGGCCTCGGAAAAACTCGCGCGGCGAGCTGATGAGGCCGTACAGCAGCGCGTAGCCGCAGGCCGCCGCCGCGGCTTCCGTGGGCGTGAACAGGCCGCCGTACAGGCCGCCGAGGATCACCACCGGCATGCCGAGCGCCGGGGCCGCGCGCAGGAACTCGCGCCAGACGCGCTCCGCGTTGAAGGTGCCGCGCGGCAGCTTGAGGATCCAGGCGATGACGATCACGCTGAGGATGTTGCCCGTCGCCAGCAGCAGGCCGGGTACGACGCCGGCGAAGAACAGGCGCACCACCGACGTCTCGGTGACGATGCCGTACAGGATGAGGATGATGCTGGGCGGGATCAGCATGGCGATGCCGCCCGCCGTGGCCACCAGGCCCGCCGAGAACCAGTCCGGGTAGCCGCGCGCGCGCATCTCGGGGATGGCGATCACGCTCATCGCCGCGGCCATCGCCACGCTGGAGCCCGAGATGGCGCCGAACATCACGCAGGCGAGCACCGTGGCGACGCCGAAGCCGCCCGGCATCCAGCCCACCAGCGCGTCGGAGAACTGGAACAGCTGCTTCACCAGCCCGGTGCGCTCCATGAGGAAGCCGGCGAAGATGAACAGCGGGATCGCCATCAGCGAGTAGCGCCCGATGAAGCTGAAGAAGGCACGGAAGATGACCGTCGGCTCGAGCAGCGGGTCGACCAGGATGTAGGCGGCGCTCGCCGCGCTGAGCGCGATGCCGATCGGCACGCTCAGCACGAGCAGCACCAGGACGACGAGGCCGACGATGTACATGCGCGGGCGGCCCGCTCAGTCCGGCATGCGGTCGAGCACCGGCGCCTCTTCCGGCACCTGCCGGCCGCGCAGCTTCTGGATCTCGAACCAGATCTGGAACGCCATGGTGACCGCCATCAGGGCGAAGCCGGCCAGCAGCGTGGCGAGGAACGGCGCCAGCGGGAACGCCAGGCTCTCGGTACGGCTCGCGTACTTGATGCTGTCCTCGACCTCGGGGTAGCCCCACCAGACGACCGCGAGCATGAACAGGAACGAGATGACGAGCGCCACCAGCTTGATGACCTCGGCGGCCTTCTTCGCGCCCTCGCCCCCCGCCTGGAGCAGTTCCAGCAGCAGGACGACGTTGAGGTGCTCGTTGTGCCGCTGCGAGATGGCGAAGTACAGGAAGATCGCGCTGAGGATGAAGAAGGTGACCGCGTCCTGCTGCCATTCGAACGAGAAGCCGAACACGTAGCGCCGCACCACCTCCAGCAGCGCGAGCAGCGTGCAGCCGATCAGGATGAGCGCCGCGGCGCGCGCCAGGATCTTGTCCTGGAACGCGCGCCAGGCGGCGTAGGCCTTCTCCAACTTCCGGCCGCTACTTGATGATGATCGTGCCGACGTACTTCGAGCAGTCGACCTTCTCGATCCACGACGTGCCCGAGGGGTGCTGCTTCGACAGCTCGCGGCCCTCCTGGATGAAGGTGTCGACCCACGGGTTGGCGGCCGCCGGCGTCTTGCTCTTCACGTAGTCGGCCGGACGCGTGCCCATGGCGCTCACCATCGTCGACACCTCGGCCGCCGTCATCCAGTACACGCCGGGCTTGGACGCGTCCTTGGTGCCGTACTTGTCGTAGGTCATCTTGTCGACGCACCAGTTCAATTCCTTCTGCCGCTGGATCGTCTCCTCGGCGACCTTCTGCACGCCCGCCTGCTGCGCGGGGCTCAGGCGGTCCCACCAGCGCCGGCTCGCGCTGATCATGTAGTAGTCGCCGATGAACGCGCCCGCGCCGCCCATCGTGTAATACGGCGCCTGCTCGCGCACGCCCAGCCAGCCGCCGATCGAGGTCATCAGGCCGTCGATCACGCCGGACTCGAGCGCGCTCGGCACCTCGCCGAAGGCCATCACCACCGGGTTCGCCTTCCACGACTCGAGCGAGGCGTTCTCCACCGGGCCCATGCTGCGCATCTTCTTGCCGGCGAAGTCGTCCGGCTTCACGTAGCGGCGCTTGCCGCCGATGCCCATGCCGAAGCTCATGTGGCCCGCGCCGAACACCCGGATGCCCTGGTTCTTCTGCAGGCGATCCACCAGCATCTGGTAGGTCTTGGTCTTCTCCAGGTTGTCCACCGCGCCGACGGTGGTCAGGATGCCCGGGCCGACCACGGTCATCATCCACGGATCGACCGGCGCGGTCTTGCCGATCTGCATCCACGTCATCTCCAGGTTGCCCTGGCGCATCGCCTCGAACGCTTCAGGCACGGTGTACAGCGCGCCGGCGAAGTACAGGCGCGCCTCGCTGCCGGGGATCACTTCGGGCAGGCGCTTGGCGAAATACTGCATCGCCAGGCCAGCCGGGTGCGGCGGCGGCGGGAAGTCCGCCGCGAAACGCAGGATCACGGGCTTTGCCTGCTGCGCGTGCGCGACCTGGGGCGCGGCCCAGGTGGCGGCGACGGCCGCGGCCACCACGGCAGCGGTCGTCAGGGTCTTCATCGGAAATCGCTTCATGACCACTCCTCCTTCGCTCTTCGATTTGAATGCGTGCAGCCCGGCGACCGTATCTCACTGTACAGCGCAAGGTCAAGCGCGCGGGTCAATTGGTGCGCCGCCGCAACGCGCTCAGCGCGGCACGTCCCCCATGAGCGTCACGCGATGCATGACGCGGCGATAGCCGTGATAGTCGTTGACCGGGTTGTGTTGCGTGCAACGGTTGTCCCAGAACGCGAGAGAACCCTGCGCCCAGCGGAAGCGGCAGGTGAATTCGGGCAGCACCTGGTGCGCGAACAGGTACTCGAGCAGCGGCCGGCTCTCCGCTTCGCTCCAGCCCTGGAAGCGCTCGGTGTGGCCGACGTTGACGAACAGCGCCTTGCGGCCCGTCTCCGGGTGCGTGCGCACCACCGGGTGCTCGCCGACGAGCACCTTGAGCTCCTCGCCGGCGGCACGCATGCGGTCCTCGCGCGTCTTCGAGGCGGCGGCCTTGGTCGAGGTGTTCACGCCGACCAGGCCGTCGAGCGTGCGCTTCAATCCCTCGGACAGCGTTTCGTAGGCGAGATACTGGTTGGCGAACAGCGTGTCGCCGCCGCAGGGCGGAATCTCGATGGCGTACAGCATGCTGCCCATCGGCGGACGCTCGAGGTACGTGGTGTCGGAGTGCCACACGCCGCCGAAGTTGACGCGCTCGTGCTCGAGCTTCACCACCGGCGTGATGAGCGGGCACTCGGGCAGGCCCTTCAGCTGCGGGTACTCCGCCGGCTCGCCGAACGCACGCGCGAATGCGAGCTGCTGCGGCGGCGTGAGCTTCTGGTCGCGAAAGAAGACGACGAGGTGCTCGAGCAGCGCGGCACGGATCGCTGCAACCGTGCCGGCGTCGAGCGGCCGGGCGAGGTCGATGCCGAGGATCTCGGCGCCGAGCGACCCGGCGACAGGACGGATGTCTGGGCGCGGCGTGCGCGCCGGGCTAGGCGCCGCCGTCATGCTTCAGCACCCGGCGGATGACGTCGGCGAGGATGTTCTTGGTGTAGGGCTTGATGACGTAGCCATCGGCGCCGAGCAGCAGGCCCTTGCCGATGTACTCGGGCTTGTTCTCCGACGTGAGCATGACGATCGGCAGCGAGCCGAGCACCGGGTGGCGCCGCAACTTGACCAGCAGGTCGAAGCCGTTGCCGTCCGGCAGGAACACGTCCAGCAGCAGCAGGTCGGGCGCGCCGTCGTCCAGCATGCTGTGCAGGAACGCGTTCACCGAGGTCGCGAGGCGCACCTTGTAGCCGGCCATGCTGACGCGCAGCTCGGCGAGCGCCAGCTGGTCCGGATCGTCTTCCACGATCAGCACGACGCACTCGGTCGGCCCCTTGCGATGCGTGGGGCGCGTGGCCAGCCTGTCCGCCGCGATGTAGGCACCCGTATGGGTGAGGTGCTCGCTGGCGGCCTGGCCGCTGCGCTTGAGGGCCGCCTGGTCCATGTTGCCGGTGCGATCTGCGGACCGTGCGGAAAACGCGCCCTTGTCTCCTCCCTCGGCCGCGGGCTCGATCAGGCCGAGCTGCTCCATTTCCACCAGCCATTCGTCGAGCACCTTCGCCGGATAGCGGCGCAGGAGCTCGCCCACGACCGCCTCCTTGCCGTGGAAATCCATTAGCCACAGGATGCGCCGGTAGTCCTCGGGGACCGAAAGGTCCTGGCTCTCCCAGGCCTTGCGGCCGGCATCGGTCAGCAGATAGCTGCGCTCCTTGCTGCTCATTGCCCGGGACGATCTCGGTACGCCATGGCGCGATTATGCCCCGGCCGTCCGTGTTGCGCCGTCGGACTCGCCGCGGGAGCGGTTTTCAGTACCATCCTGCCTCCACCGCCGACGGAGCCCGTCCCATGATCCAGACCCGACACCTTTTCACGCTCACCGCCGATGTCCCCGCCATCGCGGACCTCGGCACCACCCCGGCGGGAACGCGGCGCATCGCCACGGTCAGCGGCGGCACGTTTCGCGGCGAGCGCCTGTCCGGCACGATCCTCGCGGCGCCGGGCGGCGACTGGATCCTCGTGCGCCCCGACGGGGCGACGATCCTCGACGTGCGCGTCACGCTCGAGACGGACGACCGGCAGCTGATCTACATGACCTACCGGGGTGTGCGGCACGGGCCGGCGGACGTCATGGCGCGCCTGGCGAAGGGTGAGGCGGTCGATCCGGCGAGCTACTACTTCCGCACCACGCCGGTGTTCGAAACCGCGTCGTCGAAGTACGACTGGCTGAACCGCATCGTCTCGGTGGCTACGGGCCGGCGCGAGGCGCGCGGGCCGGTCTACGAGGTCTACGAAGTGCTCTGATATCCTGCGGCGAGTGCCGGGGAGGTCGGGCTTGAGCAAGCACCTCGATTGGCTGAAGCGGGAGCTGGTGCAGTGGCGCGCCGAGGGACTGGTGGACGAGCCGCTCGCGCAGCGCATCCTGGCGCGCTACCCCGCCGCCACCGAGCGCAACTGGGGCCGCATCATCTTCTCCTCGATCGGCGCGGTGCTGGTGGGCCTGGGCGTGATCCTGTTCTTCGCCTACAACTGGCAGGCGCTGCCCAAGGCTGCCAAGCTCGCGCTGGTGTTCGGCGGCCTCGCCCTCGCGCATGGCAGCGCGCTGGCGGTCGCGCGGCGACCGGACGGCGCCCGCGGGCTCGTGGAAGGACTGCACGTGCTCGGCACCATGCTGTTCGGCGCCGGTATCTGGCTGGTCGCGCAGATCTACCACATCGACGAGCACTACCCGAACGCCTTCCTCGTCTGGTCGGCGGGCGCGCTGGCCATGGCGTGGGCGATGCCCTCGATCGTCCAGGCGCTGCTCGCGCTCTGCCTGGTGACGTTCTGGGCCGGGGTCGAGCTGTTCGACTTCCATAGCGCGGTGCACGGCGCGCCGCTCCTCGTGGTGCTCGGCGTGCTGCCGCTCGCCTGGTGGCGCCGCTCGCCGGTACTGCTGTTCTTCACCCTCGCCGTGCTGTTCGTGGTCACCGCATTCGCCGCCGGCGCGCTGCAGGCCAAGGCCGTGATGCCGCTGCTCTACCTGATGGGCGCAGCGTCGCTCATTGCCGGCGCCGCCGCCCCGGCTACGCCGTTTCCGGACGCGGGCGGCCCGCTGCGCTTCCTCGGGCTGACCGTCGTCCTCGGCTGCAGCTACCTGCTCAGCTTCAAGGACCTGGCTGGCATGTTGCGCAAGGTGGATTTCTCCAGCCCGGGCCTCGCGCTGTACTTCGGCGCCGCTGGCCTCGCGCTCGCCGGCGCGCTCGCGCTGCTCGCGCGCGGCAGGCTCGCCCAGGTTGACGCGTACCGGCGCTGGCAGCTGGTGCTGCTCGCCGTCGCCCTGGCCATCGTGCTCATCGCCACGTTCCGCTTCGACCGGGGCGCAGGCCTGCCGACCGCGGTGGCCTTCAACCTCATTGCGCTCGGATTCGCCGCGCTGCTGATCCTCGAAGGCAGCGCGCAAAGGCGCGCCCGGCTGGTGGCCGTGGGGTGCCTGCTGTTCGCCATGATCGCGATCGGCCGCTATGCCGACCTGTTCACCAGCCTGCTGGTGCGCTCCGCGGTGTTCGTTGCCGTGGGCGTCACGCTGTTCCTGGTGGGCAACTTCTACGCGCGCAGCCGCCGGCGGGCGCAGGAGGCGCAGCCGTGAGCCGCCGCTGGCTGATCTTCGCCATCGCGGCGCAGCTGCTCGTGCTCGCGTGGATGGGCGCCGAGCGCGAGTGGATCTTCCGCACCGGCCACGTGGCCCACCTGCGCACGGCGCCGATCGATCCGCGCGACCTGTTTCGCGGCGACTTCGTGCGCCTGCGCTACGACGTCAACAGCGTGCGCAGGGAGCACCTCGATGCGGCGATGGCGCCGCCGGGACGGGAACGCAAGCGCCACGAGGTGGTGTACACGCGGCTGCAGCCGGCCGGCGAGGGTGTATACGAGGCCGCCGGGACGTCGCTCGCCCGACCTGCGGAGGGGCTGTTCCTGCGCGGGCGCACCGAGGACAGCTGGCGCATGGGCTGGCGCGGCGGCGGCCACTTCCTCGTCAAGTACGGCATCGAGCAGCTGTTCGTGGAACAGGGCGCCGGACTCGCCATCGAGAAGAGGCGCGGCACCCGCGACGCGCTGCAGGTGCCGATGGAAGTCGAGGTGGCGATCGCGCGCTCGGGCACGGCAGTGATCCGCGGCTACCGCTGGAGCCGGCTGGGCATGAAGCTGGAGGTGCTGCGCCGGCCCGCGCCGCGCAACCGCAACGCGCCTTCCCCGGGACCCGAGCAGCCGCGCAGCCCCAAGCTGCGCGTTACCCTCGCCAATGCGTCGGACGCGCAGCTCAGCGTGGCCGATGCGGGCGAGCACTGCGCGTTCCAGCTGGTGACGGTGGACTGGGCGGCGCAGGCCTATGCGCCGGCTTCTCAGGCCTGCGCCGGCGAGCAGCCAGCGGCGCGCAGCATCGCGCTCGCGCCGGGCGAGACCTACAGCGCGGAACTCGACCTGTCGGAGCCCCGCTGGCACGTGCTCGCGGGCGGCAAACCGGTCGAGATCGGCGCGCTGCCGGGGCTCATCCAGTTCAGGATCGAGTACCGCACGCCCGCGGCGGCGCCCGTCCAGTCCTCTCTGTGGCGCGGCCGCATGGCCTCGCAGGCGTTCAACGCCAGCGGCGTGATCGACTAGCGGCGCTCGCGCCCCTACTTCTTTTCCTGCGCGGCGCGCAGGTCGTCGGCGCTGAGCGGACCGGTGAAATCCAGCTCCTGGCGCATGCGCTGCTGCCCCGCCCGGATATCCTCGATGCGGAAGCTGCCGGTGAAATCGAGCTCGCTCTTGTCCGGGCCCATGTCGACCGATCTCACCAGTCCGCTCTCCTCCAGCTCGCGCAGGATGTCGCCTACCGCGCCCGCGGACCAGCCGAGCCTCGTGCAAATGACCTCCGCGGCGGTGTCCTTCTCCACGAAGCCGAGCACGCGCCGGCAATCGAGCGGCACGCGGCTGTTCTGCGAATCCCAGGCCCTGCGTCCGGCTTCGGTGCGGGTGTAGAGGCGTGACATACCGCACATATTATTCGCCCCCTGCTCCGCCCCTGGCAAGCGGCATGCGGCCGTCCTTGCGCTCGCGGTTACAAGCCGGCAACAAAATTGCCCGGGCCGTCCGGACCTGGATGCGCGTGCCATGCGTCTTTCCCCTCAAGCGTGCCGCGATTGCGGGACATGCGAGGGTTCATTGACGCTATCGGGCGCGCGGCACGGCCGTCGCGCTCACAACCAAACTGGAGGGAGCAGCATCATGTCGGACAAGAAGAAGCTGGTCGTAGTGGTGACGCACGGATTCAACGATGAGCGCGCTTCGGTGGCATGGAGCGTGGCCAATGGCGGTGTCGCTTCGGGATACGACGTTACGATGTTCCTGGTGAGCTCGGGCGCCGACTGGGCGCGCAAGCGCGCCGCCGACGTCGCGCGCCTCAATCCCCTCGACCCGCCGGTCAAGGACATGATCCAGACCGTGCTGGACAACGGCGGACGCATCCTGGTCTGCCCGCCGTGCGCAAAGGTCCGGGGCTACGAGAAGGAAGACCTCATCGACGGCGTCGAGCTCGCCGGCTCCGTCGCCATGCTGGGCGTCGTCAGCCAGGGTGCTGCGACGCTCAGCTTCTAGCATGCGCGCTGCCTGGGCCCTCGGACCGGCGGTATCGGTCCGGGGTGCCCGGCCGCTCCGCCAGGCGCCCCGCGCAGCAGGCCGCGGCTCGGTGCATCTGGTATGGTCGCGGGATCGCATGGAGCCCGCGCGCGTCGACAGGAAGACGGAGTTCAGCCGGCAGATCCGCGAGCACATGGACGCGCTGTATTCGTTCGCGCTGCGGCTCACGCGCCACGGCGCGGATGCGGAGGACCTCGTCGCGGAAGCGACCATCCGCGCATGGTCGGCGATCGACACGCTCTCCGACGACGGCCGCTTTCGCTCGTGGATGTTCCGCATCCTGCACAACTGCTACGTGAGCGACTACCGCAGGAAGAGCGTACGACCGGCAGAGCTCGGCTACGAGGAACTGCCGGCGCCCGACGACGAGGGAGACGTGGCGTCAGTGCTGGTCCGGCAACCGGACGCCTTCCTGCACTGGTGGGCGAACCCCGAGCGCGAAGTCGTCAACAAGCTCCTCGGCAGGGACCTGCAGGCGGCCATCCAGGCGCTGCCCGAGTCGTTCCGTGTCGTGGTGGTGCTCATCAACGTCGAGGGCCTGTCGTACGATGAAGCCGCCGAGGTGCTCGGCGTCCCCGCCGGCACGATCCGCTCGCGCATGAACCGGGGCCGCACGCTGCTGCAGAAGGCACTCTGGCAGCACGCGCAGGATGCGGGCCTGATCGCCGACCGCCCCGCCATGGAGTCGAGCCAATGACCGACGCCCACAAGACCTCGCCAGCCGTCGACAGCGACTGCCTGCGATCGTTCGACCTGCTTTACGCCTACCTCGCGGGCGAATTGAAGGATCCGCAAGCGCTCGCCACGATCCAGCACCACCTCGAGCACTGCCACAGCTGCATGAGCCGAGCTCAAATCGAACGCGAAATCGACCTCCGCCTGCGCGCGTCCGGTGAGGCGGCGGCAAGCGACTCGCTGCACTCGCGCCTGGACAAGCTGCTCGACAGCCTGTAGCGGGAACCCGTTCCTGCTAGAGCGCCTGCCGCGCGATGCGCATGCGCATGGCGCGCATGTCGTCGCCCCGGATCTCGCGCAGCGCGTGGCCCACGAAGCTGCCGACCACGTCCTTGCGCCAGTAGAGGTCGAGGTCGGTATTGTCCATGGGCTTGGCGCGCGAGGCGACGATGGCGCCCGCCTCCGCGATCGCCTCGTCGGTGAGCTTCCTGCCCTTGAGGAACTCGCCGCCCTTGTCCACGAGGAACGGGCGCGAGGCGACCGCCCCAAGCGCGAGGCGCGCCTGCTCCACCGTGCCATCCGCGGCGAGCTTCACCGCGGCCGCGACGCCGAGCACCGGAAAATCGAACGATCCGCGGCGGCGCAGCTTCCAGTAGGTGCTCCTCCAGCCCTGCGCGTCGGGCAGCACCACCTCGGTGAGGATCTCCTCCGGCTTGCGCACGAGGTAATCGATGCCGTCGTTCTTGTAGAGATCCGCGACGGCGACCTCGCGCTCGCCCTGCGCCGAAACCAGCTTCACCTTCGCGCCGAGCGAGATCAGCGCGGGCGCGCTGTCGGTGGAGGAGACCGCCACGCAGCGCTTGCTCGCGGTGGCCACCCAGCAGGTCTCGCCGTCCTTCTTCAGGCAGTAATCGATCGCCTTGCGCCACTCGAGGCTCTGGTTGTAGTAGGTGCAGCGCGTATCGAGGCACAGGTTGCCGCCGAGCGTGCCCATGTTCCTGAGATGCGGGCTCGCAACCTGCGCCGCCGCCTGCCAGAAACCGCGGTACTTCTCGCGCACCGCCGCCGAGTCGACGATCTCGGTGAGGGTGAGGCCCGCGCCGAGCGTGAGGCCCGCGCCGTTCGCGATCTTCCTGAGTTCCGCCACGCGGCGCAGGGATACCAGCGTCGCCGGCGTCTGGTGGCGCCGCTTCATGTTGGGCACGAGGTCCGTGCCGCCCGCGATGAGCATCGCCTGCGGACCTTCGCCCGCGAGGATCTTCGCCGCCTCGGCAATCGTCGCGGGGCTCTGCCAGCCGAACCACGGCATGCGCATCATGCGGCTTTCCTGCCTTCCTGGCCCTTCAGCTCGTTGCCGTCGCCGCCTTCCCAGGGCGGCAGGACGAAGGTGGGCGCCGGATAGGGCACCGAGGGGAAACTCTCCGGGCCCACGCGCGGCGCCTCGCCCTTCTCCTTCTTCTCCAGCGCGCGGAGCACCTTGTCCGGCGTGATCGGAATTTCGTCGATGCGCACGCCGACCGCGTCGTGGATCGCGTTCGCGAGCGCGGGCATCACGGGCAGCAGCGGCCCCTGGCCGACCTCCTTCGCGCCATACGGGCAATTCGGGTCGGGATACTCGATCAGCGCCACCTCGACTTCGGGCATGTCGAGCGAGGTCAGGCTCTTGTAGTCGAGCATCGAGGGATTGCGGTGCACGAGCGCGCTGGAGAGCTTGGGCGGCAGTCGCCTGAACGCCTGCTCCTCCATCAGCGCTTCGCCCAGCCCCATGTACACGCCGCCGATCACCTGGCCGCGCGCGAGCACCGGATTCAAGGCGCGCCCGATATCGTGCGCGATCCAGATCTTCGGCACCGTGACCCAGCCGGTGTGCTCGTCCACCTCGGTCTCGACCACGCACGCCGAGAAGCTGTAGGCGGGTGACGGCCCCACGCCCGCCCCCTTGTACCTCCCCGGGGGCTTGGGCGGCGCGTAGGAACCCACCGCGGCGAGCGTGCCGAACTTCGCCTCCGCGAGCGCAATCGCCTCGATGAAGCTCATGGTCTTCCCCGCGTCCTGCGCGGCGAACACGCGGTCCTGCGAGAAGATGACGCGGTCGGGCAGCGTGTCGAGCGCCTCGGCCGCGGCGGCGGCGAGCGTGTCGCGCAGGCGGCCGGCAGCCTGCAGCGCCGCATTGCCCATCATGATGGTGACGCGGCTCGAGTACGAGCCGAGGTCGATCGGCGTGATGCCGGTGTCGCCGGTGACGCAGCGCACCCAGCCCGGGTCGATGCCGAGCGACTCCGCGACGAGCCCCGCGAGCACGTCGTCCGAGCCCTGGCCGATCTCGGTCGCGCCGCAGTACACCGTCACCTGGCCGCTGCGATCGAGCAGGATCTGCACCGCCGAGTGGGGCATCTTGTTCCAGTAGATCGAGACGCCCGCGCCGCACATGTAGGTCGAGCAGGCAAGGCCCAGGCCTCTTCCGGCGCCGAGCTTGCCGCGGCGCTCCTTCCAGCCGGACATCTCGACGACCTTGCGGATGCATTCGGCAAGGCCCGTCGAGCCCACGTGCAGCCAGCTCGCGGTGAGCGAGTCGGGTTGCGTGACCATTCTCAGGCGCATTTCGGCCGGGTCGAGCTTCAGGCGCTCGGCGATCTTGTCGAGCTGTACTTCCTGGCCGAAGCGCGGCTGCGGCGTGCCGTGGCCGCGTTTGGGACCGCAGGCGGGCTTGTTGGTGAAGACGCGGCAGGCTTCGAACTTGAAGCGCGGCAGCTCGTAGGTCACGGGCGTCAGCACGCCCGTGTAGAAGGTGCTCGCCGGACCGTGCGAGCCGTAGGCACCGCCGTCAAGCAGCGTCTGCAGGTGCATCGCGGTGAGCCGGCCGTCGTTGCTGACGCCAGTGCGCATCTTCATCAGCACCGGGTGCCGTCCACGGTGCTGGTAGAAGACCTCCTCCCGCGTAAGACAGATCTTCACCGGCCGGCCGAGCATCAGCGCGGCCTTCGCCACGACGAACTCGTGGTTGCCCGGGTCGCACTTGCCGCCGAAGCCGCCGCCGTTCGGCGTGGCGATGACGCGGACGTGCGCGGCGGGCACCTGCAAGACTCGCGCGAGCTGCCGGTGCAGGTAGTGCGGGTTCTGCGTGCTCGACTGCAGGAGCAGCTTGCCGTCCCCTTCCACCGAGGCGAGCGACGCCTGCTGCTCCATCGGCAGGTGCGTGTTGCCCTCGTAGAAGAACAGGTCCTCGAAGACGTGGTCGGACCTGGCGAGCGCCTCCTCGACGTCGCCGAACTCGTAGGACTGGTTGCGGTGGATGTTGCCCCGCTCGCCGTAGTCGTGGATGCGCGGCTCGGGTTTCGCGAGGCCCTCTTCCGGCGAGGCGACAGTCGGCAACTTGCGGTACTTGACGTCGATCAGCTGCAGCGCCTCTGTCGCCATCTGCTCGTCAACGGCGATCACCGCGGCGACCGGGTCGCCCACGTAGCGCACGCGCTCGCGTGCGAGCGGATGCTCGTCCTGCGACACCGGCATGATGCCGTAGGGCACCGGGAACTCGGCGCCGGTGAGCACCAGGTGCACGCCGCGCTGCGCCTGCGCGCGCGACACGTCGATCGACTCGACGATCGCATGCGGGTGCGGCGATCGCAGCAGCTTCGCGTGCAGCATGCGCGGCAACACGAGGTCGTCGGCGAAGCGCGTCTGGCCGATCGCCTTGGCGCGCCCGTCCACGCGGCGGCGCGGCTTGCCGATGGTGTCGAAGCGCGTCTTCTCGCGCGGCTTGGCGGGGGCGTTCATCGCTTGCCCTCCCGCAGCGCCTTCGCCGCCGACTCGACCGATTCCCAGATCTGCTGGTAGCCCGTGCAGCGGCAAAGGTTTCCGGCGAGCGCTTCCCGGATGCGCTCGCGGCTCGGCGCGGGCTCCTTGTCGAGCAGCGCCTTGGCGGTCATCACCATGCCGGAGGTGCAGTAGCCGCATTGCGAGCCGCCGTGATCGGCGAAGGCCGCCTGCAGCGGGTGCAGCTCGGTGCCCTTGGCAAGGCCCTCGATGGTCTGGATGTCGCGGCCCTCGCACTGCACCGCGAGCTCGAGGCAGGAAAGCAGCGGCTCGCCGTCCACGAGCACCGCGCAGGCGCCGCACTCGCCCAGCTCGCAGCCATGCTTGGTGCCGGTGAGGTTCAGGTCCTCGCGCAGCACCTCGAGCAGCGTCTTGTAGGGAGCAAAGGAAACCTGCTGGTCTTCGCCGTTGACGCGCAGCGTGGCGTGGACACGGTCGGGGACGGCGCTCATTTCAGGAGCCCTTTCACAAGATAGTCCGAGAGCCCTGCAGCGATCTCGGAAGAAGTCTGCGGCCCTTCGGGCCGGTACCAGCGCGCGGTCCAGTTGACCGCGCCGAGCATGGCGCGCGTGACCAGCGCCGCGTCGCAAGGGGCGAACTCGCCACCCAGCACGCCGTCTTCCACGACAGCGCGGATCGCGCGCTCGTAGGCATCGCGCCTGGCGATCATCGGCGCCCGCATGTCCTCGGGAAGCGCCTCGACGTCGAGGTGCGCGGTCGCGCTTTCGAGCTCGTCCAGCATGCTGTGCACGTGCGCCTCGAGCACCGCGCGCAAGCGCTCGGCGGCCGTGCCGCGCGCCTCCCGCACCGCGGCCAGCATGCGCTGCAGCGTGCGCTCCTGGCAGAAGAGCAGGATCTCGTCCTTGCCGCTGAAGTAGTGGTACAGATTGCCCGGCGAGAGGCCCGCCTCCTCCGCGATCTCGCGCATGCCGGCGGCGGCGATGCCGCGGCGCCGGAAGACACGCGCCGCCGCGCGCAGGATGTCGAGGCGCCGCGCCTCGTTGCGCTGCCGTACGCGGGCGCTGGCTTGCCGGACCGAACCAAGGTTCAACACTTGAACCATGGTTTGAATACTAGGTTGAAAGTCCCGCTGCGTCAACCTGTTGCATGAATGCCGGTGCCTGCGCCCTGAGTCTTTCCGGGCTCATCCGGCCGCTGCGCGTCATGTAGTCGTACGCAAGGGCGAGGGCGTCGAATCGAGCCATGCGGGCGGGAAATTCCTCGTACCAGTAAGAGCTTGCGCTTGCCGCGGCGAAGAGCTTTTCCACGACCGGTCGGCGCCCGCGCTCGAAGGCTGCAAGCGCCGCCGGCACCTCCTCCCCTGCCTCGCCGAAAGCACGATCGAGCGCGATGGCGTCCTCGAAGGCCAGCCGCGTCCCGGAGCCGATCGAGAAGTGCATGCTGCGCAGTGCGTCGCCGATCAGCACTGCGTTGTCCACGCGCCAGACCGCGTTCTGCAGCAGCGGAAACTGGCGCCAGAGGGACTTGTTCGAGACGAGCGCCTGGCCGCCGAGGTCCGGCGCAAACACCCGCTCGCAGTAGGCGCGCGAGCCCACGTCATCCATTCGGTCGAGCCCCGCACGCCGCCAGGTCGGCTCGTCGCACTCGACGATGAAGGTGCTCATCGCGGGTGCGTAGCGGTAGTGGTGCGCGACGAAGGCGCCGTGCTCGCTTTCGCGGAAGGTGAGCGTGAGGCAATCGAAGCGCTGTACGGTGCCGTACCAGACGAAGCGGTTCGAGAGCCATTCGACCCGCGGCGCGAACCCACTCCGCTGCCGAACCGTCGAATTGAGGCCGTCCGCGCCGACCACCAGATCCGCTTGCGGCGGCGACTCCAGCCGCGCGCCAAAGCGGATCTGCACGCCCTGCCCCTCGCAAAGGCGCTGCAGGAACTGGATGAGCTGCAGCCGGCCGATGGCCGAAAAGCCGTTGCCGTCCACGTCGACGGCCTCGCCGCGGTGCACGATGCGCTGCATCGGCCAGGACTCCATGCGCGCGGCGAGCTGCGCGTGCAGGTCCGGCGCGTCGCGCTCGAGGAACGCGAGCGCGCCTTGCGAGAACACCACGCCGAAGCCGAACGTGGCTCCCGCGGGGTTCTGCTCGAAGACCTCGATGCGCCAATGCGGATGGCGCCGCTTGGCGAGCAGCGCGAACAGCAGTCCGGCCGGGCCGGCGCCGAGGACCGCGGCGTGCACCTACGGCAGCTGGATCTTCCCGCCGCCGCCCGCGCCGCCCATGCCGCCCATGCCGCCCGGCGGCAGGCCGCCCTGCGGCACGACGATGGAGGACGCCGCCTGGCGGCGCAGCTCCTGCAGCTCCTTCATGGTGCGCTCGATCGCCTCCTTGGCAAGCGGGCCGAACTGCTTGGCCGCATCGTCGAGCGTGGCCGCCGGGATCTCGAAGGCAATCGGCAGCGTGCCGACCTGCGTCATCACCTGCGTCTCGCCGACGTACAGCACCGGCCGCGCGACGTCCGGCGTCGCGTCGGGCTTCACGGGCGTCAGGCGCCGGATGGTGCCGATGCGCCGGTCGGTGAAGACTTCCTCGAGATAGAGCGCCGCCGGATCCATGCTCGGATCCATGCCGCGCCGTTCGTTGGCATCTGCCATGTGCTGCCTCTCTATCGGAACATTTCCCGCAGTTTAACCTTCCAGAACTTCCCGGTCGAAGTGCGCGGGATCGCCTCGATGAACTCCACGCGGTCGGGCAGCTGCCACTTGGCGAACGCGCCCGCGAGGTGCGAGCGCAGGTCCTCGGCGCTCGCCGCCTTTCCGGGCTTGAGCACCACGCAGGCGAGCGGGCGCTCGCCCCACTTCGCGTCCGCGACCGCGATCACCGCGGCCTCCTGCACGGCCTCGTGCCCCATCAGGCGGTTCTCCATGTCCACCGAGCTGATCCACTCGCCGCCCGACTTGATCAGGTCCTTCGTGCGATCGGCGATGCGCACGTAGCCGTGGCGATCGATGGCCGCGACATCGCCCGTGCGCAACCAGCCGTCGGCAGTGAACTTCTCCGGTTCGGTCGCCACCTCGTGATAGCTGCCGGCGATGAACGGGCCGCGCACCTGGATTTCTCCCATGCTGACCCCGTCCCAGGGCTGCTCCCTGCCATCGTCGCCGATCAGGCGGATGTCCATGATCGGCGCGGGCACGCCGGCCATCGCCAGGCGCCGGAACTTCTCGTCCTCGCCCGCGTTCCGCAGCTCCGGCTTGAGGTAGGAGACCGTGCCGAGCGGGCTCATCTCCGTCATGCCCCAGCCATGCGACACGCTGGCGCCGTGCTTTGCATAGGTGCGGATGAGCGCCTCCGGCATCGCGGCGCCGCCGACGAGCATGCGTACACCCTGAGGAAGCCTGTATTTCTGCGGATCGGACTCGAGGAGCTGCGCCATGCTGATCCAGATGGTGGGCACGCCGAGCACGTAGGTCGGCTGCTCCGCCGCCATCAGGCTCAGCAGGTCCTCGGGGTGCAGGTGCGGGCCCGGGAACACCATCTTGATGCCCATCATGACGCAGGCATAGGGCACGCCCCAGCAATTGGCATGGAACATGGGCGTGACCGGCATGACGCTGTCGCGCGCCGCCAGGCACCAGTGGTCCGGCTGGTTGGCCATCAGCGTGTGGATGACGGTCGAGCGGTGCGAGTAGACGACGCCCTTCGGCCGCCCGGTGGTGCCGGAGGTGTAGCACATGGCGACCGGGTCGTCCTCCTCGTGCGGCGCGTAGTCGAACGCCTCCGGCGCGCCGGCGAGGAAAGCTTCGTAGTCGGTGAACTCGTTCGGCACGGCCGCGCCGCTGAAGGGAAACACGATGATCTTCTCGAACGGCACCCTGGCGCGGAACTGCTCGAGCAGCGGCAGCAGGACGTCGTCGACGATCAGGAAACGGTCTTTGGCGTGGTTCGCGATCCAGGCGATGTCGTCGGGCGCCAACCGCAGGTTCAGCGTGTGCATGACGCCGCCCGCCGCGGGAATGCCGAAGTAGCATTCCAGGTGCGCGTGGTGGTTCCAGCAGAGCGTCGCGACACGCTCGCCTTTCTTCAGCCCCGCGGCGAGCAGCGCCCCCGCAAGCTTGCGCGAGCGCTTGTAGAAATCGGCGAAGCTGTGGCGCGCGAGCGACTTGTCGGGCCGCCGGCTGACGATCTGCGATTCCGGGTACAGCCTGCCGGCGCGCTCGAGCAGCTGGTTGAGCGACAGCGGCGTGCGCATCATAGTCGCGCGCATCGCGGACTCCTCCTCGCTGGACAGTCTACTGAACGCGCCGGGCGACTAGGCGCGCAGCTTGAAGCGCTGGATCTTCCCCGTGGCCGTCTTCGGCAGCTCGCTCGCGAACTCGATCCAGCGCGGATACTTGTAGGGCGCGAGCTTCTCCTTTACGTAGCCTTTCAGCTCGTCGTCGGTCGCCTTGGCCCCGGGCTTGAGCACGACGAAGGCCTTGGGCTTCACCAGCTTCTGCTCGTCCTCCTTGCCCACCACCGCCGCCTCGAGCACCGCGGGATGCCCGACGAGCGCGGCTTCCACCTCCGCCGGCGACACCCAGATGCCCGACACCTTCAGCATGTCGTCGGTGCGCCCGCCGTAGACATAGTAGCCGTCCGCGTCCTGCAGGTACTTGTCGCCGCTCTTGGTCCACGGACCGCAGAACGTCGAGCGGCTCTTGGCGCGGTTGTTCCAGTAGTACATGGCGCTC
>Ga0224510_10000950_pt1 | contig 20062 bp, 20 predicted proteins | sample SF_May12_sed_USG_FD_170161 | JGI IMG/M metagenome (GOLD analysis project Ga0224510, IMG submission 170161) | Sediment microbial communities from San Francisco Bay, California, United States - SF_May12_sed_USGS_4_1 | ecosystem: Environmental > Aquatic > Marine > Sediment | place: USA: California... | reverse complement strand
TGCGCCTCAAGCTCGGCATCCGACTTGAATATCAGCTGACCCCGGCCCGTCGGCGACGTAGAGCACGACGCAAGCAAGGTCGAAATAATTACCAATATCAACAGTTTAGAAAAATGCATAGCCGTTTGCCTCATCAAATCACCACTGGATTATAGCGCCCGAAATGGCGATTAAGTTCATCGAATTAAGACAGCCGGGCGTGCAATCGGTTCCGTGCACCTAACGTGGCAGGCGCGACTCGAATTTTTGTCGCCAGCTCGCCGCATCCACCTTCTCGAGGGCGCCATCGATGCCGCCCATCAATCGTTTCTGCAGCGGCTGCTTGATCTTGAATACGACCGAATAGATTTCTCTGTCCCGGGCGTGTTCGTTCAGCAGCTCGTCACTGGTTTTGATGTCGTCGGCCAGCCCCAGAGCCACCGCGCGGCTACCGTACCAGTGTTCGCCAGTAGCCACTTTTTCGAGATCGAGATTTGGCCGGTACTTCGCCACGGCTTCCTTGAACAGGGAATGCACATCCTCGAGTTCTTCTTTGAGCTTGGCCCGATCTTCGTCCGTATTCTCGCCGAACATCGTCACGGTGCGCTTGTACTTGCCCGCGGTTACCTGCTCGAATTCGACGCCATGGCTATCGAGCATGCGATTGAAATTGGGAATCTGTGCAATCACCCCGATAGAGCCCAATATCGCGAACGGTGCGGCACAGATTCTCGTCGCCACGCAGGCCATCAGGTAGCCGCCACTCGCAGCAACCTTGTCGACACAGACGGTCAACGGGATATGGCGATCCCGGATGCGCGCAAGCTGCGACGCTGCCAGCCCGTGCTCATGCACCACTCCGCCGTGATTTTCGAGGCGCACGATGACTTCGTCGTCTTCCGTCGCCACGTCGAGAATCGCGTTGATTTCTTCGCGCAGGGATGGGACCCCGCTCGCTTTCAGGTCACCCTTAAAATCCATGACAAAACTTCGTGGTTTCTGCGCGTCTGCTTGCGCTTCGGTTTTGTCCTGTTTCTTTTTAGCTTTGGCTGCTTTTTTTCGCTGGTCCTTGCTCAGCACTGCGTGCTGCAGCGTCTCAACGAGGGCCTGGTGCTTCTTGTTAAGGTTCTCGACCTCCAGACCTTCATGCGCAGCCTTCCGCCCCGCAGAGGCTGCCACCGCGATAATGACAACGATTCCGGCAACTACCGTAATCACCTTGAGAAGAAACAGTCCGTAGGCGGCCAGGAATTCGATCATATTGCGATGCCAACATTGTTTTTTTGCAGTACCTGTTCGGCACGATAACTGGAGCGAACCATGGGTCCGGCCACAACTTCAAGGAATCCTTTTTCCAGGCCCTCAGCGCGATAAGCTTCAAATTCCGCCGGCGTCACGTAGCGCTCCACCGCCAGGTGGTTGGGCGTTGGCCGCAGGTACTGGCCCAGGGTCAGGATATCGACATTCGCCTCGCGAAGATCGTGCATGGTTTGCATGATTTCATTGTCCCGCTCGCCAAGACCCAGCATCAGGCTCGTCTTCGTCAACACTTCCGGCCGGTGCAGTTTCGCGTGACGCAACACGTTAATGGTCTGTGTATAGCTCGCTCGCGGGTCCCGCACCGGGTGTGTCAGTCGCTTTACGGTTTCGACGTTCTGAGCGAACACTTGCAGGCCGGAATCAACAACCGTTTCGACGTGTTCGAGGACGCCGTTGAAATCCGGCGTCAACGCTTCGACCGCCGTGTTGGGATTCAATTTCCTGATCTCACGCACACAGGCGGCGTAGTGTGCGGCACCACCGTCGGCCAGGTCGTCCCTGTCCACCGATGTGATAACGACGTATTCAAGGCCCATGAGTTGCACGGCCTTTGCCGCGTTCAAGGGCTCCTCAGCGTCCAGCCAGCCCTTCGGGTTGCCCGTATCGACGGCACAGAAGCGGCACGCGCGTGTGCAGACAGACCCCATAACCATGATTGTTGCGGTACCGGCATTCCAGCATTCGCCGATATTCGGGCACATGGACTCCTCGCAAACCGTACTCAGTCGGTGCTCATGCACAATCTTGCGTGTACCTGAATAGCCGGACCCCGACGGCATTTTTGCTCGCAACCAGCGTGGTTTGTCACCACGCACAAGCGGTTCGTTATCGCGGCGCTGTTTGACGCCGTTCTTGACCGCCGAGAACCCGGCTTCGGTGCGATATTTCTGGCCGCTTTTGACTGGTTCGCCCGGCACGATGGGAATGCCGCGAAATGTTTTCTCGTCGTTGCTCATGTATTTGCCGAAAAGTCGAATTGCCCAGCCCGGGTTGACGGGGCGGCATTGTCGCACAAATCGCAGGCAAAAAAATCCCGGCCGAAGCCGGGAGAATCAGGGGGAAATCGGGATCAGACGCCTTGCTGTCAGTGCAGTCGCGACCAGCTCACCAGCTTCACAGCGGCCTGCTGGAGGTCGAAGTTGCGAGCCAGGACCGCTTCGATATCGCGTTTGTCCGAGGTCTGCTCCATCGGGCAATTGAGCTCAACAACCCCGCAAAACTCGTTGTCGCCGCGATAATCAGCATCGGTCAATATGAACTGCGTGTAGTACTTGGCGGACATGGTCTAAATCTACCCGCGACCGGCGCACATGACTGTGAGCCAGAGCACAAATCGCCGGACAGCCGGCAGCGGAACTCAGAACTTTGACATAAGTCACATTAGGGGCGATTTTGGCGTAACATTCGCCGCTAAATCGACACGGTGCACAGAATTGGCGCGCTGGCATATGTAACATCGTCGCCAGTTAATTCCTGTCCTTATTCGAAACGCTAATCAGATAGCTTGGGAACCCTAGTAATGAACACAAGATCCGGACTTGTCAGAATCCTGATATTGGGCGTCGCCCTGCTGGCCGCAGGTAGCGGCTACGCGCAGGACGAACTCCGAAAGACCTTTTTCAAGGAAGCCGACGCCGCGAAGGCCTCCGCCGAAGCCGTGAACGCGAAGCTGTTCGCGCCGAAGAGTTACGAAACCGCCATGAAAGAATATCTCTCGGCAGAGGACTTGCTCGAGCGTGGTCGAAATATCGAATATGTGCGCACGAACGCTGCGGATGCGACACGCCATTTCAAGACAGCAACCGAGGCCGCTAAACTTGCCCAAACGGCACTTGCCCAGGCGATCAAGAGTCGCCAGGACGGCGCAAATGCAAGAGCACCCGAGTTGGCGACCGATCTCTGGGATAAGGCGCAGCAGGAATTTGTTCGAGCGATACAGCTATTGGAACGTGGCGACCTGAAAAACGCCAAGCGCCGCGAAGTTGAAGCGACCAGTTTGTACCGCGAGGCGGAGTTGTTCGCAATCAAAGCGCAATACCTCGACGAAACCCGACGGCTGCTGGCGGATGCTGATCGTGCGCGAGTCGGAAGATACGCGCCGATTACACTGGGCAAGGCGAAACAATACCTTGCCGACGCCGAGCGCGAGCTGAATGAAAATCGCTATGACACGGACTTGCCTCGCAGTCTCGCTATCGCAGCCAACTACGAAGCAAAACACGCCTTGTACCTGTCCGAGATAGTTCGCCAGGTGCGCGATAAGGACCTCACACCGGAACAACTGGTCCTGAACTGGGAACAGCCCCTGCGCGCCATCTCCGGTGTTGCCGACATAACACCCTACATGCAGGACGGACCCGATCGCCTGACGGCAGAATTGCTGGCCTACTTCAATGAGCAGGCCAATACCCTGCAGGCCCTCGAGCAGGAAAAAGCTGAGAACGAAATTCGCCTCGCCGAAATGGAAGAGGAAATGCGCACGATGGACGAACGCCTCGGTGGCGCCACTGCCGAACGCGCAGCGTTAGTCCAGCGCCTGGAAGCACAGGCTCGAGTCAAGGAACAGTTCGAGCGGGTTGAAAAACTGTTTACATCATTTGAGGCACGTGTATTCCGCGAGGGCGACACCATCATCCTGCGCATGATTGGCCTGAGTTTCGACAGCGGCAAATCGCAGATCAAACCGGAAAATTTCGAACTGCTCGGAAAAGTTGAAAAAGCAATCGACATATTCCCGCGCAGCGAATTGACGATCGAAGGCCATACCGACGCGCACGGCGGCGACGACATGAACCAGAAATTGTCCCAGGAACGGGCTGAGTCTGTGAGGCAGTACATGATCAATGCAATGCGTATCCCCACCTACCGGCTCATCGCAACCGGTTATGGCGAAACGCGACCGGTCGCAAGTAACGAGACGGAAGCCGGTCGTGCACGCAACCGACGCATCGATATCGTGATCAGGCCGAACCTGGACCCGACCTAGTCTCACCCGCTAAATCAGACACGACACCGCGCCACCATTTCGCAATGGTGTGCGCGGTTTTTTCGTTGGCGAGGTAGCCGTATTCGGCATGCACGTTGAGTTCACCATCGAGACGGAAGTAGTTATACAGCTCGTCGTCCTCGATGGACTCCACGAGACCGAGCTTCGACATTGCCGCAAAGTCGTCCGCCAGCGTTGGATCGATGGCCGTCAGATCGCCGATCGCCGTCAGGTTTTTCCAATTACGAATGTTGCGCGGATACCGATCCTTGCCGTTGCGGTCGTTGCCCTTGAGTCTTTGCTGTATGAAGCGCTGGCCCAGCGGACTGCCCATGGTCAGGAAGAGATCGATCTCCACTGGATTGCCGTGGTCGTGACTCAACTCCCACAGGGCGTCGTAAGCCAGGACAGAACCCATGCTGTGCCCGATCAGCAGCACAGGACGACCGGCGCCGGATGCAGCGAGCAGTGGCACCTTGAGCATGCGCCGCACATGGTTACCGATGTCATTGCTGTTGCGTTCGTAGCGCAAGAGGTCACGCAGGTGAACTTCCATGCGCTCGTTGGCGAGATGCGGAATCAGAAACGGCAGGACGTCACCGAGCTGGTATACCAAGCGCGTCAGGCGACGCAACCATGTCGAAGCCTCGGCAATGTCTCTCGAGCCCGGGGCTGCCTGGCTGATGACAGCTTCGATCGCCGCCCGATCGAGTTCATAGTCGCGATGTTCACAATAGAAATCGTAGGTCCAGGACACGACGTCGAAATTGGCCGATCTTGCCGCGATCGAATCCGCGACGGGCACGTCGATCCGGCGCAATCCTGCCAGCAGGCAACGCAGCAAAGCATCACGATGTAATTCGTGCGACGGCTTGGGCAACAAGCCCGGAACGTAAATGATGAGCGGACGTGTCATCGTCTAATCGACAGGCAACAATTCCGGTAATTCGCCGACGTGCACAATCTCCAGATCCGGCGACGGATAATCAGAAGGCCACGCTGCCTCGTTGCGATTCACCCACGCCGTCCGCAGACCCGCGGCCCGGGCTCCTTCCACGTCATACAGCGGATGATCCCCGATATGCAGCGTCTCTTCCTTGCTCGCACCGCCCACCCGAACCGCCATCTCAAAGACCTGTGGCGCAGGTTTTGCGGCGCCGGCGAGCGCCGCGGTGACAACATCGTCGAACAGGTGCCGGATGCCAATGGTTTCGAGATTCGCGTTGCCATTCGTCACGGCGATGAGCCGAAATCGCTCGCCAAGGACTTCGAGTGCAGGAACCACTTCGGGAAACAGCTCGACATCGTTGCGCGCCGCATCGAACACACTAAAGGCCTCGTCGATAAAATCCGTGCTGTAACCCGCGGCAACGCCAATTCGTCCAAGCACAGTATGCCGAAGAAACGTAAGGTCATGCGCACGGTCGCTGAACTCGGCTGTGACCTGGGTGCGAAGCTCGCGCAGATCCTCCGGCTGGTATATTTCCGTGATGCGGGGATAATTCTCGCCCAGCCATTCGTATAAATGCTGCTCAGCCCGACGGATCACCGGGTGGATTTCCCACAGGGTGTCGTCAAGATCTATGGTAATGGTGCGAATTCTGTTCACAGTTGCCGTTGCTCACCGTATCGACGACCATTGTGATTCCAAACCGAAGACGAGTCCAACACGGAGCCAGCATGAAATACCTGCACACAATGGTACGGGTGACCGACCTCGATACCTCACTCAACTTTTATTGCACGCAGCTGGGGCTGGTCGAGCTCCGACGCATAGACAATGAAAAAGGTCGATTCACCCTCGTATTCCTCGCGGCGCCCGGTGACGAGGACGCGCAGGTCGAACTCACGCATAACTGGGATCCCGAGGAGTATGGCGAAGGTCGCAACTTCGGCCACCTTGCGTACCGGGTCGACGACATTTACGCGCTGTGCCAGAAACTCATGGACGCCGGCGTCACGATCAGTCGTCCGCCGCGGGATGGACACATGGCCTTCGTGCGCTCGCCGGACAACATATCAATCGAGCTGCTGCAAAAAGGTGATTCCCTGCCGCCGCAGGAGCCCTGGTTGTCCATGGAGAACGTTGGTCGCTGGTAATGCGCCGGGGTCAGGTCCCCGGCGGCATCAATGGTGGCAACGGGTCATTCGTTGCAGCTTCGCTACCCGCAGCGACGACGGTGACCTTGCGCAATGCTTCCGCCAGCGCTGTGCCGTCCCACTCTGGCGTTGTCTCGCTGTAACTGCTGGCGGACAATTTTTGCAGTTCATCGGACAACGGCGCTGCAACCCGGGCGGCGAAGTCACCGATACTGCGCGGTGCATCGTCAGGCCACTGTAAGCGCCCCCACTCGATAAGCGCAGCACGCACGCTGGCCTTGTCGCCCTCGGCAGCCGCGTTTCTCGCGGCTTTGATGAATTTCGCCTGTTGCTTGTAGACAGGAGGTGGCTCCGGCTCTCGCGGTTCCCGTTTTTGCTCGCGCGACGACCACCACCACGCAATTAACGTCAACACCCAGATTCCGCCAAGCAACTGGCTGACTCGTTTCCAGAACGAATCGGGCACCAACTCCGCCGTCGGAGGCGTTGCAAGCTCTGCCGGCTCGGCCGGCGGCACTACCGGTGGCGGTACAACTATGGCTACAGGTGCTTCGACGTCGATCGTTCGCGACGGCAGTCTCGCCACTTTCCACTCGCCGGCTTCGATATCCCACCACGGGATGGCGACTTCAGGAACATCCACCGTGCCACCCCGTACCCCGATCATCGCGTACTGGTCCCTGCGCACGCCGCGGATGCCTTCCGCTTCAAACACGCGACCCAGTTCGGGTTTGTCAGCGTAAACATTCATGCCCTCGATTTTCGGCGGTTCGAGTGCCGGTATCTGCGTCTCTATCTGCCCCAGGGCGCTGATCGTGATTTTGCGCGTTACTGGCTCACCCGCCCTGATTTCATTTGGCTCGCGTGACCACTCTTCACTGAGCATTACATCGCGCGCGGGCAGCCAGGCTGCACCCGGCATATCCGCGGGCGGTGCAGGAATGGGCAGGACTTTGACCGTATGCGCATCGGATTCGAATACCTTGCGCCCGGTGATGCGCCCGTCGCGCAACACGCGAGCCTCAAAGATTGCAGGCGATATGGAGATTTCGCCGCTCGCCTGCGGATAGATTGCCAGTACGCGCTCGATCACGTTGTACGCGCGTCCGTTCAGGATCGCTTCGTAACTGCGCTCGTCCCCGGCACGCTCGATCAGGACTTCTGCACCGGTAATCACAGGATCACGCCGACCCTCCTGGCGCGTCGCGACGGCACGGTAGACCCGAAAGCGATACAGGATTTGCGATTGCACATAGGCTTCGGCCTGGTCGACTTCGCTCGTGATAAAGACATCTGCCTCCCCGGGCGGAGCGTTCGTCGGTTCATTGATCGTGATACTGATAGGCTCACTGCTCTCGTTGCCGACGCTGATTGCCGGAATCAACTGCTTGCCAGTCGCCTTCGCCATCAGCGCAACAGTCCATGTCCGGCTGCGACGAATCTGCCCGTTGATAATCGTCGTATTACTGAGTTGGCTGAGCTGTCCCCGGTAAAAATTCTCGTCGAGCACAGACAGGTCCGGTTCCATATCGATATTCGTATCGACCATGAGTTCCAGTACGAAGGACTCGTTAAGATCGACCGATGGACGATCGACACGTGCCGTAACCTCTGCCACGGCGCTCGAAAATACCGTGAGCATCAGGCACACGCTGAGCAGCATTCGGTTTGTGAGATTGCCCTTCTGCACTACCACGGTTCTACCTCGTTGTCCGGCCACACATTGTTCCCATCCTGATCCTTACCGGAGCGCTGATATTGATGCCTGAACTTGCGTCTTAACAGACCACCCGGATCATCCGGTACGCGACGCAGCCATTGCTCCATTGCCTGTTCCTGTTCCTGTTGTTGCCTGAGCTCGGCGAGTTCGGCCTCCGACATCTGCTCCGGATCCTCTCCGGCTTGCGCTTCTTCGGCGGCGCGCTGCAACTCTTCCTGCAGCGCCTTCATTTCTTCTGCGGTCATTTCTTCGTCGCCGCGCTCCGATGAGTCGCCCGCCTCCGAATCACTGTCGGATTGCGACTCGCCTTCCGCGCCTTCCTGGTCCGCCTGGCTATCGGAATCCGATTGTTCGCCTTCGCCCTGGTTGTTCTCGGAAGACTGCTGATCATCGCCCTGGTTCTGCTGTTCCTGTTCCTGCTGCTCCTTGAGCTTCTTAACGAGCTCGAGGTTATAGGCCGCGTCTTCATTGTCGGGCTCTATTTCGAGCACCTGCTCATAACTTCCAATTGCCGCATCAAGTTCGCCCTGGAAGGCGAGCGCGTTGCCGAGATTGTAAAGATTGCGCGCGTCCTTTTGTTCGCCGAAGACCGATGCACTGCCGGCATAGTCACCCGCCCGATAGTCAGCGACGGCCTGCCAGTCGCGATTCTCGAATAGTGCCGCCGCAGCGCTGGCATCGCCGGCCTCCAGCTGCTTGAGCGCCTGCTGATCCTTGTTGAACCAGAGATCGCTCCAGACAGAAGCATGAGCAGGTTGTGGCAAAGGAACAATGAATACGAGCGCGACCAGCACCCAGCCACGCCGAAACGCGAGGGCCGCGAGCGGCAACAGCAGCAACAACAGCCAGGGACCTTCCTCGCGCCACTGGTCGGTAGCCTGGGCGTCGTCGCCGCGCGCGGCACCGATCCCGGATATCTCACCGGAGAGCAATACCTCGAGGTCGCCATCGTCGGCTGTAATTCGCGAGTAACGACCACCGCCGATGCCTGCAAGTGTACGCAGACCCCGCTCTTCGAGTACTGGCACGGCGATCTTGCCGCGATTATCTGTCAGGAATCCGCCGGTCGCGCGTGGAATGGGAGCGCCTTCGAGGGTCCCGACCCCGAGGATCGATAGCGAGTAACCCGCGGCTTTGAGTTGCCTCGCGGCTTCGCCCGCTGCGGGCGAAGATCCGCCATCGGTGATCAACAGCACCTCGCCGAATCCGGCTTTAGCCTGATCCAGCAGTTGCCGGCCCTTGGCGATCGCAACTTCGGGATAACTACCCCGACTCGGCATGATGTCCGTGCTCAGACTGTTGACGAGCGACGCGATCGTGTCGGTGTCAGTCGTTAACGGTGTCACTGTGAACGCATTTGCCGTGTACACCACGAGCGCCGTCTGGCCACTGTCCCGACGTTCGAGCATATCCAGGATCTTGAGCTTTGCGCGCCGCAAGCGACTGGGCGCTATGTCCTCGGCGTCCATCGATCGCGACAAATCGAGCGCCACGATCAGGGCCTGCTCCGCGCGATACACCGGTTGCTCGATGCGTTGCCAGGCGGGTCCCGCGAGCGCAAGCAATGCGATGACTCCGGCGAGTCCCATCAGCCACCAGCGGTAGTCCGTACCACGGCCGGGGTCGCGGGACAGAACGTACGGTATCAGGGCCGGATCGATAACCGTCGCCCAGTTGCCGGAACTTAAGCGGCCACGGGCGAGCAACAGCACGATCACGAGCGATACCGGAATCGCGAGCAGCCATTCGGGTCGTATAAAGTGGAAGTCAGCCAGCACTTAACGGCACCTCCCGGATTCGGTTCAGGAGCAGTCGCTGCAGCAGGCTTGTGAGACTCAGCAGGATCACTAACGCGACCGCCATCCCGAGCGGCACAAAGTAGTAGGACTTGACGGGTCGGAATCCCGACTCCGGTTCCTCCACAGGCTCCAGCTCATCGACGAGTTTGTAAATGTCCTGCAGACTGGCCGTGTCAGTCGCCCGGAAGTAGCGGCCGCCCGTCAGGCTGGCGATCTCGGTCAGCGTGTCTTCATCGAGATCGGCCGACGGGTTGATAGGACGGCGGCCGCCAATCAGCGAAGCCACTTCCATTTGTTCCGCACCGATACCGATCGTGTAGATACGCAGGCCCACTTGCCGTGCCAGTTCGGCCGCCTTGATCGGATCGACTTCACCCGCGGTATTGGCGCCATCCGTGAGCAGCACGAGCACCTGTTCGCCGGCTTCCTGTTTTTGCTCGTGCACGCGCCGCACCGCGAGCGTAATGGCGTCTCCGATGGCGGTCTTTTCTCCGGCGAGTCCGATAAAGGCTTCCAGCAGGAGCGCATTGACGGTCTTCCGGTCCAGGGTCAGCGGCACCTGTAGATAGGCGAGCTCGCCGAAGAGAATGAGGCCGATGCGATCGCCTTCGCGGCGCTCGATGAAGTCGGTCGCGACGGCTTTTGTCGCGGTGAGCCGGTCAACCCGCAGGCCGCCCAGCTCAAAGTCCTTCTGGTCCATGCTGCCGGAAAGATCGACCGCCAGCATCAGGTTACGACCCGCTACCGGGACATCCAGCTCATCACCGATGCGTTCCGGCCGCGCGGCCGCGAGCACAAGCAACAGCCACGCAAGTGCGGCGACCCAGAAACGCCAGTTCAATAACTGTTCTGTCGCCGATCGATCCATCAGTGTGCGGAAACTTTCGATGCTGGGTACGCGAAGTCCCGCCTCCGAAAGTCCCCGGGCCTCCGGCAACAGGTAGCGCATGATGAACGGCAGCGGCAATGCCGCCAGGGCCCAGGGCCAGGCGAGAGACCACATCAGCGCTCACCCCCGACGGGCGTCGTCAATCGTAACCTGATCGCTGCCAGCAATGCGTTGACATCGACATCACTGCAATCATTGTCAGGATTCCGGTACGGCAGTTGCAACAGGCTTTTGCCACCCTCGGTGTGGAAATACGGCACGGGCAAACCCCGGTCGAGCCAGGCCAACCAGGATTCGCCGGTCAGCCCCGCCACTTCGTGCCGCGGCGCATAGGCGAGCATCGCACGACGCAGCAGTTCCGAGGCCTGCCGTGCGAGGACGACAGGATTTCGATGCTGCAGATACTCCGCTTCGATAGAAGCCAACGCGCGCACCGCGTGCCGGCGCGGTGCGAAATATTGTCGCCTTTGCCAGGCGCGGCGGAGCAACCAGCCAAACCCGAACAACACCAGCGCGATCAGCAGCCACCAGCCAGGCGCGAGCGGCCACCAGTCGATCGGCGGCGGCAGGTGCAGGTCACGCAATGGCAGCTGGTTCGGATCCATGATCAGTGCGACCGCCGTCCGAGCGCCGCCTGCAGGGTGGACACCGGGTCGTCGTCGGTGGACATCGGCATCAGGTGCACGCCGTAACGCTGGCAAAAGGCTTCCAGATTGTGTGCGCGCTCCGCAAATTCATGCTCGTAGTCGCGTCGCGCCGCTTGAGCGTAGGTATCGATGGAAAGATCATCACTGGGCGACACGATGCGATAGCGGCCCGGCGGCGGCAGTTGTCGTTCGATCGGATCGTTCATGAATACGGCAAGCACTTCGTTATGGCTCGCTACGCTGGACAAATACGACTGCGCCGCGCGCGTAAAACCAGTGAAGTCGCTGATGACCACAACCAGGCTGCCCGGCCGCGCCACCCGCCGCAATGCCGACATCGCCTGCGCAAACACATCCACCCCAAAGGGGTCAGAGCCCTTTTGGGTCGCGCCGCCCCCAAAGGGCTCTGACCCCTTTGGGGGGTTGCCGGGCCAGTCGGCGTGTTCGACGAGCTCGTGTACGAATCGCAGTGCGGCGCGCCGGCCCAGTCGCGGTTTGAGTTCGCGGTGTGTCGTGTCGCCAAAGATCAAGCCGCCGAGGCGGTCGCCGCGGTGGTGCGCGGCCCATGATATGAGCGCGGCTGCCCGGCTCGCGTTAACGGACTTGAAACAACCGCGAGTCGCAAAATGCATGTTCGAGCGCAGATCGACACAAACGAGTACCGGACGTTCGCGCTCTTCGCGAAACAGCTTGGTATAGGCCGTGGTGCTGCGCGCCGTGACGCGCCAGTCGATGCTGCGCGGATCGTCGCCCGGCTGGTAGGGGCGCGATTCGTCAAACTCCATACCGCGGCCGCGAAAATGCGAAACATAGGCACCCGTCTGCAGCGAGTTGACGCGCAGGACATCGAGTGCGATCGCCCTTGCCGGCGCGCTGAGACGGATCAGCCCGGCCTGGCTCACGCTGACCGGTGACGCGTCTTTAGGTATGTGGTGCAACCGCGCCATTACGGCACTCCAACGCCATCCAGGATGCCAGCTATGATCGAATTGGAATTCACGCCGTCGGCTTCGGCCTCGAAACTCAAGACCATGCGATGACGCAACACGTCGGGCGCGACTGCCTGAATATCCTCGGGACCGACAAAGTCCTGGCCTTTCAGCCAGGCGTGCGCCCGGGCGGCGCGGTCTATACCCATACTCGCACGAGGGCTCGCGCCGTAAAGCACCTGGCCTTCAAGATCACTGCTCACCGCACCCGGATTACGTGTCGCGACGACGACGTTGACGATGTATTCCTCGAGTTCCGGCGCCAGGTGCAGATTCAGGATGGCGAGGCGCGCCCCCATGATCGACTCCATCGCCAGCAATTCCGGCGGTCGGAACGCATCGCGCTCGCCCTTCTTCGCTTCGTCCCGGTTCAGTACCAGGATACGGCGCTCGTCCTCAATCGTCGGGTAGCCGACCTCGACATGTAACAGGAAGCGGTCCAGCTGCGCCTCGGGCAAGGGATAGGTGCCCTCCTGTTCGATCGGATTCTGGGTCGCCATCACCATGAACAGATCTTCCAGCGGATAGCTCTTGTCGCCCACGGAAATCTGCCGCTCTTCCATCGCCTCGAGCAGGGCCGACTGTACTTTCGCCGGCGCACGATTGATTTCGTCAGCCAGGATCAGGTTGTGAAACAGCGGCCCCTTGCGGAACTCGAAAGTGCCTTCCTGCGGCCGATAGATATCGGTTCCGGTCAGGTCGGCCGGCAACAGGTCCGGTGTGAATTGCAGGCGGTGGAAGTCCCCTTCAATACTCTCGGCCAGCACCTTGATGGCACGGGTCTTCGCAAGACCGGGCGCACCCTCAACCAGCAAATGCCCGTCGCACAAGAGCGCGATCAGCATGCGATTGATCAAATGAGCCTGGCCAATAATCAGGCTGCCCACATGAGCCTCAAGTTTCTGGAATTGTTCTCTGACTGTCATTAATTACTCCGAGGGATACAGCGGCGTGCCATTCTAGAGAGGATGCGCCGCAAGACCAACCAGTCGCATCATTTTTTCAGTAGTATTAGCCCCAGTTCCGACCACCGATAAGCCATTCCATTGCATCAAATCGAGAAAAAAAGTCCGCGTGCGCAAGAAACAGTCACCTTCGGTCTCCTGCTCATCGCCATGCTGACCTCCTGCAAGGCAGAGCACGAGAGTGTTTCCGCTGTCGCCACGGTCCCGGTCGTATCCGCCTGCGGCGAGTCCGGCGCCCTGCGAACAGCGCTATTTGGCGGCATAGAAGCCAACATTCAATGGGGCGCCAGCGATATGGAATGCGACAGCATGCCGCGACCGGATGGTGCGGGCGTCCGCATGCGATTTGCAGGCGAAGTATCGGGGGAGATACTGGCCATCATCATCGCAATACCCGGACTGAAACCGGATGAAATCGGGTTGGAGATACCCAGCAACGTGACGGCAACGGTTGAAGGCACCGGACGTTTCTTCAGTACGCCCAATCTCGACTCCTGCTGGACCGAGATCACTTCGCAGGCCCGCCTTGCCGGGCAAGAGGATGCTCGCGCGATAGCAGGCACCCTGTATTGCGTGGCGCCGCTCGGGGAAATCAACGGCGACGCCGCCATAACGATTCCGACACTCGAGTTTTCCACCATCGCGAACTGGAGATCAAAGTGAGACCGGCATTTGCGAAATCATTGACCCTTGTCGCCACGGCTTTGCTTTGTCTGACGTCATGCCGTGCGCCGGCCGAATCAACGGAGTCGGGTGGCGGCACCCTGGATGATGTTTTTGATCGCGGCAAGCTCCTTATCGTCACCGATGATGGAAGCGAGCACGTGTTCGACGTTTACCTCGCGACCTCTGCCGAACAGCAACGTCGCGGACTGATGTTTGTCCGTAAAATGCCGGAGACCACCGGCATGCTCTTCATTTACGAGGACAGCGACTTTCATTCGATGTGGATGAAGAACACCTATATATCGCTGGACATGGTTTTTGCACGGGCAGACGGTTCTGTTTCGAGCGTCATTCACGAGACCCAGCCGCTGTCACTAAGCTCGCAACAATCTGTTGAGCCCGTCAATTACGTGCTGGAACTCAATGCAGGCACAGCGAGGCGCCTTGCAATCGGCAACAAAAGTCATCTTCGCCTCGCGAACGGGGACGGCGCGGCGCGGTGACCAGTGCGGCAAAAAACTGTCGTATTGCTTATCGGTTTTGCAGCGTGGCGGCGATCGACTCCGCGAGGTAGCTGACATTATCGGGTGTGATACCCGCAACATTGATGCGGCTCGAATCCACCATGTAGATGCCGAATTCCTGCTTCAGCCGCGCCACTTCAGCAGCGGTGATGCCGAGGAAACAGAACATGCCCGTGGCACGCACAAGGTGCGAAAAGTCACGACCAGGCATTTTTTCGACTAAGGCATTACTCAGCAGCGTGCGCATTTCCTGCAGACGCTCCCGCATCTCCTCAAGCTCCATGATCCACGCACGGCGCAATTCCTGGTCATTCAAGATCAAACTAACGACCGCCGCACCATGATCGGGCGGTACCGAGTAGATCGTACGCACGAGGTTGTTGACCTGGCTGTTGACGATGTCGCGAGACGCGCGATTCGCCGCCAGTAAACTCAATGTACCCACGCGGTCCCTGTACAAGCCGAAATTCTTGGAACAGGAACTGGAAACAATCATCTCCGGAACGCGCTCCGCCATCAGCCGTATCGGGTAGGCATCGCGGTCGAGATCGTGGGCAAATCCCTGGTAAGCGATATCGATGAACGGGATCAGCTTGCGCTTGACGATGACGTCGGCGATCGCCTGCCACTCTTCCATGGATGGATCGAGGCCCGATGGATTGTGACAACAGGCGTGCAACAACACGATGTCGCCCGCTGGCGCAGACCGCAAGGCCGCAATCATCTCGTCAATCCTGATCACGTGCTTTTTCGTGTCGTAATACGGATAAGGGGTCAGGTTCACACCCGCGCCGCCCAACAGCGGAATGTGATTGGCCCATGTGGGCTCGCTCACCCACACGGCGGCATCCGGCGAAGCGCGCAGAATCATGCCTGCCGCTACCCGCAGGGAACCTGATCCGCCCGGCGTTTGCAGCGTTGCCAGTCGATCGTCGAATTTCGAATCGCCGAAGGTCAGCGCCTGCATGGCCGCATTGAAATCCGCCGCGCCTGCCGTGCCAATGTATGTCTTGCTTTTTTGCGTATCGACGAGGACCTGCTCAGCCCTTTTTACAACCTTGAGAACCGGCGTTTCGCCCTGGCGCGTCCGGTAGACACCGACACCGAGATCAATCTTGTCTGGCCGCGGGTCATCGCGGTACTCCGCAATTAACCCAAGAATGGCATCCGCCGGTGCCGCCTTCAGTGATTCAAACAAACGCTTGCTCCGCCCTGCTAGGGGTTCGGTGATGTCGACAGCCGCGCATTGTACACACAAAAACGCCGGCTCGAAGGCCGGCGTCTTGAGTGTTGCGGCGGGACCTTATCGATCAGCCTTTGGGCGCCCACACCGAGCACCAGCCGCCAGCGGCAACCGCTTTGCCCGGGAATATCTGGCAGGGCCGCCACGCATCACCGTCCGTTCCCTGGATCAGGGCACAGTTGGCACAATGCTGATCGGCCGCTGGATTATTTCGTGAGGCGGGATCAACGGTCGCGGCATCGTGCGTGTATTTCATCGCCTGCGCCATCGGATCATCTTCCGAAACGTGCGGCAAATCGTCGGCTCGTGCTTCACGACCGGCCTGTACGAGACAACCGGCAGCCGCGACGGCCGACAGCTGGATAAATTTACGGCGAGGAATTGTGCTCAACGGAATCTCCTTAATATTCGTGTCTTGTCACCTGGGCACTGGCCCGGCGACCGGTAGTCTAATGCATATCGTTACACGCATCGACTGCTTAATGTCGATCGCGGGGCGGAGTCTACCGAAGTTTCCTGAACGGCAGCCAAACGCAGCAGGCGTATGAATTTGCTCAGTTTTTGAGAACGATTCTCATTGCGGCCTGCAGCCCGCACCACTGGGATATACTGCTTGGCCTGATGCGCCATTCGAAAGCCCGATGAACACCAGCAGCCTCGCGATTACCGTGCAAAAAGTCCGTGCTGACGCCGCGAATTCGGCCGATTTTCCGCTCGTCAGCGATCAGGTCGCTGTCGAGGAGCCCCTGGAAATCCGTCTCGGCTACAACTCCGCTGGCGGGCGTACAGCGACGAGCCTCTCGATCACGATGCGCACGCCAGGCAACGATGCCGAACTCGCACTCGGATTCCTGTACTCGGAATCGATCGTGACTCGCGCCGATGACATACAGCGCGTCGAACATTGTGGACCCGCGGCACCCGACACCGGCAACCACAACATCGTGCGAGTTGATCTCGCTACGCACGTCGCGGTTGATATCGGCCGCCTGCAACGGCATTTCTACACGACCTCAAGTTGCGGCGTGTGCGGCAAGTCGTCACTTGAGGCCCTGCGAATCACCGGCGCCGAGCGGCTTCGCGACGGCACGGTCTCGTTCACGAAGAATGTGCTCACAAAAATGCCGGATACTTTGCGCGAGCGGCAACAGGCCTTCGACCAGACCGGCGGACTGCATGCCGCGGCGGCATTCGATTCAAGGGGTGAAATCCTGGTGGTGCACGAGGATGTGGGCCGTCACAATGCAGTCGACAAAGTGATCGGCACGTTGCTCATGCAAAACAGGCTACCGGCCGACAACCTGGGTCTCATCGTCTCCGGGCGAGCCAGCTTCGAGCTTATGCAGAAAACGCTGGTCGCCGGGATACCCTTGCTGGCGGCCGTTGGCGCACCGTCCAGTCTGGCGGTCCAGCTCGCAAATGAATTTAATGTTTCGCTGGTTGGCTTTTTGCGGGGCGAAACTTTCAATATCTACTCTGCCGGGGAACGCATTACCTGATGGCTACGATAGACAAACAAACAACCAGCGAAATCGTCGCGAAGTTTGGCGGCAAGGCCGAAATGCTGGTGCAGATTCTGCAGGCAATTGTCATGCGCTTTGGCTGGATACCGGAAGAAACCATCCGGCAGCTGGCCAGCGAGCTGAACTTGTCGCGCGCCGATGTGCATGGCGTCGTTGAGTACTACCACGATTTTCGCACTCGAGAGCCCGGCAAACACATCGTCAAGATCTGCCAGGCCGAAGCATGCCAGGCAATGGGCAGCCGTGCGCTTACCGCGCATGCCGAAAAGACGCTGGCGATGAGCCTGCACGATACGGCAAACGACGTCACGCTCGAACCCGTGTACTGCCTTGGCAACTGCGCCTGCTCGCCGGCCGTCATGATCGATGGCAAAACCTACGGACGCGTCGACGCAAATCGATTCGATGCCCTCCTCGACACGATGCGGGGTAAAGACTGATGGCGCGAACAAAAATTTACGTACCGCGGGAAACCGCAGCGATTTCGGTCGGCGCCGATGAGGTGGCGCTTGAGATTGCTCGCGTGGCCAAGAAGACCGGCGTCGAAATCGAGCTGATTCGCAACGGCTCCTGGGGCGCAAGCTGGCTCGAGCCGCTGGTCGAAGTTGAAGTGAACAGTACTCGCATCGCCTACGGCAATGTCACTGCCGATGATGTCGCCGGGATGTTTGCCGGCGACCTCGTGAATGGCGGCGAGCATGCGCGACGCCTGGGATCCATCATGGAAGTCTCATACCTGATCAAGCAGTCCCGCTGGTCTTTCTGGCGTTGCGGTCTCATCAATCCGCTGTCGATTGAAGATTTCGAACGGCACCAGGGTTTCAAGGCTTTGCAGAAGGCGTTCGCTGACGGTGCCGAATCGGTTCTTGAAACCGTGACTGCATCCGGCCTGCGTGGCCGGGGCGGTGCGGGTTTCCCGACCGGCATCAAGTGGCGCACGGTTGCCAACACGCCCGGCGAACAAAAGTACATCGCCTGTAATGCCGATGAAGGCGACAGCGGCACATTTTCGGATCGCCTGCTGATGGAAGGCGATCCGCTCGGATTGATTGAAGGCATGATGATCGCGGGCTTCGCCGTTGGCGCGAATAAAGGATACATCTACCTGCGCTCGGAATACCCGTTGACGCATTCCATACTGTCGCGCGCGATTGAGACCGCACGGAACGCGGGCTGGCTCGGCCGCAACATCAAAGACAGTGGCTTCGATTTCGATATCGAACTGCACCTCGGCGCCGGCTCGTATGTGTGCGGCGAAGAGACCGCGATGCTCGAAAGCCTCGAGGGCAAAAAAGGCATCGTCCGGTACAAACCGCCCTTGCCAGCAATTGCCGGCTTGTTTGGCAAGCCCACGGTCGTGAATAACGTCGTTACGCTCGCGTCGGTGGCAAACATCGTCAACCTTGGCGCCGAGCGCTATTCCTCCCTTGGCGTAAATCGCTCCAAAGGTACGCTCGCCTTCCAGCTCGCCGGCAATATCAAGCGCGGGGGCCTGGTCGAAACGGCTTTCGGCGTTACCTTGCGGGAACTGATTGAGGATTGGGGCGGCGGCACCGCGAGCGGCAGGCCTGTGAAGGCTGTGCAGGTCGGCGGACCATTGGGCGCCTATATTCCCGCTGAGCAACTCGATACGCCGATGGACTATGAAGCGTTTATCGCGATCGGCGGCATGATCGGCCACGGCGGTATTGTCGTGTTTGATGACACCGTCAACATGGCCGAACAGGCCCGCTTCGCGATGGAATTCTGCGCTATCGAATCCTGCGGCAAGTGCACGCCGTGCCGGATCGGCTCCACGCGCGGCGTTGAGGTCATCGATAAAATGATTGCGGGCCAGGATCGCGAGGACAACTACAATCTCTTGGTCGAGCTTTGCGACACGATGGAGGGCGCGTCCTTATGTGCAATGGGCGGAATGACCCCCTATCCGGTTAGAAGTGTTCTAAAATACTTTGCAGAAGACTTTGCATCTTCCAAAACGAGACATTCATGAACAAAGTGCGACAACGCGATCTGGGCACCCCGGCCTCCACGAGCACGACGACCGTGTGCGTGGAAATCGACGGTATGCCGGCCACGGTAAAAGCCGGCACGAGCATACTCCGCGCAGCGCGCGAGTCCGGCGTCGATATTCCCAAGCTCTGCGCGACAGACAGTCTCAAACCTTTTGGCTCCTGCCGCATGTGCCTGGTCGAAATCGAGGGACGCAAAGGCTATCCCGCTTCCTGCACGACGCCCGTTGAAGAGGGCATGAAAATACGCACGCAGACTGGCGCCCTGTCGTCGCTGCGCCGCAACGTCATGGAACTCTATATATCCGACCATCCGCTTGATTGCCTGACCTGCTCCGCGAACGGCGACTGCGAATTGCAGGACATGGCCGGTGCGGTCGGTCTGCGCGAAGTGCGCTACGGATTCGAGGGCGAAAATCATCTCGACGGTGGCGTCGATGCGAGCAACCCCTACTTCCAGTTCGACGCCAGCAAGTGCATCGTCTGTTCGCGATGCGTGCGCGCCTGCGACGAGGTGCAGGGCACCTTTGCGCTGACGATCCAGGGCCGCGGTTTTCAATCGAAGGTTTCTGCCGGCATCGACGAAGGCTTTCTCGGTTCCGAATGTGTGTCCTGTGGCGCCTGTGTGCAGGCCTGCCCGACCGCCACACTCATGGAAAAAAGCATCGTCGATCACGGGCAACCTGATCACAGTGTGGTT
>Ga0224510_10000949_pt1 | contig 20063 bp, 14 predicted proteins | sample SF_May12_sed_USG_FD_170161 | JGI IMG/M metagenome (GOLD analysis project Ga0224510, IMG submission 170161) | Sediment microbial communities from San Francisco Bay, California, United States - SF_May12_sed_USGS_4_1 | ecosystem: Environmental > Aquatic > Marine > Sediment | place: USA: California... | reverse complement strand
AGGTCATCGTCGACCGGGCCGTCGCCCGCTTCAACGCCCAGGGCGGGGGAGCGCCCGAGGCCCTGTCCCAGGTGCTCGTCGGCGGACCGGAGCTCGGTCAGGTCCTCACCGGCAGCCCCCACGTGGCGATCGTCTCGGCCACCGGTTCATGCGCCATGGGCCGGAAGGTGTCGGCGGCGATGGCCGAACGGTTCGGCCGCTGCATCCTCGAACTCGGCGGCAACAACGCCATGATCGTCGCCCCTTCGGCCGACCTCGACATGGCCCTGCGGGCCATCGTGTTCTCCGCCGTCGGCACCGCCGGGCAGCGTTGCACCACCCTGCGCCGCCTCATCGTCCACTCCGATATCCGTGCCGATCTGGTCGAACGGCTGAAGAAGGTCTACGCCGGCCTGCCGGTCGGTCATCCGCTCGATCCCTCGACCCTCGTCGGGCCGCTGATCGACGGTCGGGCCCACGCTGCGATGTCCTCCGCCCTCGACCGGGCCCGGGCCGGCGGCGCCGAGGTGTTCGGCGGCGAGCGGGTGATGGCCGAGGCCCACCCCGACGCCTACTACGTGACCCCGGCCGTCGTGGAACTCGACGGACCGACCGAACTCACCAGGGAGGAGACCTTCGCCCCCATCCTCTACGTGATGCCGTACACGTCGCTCGAGGAGGCGATCGCCATCCAGAACGACGTGCCCCAGGGCCTGTCGTCGTGCATCTTCTCCACCGACGTCCGCGAGACCGAGCAGTTCCTCTCCACGGTCGGATCCGACTGCGGTATCGCGAATGTCAACATCGGTCCATCGGGGGCCGAGATCGGCGGCGCATTCGGCGGGGAGAAGGAAACCGGCGGCGGCCGGGAATCCGGGTCCGACGCCTGGAAGGGCTACATGCGGCGCCAGACCCAGACCATCAACTACTCCCGTGAGCTGCCGCTGGCTCAGGGCATCCGATTCGAGGTCTGAGCGTGGGAACCAACGATGACGTTGAGTCCGTGGCCGTTCTCGGCCTCGGCAAGGTCGGTCTGCTCGCCGCCCGTCTCCTGGCCGACGCCGGCTTCGATGTCGTCGGCCACGACGTGCGGCCCCGCTCCGGGTCCGAACCGTTTCCCGTCAAGACGACCGACGTGTCCGACACCGAGACCCTGGCCGCCGCGCTGGCCGACCGTCAGGCCGTGCTGTCGTGTCTCCCGTACTCGTTCAACATCGGTGTGGCCGATGTGGCCCACCGGCTCGGCATCCACTACTTCGATCTGACCGAGGACGTCGCCACCACCAAGCACATCCGATCGCTGGCCGAGACGTCGGCCGGGGTGATGGCCCCCCAGTGCGGTCTGGCCCCCGGCTTCGTCGGCATCGTGGCCGCCTCCCAAGCCGAGTCGTTCGATCGCTGCCGCTCGATCCGTATGCGGGTCGGTGCCCTGCCCGAGCACCCGACCGGACTGCTGGCCTATGCCTTCAACTGGTCCCCGGAGGGGGTGGTCAACGAGTACCTGAACGACTGCGAGGTCATCGAGGAGGGGGTGCACAAGTGGGTGTCGCCCATGGAGTGGAAGGAGACCGTCTACGTGGCCGGGACCCGGCTCGAGGCGTTCACCACCTCAGGCGGCCTCGGCACGATGTGTGAGACCTACCTCGACCGGGTCGAGAACATCGACTACAAGACGATGCGCTACCCCGGCCACATGGATCTGATGAACTTCTTCTTCCATGAGCTGCTGATGCGGGAGCGGCGTGAGCTGGCGGGGGAGATCCTGACCAACGCCAAACCGCCCGTGGCCGAGGACGCGGTCTACATCCACGTGGCCTCCGAAGGCTGGATCGACGATCAGCTCAAACGACTCGAGTACGTGCGAAAGTTCCGACCGATCATGGTCGGCGGCGAGCAAGCCACGGCCATCGCCTGGACGACCGCCGGTTCGGTAGCGTCGGTGATCCAGATGGTCCGAGACGGCATGTTGCCGGAGCGGGGCTTCATCAAACAGGAGGAGATCCCGTTCGACGCCTTCCTCGCTACTGCCACCGGCCGGCTGTTCGTCAACGCTCACTGATCAGATCGACCCGCTCGCCCATCGAATGATCGGCACCAGATCGGGGGTTGAGCCTGACCACAACGGCCCCTAGAGTTGCGGCTGGTGGCCGACGCAGCGGCCCACCGTCTCGCAGACAGAGGGAGAGGCCATGAGTGACATGTCGGGCCAATCGGCAGGCGGCGGGTACCGACCCGCCGGGTGGTATTACGCCCAGGGTGATCCTCCGGGCACGCAGCGCTATTGGGACGGATCCGCCTGGCAGGGTGACCCCCAGCCGGTGAACCCCTCCGCCCAGTACAGCACCGTGGATTCCTCGATCGGTCAGAGCACAACCGGCTACAGCGACTATCAGGCCCCGTCGGTCGCGGCACCGGCTCCGAGTCCGGCACCCGATCCGGGAACGGCGGCCGGAGACGACTGGGGCGCACCACCTTCGGGTGAACCGGCGTCCGGCTCGTCGGGGTCGGTCGACCTGGGTGGCTTCGTGTCGACGCTTTTCGACACGAAGTTCACCTCGTTCATCACCGGCCGGGCCATCTCGGTGGTCTACATCCTGGTCATCATCGCCGTCGCCCTGATGACGCTGTTCTTCGTGATCGGTGGCCTGGCCGGCGGCGGAGCGACGGCGCTCCTTGCGTTGATCCTCGGTCCGCTCGTCGGCCTGTTCTATCTGGTGATGATCCGCATGACGCTCGAGTTCTTCGTCAACCAGTTCCGTCAGACCGAGCTGCTCGAGTCGATCGCCGAGAAGCTCGACCCCAACTCCGACTGACTCACCCGAATCCCGACGCGACACTCCCGCCGCCCGGATGGACAGCGGGAGTTCAACGTCGTTGCCGGGCGATCAGCCCTTGGCGTTTTCGAAGGCGTCCGAGTAGTTGATCTCGAAGTCGCCGGTGTCGGCGATCTCCTCCACATTGCCGAGACCACCGGGCAGCACGCTCGGATCGGTCAGGAACGCATTGAGTTCATCGTCAAGGCCGTCGATGGCCGCCGAGTTGGGTGTGCCGTAGTAGTTCCAGTTCGACAGGGCCGCGCCCTGCTCGGCGTCGAGCATCCAGTTGATGAACGTGTGGGCTGTGCAGGGGTGGGGGGCGTCGAACGGGATGACCATGTTGTCGATCCAGCGGGTGCCGCCCTCCTCGGGTACGAAGAACACGTATCGGCTCGGATCGTCCATCTCCAGGAACTGGGTGAGCATGTCACCCGAGAAGCCGTGGGCGATGGCCGACTCGCCGGAGGTCAGCAGCTCATCGGACGAGTCCGTGTCGAACCGGAGCAGATTGTCCTTCGAGGACTCGATCAAGGCCTGAGCCTCGTCGAGCTCGCCCTGGTCGGTCGTGTTGAGCGAGTAGCCGAGCGACTTGAGGGCCGCCCCCAACGTCTCCCGGGGGTCGTTCAGCAACGTGATCTTGCCGACCGCCTCGGCCGGCACGGCGTCGCCGAAGACGAGGTCCCAGCTGCGGGGAAAGTCGGTGCCGACGACAGCGGTGTCGACTGCCAGGCCGGTGTAACCCCACTGGTAGGGAACCGAGTAGGTCTGCTCGGGGTCGTAGCTCGGGTTGGCGAAATCGTCCGAGATGTTCGCCGCGTTGGGGATCAGATCGAAGTTGAGGGGCTGGACGAATTCGCCGTCGATCATGATGCCGACCATGTAGTCGGACGGGACGATGACGTCGTAGCCGGAGTTGCCCGCCGACACGACGGGCAACATGGCCTCGTTCGAGTCGTATTCGGTCATGGTGGCCGCGATGCCGTACTCGGCCGCGAAGGCGTCGAGCTGCTCGGGGTCGATGTACTCGGCCCAGTTGTAGAGGGCGAGCGATCCGTCGGTTTGGCCGAGCTCGCATTCGCCGGCGGCCGATTCGGAGCCGGAGTCTCCGCCGCACCCGGCCAGAATCATGGCGAACGCGGCGATCACCACCTTCCACCGAACTCGTGATGAGGTCATGTCTCTCCCTTGCCTGTTCTCTGTGTTTCATTCCGTCGGAACATCCGACGTCCTGGCTTCCTAGATCGCGTCGTCGCCTCGTAGCCGTTGCGCCAGCAACGAGAGGGCCACCAGCACCATCGAGGCGACGAGCATGACGACCGACACCGCGTTGATCAGCGGTGTGACGCCCTTACGTATCAAGCTGAAAACATACACCGGCAGCGTGCTCCATCCGCCACCGGTCACGAACTGGGTGATCACCACGTCGTCGAGCGACAGCGTCATGGCCAGCAGACCGCCGCCCAGAATGCCGGGCATGATCAGGGGCAGCGTCACGTGGCGGAACGCCTGCCAGCGGGACGCGTACAGATCCATGGCCGCCTCCTCCAGCTTGTCGTCCATACCGGCCAGGCGGGCCCGGACCACGATCGAGACGAAGCTGATGCAGAAGGCGATGTGGCTGAGCGCGATCGTGCCGAAGCCCTTCGAGAATCCGAACCAGTTGGCCGCCTGGGCGAAGAACAGCAGCAGCATCACGGCCATGGTCACGTCCGGAATGATCACCGGGAGGTACAGCAGGGCGTCGAACACCCGCTGGCCCCGGAAGCGGAACCGTTCGAGCGCGATCGCACTCATGGTGCCGAGCACGACCGAGACCAGCGTGGCCACGACGGCGATGCGGAGCGAGTTCCACAGGGCCCCGGTCAATTCGCTGTCGGAGGCGAAGTCGGAGTACCACGATGTGGTGAAGCCGCCCCAGACGCTGGCGTTGCGGCTGTCGGAGAACGAGAAGATGATCAGCACCAGGATCGGTGCGTAGAAGAAGAAGTAGACGAGCCAGGATGTGGCGGCGAGCGCGCCCTTCGTCCAGCCTCTGGGCTCGGTGATGCCGCTCACGACTGACGTCCGATCACAGCGTGCGACCTCCCTTGCGGAAGTAGATGATGGTGGCGGCGAGCATGAAGACCATGAGCACCGTCGACATCGCCGCCCCGAAGGGCAGGTTCCTGGCGGTCAGGAACTGCGTGACGATGTAGGAGCCGAGCATGCTGGTTCCGGTGCCGCCTAGGATCTGCGGCGTGACGTAGGCGCCGAGCGAGGGGATGAACACGAGGATCGAGCCGGCGATGACACCCGGTAGCGACAGCGGCCACAGCACGTGGCGAAACGATTGGAGCCCGTTGGCGTAGAGATCCCGACTGGCCTCGATGAGCCTGCCGTCGATGCGTTCGATCGAGGCGTACAGCGGGAGGATCATGAACGGCAGGAACCCGTAGACGAGGCCCAGTACCACGGCCGACTGGGTGAACAGCACCCGGGTCGGTCCGAACCCGAGGAACTCCGCCACCCGACTCAGCGGCCCGTCGGTGCCGAGGATCACGTACCAGGCGTAGTTGCGGACCAAGAAGTTGGTCCAGAACGGAATCATCACGAAAACCAGCATGACGTTGCGGGCCGTCTCGGACCGAGTGGCCATGTAGTAGGCGAACGGGTAGGAGACGACCAGGCAGATGAGGGTCGTGAGGATGGCCAGACCGGCGGAGCGCAGGATGATCGTGCGGATCAGTTGGTCGTTCAGCTCCACGTAGGAGTCGAGGTTGAAGCTGGTCAAGTCGGCCCCGCCGAACCGGTCGCGAGTGGCGAACGAGTAGACCACCACCGTCAGCAGCGGGATGGCGAAGAAGACGAGGAGGTAGAGGTAGGCGGGCAGCGCGATGAGCAGGCCCCGTCGTCGATCCTGGGCGATGTTCGCCGCCTCGAACTCCGGGGTGGCCTCCTCACCGTGGATGAACGGTTCGACGTCGATCTCGTCTCGTTCGAAGACGGCTGCCATTTAGTCGGCCACCACCCAGTTCGATGACCGGTCCCACCAAACCGACACCTCGTCGCCGGGCTGGAACCGACCGCGGGATCCGACGGCCGGCGCCCGGACCTCGAGGTCGATCCAGTCGACGCTGACGTGGTAGTCGAGCGCGTGGCCGAGGTAGACGGCGGTCGAGACGACACCGTCGAGGCTGTCGGCCTGGTGCTCGGCCGGAACCGAGCCCCGGGTGCCGATGGAGATCGCCTCCGGGCGCAGCGACATCGCCACCGGGGTGCCGGCGGCGTAGTCGGAGGGGGCCAGGACCTTCGAGCCGTTGCCGAGCACGATCATGTCGCCGTCGGCGACGGTGGCCTCGATGAGGTTGGTCTGGCCGATGAAGTCGGCCACGAATCGGTTGGCGGGCCGCTCGTAGAGCTCTTCCGCCGAGCCGACCTGGAGCAGCCGCCCGTCGTGCATCACGGCGATCCGATCGCTCATCGTGAGTGCCTCCTCCTGGTCGTGGGTGACGAACACGAAACTGACGCCGAGATCCCGTTGCAGGCTCTTCAGTTCGAGTTGCATCTCCTGACGGAGTTTGAGGTCGAGGGCGCCGAGCGGTTCGTCGAGCAGCAGCACCTTCGGCCGGTTGACCAGCGCTCGGGCCAGCGCCACCCGCTGCTGCTGGCCGCCCGACAGCTGTGACGGCTTCCGCTTCTCCATGCCGCTGAGCTGAACGAGGTCGATCAGCTCGCTCGCCCTGCCCGAAGCGGTGGCCTTGTCGACGCCCTGCATACGCAACCCGAAGCTGACGTTGTCGAGGACGGTCATGTGGGGGAACAGGGCGTAGTTCTGGAACACCGTGTTCACAGGTCGCTTGTTCGGTGGCAACGTGCCGACCTCGTCGCCGAAGATCTTCAGGCTCCCCGACGTGGGGAACTCCAGACCGGCGATCATGCGCAGTGTCGTGGTCTTGCCGCAGCCCGATGGGCCGAGCATGGCGAAGAACTCGCCATCCGCGATCGACAGGTCGATGTCGTCGACGGCCACCACTTCGCCGTCGCCGCTGCCGAAGCGTTTGGTCACGCCTCGAATCGCCACGGCGTCGACCGTGGTCGCCACTTCCTCGACGTCGACGTGAGCCACGCCGGCCTCTGTCATCGGTGTCTCCCCATGTCTTTCGATTCCGCCAGGACGGTACGGAATTCTCAGGTTGTCGCCGCCGGATTGTGCCAGACGATCAGTGCTGCATAGTTGTTGACGGCCGGATCGGTTATGTAGTTCTCCAACGCCGGTCCCAGTTCGAATCCGTTCGCGGACTGGAAACTCAGAGTCGGGTCGTACAGGTCGCCGCGCCGTACCGCATCAATGTACTCATCGGCGGTCATCGTGTCGATATGGCCGGCGTAGCCAGGCATCACACCACCGGCGACGATACCGAGGAGGCCGAGGTCACGGCAGACCTGCTTGCGGAGTGCGTAGACCTCCCGGCCGATGCCGCGGCGACGGTACTCGATCCGGGTGGAGATACCGGTCCCGTAGTACCAGCGGCCGTCGGGGTCGTCGCCGCTGTCGTCGGGCGTGTGTCCCATGATGTCGTGGATCGTGTGCTGGGGGCTGTCGAAGTCGAAATCGGTTCGGAGGCCGAGACCCATCGACACCAGCTTCGGGCCGGCGTCGACCGCAATGGCGGCATCGTCGGATTCGGCGGGATCCGCCGGTTCGGTATCGAAGCCGGCGAAACAGCCGATGCCGAAATCGGTGGCCAGGGCCCGCAGCTCGACCCGGTTGTACAGGTCTTCCGGGTCGGCCGTGGGGTACGACGCCAGCTCGAGGGCCTCCAGGTCCTCGGCCCAGCGGGGCACGATGTTGGCGTAATGCAGGCGGCTGCGGGCGCCGATGGCGACCACCGGTTCGCCGTCGACGGTGAGGTCGGCGAGAAGCTCGGGGTCGGTGAGCAGCGCCGGGTTGTCGGTTGGATCGGTCATCGTGTGCTCACCGGCCGGTCGTCGGCATGGCGATGTGCTGGTACTCGTTGTCCGACGGCGGTCCCCAGCAGGCCCAGAAGTCGCCCGAGGCCGGCCGCATCACGGCCGCCCCCGACGATTCGATGCGGTAGGGGTCGAACGGAACCTGGCAGATGGACTCGGGGTCGCGGGTCAGCTCGAACAGCCGCTCGGCGTCGATTGGACCGTCGGCCAGGAGTTCGGTCGCCCGGGCCAGACGGGCGGCCGAGCTGGCCATGAGCGCGTGGTCCCGTTTGCCCTCGACCGCTCGTGCCTCGTCGTGGAGGACGTGGTTGGTGTGTATCAGGGGGTCGGCGTCGAGTTTGGTGACGACTCGTGCGGTCGGCATCGCCTCGACGTTGTAGCCGACACCGTCGGAATCGAGGATCAGGTAGTTGTGGGCGCCGGCCAGGTCGGCAGCCAGGAGGACGTTGAGTGCGTCGTCGGCCGACTCCCGTTCGAGCATGGCCCGCACGACGCTGGGCCAGGTCACCCCACGGGTCCCGTCGGTGCAGATCAGGTTGTTGATCCCGACGCAGACACCCAGTTCGTTCATACCGATCTGACCGAGACAGCCGGTCGTGGTGAAGACCAGTGCGGCCGGGGCGTCGCTCGGCGTGAGCCGCAGGAGGACCACGAACTCGGTGGCGGTGTCGTGCATGTCCCAGGTCTGACCGTAGTAACCGTTGCGGCCGTCGTCGGCTTCGTCGCCCCTGCTGTCGGGGACGATGACGGCGGTGCAGTCGTCCTCGATCACCGTGGCCGGATGATCGCCTCCGACCACGGCCCGGACGGTGTCGACGAAATCGGTGAATCCGCCAACGACGATCGCCTCGGCCGCGGTGATGCCGACGGCATCGGCCATCGCCATCATCTCGGCGTGCAGCCCTGGATGGAACTCCTCGTGGGCTCCGAGCATCGACTCGGCGATGTCGAGGACATCCGCCGTCGGGATCGGGCCGTCGATCCAGCGGCCACCGGCGACGAGCGCCACCCGGTCGGAGGTGTAGGCCCGGATCTCCTCGGCGTGAGCGAGCCCGTGTCGACGGCCCAACTCGCTCGGAGACCCGGAAAGATCGACAACTCGAATAGGTGGACGCTTCACAGTTCCCCACTTCCTGTAGGGGCCAAACGGATCCACACAGCTTACGCCGTAACCGGCTGGGACCGAAGACCGGGCGATCCCGAGTTCGGGGCAGCCAACCATGAGCCCAACGAATAGATTATGTCGATGGATCTTTCCGAAACGGTGACCAAGGCGCTTTGGCTCGATCGGCTCGATCCTCCCATCGGGCGGCGCCCCGGTCTCGACGCCCGGCCCGAGGCCGCCGACGCCGACGTCGCCATCATCGGCGGGGGGTTCAGCGGACTGTGGACCGCCTACTACCTCGTCCGCGCCGACCCCTCCATGCGCATCACCGTGATCGAGCGGCAGTTCTGCGGGTTCGGGGCGTCGGGCCGCAACGGAGGCTGGGCCGTCGGCGAGCTGGCCGGTCCGCTCGAATGGTACGCCCGCCGTTCCACCCAGGCGGAGGCCATGCGGCTGGCCCGGGCCGCATTCGATGCCGTCGACGAGATCGGGCGGTTCTCCGAGACCGAGGCGGTCGACTGCCATTACGCCAAGGGCGGCACCATCCGCGTCGCCCGCAACCGGCCTCAGGCCATGCGCCAGCGCGACGAGATCGCCCATCACCGTTCCTGGGGCTTCACCGACGAGGAGATCCGCCTGTTGACCGCCGACGAGGCGACCGAACACATCGGAGCCAGCCGCGTTCAGTCCGGCATCTTCTTCGCTCCGTCGGCCGCACTCGACCCGGCCCGCCTCGTGCGGGGTCTGGCCGAGGTGGTGGAACGGGCCGGGGTTCGGATCGTGGAGGAGACGGCGGTGACCGGCTTCGAGTCGGGTCGGGTGGTCACCGACCAGGGTGATGTCCGGGCCGAGATCGTCGTGCGGGCCACCGAGGCCTACACCAGGGACCTGAAAGGCCATCGGCGTGATGTCCTTCCGGTGTACTCGCTGATGGTCGCCACCGAGCCTTTGACGCCGGAGCAGCTGGCCGCCGTCCGGCTCGACCATCGACCGACCTTTGCCGACGACCGGTTCATGGTCATCTACGGTCAGCGAACCGCGGATGACCGGATCGCCTTCGGCGGCCGCGGCGTGCCGTATCTGTTCGGCTCCCGGATCAGCCGGCAGGCCGAGCTGCACCAGCCGTCGCACGAGTTGATTGCGGAGACGCTCGTCGATCTGCTTCCGGCGCTGGAGGGCATCGGCTTCACCCACCGTTGGGGTGGGGTGCTTGGCATCCCTCGCAACTGGATTCCCGGCCTGACCTTCGACCGGGCCGACGGGCTCGGCGTGCTCGGCGGCTACGTCGGCGAGGGGGTAGCCGCTTCGAACATGGCCGGGCGGACCATGGCCGAACTCATTCTCGGTCACGACACCGAGCGGACGAGCCTGCCCTGGGTCGGGGCAACCGCTCGGCGCTGGGAACCGGAGCCCCTGCGGTGGCTTGGGGTGCGTTCGAGCCGCATCCTTCTCGGCGCCGCCGACGTGCGGGAGGACACGACCGGCAGGGAGGCGAAACTGGCCCACAAGGTGTCACGTCTCCTGCGAGGCGCCGGACGCTGACCTGACCCTCGTCGACCGGCCGCCGGATGGCCGGTAGGCCACCATGGCTTTTCGGGCGGGGATCGACAATACTGAGCGCTGCGGGTTGGAGTCTTCTCGCCGACACGAGCTTGCTGGGTAGATGGCTCGGTTGAGGACAATAGGGCGCCGAATGGGAACCAACACGACGACGTCGGCTGGGCGGGCGACAACTCCGGTGGGGACCGCGCCCGGCGCGAAGCTGGGCACGTTCGGCGGTGTCTTCACCCCGAGCGTCCTCACCATCCTCGGCCTCGTCCTGTTCCTGCGGCTCGGCTACGTCACCGGCTCGGTTGGTCTGGCCGAGATGCTGGTGATCTTGGGGATTTCGACGCTGGTGTCGGTCCTCACCACGTTCTCGCTCGCCGCCCTGGCCACCAACCTCCGGGTCGGCGGCGGGGGAGTCTACTTCCTGATCTCCCGGACCCTGGGCCCGGCGTTCGGTGGTGCCATCGGGCTCGTGCTCTACGTGGCCATGTCGATCTCCGTCGCCTTCTACGCCATCGGTCTCGGGGAGGCCGTGGCCAGCATCGTGGCGATCGACGACGCCTTCTTTCCCCGCCTCGTCGCGCTCGGGACGATCGTGTTCCTGCTGGGGGTGGCCTGGCTCGGCGCCGACATCGCCACGAAACTCCAGTACGTGGTGATGGTATGCCTGGTGGTGGCGATCATCGGCTATATGGCCGGTGTGGTCGACGACCTGCAGCCGTCGCTCCTCGCCGACAACTTCTGGCGGCCCTCCGACGGTGACGGCGTGTCGATGTGGGTGGGATTCGCCATCTTCTTCCCGGCGATCACCGGGTTCACCCAGGGGGTCGCCATGTCGGGCGACCTGAAGACGCCGTCGAGGTCGATCAGTGTGGGCACGTTCGGCGCCATCGGTGTCTCCACTGTGGTCTACCTGATCGTGATCCTCACCCTGGCCATGGTCGTCCCGCTGGAGGCGTTGCGGGATGACACGGCGATCATGCGCCGCCTCTCCCTCGCGCCGTGGCTGGTCGATGTCGGGGTCGTGGCCGCCACGCTCTCGTCGGCCGTCGCCTCCATCGTCGGCGCTCCGAGGGTTCTGCAGCGCCTGGCCGCCGATCGGCTCATCAAACCGCTCGAACCGTTCGCGCTGGGTGTCGGACCAGCCGACAATCCCCGTCGAGGGGTGCTGCTCAGCGCCGGTATCGCACTGGTGACCGTCGGCCTCGGTGACCTGGACCTCGTCGCCCCCGTGATCTCGATGTTCTTCCTGGTCACCTACGGCATGATCAACTACGCCACGTACTCGGAGGCCCGAGCCGCCAACACCTCGTTCCGCCCCCGTTTCCGATTCTTCGACTGGCGTCTCAGCCTTGCCGGCACGGCGGCATGCCTCGGCACGATCATCGCCATCAACCCGCTCGCCGGTGTCGTGGCCGTCGGCGCCCTGTTCGGGTTGTACCGGTACCTGTCCCGGACGGTGCAACAGACCCGATGGGCCGACAGTACCCGGGGCTTTCACGCTTCGAGCCTGCGCATCAACCTGGCGAACTTCAGCATGCAGACCGACACGACGCGCGACTGGCGGCCCTGCACCGTCGCCTTCGCCCCCCGCGACCCGACCCGCCGCCAGCGGTTGTGCGAGGTGGCGGAGTGGCTCGAGGGCGGGGCGGGCTTCACCACGGTGGCCCGCATCGTGGTCGGGAAGGGCCCCATGGCCCGAAAGATCGCCGGGCGCATCGATCTCGAACTGCAGAAGGAGCTGAGCGACCGGGAGGGAACGGTGTACGGCCGGGTGCTGGCCGCCGACACGCTCGACGGTGGTGTGAGTGCGATGTTGCAGGCTCACGGCATCGGATCCCTGCGGGCCAACATGGTTCTGACCAGCTGGTTCGAGGACGACTGTGACCGGGAGAAGGCGGTGGACCACGGGTCGATGATCCACACCGCCATCCGTCACAGCTGCAATGTCGGCATTGTGCACACGCCCGATGCCGGCTGGTCCCGCCTCTTCCACGCCGCCGGGAGTTCGAAGGGTCGGAGCATCCGCGTGTGGTGGTCCGATGACCACACCGGTCAACTGTTGACGATGCTGGCCTGGATGTGCACCAGAAGCTCGTCCTGGAGCGACGCTGTGATCGAAGTATTGGTCGAAAGCGACGACATGGTCGACCGCGAGCGGGTGGCCACACTGATCGACGAGGCTCGGCTGTCGGCGACGGTGGTGGGCCTTGCCTCGCCGTCGGATTTCAACCGGCTGAACCGTTCCGCCGATCTCGTGTTCGCTCCCGTTCGTGTTCGCCACGGCCAACCGCTGGGCCCGGGCGATCGACCGCTCGAAGCCCTGCTCCCCGAACTCGGTGTCTCGGTGTTCGCCCATGCCGCGACGCCGTTCGAACTCGATGTCCAGCCCGACGACACCGACCTGGCCGCGGTGGCCGCGGCCCACGATCGGGCGACCGAGCTGTCGGCCCGGGCCGAGCAGCTCAGCCAGGATGCGGCGACCCTGGTGGTCACCGCCGAGCTGGCCCGCATCGACGCCCAGTCGGCCCGGGCCTTCGACCCCGAGGTCGTGGCGGCCGCCGAGTCGGCGGCTCGCCAGGCCCAGCGGACCTATGTCGACGCCAGAACCAGAGCCGACGAGGCGTGGCGACTCGTTCGTGAGCTGGACCCGACGGCGGCCACCGACGCGCCGAAACCGGCCGACTGGATCGGCACCGCGGGCGGTCGCCGCAACGGCACCTGAACGCCGAGACAAGAACAAGATCTGGGATCGGCCAGCCTCGAACCGTCAACTGGCGGTTGCAGGGTGCGGTATCGGTGGTCTACAGCCGCCAGAACGAGCCGAGAACCCCAGTCCACCCCAACTGGCGGTTGCAGGGTGCGGTATCGGTGGTCTACAGCCGCCAGAACGGGGGTGGGGTGGGGTTGGCGCTGGCAGTAGGCGTAGCTCGTGCCCAAGGCAGAAACTGTTGGCGCCAACGGCCATCAAGTCGTCAGGAAGGACGCGCGAGTGCTCGGGCCATGGTGGTGGCAGTAGCCGGGCGTGGCCGTGGACTGAGTAGGACGGTCTAGACTGCTGTCAGACCTACCGACTAAGCAAGGACGTTCGGCTGTGAGCAGGTTCTGGCTCTTGGATCAGCACGGCAGTGATGGCCTGACAGCAATGGTTGAGACTGACGGCAGGCTTCAGATCGTAGATGTGTTGCGGTTCGGACCCTCGATCACCGGGCTCGACGACCAACAGGAGATCTGGGACAAGGTGATTGGCCGGGTTGCCCCAACGATGAAACCCGTCGTCAATGCCTTGTCGATCGATGAGGAAGGGATCGCACCCCACCCGGATCTCAAACGGGGCGACCAAGCTGACGCCGGCTCTCTCAATCGGGCCGGCCGACGGGCTGCCGGCGGAGGCCCGGGCCCGGGTGGACAAGTTGATGGTGGGCCAACGACGCGTCGGGGGAGCCGCGGGGAGAGGTAGCTCATTGCGTCGACCGGTCGAGATCGCCGACCATCCGCCACCGGTTCCCCAGGATCAGCGTTTGGCGAGCGGGGGCACGTCGACGATCTCGATCTCCGGACCGAGAGCCGCACCGATCAGCTCCAGGCGGTCGCCGCTCCAGAATCGGCCCGGGTCGTACCAGTTGGGAGGTCGATCGCCGTTGAGCAGGCCCATCCGCTGGTAGGTGAGCGCGACCTGCTCGGCGCAGTACAGATCTTCGAACGACACTGGACGGCGGAACCGTCCCTTGACCCAGCGCACGCCAAGCGACAGGGCTTTGGGGAACGGTCGGTCGACGAGTTCGTTGATCGCGGCCAGCGCGGCGTCCTCCATCTCCCGGGTGGCTTCGATGTCGATCTGTCGAAACCAGGCCCGTTGCCCGTAGCGATGCACCCACGTGGAGACCGCGTCCTCGAGGCGATGGAGTTGAGGGCCGCGCTTGCGGGTTCCGGTCCAGACGTCGGGCAGGGATCGGCCGAGCTCTCCGTGCCAGAGGAGGGGCGGGAGGTCGTCGATGGCGACGGCCATGCCGACGTGGTTGATCGGGCTGTTGGTGGCGAAGCGGATCACCCGGTCGGCCGGGCTGTGGCCGCGGAACAACCAGACGTCTCCGGTGCCGGTCGTCGCCGCGGCGTCGGCCAATGAAAGAGTCTTTGCCATCGGACGCCTACCATAGGGCAGGTGAACGCCTGGAAGCTGCTTGGTCTGGCCGGTTTGGCCGGGGTCGCGACCGCCACCGGTGTCGTCGTAGCCCGTCGACGACGAACCTGGAACGAGGTCGAACCCGACGAGCTGCGTGAGAAGCTCCATGAACGGCTGCGGGCCGCTTCTTCCGAGGCAGCAGCGGGATAGACCAAACCCACGACCGAACTTCGTGCCGCCGGCGACCCTCCATTGGGTCGTTGGGAGCACAAAGTTCTAGTGGGGTGGGGGAGCGACGGCGCGGTCGCTGATCCAGTTGCCGTGGAAGCCGAACGGAACCCGCTGGGGGAGTGGGACCCGGGCGACGTAGCCCCGCTCGAAGTCACGGGCATCGAGCACCACGAACTCGGCCGATCCCTCGTTCTGGTCGTGGACGAAGGTCAACAACCAGCCGTCGTCCTCCGACTCGCCGCCGTCACGGGCCACGAACACCGCCTCGCCGGCAGCGCGACCGGGGCCGTGGTCGAACTCGTGGCGGGCGCCGGTCTCCAGGTCGTGCTTGATCGTCGTCCACCGTTCGCCCGGTTCGTTCGACACGCCGACACAGTAGCCGTACCGGTACGGCTTGGTCGACAAGGAGCCCCGTGTCCGAGGGAACTCGTTGGCGGACTCGTCGATGACGGTGACCGATGATGTCCGCCGGGCGGGGTCGAGCTCCCAGCGCTCCAGCCTTGGGAGGTTCTCGAACGGACCGAGGATGTCGGCGTCGAACATCTTGTCGAACACGCACAGGTCGACGACGACGCCACCGTCGACGGTGTCATAGGAGTTCATCGGGTGGTAGGAGTACCCGATGGGCACATCGATCCAGGTGATGTCGGCGGCGTCGCCGTTGCGGGGGAGCAGACCGACCCGGTTGCCGTAGTCCGGATTCCAGCGGAAGGGGAATCGACCGGCGAAAGCGAGATCGAGATCCACCGTGCAGGGCTGATCGAACACGAGGGCATAGCGCTCGGTGAGTGCCATGTCGTGCAGCATCGTCATGCCGGGGAGACCGATGTCGACGGTACGGCTCACCCTGCCGTCGGGCCCGACGATCACGTACTGCACGTGGTCCAGCCATTGGGCCCAGGCGTAGACCATGGCGTGCATCTCGCCGGAGTCGGGGTCGAACTTGGGATGGGCGGTGAAGGCGCCGGGGAGGGTGCCGTCGAAGTCGTTGCGGGCGACGGTTTCCAGCTCGTAGGTCAGCTCGACGGGCGTGGCACCGGCCTCCATCATGGCCCAGGTTCGACCGGCGAAACCGCCGACGTTGGTGTTTGGCCCGAAGCCGATGCCGCTCCAGTTGGGTCCGTTGATATCGGATTCGCCCCGGAGCCTGCTGAGCCCGGCCGATCCGACATACCGGTTGCGGTACCACTCGGCCTTCCCCTCCCGCAGGCGAATGCCGTGAACCATGCCGTCGCCGGTGAACCAGTGGTGGGTGGCGTGGCGCGAGCGCACGTCGACGTCGCCGGCAGGGTTCGGGCCGTTGCGCAGGTAACGGCCGTTGAGCTCGGCGGGGAGTTCGCCGACGACCGCTAGGTCGAAGGCCGTGACCTCCTCGGCGACGGGGGCGTAGTTCCCTGCGAGATAGATGTTGACGTCGGTTGCGGTCATTGCACGACTCCGTAACGTTGGTGGTGTTGCTGTAACTTAGTTATAGACATAACTTAGTTACAGATGGTCGTCCGGTCAACTCCTGCTGCGTCACCACCTGCTGTGTCACCTCGTGCAGCGTCACCCTCTGCAGCGTCACTTCCTGATATGCGACGGACGCTGCTCGAAGCCGCGCTCAGCGTCCTACAGCACGATGGGGCCGCCGCACTCACCGTGCGCAACATCACCGACAGAGCCGGCTGTTCGACGACGGGGATCTACACCCATTTCGGCGGCAAGCACGGGTTGGTGGAGGCCATCTTCCTCGACGGCTTCGAATCCTTTGACGAATCCCTCACCCCTCACTACCACTCGGGCGATTTGGCCGAAGCAGGCCGGGCCTACCGTCGATGGGCGCTGGCCAATCCGACCCACTATCTGGTGATGTTCGGGCGGGCCGTGCCCGATTTCGAGCCGAGCGAACGGGCGGCCCAACGAGCTGCCGTGTCCTTTCAGTTCCTGGTCGACGCCGTGGCCGATGCCACAACGGTTCCCGGCGACATCGATCCCCCGGCCGCCGCCTATCATCTCTACGCCACCGTCCACGGCTATGTGATGCTCGAACTCGTCGGCATGGGTCCGGCCGACACCGGAAGCCTCGACGAGCTGTACGAGAACGGGCTGACACGGGCGTTGCGGCATCGGGCTGAGGTAGGGTTGGAACTGCCATGACGACGACCGCCCCCATCATTCTCGACGGCCTCAATCCGGCTCAACACGACGCCGTGACCCACAGCGGCGGCCCTCTTCTCGTGATGGCCGGCGCCGGGTCGGGCAAGACCCGGGTGCTGACCCGCCGCATCGCGTGGCTGATCGACGAGGGGGCCTCGCCGTTCGAGATCCTGGCCATCACCTTCACCAACAAGGCCGCCGACGAAATGAAATATCGGGTGGGTGCCCTCGTGGGTCCGGTCGCCGAGAAGATGTGGGTCTCGACGTTCCACTCGGCCTGTGTACGGATCCTCCGCCGGGAGGCCGACATCATCGGGTTCCCGTCGAACTTCACGATCTACGATCAGGCCGACGCCGTACGCCTCACCGGCTATGTCATCCGTGATCTCGGTCTCGACCCGAAGCGCTACCAGCCCCGAGCCGTCCAGGCCATCATCTCGTCGGCCAAGAACGACGGCTTCGACGCCGCGGCGTTTCAGGCCCGGGCCGAGGGAAACGAGGGTGTCGGCATGCAGAAGCGGGCCGCCGATATCTACGTCGAATACCAGAAGCGGTTGCAGCAGGCCTCGGCCATGGACTTCGACGATCTGCTGTTGAACTCGGTCAAACTGTTCCGGAAGGCGCCGGAGACGCTCGCCTACTACCAGCGTCGCTTCAAACACATCCTGGTCGACGAGTACCAGGACACCAACGGCGTGCAGAACGAACTGGTTGTCAAGCTGGCTTCGGCTCACGGCAACGTCACCGTGGTCGGCGACTCCGACCAGTCGGTCTATCGCTTCCGCGGGGCGGACATCCGCAACATCATCGAGTTCGAACACGCCTTCCCCGACACCACCGTGGTGCTGTTGGAGCAGAACTATCGCTCGACCCAGACGATCCTCGATGCCGCCAACTCGGTGATCGCCAACAACTTCGGTCGCAAGCCGAAGAATCTGTGGACCGATCAGGGCGGCGGCGACCGGATCATCCGGTACCACGCCGACGACGAGGTCGACGAGAGCCAGTTCGTGGCCGGCGAGCTGGCCCAGCTACATGACACCGGCGATTTTCGCTGGGGCGAGATGGCGGTGTTCTACCGGACCAACGCCCAGTCCCGCGTCATCGAGGACTACTTCATGCGGGTCGGCATCCCCTACAAGGTCGTGGGCGGCACACGCTTCTACGATCGCCGGGAGATCAAGGACGCCGTCGCCTACCTGAAGGCGGCGTCGAACCCGGCCGACGAGGTTTCGATCAAACGCATCATCAACGTGCCCAAGCGGGGTGTCGGCGACACCACCGTGGCCAAGGTCGAATCGTTCGCCCGAACCAACGCCATGACCTTCATCGACGCCCTCCGGCGGGCCGACGAGGCCGGCGTCAGCGGTCGATCGCTGAAGGGCATCGCCGGGTTCCTGTCGCTGCTCGACTCGTTCACCGAGGAACTGGCCGAGGGTCCGGCCGCTGCGCTCGAGGCCATCCTGCGCGACACCGGCTACGTGGCCGAGTTGGAGGATGACAACTCGATCGAGGCCGAGGGTCGGCTCGAGAACCTGCAGGAGCTCGTCGGCACGGCCCAGCAGTTCGACGAGATCGACGAGTTCCTGGAGCAGGTGAGCCTCGTCACCGACTCCGATGCCATCACCGACGACGACTCGTCGGTCGTGCTGATGACCCTGCATGCGGCCAAGGGCCTCGAGTTCCCGGTCGTCGTCATCATCGGGCTGGAGGACGGCATCTTTCCCCACATGCGCTCGCTCACCGATCCCGACGAGATGGAGGAGGAGCGGCGGCTGGCCTACGTGGGTATCACCCGAGCTCAGCAGCGCTTGTACCTGACCAATGCGTGGTCCCGCCTGCTCTTCGGCCAGACCGGCTACAACCCGGCCAGCCGGTTCCTCGATGAGATCCCGTCCGAGCTCGTGGCCGACGCTCCCGGTAGTCGTGACTCCCGCAGCCGGGCGAGGTCGGTCTTCGGCCGGGGCGGCAATCGGGCCGGTGGGGGAGGCACGGCCTCGTCGTCGTTCACCGGGCGTGACCGGATCGTCGACGCCGCGTTGAGGCCACAGGGTCCGACCCGGTCGGGCGCCGGTGACGTCGACTTCAAGATCGGCGACGACGTGGCGCACAAGAAGTGGGGCGAGGGCGTGATCCTTGGGATCGACGGTCTCGGCGACAAGGCCGAGGTCGTCGTCAACTTCCCCTCGGTCGGCCAGAAGACGCTGCTCCTGGCCTGGGCGCCCCTCGAAAAGATCTAGCCCCCACCCCACCTCCCTCCCCGAAATTTGCAGCCAGGGCGGCACTGGTTCCCGTTTGACGCGCGCAGAACGTAGCCGCTCCCGAAATTTGCAGCTCAGGTGACACTGGTTGTCACCTGACGCGCGCAGAATCGGGAGGGCGAGGGGCGAGTACTGTTGAGGTACTGTGACCTCCTGCACCAGCTGCGGCCACGAGTCGGCGTCGACGGCTCGCTTCTGCTCGGAGTGCGGGCTGCCGCTGGTCTCCCCCCGGGCGGCCGGAGCGGAGGTGATCTCCGGCACCGACAAGTCGCACTGGTTGACGTCGACCGATCAGTCCCACGACGCTGCTGTTCGTGCGCCGGGCGTTCGGCGGGGGCTCACGCATCCGCTGCGGCTCCTGGCCGTTGGAGTGGTGCTGGCCTTCGTCGTCTGGAACCTGTTCCGCGCTCCGACCACCGAGGTCGAGGGGTTGGCAGGCGACCTCGACGCGGCGACCGCGACCACGCCAACGTCGGCCTCGACCGCCGACAGCGGTGCCGCCGACGCGGCGGTCGACGAGGGCGGTTCGACGTCGACCACCGTCGACCCCGATCAGTCCACGGTCGACGTGAGCGACCTCGATTCGGCGCTCACCCGCTATCACGTGTTCGCTCAGCATTCCGGGCGTCTGCTGCGGGTCGACCTGGCCGACGGTCAGGTCGACGTCTACGACGTGACGGGGCGAATGGTCGGAGACTTCGCCGGCCTGCTCTACCTCGTCGATCCGCGCAACGCCATCGTCACGCTTCCCGTCGACGATCTCGACGCCGAGCCGTCGCCGAACGCCTCGCCCGTTCCCCAGGGCCACAGTCTGGCGGCCGTTGAGCTGACCGGAGACGGGCTGCTCCATCTCATGACCGGCTTGTTCTCCGCCGCCGATCCCGAGTTTACGATGATCCGCATCGATCTCA
>Ga0224510_10000947_pt1 | contig 20103 bp, 21 predicted proteins | sample SF_May12_sed_USG_FD_170161 | JGI IMG/M metagenome (GOLD analysis project Ga0224510, IMG submission 170161) | Sediment microbial communities from San Francisco Bay, California, United States - SF_May12_sed_USGS_4_1 | ecosystem: Environmental > Aquatic > Marine > Sediment | place: USA: California... | reverse complement strand
CAAATAATCGATGGCTTTCTCGACATCATCCCCGTTTTCGGTGAGAGCTTTCTGACAGTCGAGAATCCCTGCTCCTGTTTTTTCACGAAGTTCTTTCACAAGCTGACTGGATCCTGCCATGGTTCAATCTTCCTTCACAGTTGTATTCAAGATGGGCGCTTGCGGATTGATCTAAACAAGAATTACGAAACCGGAACACTCTCAGCCCGCATGGCCGGCTTCTTGTCCCCGCCTGGAGGAGCTGCTTGAAACGCGGCTTCCTCTCGCTGGGCTTTGACATGCGCACCCTCAATACAGGCATCGGCAATCTTGGACGTGATCAGTTTGATCGAACGGATGGCGTCATCGTTCCCAGGGATTGGGTAAGTAATGTGATCAGGGTCGCAGTTGCTATCCAAAATAGCGATGACCGGGATATCAAGTCGTGTAGCCTCCTGCACGGCAATTTTTTCGATTCTCGTATCGAGCACGAACACGGCGCCAGGAAGACTGCGCATGTTTTTAATGCCGGACAGATACTTTTGAAGCTTGGCGATATCCTTCTGCATGAGAAGGATTTCTTTCTTCTTGAGGCCATGTTCGCTAGGATTGAGGAGTGTCGTCTCCATCTTTTTCATCTTATCGATACTGCGTCGAATAGTCTGGAAGTTGGTCAACATCCCGCCCAGCCATCGCTGGTTGACGAAATACATGTTGGCCCGCTTGGCTTCTTCTTCGAGGATCTCCGCTGCCTGCCGCTTTGTGCCGACAAATAAAACCGATTCTCCCGCTGCGACCAGGTCTCGGACGAAGGCATAGGTGTGTTCCATCCGTGCAACGGTTTGTTGCAGGTCGATGATGTAAATGCCGCTTCGCTCGCCGAATAAGAACTTTTTCATTTTGGGATTCCAGCGGTTCGTCTGATGCCCAAAGTGAACCCCGGCTTCCAGCAGTTCCTTGATCTCTACTACCCCCATGCCTTCACCTCCCTTCAAGCTTGCAGAGCACCCAGTCATCGGGTGAGGGAATTGCTTCCCTTATCCTCAAGCCACGCAGCGTATCTTACGCTGATTGTGATTTTATTGGTTCGTGCCGAGTCTCGCACATAACGAGCCGGCCCCTCTCAAACACCGAACGGCGACGCTACCACAGTCCCGTCGAGGTTTCAAGCTACAACCCCTCTCTAAGCTAGGATCGATAGCTCGCATTAATGCGGACATAGTCATAGGACAGGTCTGTGGTCCACATGTGCGCATCGGCCGAGCCTTGTGCGAGATGGATCGCGACGGTAAACTCTTTCCGCTTGAAGACCTTGGCAATCTTCTTTTCTGCATCGAGACCGGTTCCCACACCTCGCCGTACCATCACGATATCGTCGAAGCGCACCACGACCGTGTCGGGATTGATCGCCACACCGGATCGCCCGATAGCCGCCATGACTCTGCCCCAATTGGCATCCTCCCCAAACAGCGCGGTTTTGAATAGATTCGATGTCGCAATAGTCTCGGCGACTCGTTTCGCTGCCGCCGTTGTTCTGGCCCCTTCTACGAGTACCTTGACGACCTTGGTCACCCCTTCGCCATCACGGCAGATCATGAGTGCTAAAGCTTGGGCAGCCTCAGTTAAGAGCCGTTCAAAGGCGCGATAGGACCTTGTGCCTGGTTGAATCGTCCGATTCTTCGCCAGACCATTGGCCAGGCAGAGCACTGTATCGTTCGTACTGGTATCACCATCGACGGTAATACAGTTAAAGGATTGATCGGTCGCCGACTTCAGCGCGCGTTGGAGGGCCGATGGAGCGATCGCCGCATCAGTTGTCAAATACCCAAGCATCGTGGCCATGTTCGGATGGATCATGCCCGACCCTTTCGCCATCCCGCCGATGGTGACGAGACGACCATCGATCTTGGCCTGCACCACAACCGTTTTCGGGCGTAGGTCCGTGGTTAAAATGGCGTGGGCCGCCTGGTGGCCTCCCTGAACACTCAGGCGCGAGATCAATGTCGGAACGGCTCTCGTGATACGATCGATAGGCAACGCTCGGCCGATCACGCCGGTTGATCCCACAAAGACCTGTTGCACAGGAATAGCCAATTGGTGTGCGATAGCTGTCGCCATAGCGCGAGCAGCACGCAACCCCTGCTTCCCCGTACAGGCATTGGCGTTCCCGCTATTGACGATAATTGCCCGTCCCCGATGGGCGTGAAGATGATGTCGATCCAGAAGCACCGGTGCGGCAGCGACACGATTCTTCGTAAACACTCCGGCAATCGGTCCGCTGATCTCGGATACACACAGGGCAAGATCGAGTTGGTTAGATTTCTTGATTCCACAATGAATACCCGCAGCTTGGAAGCCCAGCGGGGCAGTGATACCCACAGGTTTGCGTTTCATCATCATAACTCGGTTCGGGTTGCGGCTGAGTGAGGCGATCACCGATTTGCGGGGGTTAGGGATAACTGGCCGGTGCCGTCAGTCCGGTGTCCTCTGGAATCCCCAGCATGAGATTCATCGCTTGAATGGCTTGGCCTGCCGCCCCCTTGACGAGATTGTCAACGGCAGCCACCGTTACGACCCACCCGGCTCGCGGATCCGTGTAGACACCGAGATCACAATAGTTGGTCCCTTTGATGTACCGTGGATTAGGAACCACGTCCTCATGGAGCCGAACAAACCGTTCGCCTGTATAAAACTCTCGGTACAGATCTCGAAGCTCCGACAGCGGTATCGTTCGGACAAGCTTGCAATAGGCCGTGCTCAGGATACCTCGATTCATCGGGACCAGGTGAGGCGTGAATGTCACCGTCACGGCGGCACGATTCTCCAGCAGACCGGAGAGTTCTTGTTCGATTTCCGGCGTATGGCGATGTTGGCCGATCTTGTAGGGCTCCAAGGATTCATGCGCTTCCGGAAAATGGTAGGCCAGCGCCGGACTGCGTCCGGCACCGGACACACCGGATTTGGCGTCGATCACGATCGTTTCAGGCTGCACAAGTCCTTTGGCGAATAGAGGCGCCAACTGAAGGATGGCGGCCGTGGGATAACATCCGGGTGACGCTACCAGCTTCGACTTGGCGATCGCTTTCCGGTGGAGTTCTGGCAAACCGTAGACCGCCTCCTTCAGCAGGTGTGAATGTACGTGCGATGTTTGATACCACTTCTCATAGGTGCCGACGTTCTTCAGTCGATAGTCGGCGCTCAGGTCAACGACCGGTTTACCGGCCTTGACACAGATCGCGACGGGGTCCTGTGATTTCGTATGGGGGAGGGCCAGAAACACCGCATCAGCCCGCTCTGCTAATGCGTCCGGTGCCAGAGCCTCGAAACGATGCTCAATCATTCCCTTTAAGCTTGGGAAAACGGATGAGATCGGCTGGCCCGCTGATTTCTCTGATGTCACTGCCGCAATCGTGAACGAGGGGTGGGCAATGGCAAGCCGAACCAGCTCTGCCCCGGCATATCCACTGGCGCCTGCAATGGCGATACGAAACTGCTTGCTCATCGATCAACAACCCATGCCGACCATATCGAGAGAAATCTTCATCCCTCTAAGGACACAAAAAAGGGAAGGCCTGGAGCCTTCCCTTTCGTAGTTCGTTGACTCCTGGACTTAGCGTTTGGAATATTGGAAGCGCTTACGGGCTCCCTTCTGTCCGTACTTCTTGCGTTCCTTGACCCGTGAATCACGAGTGAGCAATCCCTCTTTCTTCAAAGGGGTTCGTGTAGCAGGTGTCATCGCCACGAGCGCACGCGCGATCGCGTGGCGAAGCGCACCCGCTTGTCCGGTCGGCCCGCCGCCATACACGGTTGCGCTGATCGTATATTTGCCCATGAGGCCGGCCATTTCAAGCGGCAGCTGGATGATTTGCCGAAGGGTCAAGCGCGGAAAGGCCTGTTCCAGGGGCTTCTCATTCACCGTGATCTCACCCGCCGTTCCTGTTACCCAGGCTCTGGCGATCGCACACTTTCTCCGACCTGTTGCGTACTGTGTCACCGCTGCCATGCGACTCGTCTCCTTCTGTTGAAAGCTAGAATTCTGCTTACAGCGAAATAGGCTCTGGACGTTGAGCGTGATGTGGATGATTCGGTCCTACGTAGACACGGAGCTTTCGTGCCATCCCATTCCCGAGAGGGGTTTTGGGAAGCATTCCCTCGATAGCCTTGGTTAGGAGTTGACTCGGGTCTTTCCGAAATAGATGAGCTGCGGTGGCCGTCTTTAGACCTCCGGGATATCCAGTGTGACGCCGATACAGTTTGGTTTCCATCTTCGTCCCCGTGAGCAGAATCTTCTCGGCATTCACAATCACGACGTGGTCGCCCAAATCGACATGAGGAGTGAATGTCGGCCGATGCTTACCTCTGAGCACGTTTGCCACACGGGCAGCCAGTCGGCCTAACGTTTTTCCCTCGGCATCCACGAGATGCCAGGATTCTTTCACTTGCGTCGGCTTTTCAAAATACGTCGTCATCATCGTCTTCGTCTCCACGTCGGTCACGCTTTCGCGTGTGTGATTGATATTAGACTTCCTTCGTTTCCAGCTTGGACAACCAGGCGTCCAGATTTTGCCCGCTACGCCGTCGCCAGACATCCTGCGTCACATAAATGGGGGCCTGACATCGGAGCGCCAATGCGATAGCGTCACTCGGCCTGGCATCGATGGTTCGGGCAACGCCCTTATTTTCGAGAAAAACCGTAGCATAGTACGTGCTGCTCTTGACATCAGTCAACACCACGCGTTCTGTTTTGATCCCAAGGTGCTCGCCGAAACTTTTGACCAGGTCGTGACTCATGGGGCGTGGGGTGATGGCGGCGTCCAGCGCGCGTTTGATGGCTTCCCCTTCGGAGGCTCCGACCCACACCATGAAATGTTCAGCCGCGTCATCTGTACGAGCCAGCACGATAATTCGTGTATCGGTGTTCGAATCTTCGACGACTCGATTGACGACGAGCTGGATCAAGGGTTCCGTCGTTTGTGACGCTCGTGCTTCCATCAGGAATCCAATTTCCCAAAATCTTCAGGCTTGAGATTTTCCAGCCACTGATCGAGTTCTTCCGAGGTCTGTTTACGAATCACAGACTCACTCGCGAAAATCGGAGCCTGTGACCGCAGCGCCAAGGCAATGGCATCACTAGGACGAGAGTCCACGGTATATTCGGAATCTGCGTAGGTCAGATGTATCTTGGAGAAATACGTGTTCTCAGACAGGTCGGTAATGACGACACTGATAACCTTAGCCTGAAAGGCATCGAGATATGATTTCATAAAATCATGCGTCATAGGTCGGGGAGGGGCGACATTTTCAAGAGCCAAGCTGATCGAGCTCGCTTCGGACTTTCCGACCCAGATTGGAAGCATTTCTGCCTGATCGTCATCACGCAGGATGACGATGTAGGCATTGTTGTAAGGGTCGAACATCAGACCCTTCACTTGCATCTGAGTAATCATCAGTCCCCTGAGTTTCAATTATGAGAAACAGTGCAGGTTAGCACTTTCGAAATCAAGAAGTCAACGAACTCCGCGACAAAAAAGGGGAAACCGCAGGCATTGCTCACCGACACAACCGGGGAAGGCGCTATCCGTTCAGCTGTTCGGTGGCCTGAAATTCTCGGCGACTTTCGAGGCGTCGACCTGTTCTCCCAGTTTCAGGAAGGCTTTCATCTGCTTGCGAACGAGCTCACGTCCGCTCTCATCACCGAGGTTCACCTGGTATTCATTAATCACCATCACGCGCATGCCTTCCCATTTCTTCCAGCAACCCGCGCAGACCTTGCTCTTTACCTCTGCTTCGAGCTTCCCGAGAAACAGGGGCGTCGTGATCGCTTCACTCGTTTGACCGCATGTCACGCATGAAACCTCTGCCATATCCGAGTGCTCCTTTTTCGATAACACGTCAGGTTGAAGGATCAGAAGACTGAGATCCACATTCCATTGGTATTGGTGGGCATTCTATCAGAGATGTTCCGGCGAAGAAAAGGTCGGTGCTTCGCGCCACAGGATTCACCCGGCGAGAACCTATGAGAGAACCAGACATTAGGCGCACCATGGGAAGCTATCCTCCGAGAGCCGATTAGCAGTAAGAGTGGCTCTCGATGAGTACGACAACGCCTCTCCACGTGAAGCTGAACACGGTCACGTCACAGCTGCTGAATCATGAAGAAGGCGCGCTTCTTTTAGGAGATTGACAACCAGGTTATTGCCGATTGACCCTCCAGCGGCGGCATGCTAAAAACACACCAGTTGTAAGGTGTAGCGGTATGCCCGGATGGCGGAACTGGCAGACGCGCCGGACTCAAAATCCGGTTCTCGCAAGAGAGTGGGAGTTCGACCCTCCCTCTGGGCACCACATGATGTTGACTCGATTGTCTGGATTCTATTGGCGACTTCACGATGAGGCGGTAGGCACACAAGGGCTTGATTGCCTCTTGACAGCGGCGCGCTATTAGCCTACGTTCTGCCATATTTCTCAATCACGTATGCGTATTCTTGCTCGGCAAAGCATCATCTGTAGATCGCTTCAAAATAACCATTTGATTTCTTTTCCTGGCATCGCCGTCAACTTATTAAGGAGGCAGCACATGCGTACAGTGTTGGCAGTAGGAGCCGCCATTCTTTGCGTCGGCTCTCTGAATGTTGCAGTGGCTCAAGAGCGACTCCAGCAGTCATCCGGTGGGTCGTCGCTTAGTGTTGGCGTTGGCGTGGGGGATGTGTCCGGCAGTGCGAACCGCGTTCAGGCGTTCGACCGGAATACGTTTCTCGATCGTCTCTCGCAGCCTGAGACCGTGATGGGCCGTATTTTTGCTCTCGATCTGCCGCAGCGGAGGCTCTTGGTTGAAACCGGTGGAGCCGGACGCTTGCAGGACGAAGGTCAAGAAGGCAAGGCTGGGTATGGTGCCCGAACGGTCATCCCGCTCTATCTGACCGATCGATCAAATATGCAGGCGATCCGTGAACTCAATGTCGGAGACGAAGTCACGGTTCAGGTTGTCGAAGAAACGACAAAGGATCAACCATACGGGACAGGGAAAAAATTGGTGGTCGAGGTCTCCGTCACAAACATCGTTGCCACGAGGAAGGGGTTCGGTGGACTTGGTCAGCGGCCTGACCCCACCCACGATCGTGCAATCATCATGGATGGTGGTGGCATCACTGGTGGTATTCCTGGTGCGGTGCTTCCGGGAAAGATTACGGGAGCTATTGATACCACGATCGGTGATTTCACAGGGTCAGCTCCCTGCTGGAATTGCGAACCTCAACCGGGATGGGGGTATCAGGGGCAGTCAAAGTCGGACTATGGCACAGATGCAGCAAAACCGAATCTGGTGAAGGGTGCGCAGTAAGCAAAGCCCCGGGTCAGAGACTCGTCAGGACTGATAGGAAAGGGGCAGCAAGAGCTGCCCCTTTTTCGTATGGGCTGCCGGTCGCTTGTCAATATTTCTGATCAGAAGTCCCCTAATCAGGGACATTGTAGTTATGTAGTCGTAGGAGTGGGTTGTATATGAGTGATGATGATAATTTGTCGGATACCCCGACCTCCGAGCTTGATCTGCGCGGGGTCATTTGTCCGTACAACTTCGTGAAGACAAAGCTGAAGCTTGAGACTATGAAAGAGGGAGAGGTGCTGTCAGTTCTCTTAGATGATGGGGATCCTATCCGCAACGTGCCGCGCAGTGTTGAGAATGAAGGACACACTGTATTGGCACAAGAGCGAATGGATCAGGCCTATCGAGTGTTGATCCGTCGAGAGGACAACGACTGAACGCGATTTCTCGTCCGAACCGCCTGCCTCCTATCGTCTGGTCCCTGCAATAATCAGCGTCAGGTCTTTACCCGCTCGGCCACATAGCTTCTGACGGATTTGGCGTGGCGTCCCGCACAGAATACGCTCGCTCGACCGCGTCAAGTCGCAGGCGAGTACGACGCGACATCGAGGAGCCATGACGGTCAGCGCCTGTAACGCATGTGCGATTGAGGTTTCACTGCAAAAGGCCATGGTGGGAATTTCCCGTTTCAGTGCATCAGTCAGACAGCGAGCAATACGTGTAGGGCTGTTCGGCAGATGGCCTAAGAAATAGAACGAGTCGCATGGCAATCCTGCAGTCGTGAGGGCTGCGATGACCGCAGAAGGGCCCGGAACTGGGACCACAGGGATGTGATGGGCATGGGCCGCAGCCACGAGCAGATGGCCGGGATCGGCAATCAGAGGAGATCCACAGTCCGATACGAGCGCAATATCGGCACCTTGCCGGAGGCGTTGCACCAGAACCCGGACTTTTTCTTTTAGATTACAGGGTCCATAGCTGGTTACCGTCGCATGAATGTGGTGATGGGCGAGGAGTTGCTGCGTGACGATAGGATCTTCAGACGCAATAATCTCGACGGTCCTCAGAATTCGAATGGCTCGAACAGTGAGATCATCCGGATGCCCGATGGGGACCGCCACAACATAGAGCGTCCCGGTCCGAGATGATGGATATTCCGAAGTCGTTGTAGGTTCGAGGGTTTGTTGACTCCGCTTGGTTCGCATCGATATAATTTCCCACTTATCTTGATGACTTAGGATTCTGAGGCACTGCGGGGGTCTTCCCGATGGCAGCCGTCTGTTTCATGATTACCTTGGTCCTGTACATTGTGGCCACGGTATCGTTTTTTTCTTATTCGCTCCGACGCTCAGAAGCCTTGTCAAAAGTGTCGCTCGGCGTGACGGTCGGTGGCTTCGCTTTCCACACGATTGCTCTTGTCATGAGAATGGTGGGGCCCTCGTCATCGGCACCACCCAGTTTTTCAGATGCTCTATCCTTCCTCTCTTGGATGATTATCCTCGTGTTTTTGGTGGTCGAGTTCCGCCATCGGATCCACGTTCTTGGATCCTTCATGGTGCCCTTGGCCCTCGTCTCCTTAGTCTCAGCGGCCGCTCTCCCAGAAACCGTGCCGACCCTACAACCCGTCTTGAAAACCCTGTGGTTTCATGTGACGCTGAGTATGTTGGGCACCGTGGGGTTCACGGTTGCCTTCGTTGCGGGAGTGATGTACCTGATTCAAGATCGGCTCCTCAAGTCTAAACAGTTCAACGTGCTCTACAGCAAGCTGCCCGCGCTCGATTTTCTCGATCACCTGAATCAACAATCGATTGTCCTGGGATTTCCATTGCTGACGTTGGGCATCGTGACCGGAGCGATCTCAGCTGACTTTTCGCGTGGGTCCTATGTGAATTGGAATCCGGAGCAAACCTGGGCGCTCGTCACCTGGGTCTTCTACTTCGTCGTGTTGCTTGGACGATTGACCGTTGGCTGGAGGGCCAAACGTGCAGCATACCTGACCGTCATTGGATTTGCAGGCGTGATTCTCACGCTTGTGGGCGTGGTGCTCAAGGGGCATAGTTCTTTGTCATGAAATAGGTGTAATGGTCCCATGCATCTGATTGTCGTTGGATTGAGCCATAAGACAGCCCCGGTCGAAATTCGAGAGCAGCTCGCTGTTCCAGAGAGTCGTATTGGAGAAGCCCTCACTCGACTGTGTTCGTATCCCGGCATCAAGGAAGGCATTCTCCTCTCGACGTGTAATCGAGTCGAAGTGTATTCCGTCGTCGTCGACGTGGACAACGGCTATGGACGGATCCAAGAATTTCTCGCCGACACCCATCTTTCCCTGTCTTCTGAACAGCTGACCCCTCATCTCTATTGGCATACCGGGGACCGGGCGATCGCACATTTGTTCAGGGTAGCGGCCAGTCTTGACTCGATGATCATTGGAGAATCCCAAATCCTTGGACAACTTAAAGATGCCTTTGAAATAGCGCTGGCCCATAAGACGACCGGCGTGATCATGAACAAAGTCGTCAAGAAAGCGATCTCCGTCGCCAAGCGCGTGCGGACCGAGACGAAGATCTCAGAAATGGCAGTCTCGGTCAGCTATGCCGCGGTCGAGCTGGCGAAGAAAATTTTCTCGAATCTTCACGAGAAGACCGTGTTATTGATCGGAGCAGGGGAAATGGCCAAGTTGGCGGCTCGACATTTGCTCGCTCACGGAGTGGGGCACGTGCGCATTACGACAAGAACGCCCCAGCATGCGGTCGATCTTGCAGCCAAGTTCGGTGGGACCGCGGTCCCATTCGATCAATTCAAGGACGACATGGCGTCGGCAGACATCGTGTTGGTCTCCACCGGGGCGTCGCACTATCTCGTCGGTGCAGAGGACGTGCATCGTGCAGTCCAGGAACGCATGAATCGCCCTATGTTCTTGATCGATATTTCCGTTCCTAGGAATATCGATCCGGCCGTTCGCCATGTCGACAACGCGTTTCTCTTCGACATCGATGATCTCAAACATCGGGTTGAACAAAACCGGGCCGAACGAGAGCGCGAGGCTGAGAAGGCCGAGCAGATGGTCCTGGAAGAAGTGACCACCTTACTCGACTGGATGAAATCCTTGGAGGTGACTCCGACGATCGTCGCTCTCCGAAACCGGGTTGACGATATCAAGCGAGCCGAGGTGGAAAGAGTGTTGGGCCGATTAGGGCATCTTTCTTCGCAAGACCGCGAACTGGTCGAAGGATTGGCCTCCTCAATCGTGAACAAATTGATCCACCCCACCATGATCACACTGAAGACCGAAGTGAACTCTTCGAACGGGCCGGCCTTCGTCGAAGCGGCCCGCCGATTTTTTCATCTCGACCGCCCATCTCCACCCAGTCGAGAATCGAAAGACGATGTTGAACAGCCATGCGGCCTCGATGAACCGTCAGAAGAATTCGAATCTGAAGCGCCGGCGAAGAAACCGTCAATGCGTAAACAAGCTCGCTGACCCTCTGACAAAAGAAAAAGGATCTCTGAGTGTCGACACAACCTAACCAGCGCTCCACTTTGGTTCTCGGCACGCGGGGAAGTAAATTGGCTCTGTGCCAAAGCGAGTGGTTTCAATCTAAAATTCAAGAAGTGGCGCCGGAGGTTCGAGTGACGCTGCGGAAGATTCACACGTCCGGCGACAAGATTGTGGACGTGCCGTTGGCAAAAATAGGGGGGAAAGGCCTGTTCGTCAAAGAAATCGAAGATGCCCTGCTCACCGGAGAAATTGATTTTGCCGTCCACAGTATGAAGGATGTCCCAGCGCAGTTACCGGATGGGCTCGATATTCTCTGTATTCCACCACGTGAAGATGCGCGTGATGCCTTCATCAGCCGTGAAGGATGTTTGTTTCAGGATCTCCCAGTGGGAGCCACGATTGGGACGGCGAGCCTTCGACGCCAGGCGCAACTGTTACATGCTAGGCCAGATCTGAAGATCACCATGCTGCGCGGCAACCTTGATACCCGTCTGAGAAAGCTTAGGGAAGGACAGTTCGATGCCATCATCTTGGCCGCTGCCGGTCTGCATCGACTGGCATGGTCCCAGGTCATCACAGAGTATCTTCCCCCCATCCTGAGTCTCCCTGCGATAGGCCAGGGGGCGCTTGGTATCGAAGGGCGGACCAGCGATGAATTCGTGCGGTCTATCTTATCGCGACTGAATGATCAGGCCACTCACACCACCGTGACGGCGGAACGGGCCTTCTTGCACCGCCTCGAAGGTGGCTGTCAGGTTCCCATCGCTGCGTACGCCACCCTGACTAGTGAACATCTGGCTTTGGATGGGCTTGTCGCAAGTGTGGATGGAAAGACCATCATTCGTGACCAGATCAAGGGAACGCATCAGCAGGCATATTCGTTGGGTGTCCAGTTGGCTGATCGGTTGCTGTCGCGGGGAGGGGATAAGATTCTCCGGGAGATTTACGGATCAGCATGAACAGGGTGCGGCAAACCGGTGGCAAGGTGTATCTTGTCGGAGCTGGTCCTGGAGATCCCGGTCTCCTGACCATTCGAGGAAAGGAGTGCCTGGAGCAGGCGGACGTCATTCTTTACGATTACCTTGCCAATCCAGCACTACTCTCCTACGCTCCAGAGCAGGCTGAACGGGTGTACGTCGGGCGGCGTGGGAAGGGATCGTACCCGGAGCAAGAGACCATCAGCCGTCTTCTCATTGAGCAAGCGCGAGCGCAGAAGGTGGTGGTCCGGTTAAAGGGAGGCGATCCCTTTGTTTTCGGTCGAGGCGGTGAAGAGGCAGAAGCGTTGGCAGCAGCTGGGATTGAGTTTGAAGTTGTGCCTGGAGTGACCGCAGCCATCGCGGTGCCTGCCTACGCCGGGATTCCTGTCACGCATCGAACCTTAGCGTCGACGCTGACGATCGTCACCGGACATGAGGACCCCGAAAAATCTACCACGGCGTTGGATTGGTCACGACTTGCTGGCAGCCAAGGCACATTGGTGTTTCTCATGGGCATGAAGAACCTCCCAATGATCACAACGCGGCTGATGGAGGAGGGATTGACACCATCGACACCTGTCGCCATCACTCGTTGGGGCACAAGGGTCTCTCAACACACCATCGTCGGCACCTTGGCCGATATCGTGCAAAAAGCTGAGGTGGCACGGTTGGAGCCTCCGACGGTCATTGTCGTAGGCGAGGTGGTCCGACTCAGGCCAATACTCAACTGGTTCGAACAACGTCCGCTCTTCGGCAAACGGGTGTTGATGACGCGGGCAAAAGAACAGGCCGGCGAATTGGCTTCCCTTCTGGCCGGTTATGGAGCTGAGGCCGTCGAAGCTCCGACCATCAAGATTGTCCCTCCTCTGGATTGGGCGCCTATCGATCAGGCGCTCTCCAAACTTGAGACCTACCACTGGATTATGTTCACCAGTGTGAACGGAGTGGACCGTTTCATGACTCGCTTGTGGGCAAAGGGACTCGACTCCCGCTGCTTGGCAGGACGGCAGCTCTGCTGCATCGGACCCCGCACCGCTCAGGAGCTGGAAAAGTACGGAGTCAAAGCGGATCTGATACCGACGGACTATCAGGCCGAAGGAGTATTGGACGCACTTGCACAACAGAATCTCAAAGAGACTCGAATCCTGATCCCTCGTGCCGAGGCGGCTCGAGAGCTCTTGCCGGAGGAACTCCGTGCTCGCGGTGCGTATGTCGACGTCATTCCAGTGTACCGAACGGTTACACCGGCTCAAGATGCCGGAGGATGGCGGCAGCAGCTCATGGATCGTCTGATACATGTTGTCACCTTCACGAGTTCTTCTACCGTTCGAAACTTTGTGTCCATACTCGGAGGGGTGGACGCCGTGAAACCGCTCGTGCAATCTGTGGCGATCGCGTGTATAGGACCCATCACAGCGAAAACCGCCGAGGAGTGCGGGTTGACGGTTTCGATCATGCCGAAAGAAAATACGATTCCCGCACTGGTGGATGCAATTGCCCACCATTATAAACGCCATGAGCAGGTTGCTACGCAAGCTCGGTCGTAATGCCAGCAGAGATAATATTTCGTATTTCTATATCAATAGGGAGGGTGAGATGGTTCCTGTAAAGTCTTTTATGATCCCCCGAGAAAAGTTCGTTACAGTGCCGCGTGATACCAACACGCAGACGGCCGCCCGCGTCATGCGAGACCGTGGGATCGGCAGCTTGTTTGTAACCAATGATCGCGAGATCATTGGAATCATCACAGATGCGGACATGATGCGCCGAGTAGTTGCCGCTGGGGCCGACGCCACGAAGACCACGGTGGAGCAGATTATGTCGGCGCCGATCATGACCATCGAGGAGAATAAGACAATCTTGGATGCGAACGATCTGATGGCGCATTCTCATCTTCGTCATTTAGGGGTGACACGGGAGGGTCAGCTAGTGGGCCTCATCTCCGTTCGAGACCTTGTTGTCTTCTTGACGAACCTTCCCAGAAAGTAAGGATGCTATGCCGTTCCCGATTCAACGTCTTCGCCGACTGCGACAGCATGAGTCCATGCGAAGGATGGTCCGCGAGACGACGCTATCCCCGTCGGATTTTATCTACCCGCTCTTTGTCGTGGAGGGACAGGATCGCCGTGAAGAAATTGCGTCGATGCCGGGTCAGTTTCGGCTCTCTGTCGATCTGTTGGTCAAGGAAGCCGACGAAATTCTGAGGCTAGGCATTCCAGCTATCATTCTATTCGGCATTCCAGCGAACAAGGATGAGCGCGGAAGCTCAGGATGGGACCCCAACGGGATCGTGCAGCGGGCGATTCGAGCCGTCAAGCAAAAGGTGCCGGAGTTGCTGGTTACGACGGATGTGTGCATCGATGAATATACGACTCATGGGCACTGCGGAATCGTGAAGAACGGGAAAATCCTGAACGATGAAACCCTGGAGTGCCTCACGCTCATGGCTCGCACGCATGCTCAGGCGGGAGCGGACATGGTCGCCCCTTCGGATATGATGGATGGGCGTGTGGCTGCCATTCGGAGAGAGTTGGATCGGTCTGGGTTCTCGGATCTGCCGATCATGGCCTATGCCGCGAAATTCTCCTCGTGTTTCTACGCTCCCTTCCGAGATGCGGCGTTCTCGAGTCCGCAATTCGGCGACCGCCAGTCCTACCAGATGGATCCGGCGAATGCACGTGAAGCGCTTCGAGAAATCGAACTCGATATTGAAGAGGGCGCCGATATCGTGATGGTCAAGCCAGCGCTACCGTATCTGGATATCATCGCGACGGCTCGTGGCCGCACACTGCTCCCTCTGGCGGCCTACCAGGTGAGCGGTGAGTACAGCATGATCAAGGCTGCGGCACAAGCGGGGTGGCTCGATGAATCACGCGCCATGATGGAATCGCTCTTGGCCATCAAGCGGGCAGGAGCAGATCTCATCCTGTCATACTTCGCCAAAGATGCCGCCAAATTGCTCCACTGATCCACAATGAAGGTAACCCGCGGATATTCCGGCGAGCCCCTACGACCATATCCCGTGGGAACGATCGGGAATTTCGACGGACACCATCTTGGCCACCAGGCGCTGTTGGATCAGGTGGTAACGACCGCGCGCCAGGCCAGCGGAACGGCTCTCGTGCTGACCTTCGATCCTCACCCTGTGAAAATTCTGGCCCCTACCGCTGATTTGCGCTTCTTGACCGATGGGCGAGAGAAACTTGCTCGTTTCGAACAGGCAGGAATCGATGAAGTCGTCTTCTTGGAGTTCACCCAAACATTTGCTGCACTCTCTCCGGAAACGTTTGCCGAACAGATTCTCTCCAAAGGACTTGAGCTCAAGGAGGTGTTCGTCGGGCTGCATTTTGCGTTTGGACACAAGCGAGCCGGAACGATCAATGACTTGACCCTGTTCGGTCATCGATTCGGCTTCATCGTCCACCCCACTGTTCCCGTCACGATCGCTGGAGGAGTGGTCAGCTCTACGAGAATCAGGCAGCTCATCGTTTCTGGACAGGTTGATCAGGCCGCTGACTTGCTCGGCCGTCACTATGCGCTCAGTGGCGTCGTCACCTCTGGTGAAGGTAGAGGGCGGATACTAGGATGGCCGACCGCAAACCTTCGATTGCCCTCCGACCGCGTGGTCCCCGCTGATGGAATTTACGCGTCGATCACGATCATCGAACAGAAGCGGCACGATTCTATCTCATACATTGGAACAAGACCCACCTTTGACGGTGGAGAACGTCTCTTGGAAGTGATGATCCTCGATGGAACCCACAATCTGTACGGACACGACATTGCCGTTGAATTTATCGATCGTATTCGAGGAGACGTACATTTCGACGAGGTGGCAGCGCTGAGCCAACAGATCGCAGCCGATGTGGATTCTGCCAAGACGATCCTTCGTCGACATCATGAAGCAATCAGAGGGTAAGGCATCATTGCATCCCGTCATGCGTCAATCTCCCCGCAAGGCCTGGCCTCCCGTACTTCACCGTATGGTCCGTACTATTCGAACGAACAATCTTTTTCACCATGGCCAGCACCTTTTGGTTGCCGTGTCTGGTGGCCCTGATTCCATGGCGCTGCTGTCGCTTCTGGATTGCCTTCGTTCAAAGTGGTCGCTGACCCTGACCGCTGTTCACTGCAACTATGGACTACGTGGATCTGAGTCGGAGGATGACCAGGCATTCGTCACGGCTTGTTGTACACAACTGAACATCCCGCTCCATGTTCGACGGTTTCATCTCCTCGACCGGCGAAAGCCATCTTCCTTACAGGCAGTAGCCCGCGACCTTCGTTACCAGGCATTCGCTGAGATTGCCGAACAGTGCGGAGCGAACCGGATTGCGCTTGGTCATACGGCAGACGACCAGGCAGAAACAATCTTGTTGTGGTTGCTGCGAGGAACAGGGCTCACTGGTCTATCCGGCATGCCGGCTGTCCGAGATCACATGATCATCCGACCTCTGTACGAAACCGGGAGACGGGAGCTTCTGACCTATCTGCAGGATGCGGGAGTCTTGTTCCGGGAAGATTCCAGTAATGCGAAGCCTCTGTATTTACGAAATCGAATTAGGCGGGAGCTTGTCCCGACCCTAAACCGGCTGGCGCCGGCAAGTCTTGATGCTCTCTGTCGATTCGCGGATATCTGTCGAGAAGACGATCGCTACCTAGAGCACCAAGCCGCCACTCTGTTCGCTTCGGCTGTGAAATGGGAGCCTGGCGGAGGTTGGGCCATCGATCGTAGCCTGCTCTTGAAGTTCCCACGTGCGCTTCAACGGCGCGGCATCCGTAATCTGATTAGAAAGAGCCTCAATCAACCGTACACGCTCGGCCTCCGGACGATGGATCGAGTCATTAGTATCGCAGCAAAAGGAAAGTCTGGTTCTCGCCTCGATGTCAGTGGTGGGCATGTCATGGTGAACGACCACTACGTGCGGTTTGTTCCACGGGACGAACCGATGATGTCTTATGAGGGGCAACAGCCCGCCATGCTTGGAAACCGCATGACGGTCCCAGGTACTCTCATGTGGTCTGGAACGGGTCAGCGACTTCAGGTACAACTGGAGGCGCACAGTCAGGCCCTGGCACCTCCAGAGAAAAACCGGATTGTGGTAGATGCTGATCGCGTCTCTCAACCATTGATCGTGCGAAGTTGGTCACCAGGCGACCGATTTCATCCGTGCGGCATGCATGGACATTCAAAGAAAGTTCAGGACTTTTTTACTGATCTCAAGATACCTCGGTCGGTTCGTTCGCGTATTCCACTGGTCGTAGCGCCAGAAGGAATCGTGTGGGTTGTGGGGTATCGGCAGGATCAACGGTGGCTACCCACGGCTTCGACGGAACGCTGTTTGGTTTTAACCGCTGACGATGTATCCATAAGAGAGGGGACTGAGTGAGATGGACCGAATGTTTGGACGCCCAATCGTCACCCAGGAACAAATGCGGAGCCGTATCCGAGAATTGGGGCGACAGATCAGCATCGACTATGCGGACAGAGATCTGGTGCTTGTCGGTGTATTGAAGGGGGCCTATGCGTTTTTTGCCGATCTCGCTCGGGCTATTCGAATTCCAGTCCGTGTTGATTTCATCATTGTGACGAGTTACGGAACTCGGGCTAAGACCTCTGGGAAGGTGAAGTTAGTCACGGACCTGACCGAAATAATCAGAGGCAAGGACGTGCTTCTCGTTGAGGATATTGTCGATTCGGGATTGACGGTGCAGTACCTTACGAAGACCTTGGCGAAGCGGAAGCCAAAAAGTATCAAGGTATGCACGTTACTGAGCAAGCCGGAACGCCGAGTGGTCGACGTGCAGGTGCATTATGTCGGCTTCAGGATCCAGAATGAATATGTAGTTGGTTACGGACTTGATTACCAGCAGAAGTATCGCAACCTTCCTTATCTCGCCGTGCTCGACCAGTTGAACGAGGAAGAGACGTAGCTTTTCTCAAGAGCTGTTGGCAATTTGCGGAATGCTATGTTAACATCACAACGAATTTTCAACAGGTTGCTTCGAACATCCCGGCCAAGGAGAACTGGATGAATTCCCGGGTCAAGAACTTGCTTTTTTGGGTAGTTGTCGGCTTGTTCATGATTCTCCTCTTCAACCTATTCAGTGTGCCGACCCACGCGCCAGAAGAAGAAGTGATATTCAGCGAGTTCATGGCAAAACTCGATAAAGGTGACTTTGAAAAAGTCATCATCAAGGGTAATCACATCAGCGGTGTCCTCAGAGACAAGACGCGCATCCGGACCTACTCAGCGGATTATCCTGAATTTGTCAAAAATCTTAGGGAAATGGCCGTGCAGATTGAGGTGAAACCACCGGATGAAAGCCCATGGTATATCACCTTCCTGGTCACATGGGGACCATTCATCCTCTTCTTAGGACTCTGGTTTTTCCTGATGCGCCAGATGCAAATTGGCGGAAATAAGGCGCTGTCTTTCGGCAAGAGCCGTGCGCGCATGCTCACGGAGGAGAGGAAAAAGGTTACATTTTCTGATGTGGCCGGTGTTGATGAGGCTAAAGAAGAAGTTCTCGAAATCATCGAATTCCTCAAAGATCCGAGAAAGTTTCAAAAACTCGGTGGACGAATCCCTAAAGGCGTACTCGTCGTCGGTCCTCCGGGAACCGGAAAGACCTTGCTGGCGAAAGCCATTGCCGGTGAAGCAGGGGTGCCGTTCTTTAGTATCAGCGGCTCTGATTTCGTCGAGATGTTCGTCGGAGTAGGAGCCTCTCGAGTTCGTGATTTGTTTGAGCAAGGGAAGAAACATGCTCCGTGCATTATCTTCATTGATGAGATCGATGCCGTCGGCCGGTTGCGAGGCGCCGGCCTCGGCGGTGGCCACGATGAGCGGGAACAAACGCTTAATCAGTTGTTGGTTGAAATGGATGGCTTCGACACGACCGAAGGTGTAATTTTGGTTGCCGCAACAAACCGTCCTGATGTGCTCGATCCCGCCTTGCTGAGACCGGGTCGTTTTGATCGGCAGGTTGTCGTCAATCGTCCAGACGTCCGCGGGCGTTCCGAGATTTTAAAAGTGCATACCAAAAAGGTGCCTGTCGCAACCAACGTGGAGATAGAGAAGATTGCCCGGGGAACACCAGGATTTTCCGGAGCTGATCTGGAAAACCTGGTAAACGAAGCGGCGCTGTGGGCGGCTCGGCAGAACAAGAAAGAAGTTGAAAACATCGACTTTGAGATGGCCAAGGACAAAGTCATGATGGGTGCCGAGCGCAAAAGCATGATGCTCACCGATGAGGAAAAGCGAGTGACGGCCTACCACGAGGCCGGCCATGCCTTAATGGCAAAGCTCTTACCAGGAACAGACCCTGTTCATAAAGTGACGATCATTCCGAGAGGTCGAGCCTTGGGAGTGACCATGCAGCTACCCACTGATGACCGGCATAACTATTCCAAGGAGTTCCTCTATAATACCTTGGCGATTTTAATGGGTGGACGCGTTGCCGAAGAGCTGGTGTTCAAGCATGTCACGACCGGAGCTGGTAACGACCTCGAGCGTGCAACCGACCTTGCTAGAAAAATGGTTTGCGAGTGGGGGATGAGTGAAAAATTGGGGCCTCTGACGTTTGGACAAAAGGAAGATTCCGTATTTCTTGGCCGCGACTTTACCACCAAACGGGATGTCAGCGATCAGGTCGCGCTTGAAATAGACCTTGAGATCAAGCGTTTTGTGACTGAAAATTATGAGCGAGCCAAACGCGTCCTGACTGAGCAAATGACAAGCCTCAAAGCTTTGGCAGAGGCACTCCTTGAAAAAGAAGTACTGGACGCGCCGGAAATCGATCAGATTCTATTACAGTCCTCCTCCCAAACTGTTCCTGCCTAACAGTATAGTGATTCAGCGACGGTTCTCACGGGTGGAGGGCCGTCGCATTGAAATACAGTACGCCTGGATATTCAATTGAATCCATAGGGTGCGCTCATGATTTGCCAACCGCCATTCGCGTCGTACAATTTCCAAGGGAAATAGTTGGATCAAGCCTTGCCTCAGCCACCGCCTTCCCGGAATTGGTTTCTGGCCAAAGGTCGTAAGCTTCACTGGAAGTCTCGTCCGCTGATCATGGGGGTCGTGAATATCACGCCTGACTCCTTCTATGATGGTGGCCGGTATGATTTGCCGGAAAGAGCGATCGCTCATGCATTAGAACTCGTGGAACAAGGAGCGGATATTATCGATATTGGAGGGGAATCAACGCGGCCTGGCGCAGTTGCGGTGAGTGAGCATGATGAACTGGGTCGAGTGATCCCGGTGCTGGAAGGCTTAGTACGTCACGTATCAGTTCCCATCTCAATTGATACGACCAAATCT
>Ga0224510_10000946_pt1 | contig 20109 bp, 34 predicted proteins | sample SF_May12_sed_USG_FD_170161 | JGI IMG/M metagenome (GOLD analysis project Ga0224510, IMG submission 170161) | Sediment microbial communities from San Francisco Bay, California, United States - SF_May12_sed_USGS_4_1 | ecosystem: Environmental > Aquatic > Marine > Sediment | place: USA: California... | reverse complement strand
ACGCAGCAGACGAAGTCACCGACATTACAGGCCCTGAAGGTGGTGGACTATCTGCGGCGGCTGCTGTCGGCATATCGCGGATCAATCGGCAATGTCACAGTGCTGCAAGTCGAGATCGAAAACGAACCGTTTGAAGATGCCATCGAGCCCCGCGACGCTTCGGATAAGTGGCTGTTTCGATATGTCATTCCATTTCAATTCTGGTATCAGCTGGCGACTATTCCAGCGGTCTAAATAGGAGTCACGATCATGGCAATTGGCGTAGGTGCTGGAACTTCAGCAGTCATCACGAGCAACGCATTCAGCGGCAAACTTCGCAGCATTTCAGGACTCGAAGAAACGGCGGAAGTGTTCGACGTCACCGATCTGAGCGTTGACGGAAACAAGCATAACCTGAAGGCATTTGCGGAAACCATCGACCACGGACCGATCACAATCGAGTATTTCTATGATCCTGCGATCGCAATTCCGGTCATCAACACAGCCGATACGCTGACGATCACTTTCGACACTGGCCTGACGCTGACAGGAACAGGCCGTATTGTCGCGAGAACCGGCGGCCAGCGAGTCAGCAATGAAATCAGCATGGGCTCATTCGTCTGGCAATTCGATGGAGCATCGGACGCAATCACTTACGACGTGACACCTTGATCACCTTGACAGATACGACAGTCGGAACGCGGAAGAATATCCGCAAGGACGGAGAGGTCGTTGGCCAAGTCGATCTCGTGGAGGGCGGCAACATACTTCTGGTACGAGACATGTCGGAAGCATGCCTGCACGAGCTAAAGCAAATTGTCGGCGATAGGCCAGTGATTCCGCCTCCGCCAGAAATACCGGAGGAATGGTTATGAGCGATGGCAGCAACGTATGCAGTGCCGATGAGTTGTTCGGCAAGCCTGAGGTCGATGAGCAAGAGGAACTTACCGAATACACGCAGATAGCTTTGCTGGAGGCTTACAACCGCGGCAAGGCCGATGCTTACAAAGAGATGTTGGAGATCAGAGACAATGCCAGAGCAACTGGTGGGCCTAAGCGATTTACTGAAACAGACTGAGCGGCGATACGTCACAGCAAAGATTCCTGGCGTCGGTTCGGTACGCTTTCGATCGCTGACAGCCGCGGAGCACTTGGACTTAGAGCAATCATTCCTTGACTCGAAAGGTCAACCGGACTTACGGAAATTCAAGGAACGCACGGCCAGGATGATCGCTCGAACAATGTGCGACGAGAACGGAAACCTGGTTTGCAGCTCCGAGGATATTCCGAAGATCATGCAGCTGGATGCGAAGGTCGTGGATGCAATGACTGATGTCATCAACGATCACTGCATCAACCGAAAGCGAGTCGAGGATCTGGTGGGAAACTCGAACGGGGAATGCCTGAGCGAGCATTCCGCGGCCGTGAACTAAAGTTGTGGGCTCATCGAATTGCGTTTGCATCCGGGCAGGATGTGGACGCCATGCTGTCTCGCATCACCATGGAGCAGCTATACGAGCGGATATGTGCATACGCTGCGATTCACAAGCAGCAAACTGAATCGTCACCTTCAATACCAGGAGCCTTATAAATGGGTACTCGACAACCAGGCGGACATCGCGAGGTAATCGCTCACACAGCAAGTGCAACGCTTACCAACGACGACGTTGGCAAGATCCACACGAACACGGGAGCAGCCGGAGCGGTAACGCTGACGATGCCGACGCCAAGCAGCACCAATGCAGGCGGCACGATCACCGTGCTGGCGTGTGCCGACCAGAATTTGACGGTGGCGACCACTGACAAGATGATCATCGTCAATGACCTGGCGGCCGACTCGGTATCATTGCAGACCGCAAGCCAGAAGATCGGCGGCGGCTTCGTCTTTACGTCGACAGGTGCACTGTGGCACTGCGGCGTGCTCGGCAATGGTGGCACGATGACGGTAACGACCGCAACATAATGGCACTGATCGGATCACTCGCCGTTAATGTCGTGGCCAATACTCAGAAATGGAGTAGTGGCCTCGGCAAAGCACGTAAAGACTTAAAGGGCTTCGATGGTGCCGTGAAGTCGGTGCAATCGTCGCTCAAGTCATTTGCGGTGGCTGGTGCTGCGGCATTGGGATTCGCTGGGATCGGGGCAACTGTTGGGAAGGTCTTGAAGGATGTCGACGAACTTGCCAAGGCAGCATCGAGGCTGAAGCTTCCTGTTGCTGAGTTGCAGGCGTTTCGGTATGCGGCCGATCTGTCTGGTGTCAGCTCTGAGCTGGTAACTAAGTCGATCGGAATGCTAACGCGGAAGGCCAGCGAAGCCGCAATAGGGATCGGCGAAGCGAAGAACGTGATCGCTGAGCTTGGGCTCGATGCACAGAAACTTGCTGCGACGGCTCCGGAAAAGCAGCTTGCTGTAATCGCTGAACGAATGCAGGGACTCGCTCGATCAGATCAGATCAGAATCAGCAGCAAGCTGTTTGGCGAGGAAGGCGGCGTCGCGATGATATCGCTGCTGAAGGACGGAGCGGCAGGGCTCGCTAAGATGCGTGATGAATTCATGAAAACAGGAGCAGCTGTCAGCGATGCGGATGCGAAGAAGATCGAAGAATTCAACGATGCGTTCGCGAAGCTGAAGACAATCGCTGGTGGATTCATCCGAAGCTTCGTGATCGATGTCACGCCAGCAGCGATCAAGGTCGTCGAGGAATTGCAGCGGATCTTTACTGATTTGCGTTCAGGCAAGCGTGAAACCGCATTCGGCAAATTCATGGCAGGCGAACATTCCAGCCAAGCATTAGGCCGATGGCTCGGGACGAATCTGTCATTCCTTAACCCGATGGCCGGCATCGATCGGTATCGCTCATCAGCACGAGGCGTCATGCTCGACACGCAGCGAGCCGCAATGAACCTCCGCAATCGCGATCGCTGGGAAGAAGCACAGCTGAAGGCTCTGCGATCTATCGATCAGGGAATACGTGAAAACCAGAAGCCGCCAGTCGTCCTGCAAGGTGCCGGCCTATGAGCAGCGTAGTCCATTGCTATCCGATGCATCCGCCGGAAGTCGAGATGACAGGCACGCGGCCCTGGGTGCATCACTGCACCTATCGCGTGCAGACTGACGGCCCAATGCCGGGTGCGAACGTGATCGAGTTCGCGAGGCTGATCGCAGACGACGCGAACGACCTGCACTTGCCGCAGTATGGCGAGATCATGGACCTGACTTTCAATGGCAGCCGGCTCTACGATCCGAGCGTCTACGCTTTCGACTTTCGGGCGTACATGCCGAACAAGTCGATCAGAACCGAATGGCTGGTCGATGTCACCTGGCGGGAGCCAAACAGCAGCGGCGGCATCGGCGGCGGAATAGCAGTCGCAGGCGAACAGCCGGACTCGATCGTGTTTCGCGATCAGCCTACTCTCCGCAGTCCGCAGAAATGGGTGGAGTTTGAAGGCCAGCAGATCTACAAGTACCAGGGCTACAACCTGGACCTGTTCGTTGACGGCTTGGTAGTCCGCGGCACGAACACGCTCGGCCCGCTCGTGAATGCAAATGGCGAACAGCTGCCACCTCGGCAACGCGACCAGACGATAGCGGTACTGTGTTCTAAGACCTGGGTCAACAGCTACCAGGTTGCAATGGACCTGAACACGACCTACGAGCAGACCGTCAATTCCGATACGTGGATGGGCTACGCTCCGCATTACGTGCGGTACCGCAGGGCAGAAACGGGCTTTCCAGAATACTACAACGGCCAGGTCTATTATGAGATGGTTGTGAAGGTCGAGATCGGCCGAGGGCCATGGTACGAGTACATGCCGAATGAGGGCAGCTTCTATCTCGATGCCAACGGCGATCGTGCGAAGCTGCGAGACGTTGACGGCGATCCGATCGAGGGCTTTATGGTGCCTCTGGGCCTCGATGGCACGCTATCAACGCAGGGGCCTTACCTGCTGACGTATCGCGTCGATGAGGCTGTTGCCTACGCTCCGCTGAACAATTACTTTGCTTGAGGTGAATGATGGCAGGCGAGATCACATTATCGACGAGTTTGAGCGTGCGACATTCGCCGTTTGAATACAACCATACCTCGCGGCAGACGATCGATCAGAACGGCATCGGCGGCGGTAATCCTGGAACAGTGCAGCTAACGACAACGGCTCAGGCAGTATCGTTCGGCGATGTCAGCACTCCAGGCATAGTCGTCTTTCAGAACCTCGACAGCACGGACAGCGTTTACATCGGGATCGATGTGGCGTCGACGTTCTATCCATTCGCACAACTGAAACCAGGCGAGGACTTCGTGATCCGCGTTTATCCGACGCTGGCACTTTATGCGAAGGCCGTAACGAATACGGCGAATCTGTTTGTCTTTTGCAACGAGAACTAATCATGTCACTTAACGACTTTCAGCCTTCTGCCGAGTCATTCGGACGCGGCGGTAACCTGGTCACTCCTGACGACGATACCGACCTGACCACGCCAAGCAAAGGCATCTATGTCGTTGCGGCCGGCGTGGTCTCGGTCATCACCACTGGCGGCGATACGATCACATCGACGGACGATATGCCGGCGGGGCATGTGGTGCCGTACATGATCGCTCGCGTGCTCGAAGCCACTACGGCAACGGTTTACACGATTGAGGACTAGCCTTGCCGTACCATGTGCTGTCGTCCAGAGATCGGCAGATCCTCAAAGATGGTCTGGCCAGATTGCGTACGATGCCACCTACCGAGACCTGGCGAACTCAGCGTCAGATCTTCGGCGGAGGCAGCGGAGGTCGTGCTGTCATCATCGCGGATGCACTCGAGGACGTAAGCACTGGTTTATCCGGAAGCTTCCGCCGTCAAAAGGGACCGCTGGGCGGACTGACTGACGATGATGTCGGCATGGGCGGAGGAATGGGCGGCTTCGATTCCGGCTTCGATTCCGGCTTCGACACGACAGCACCTCCCGAAATTGATGCATGGAATATCTGCGACGCTCCGATCTGGACTGGTGCTAGGTGCGTCCTGGCGTGGTGCGTGCTTCCGCATGGCTCGCTGCCGAAGTCTGGCTGGGTCGTGGTGGAAAGCAACTCAGCGACGCGGATACGAGCGACAACGCCTGGCGGTGGAGTCACGGCAGGCAACAGCGGCACATTTACCGGAGTCGTACCGCTCGATGGCGTTTACGATCCAACCACGGCATCAATTTACCTGCCGACCGGTGCGACAGCTCTGGACGCAGGCGATCGCGTTTGTGCGGACTGGAATTACCTGACTGGCAGATGGGAAGCGGAGCCGGACAAAGGCGGAACAGGATCATCCGTAACGTGGTACACATATCGATTCAGCGGATCGGCTACACTCGACACGACCGATGAGAGCAGTACGACTCCGATACCTAGCACGGGCTTCGGCACCGACACAAACCTAAGCGTGGCATCGGACATCCTGACTGTCACGACCGGGGCACATTATCTGGTTATCTGCGATGGCAAGATCAAGAATAACTTATTCTCTGGAGGATCTGACCAAGCGGCTCAGGCATGGTTGCAGCTATATCGCGACCAGGGCACTGGTACCTGGACAGGCCTTGCAGGGATCGAGATCTCGGTGGATAACCTGAAGCCGATCTCGACGGCGGACGCAACGCATGGATCAACAACGGTAGTCCGTGACTTCGTCGACGGTGAGAAACTAAAGTGGCTGCTAACGACATGGGATGACAACGGAGTCGGGCTTTCGGCTCCGTGCGAATGGTCGGCAATATTTCAGAGGATCGAGTGACATGACAGTCAAAACAATCGCGACGCTTCAAACCGATATCGCGACGGCGATCAACGATAACACGTCTGGTGATGTCTCGCCTGCCGATGTTCGTACCAGCATCATCGATACTATCCAGTCGCTGATCGGAGACGCGACCTACTCCTTCACCACGCAGGCCAGCCCGACAACGATCACTCCACCAACGGCACAGGCCGGAACGTGGCGAGTCATCGAGGGCACGACGTTCGAAGATATCGCCGGCATGACGTCGCATAACTACGTCGAGTTCCGCAATTGCATCTTTCAGGATGCCACGACGATGACGACCTGCACGCACCTCCGATTTGTGGACTGCGTTTGGCCGCTTCGTACCGGCACGTCAGCCGCTCTCGCACTGGTCAGCTGCGAGGATGTCGAGGTCCGTAACTGCGTCTTCGAAGGCTCCGACCGCGATGGGATACGTGCGACGACCTGCACTAACGTCCGCATCACGAATCCGACGATCCTCAATGCTTGTGCGTCCGCTCCGACATCTCAAAGCTATGCGTTGAATATGCGACCGGTACAAGTCTCGATCAGGTCTGGTACGTGCGTCGCAGAAAATGGGCACGATGCTATTATCACGACAGGCCAACAGCAACTCATCGATCAGGACCAGGTCCGCTTCCGTTCCACTGGTACGCTACCATCGCCACTGGTGGCGGATACGTTGTACTACGTCAAGAAACTGACAAAGACGTTTGTACCTGGTGACGTCGATACTGGCACGGAAACGATCACGATTACATCGCACGGCTTAACTACTGACGATGCTGTATCGTTCACGACAACTACAACTCTGCCTGCTCCGTTAACAGCTGGTACCGTATACTGGGTGATCGGAGCCGCGGCAAATACATTCCAGCTGTCGCTCACAAAAGGTGGCAGTGCTTTGAATTTGACCAGTACTGGCAGCGGAACGCATACTGTCAAGTATTCAACCTATCATTGGAAAGTATCGACAACTCCTGGTGGGGCTGCGATCAATCTGACAACAGACGGAACAGGAACACATACCTGGTTCACGCGATACTGGGTCGATCGCACGGACTCGCACGCAGCCATTACATTCGATACCTGCACGCAATTCAGCGTGGACGGCGGCACCATCAAAGACTCCCTGCAGATCGGGATCTATTGCGACGACTGCCTGCATGGCAAGATCCGCAATGTATTCCTCGATCGCTGCGGCCAGTATTTCGACGTAGACTCGTCGACGTTCAGTCATGGCATCGTGGATATCTACGAATGCACCAACGTCGAGGTAGCTGACTGCCTGATCCAGCGGCCACGAAGCTTCGGCATTCGCATCGGAGGCGATGCTGATAGCGGCTCGATAAGCTGCAAGGCTCGCGACAATCTGCTGCAAATGTGGACATCGGCTCCTGGTGCTTTGTTCGATCCGAGCAAGACATTCACAGCGACCGGAACAACGGTAACCTGCACAGGCCATCGCTTTCCCGACGGCTGCCCGGTTCAGCTCACCACTACTGGTACGCTGCCGACAGGTTTCTCGCTCGCGACGACCTACTACACTCGCGATGCGGTATACGGCAGCAATACGCTGTCACTGGCTGCGACGTCGAATGGTGCAGCGATCTCGGTATCTGGCGGCAGCGGCACGCATACGATCACGACCGTTCAGGATGCGTACGACTGCGACCTGATCGCGATCGTGGAAAGCACCGGTGCTATCATCGAGGGCAACGTCACGCGGTGGGGAGGCCAGACAGGCATCTCGCAGGACATCGCCCAGCGTTGCTTGCATCCCGTCATCGCCTTCAATCACTCCTACGAGAACGGCATCCATCAGGATCTCAACCACGCAGACGGGATCCTGCTTGCATCAAGCGAGTATGGCGTCATCCTCGGCAACCTGATGCACGACAATCCGAGGACCGGGTTGACAGTGAAGTCTGGCGGCAATACGTGGGGCGAATATACCATCCATGATACGCGAGTCATCGCGAATACGATGTATGACAATGCCTCTGATATGACATCAGCAGGCTATACCAATCCGAGTGTGAGCGGAAACGCAACCTATTACACTCAGACCGACTTCGGGGCAGACTATGCTGTAGCTCAATCGCGACTGATGCTGGCCGGTAATTCCTATGCACGCGGCTATTACTTCGAGTCGTATTTCGGATGCGAGGATACCGTGGCATTTGGAGAGCTGTATTCCGATCCGGTGGCTACGGCACAATACCAGATCCAGACGTCGGACTTCACCGATCGCTTGCAGTTCTTCGGACAGGTTATGCATGGCAGAGACACGCAATCTGGCTCGGCAAACTTGTTACTTGACTCCACTAGCAACCATATCAAGCTGTTCGGTGGCATCTACATGGGCATCGATCCGGTAAATGGCGATCCATCATCGTCGACGGTCTGGGAGCGGCCAAGAGGTATGCTTGCTGGCGACCTATCGACAATATCGACAAGCGATCAGATGGATCGCATGTGCGAGGTGCACACGATCGATGTCGTGTTTGACGGGGTCTACATTCCGAAGATCGCTGCGACTAATCAGCAGGCCGATACTTACGACACCGTTACCAGCGTCCGCGTCGATACGACAGAGGGATGGATGAGATCGCACGAGCCGATCAGAATTCAGCCGCCATCTTCCGGCAACATCCTATTTGTCGGAAACGGATGGGGGCCGCTGTGGCTGAACGGTGCATCGAACTGGCCTACAGCTGCATCGACTACCGATCACATCGCAAACGCGAATTACCAGGAAGGTCGGGAGCTGTGGGCTCACTTTACAGAAGTTGGCACAACGACAAAAGATCCGATGTTCGCCTACTGCATCGGCGGAAGTGCGATCGACGAATGTGCGGTATCCTCAGACGGTACTACTACCGGTGGGACGACGCCTGCTGGAACTATTCGCATCGAGGTCAACGGGACCAGCTACGACGTGCTGCGAGTGTAAAACACCAGCGGCATCCGTTCCGCTGGCTCTCACGGTATTAAAAGCCCTGGGAGCCCGGTATCGACGGACCAATGAGGATATAGGCTCCCAGGGTACTCGGTGACTACGAGTCACCTTGTATCGTCATGCTCCATTATCGCATAGTAAATCATGCCGATGATCGCGGCCAACGCAGGCAACGCGACTACAAGTATCACGATCACCAGCAGGTCTGACCAGGTCTTAATCAGGATCGGAATTATCATAGGTCACCTTCCGGCAATGTTCGAACGCTGACCTGTACGCCTTCTGTACCATCGTCAATCCATAACTTCCATATGAGGCACGCGACGACTTGCGAGTCATCTTTCCAAACGATGCCAGTAAGTGCGTCCTCGACGGCCCTGGCGAGTTTGGTGCAATCTGGCTTGCCTGTCTTGTGGCTCGGTGCTGAATCCTTCAGCGTCCGCACTCCTTTCCTCGTTTTGAAATGCGACTTCGGCCGGCAAAACATGAAAGTTAACAGCAGCTTGATAGGCTCATAGCTCACCTCGGTGACATGCTTGGCAGCCTCGTCTGCAACCGCTGCCATCCAGGGCCTCGCTCGCACGTTATCAGGAGCCATCGCGACGCCTACGCTTCCGTCCTTTCGCCTCACCGGAAAGCCGCGTTTGCTTCCTGCTGTTGCTGGCTTGCCGTTTACTCGGAATATGATGTTCATTTTGATCCTTTCTCGTTTGCAGCCTTCGCCTCATCGATCGGAAACGGTGCATTCTTCCTACGGTACTCCAGCATCTCGGCTTGTAGCTGATCGAGTTCGAGACGTTCCTCGTTGGATAGATCTTCCTTGTCGATCAGCTCTGCACGTCGAGCGTTCTTCGCATCTGTCCACACCATCATTCCATTCGCATTACCAGATATTGTTGTGTCAGCCTTCCTTCCTTAAATGGTGGAATCCAACAATCCATCCAAGGGCGAGGCAGTTCCTGAATCTCTATTGTGGTGAAATGTAGCAAACAGCTATCGCTGCCATGCTGGTACACAACATGCAACTCTTGTGGTTGCGTCTTTAGATACTCGATAAGCTCGGCAACTGTCATTCTGTCACCTTTCGGATAAACGCCAGTGCCCATGCCGCAGCCATGCAATCATAATGATAGGCCAGCACCTCCAGATCTTCGATCATCTGACGAGTTAAGACTAGACGCTCCGCGTCCGTAATATGGCATGTCGATGGAATTACGATGCGTGCTACCGTAGCTACGGCATCCTCGCTAAAGCGTCTCGGAGGTTTCATGGCGTCTCCTCCTCTCCTGCGATCGACTCGGCAATCGTCTCGTCAAAATGGTCAGTCGCCTCCAGCTGCTGCTGCATTGTCGCGATGTGCTGCGTCAGGTCTTGCAGCGATGCTGGTGCGGGGCGGACTACGCGAGCAGCAGGCAAGCAGTCATCGTCGCGATCAAATGCGTCCTGGATCTCGGCAGACAGCGGCAGCCATTTGCTCAGCCTGCGGAATACCGTCTTCTTCGCCATTTCGTCGAAGTCAGTGACCCACGGGCCAGCGTTGCCGGCCTTACTGCGTTTGCGAATTCCTTCGATCTCTTCGCGTGACATCACCTCACACTTGCAGCAGCCGTCCTTTAACTGCACACGAGAATAGGCCGCATATACTTTGCCTCGTGGCTTCCGGAGGTCAACGCGATGGCATGTCACCTCGCCGAGGTCGTAAACGAATTCGTCATTCTCGCAGACGACATCGGCATGGATGGACGCGACCAGGCCAGACCGATAGGCGAGTGCAACGATACCTTTGTAGTCGATGATCAGCTGACAATTGACTACTCCGCGTTTGTTGTCTCGGAACGGTATCAGATGGGCATGCCTGCCATCAGCTTCCAGGCCCCACTGCGACAGGTCAAGCAGGCAGCGAAAGAATGAAGTCTGATCGCATTCTGCCAGCATCGGCGTCTTGCTGATCGCTGTCATCGCCACGCGGGCCATGCGGTCAGCCGAACAGTGCTTCGGCAATACCTGCTGGATCTGTTGACGAAATGCGTCAGACTGAAGGTGATCGCGGATCGTCATCTGCCTTTTCGGCTGTTCTGTTATCGCTGTCGTTGGGGTTGCCATTGTATCGCTCCAGTGAGTGTGAATCGACTAAGTAAAAGCCATCATTGGCCTGCATGACATCCGTGTTTCCGATCGAGTAGATCTTCTGGCCGATCTTCCAGCAGCCAGCGTGTTGCCATATCCATATCGACGTGCCGTAGTTCAGTTTGATCGATGACATCAAGCGATCCTTTAATTCTCTAAATGCCTTCAACTCCGGATACATAGCCTCAAGTTCTGATTCTGACCGTGGTTTATATTCACGTAACATGGAAATATACACGTTCAATAATTCTTCTATTGAATTCATGATATCCTCAGCACGCTGTATATCAGTTTGATCGATGACATTTACGATATGTGCCTTCGTAGAATCCGCGTTCGTATCCGGCCGCGTATCCAGCCCACGCCGCGACAAACGTGGCACAAGTCCATCCGCGACCTTCTGGCAGCAATGCGATGAACTCTTCGGGGTCCATCCGCTTTGGCTCTGTCCAATCGCGGCGGCCGCCTTCCTGCGTCGATACTTGCCAGCCGTCCGACATCGTATGGTTGATCTTGTACCGCTGATTGGTTTTGTTGACACGGACGACGATGTGGCCACACATGCCAAGGCTAAACGTGGCCTCTTCGATCTCGATAGCACCGATTCCGAGCATTTGAAAGTCACTCCCAATGGTGTTTCCACGTAATCATGATATCCTCAGCACGCGAGCGGTGCTTTCCTTCACTTGGTACGCTTTACGAGTCTGAGTTTTCCAGCTCACCTTTCGGCCGCCTGGCGTTTCGCCGAACGTGTTATCGCCGATCCACAGCTTCAGCTGGTTCTCGATCTTGCACATGGCCGCTTCAGTTTTCGCATTAACGATCCGCAGTCGCTCGCGTTCGGCTATCATCGCGTCGGCGGCGTCTGGCAGGTCAACAGTCAGGCCGTTATCCTCCGGGTGCAGCTGCCGCAAGATCTTGGCCGTCGTGAAGCTGTCATCAACCGGAGGCATCTCCTGGCGAACCACATAGTCCCAGAATGACACCAGAAGCGACAGCATGGCACTGATGAACGGATCGTCGCGTTCGATGCGGTGGATCTTGATCGCCTGACCTCCGATCAGTGCCATTGCGTATCCGAAGTCCAGGCCGGTTACAAGCAGCTGGTGCTGAACCTGGATCAGGTATGGCATCGGTACTCCTTCGTCCCAGTGTGGCGAGAAAGAGAAAAAGGATGACACGTTCTTCATCTCCAGCACGCCACGCTCATCGCCTTCGAAAACATAACCATCAGGTGTGGCCGAGATGTACTCGTACGTCGGATGGTACACTGTTTCGTTATCGGACGAGTGCACTGCCATACCGGTCTTCCATTGAAACAGGTCGCGTAGGCTCGGTTCGAGCAGCCGGCCTATAACAAGTCGATCCTCGGCCGCGAGTTCATCGGTCTCGGTAGGGTGAACCTTCGACATCCAGACAGACGCGGCATTCTGGCCAGCGTAGCCGAAGCCCATGATCGCAGGAGACTCCGAAGCTCCGATAGACTTGCGGCGTTCCTTGATCCATTGGGCTCGCGTTTTCGTTTTCGTTGACATTGAGACCCTCAGAATGGCAAGGTTGATACAAGCTGCTCGATCTGCTCCACGACGAGCTGAGCAACGATAAACATGGCGGCAGATAGGACCGCTATTCCGATGATGAGTTTGGCGTACATTCGTCAGCTCCTTGAATTAGCCGCTCGATTTCCTCTCGGTTTATCCTGATAGTTGCTGGTGCCTCAAACGCCAGGCGGACCTGCGATGGCCGCGTTGCTGTTCGCGGCAGGATGTCCTTCACGATCAGACGGATCTGCTCGCCTGCCGGCGTTGTCAAGATGATGGCCTGTCCTTTGTTGCGTCCTAAGATCAAGTACATATTCAAGCTCCTTTGGTTAAAAGCTACCGGCCGAATCGTCCGTGATACCGACTCCGTTTCGACCGGCAGTCGTTCCTGATTCACTTCATGGCTTTGTTCCAGGCCGCAACCGCAGACTCTGGAGTACTGTAGTGATGGCCTGGTGCTGTCTCGCTATACTCGGCGTGGCAATTGCGGCAGACAACGTAATAGTCCTGGCCGCGGTGCTTCGTGACGATCGTTCGGCTGTCGTTCTCCGGATCTTCGCAGCAGTGGCAAAGCACGGCCGCAGTTTCGAAGTCATCGTAGTTCTCGAAGAACTCGTCAATGTAAAAGTCCGTGTCGTTGGGCTCGATGTCGAGGGCAAGCAGAAGATCGCGGAGCTCCAGCTTGTACCGTTCCTCGATCGCCTCGTCACTCAGCAGGTCGCTCGGGTTCTTCTTCCAGTTGACCTGGATCTCGTTCAGCAGGTAGCGGATAACATCGTCTTCTGTCATGTGGTTGTGCATTTCTATTGCTCCTAAAACAGAACGCTCTCGGTTGTTGCGTTTTCGCATAACTGACGAAGGTTAAGCGACGCTTGCTTGTAATATGCGGACTTCAACTCAATCCCTATTCCTTTCCTGCCGTTCATGACTGCTCCGTACACTTCACTGCCGACTCCCATAAACGGAGTAAGTACTGTCTCGCCTTCATTGCTTCGCAGCACAACGACTCGTTCGATCACATCGAGCTGCAATGGGTGGACATGCTTTTCGTCGTCAGGCTCTCGGCATTCTTTGTAAGGAAGCACGCGGTCGATCCGAACATCGTCCCAAAATGCCGAGGCGTATTGTCTCCAGATCCAGTGACTATACCTATTCTCAGTCTGCTTGCCGTCCCATCCGCGGTACCGCAACAGATCCTCAGGAACTTGTCGCGATCCAGCATATTCGAGCAATCCTACTGGATGTGTTATCGGGATCTTATTCGTGCCTTTCTTTCGGAACAGCAGCAGGTAGTCTGCCGATGCGACATCACATAGCGACGAATCGTCGACTATCTGCTTGTGAGCTAATCCCTTGGCCATCGTTCGCATCCTTACAGCGAACGGCTCTTTCCAGACGCAGTGCCTGGCAATGTACTTGAAACCGATACGCTCGTGCTGGCGGATGATGTCGCCAGGAAAGTCGGATAGTCCTTTGCCATCGCCAAGCGGAATGTCCATGCAATGTACTGCGGTTATCCGGCCTGGCATCATCACGCGAAACAATTCTTCGACAAGGTAGTCGTAATGCTGAAAGAATTCCTCCGGACTGGAACAGTTCGACATGTCACGATCGCTGGAACTGTAGTTGTACAGACCACAAAACGGCGGCGAGTAAACCGATAGGTGAATAGACTCGTTCGGTATCTCGCGGATTACTTCGCAGCAGTCGCCATTGTAAATTGCATACTGGTCTGTTGTGTGTTGGTCGAATACGTTCATGACACTACCTTTCGAGACTTTGGTTTATCAGACTGGCATAGCTGGCTGAAAGAATTACTCAACCGAGGAACACGAGTAAATAGCTTTCCGTCTTTCCAGCCCTGATAGGCCTCATATGCTCTAGCTGATATTTCCATTAGGTTGGCGTATCCAGCCAATGAACCAGCAGCTTTTCGGACTTCCATCATCGAATGCAGCTGTTGGATTCCGTCTGAGCCGTTACTACGCTTAACGCCTTCGTTGTTGTCCAGTTTCGTCCAAAACGGTCCCGCAATAGCGATTCCATCTGACCGGATGGTTCGCAGCATGACGGCTATCAATAACGAATAGCGATTCGACAACGCTAGACAATCAAGCTCTATCAAGTACGGCTTCCATGTTCTGATCATTTTGCTGATATCAAGTCGGTCCCATCCGCCATTCGCTATCTTCAACTGCGTTGAAAACTGGCACAGTCGCAGCAGCGGAGAATGGAGAGAAATACCATTCTCGCGGCAGGCTCCAAAGATGGCATCACTTGGTTTCTTAGCAGCTCTCGAATTGTCAAGCTGATCGTAATACATCTTTGCTTCTTGCATATTGGCAACAGAAACAAGGATCACGAGTACGGTTCCTTCTGGAGGAACGTCAAGAAATGAGTTCTCCCATAGGTAGCTGCGAGTATGTCCGTCAAGCTTACATAAAACATTTCCGCCTTTGTCGATTGCTGCCCACACTATGCGATGAATGTGGCTGTATGTCGACAAATGATTGTTGGCGGCAATTCTGGCGTGCCTTTCTGTATCACGCTGCCGAGGATTGTCTTTAACCGCTATCCACTCTGGAATAGTCATTTCGATCACTGACGTAATAGCCATTGCGGTACTGTCGCCTCCATAGAAAAGTTGATTGACCTATCAATTGACATCTCGGATGACATCTCCTTCACGATCATCTCGAACATCAGCTCAGCCGCTGCGGCCTTACGCGTCAAATTCGACAGCACATCCGCCTCGCCTTCAGTGCTGATGATGTCCACAAAAACTGGTCGCTGTTGACCGAATCGCCAGCAACGACGAACGCCCTGGTAGTACTGCTCGAACGAATGGGACGGGAAGAATCCCATATGGCTACAATGCTGCCAGTTCAATCCGAACGCCCCGATCCTCGGCTTCGTGACGAGCACTCGCAAATTACCATCGGAGAATGCGGAGAACTTTGCCTCTTTGGATTCATCAGAATCCTTGCCGCTGACCTGCTCGGAATCTGGAATCAATTTGACGAGCTGATCAGCCTCGGCGTTCAAGTGACACCACGCGACAGCGAAATCATCGGTCGATAGCTTGTCAGCCATCGCTTCGCAACGCTCGTTCAATGTGTGCTTACGCTCCTGCCGCTGCTCAGCTAGGCCGCGGGCGGGAATCACAAACAGCATACCGTCCATTGGACGCGATGCGTTTACGATGGTCTGATTCACAACCATATCCGGAAGTATAAAGTTATCGTCTGCGAATCCGAGGTCCGATGGTTTTCGCAACGCTCTAGCCCACGAACACATCCATCGCCAGAACGGTCGCTGGGCGTGCGGCTTGAATCTCCATTTATTCTGGTGGCTCATCGGATGCAAGCTGTTCTGGTCGTTCTTAAAGAACATCGACAGCATGTCCATGTAACCGAGCTCACCTAGTGCCTCACTTGATGTGCCGAGTTCGATATAGTCATTCGGTGCTGCCGTCGCAGTGCACAGCAAGCGGTATTTCATGTGCCGCATAAATGCTGTGATGGATTCCTTCGTCGCACCGTCGAAGTTCTTCAGGATGCTGGATTCGTCGCATACCATGCCAGCGAAGTTATCCGGATCGAAGTAATGCAGTCGCTCGTAATTCGTGACGATGATGCCGCTGCCATGCTGGCCATCATTGCATCGCGTGGCCTCGATCTGAAACTTGGCAGCCTCGCGAACGGTCTGATGTGAAACAGCCAACGGAGTCACGATCAGTACTGGCCTGCCAGTATGCCGCACAACGTTCTCGGACCAGACGAGCTGCATTAGCGTCTTGCCCATTCCGCAGTCAGCGAAGATCGCAGACCGGCCCTTTCGCAAAGACCATTCGACCAGAGATCGCTGGAAGTCGAACATGAAGTCAGGAAGCCAAATCGGTTCAAAGCCGAGGTTCTGGCCTGACTGCGACTTTTCGCGCAGGAAGTCTCTGTACTGCTTTGTTTCGAGAACCTTCGCAGCAGGCCCTGCAAGCCCGCGGCCTAGCTCGATATCGCGTTTGAATGTATCAGGCGTCATCGTCATCCTCCATCACTACCCAGCCAATGCCGGGTACGAATTCCTCGATGTGGCCGGGCCTGCCGTCGGCGTCGAACGTCGCTATCGCGTCCGATGCTGTTGACCCTGGCGGCATCAATAAGTACGAAGTCGTTCCGTCTGTGCTGTACCACTTTATGCGATAGTCACTCATCGTCGTGGCTCTCCAGCAGTCCGCGTGCGAGCTCTGTTGCCTTCGCGTACTTCGCGACAGTCTGCCAGGTCGCATTTTGCGTTTGGTCGAGCAACCGGACTTCCTCCTGCAACACCGTAACCGCTCGCCGTAGGATCTCGCGTTGGTTCGCCAGGGCTTCCTCGGCAGTCATCAGATGCGGTTTGTTGTGCTTGCGTTTCATCGTTCAGTCTCCAGTAACTTGCGGGCTGCGGCCTCATCGCCATCGCAATACCGCAGCAGGATATCGCGATCGATCTTGCTCAGGGAATCCCACGTCGCTGATACGACGTACAGCCCCGGCAGCAGATAGTCGGTGACAAAAGCGTTCCAATCTTCCCACACTTCATCTTCTGCATTATCTTCTGCATTATTGATGAACAACAATGAGCCATCGGAAAAGATCTCGTACCATACAAATCGGTCATCAGCCTCAAATTCGGCGATCGGCTTTGGCCGGTTGATACCAGTCCCACGATCGGCCAAGTACGCCATGCCTGCATTGAATACCAATAGCTCACGCCACGTTGTCCAGTCGCGTGGCAAAACGCATTTGCTGTAAAACTCAAAACTGGTGATCAGCAACGAGCCGTCAGAGAAGATCTCGTAGAAAGCATTTCTGTCATCAGACTCGAATTCCTCGATCGGTGTAGGCCGTGACAGTTTATGGCGATCAGCCATGTAGGCCAGGCCAGCTTCAGAGGCTTTAGTGCTCATCGTTCAGTCTCCATTGTGTTGGGCGTTTCGGCTTACTCTTCGGTGCCGTCGAGAAAGGCGACGATCGCCGAGAGGCGGTTGTTGACTTCGTTGAGGCTGCCGACGTGTGCCCAGTTGATCTTGTGATCATCTTCGTATGGTGCTGGCATGTCGAAAAGCAGTTCGTTGATCCGTTCGACTAAGTCCTTGGCGACTAGGTGAGCGTTCTCGTAGGCGGCCTCGGCGGTCAGCTGCGGTTTGTGCTTGCGTGCGTTGGTAGTCATCGTTCAGTCTCCATTGTGTCGGTTGCCATCATCAGGCGACGGGTACCACCCGCCGCGACGCCCCGCAGGGCGTTTCGGCTTAGGCGATGTATTTCGCCACTAGGTGATCCCACCATACCCAGTCATCAGCCGGGTCGACAACCTCGACCTCGTTGGCATAGGCAACGGTAAGGCGATTGCTCTTGTGGTTGAGTGTAATTGACAGGATGCGGCTGTCGGTGAGTGTTACCGAGGTGAACGTGACGTTGTTGATCGTTTGGGTTACTTTCGACATTGTCGTCACCTTTCAGTTTTGTCTTGCTCACTCGTCCACGTCTGCCTCTATTATTACCGTTTCGGCAACACTGTCAACCCCACATCAGCGACTTTTCCGGAATTTTTTTTCAGGCCGGAACAGCTCGGTAATTTCCGCTCCCAGGGCCTTCGCAAGCTGGAGCTGCTGCCAGGTCGTCGGCAGGATCTTGCCGGCTACCCAGCGGTGGACCGTGACGCGGCTGTTGGGCGTGACTTCGCCATAGACCGCCTTCGCAAGATCGGTCTGCGTCATGCCGGCCCGCTTCAGCAGCCGGCGAAGGTTGAAGGATACTAATTCTTTGGAAACGTCTCGGCTTGTGGTTGACATGCTCTTGCTCTTTCGGTTATGCTCCGTCTTGCGGTTATCGTAATCGCGGCGGCGGACCATGTCAAGGTGAGATAAATCATGGCGACTAGAACAGAGCGAGTTGTACCTGACGAACTTATGATCAAAGCGGCTAACGAGGTCGGTAAGCATCTCCACAGCCTCGGGAGATATTGCTGTGCTGACAAATGGGGAGAGGCGGAAAAGTCGTTTTGCCGCAGTCTGCTGTCGTCCGCCCCCTGTCCGCCGCCGGACTTTTTCCGTTTTGTACAAATGTTCAGCGTATACTCAGGCTCATGAGCAACAACTTGCCACTGCCCGTGTACTTGAGTTTAGGAGCTGGAGTTCAGTCATCCACGATGGCCTTAATGGCCGCGGCGGGAGAACTAACTCCGATGCCTGAGGGTGCGATCTTCGCGGATACGCAACACGAGCCCGCGGAAGTGTATCGGTGGCTCGATTGGCTTGAGCGAGAACTGCCGTACCCGGTTCACCGAGTGACGAAAGGCAGTCTGGCCGCGTCAGCCCTGGACATGCGAGTCACGGCGGACGGACGACGATTCAGCAAAAAAAATATCCCTTTTTTCACGCTGAACAAAAACGGATCAAAGGGAATGATGAGGTTCCGCGATTGCACAGTGGACTACAAAATCCGCCCGATTCTGAAAGCCCTCCGACAGCTGGCGAAAGTTAAGCGGGGGACAAAAACACCTGTCGTGGAGAGTTGGATAGGGATTACCACCGACGAATTCAAACGGATGAAACCCAGCCGAGATCTCTGGGTCGTCAATAGGTGGCCGCTGATCGAAAAGAGGCTATCGCGAGCCGACTGTCTGACGTGGATGGGGGCTAAGGGGTACCCCACGCCGCCTCGATCAGCTTGCGTATTCTGCCCGTTCCATTCGGATGCGGAGTGGGGACACATGAAGCAGCACGACCCGGAGAGTTTTGCGGAAGCGGTTGATTTCGAGAAGAAAATTCAGGAGGCGAAAGGACCGGGAGCTGTGCCTTTTTTGCACGCCTCACGTCGTCCTTTGGATGAGGTCTCTTTCAGCGGGGATGACCAACAACTACGTCTGTGGGACGACGAGTGCGAAGGGATGTGTGGAGTATAGAAAAGCTCACCGATTGCGTCGTGTTATGTCACGCCTGCCACAGGAAAGTCTATGGAGGAATGGCAGACGGCAATGAGTATTTTTCCAATGATGTGGGAAAGACGCTATGGACTTGAAAGGAAACACATGCAATTCCGCCTGGGCGACTACGAGGCCAACATACTGCGGCTGCTATCACGCGGAGCTCTGCACAAGGACGGCCTGCTTATAGATCCTCATGACCGTGATGCTGGTCACATACTTCTCGCACAATTAGTGAAGCGTGGAGTCATCCAGATCGCGGACGGCAGATACTCGATAACGCCGGTCGGCCGGAAGATCCTCGCGGCCTGGCTGGAGTACGAAAAAACTGGTTGCAATGAGCCTCGGAATTAGTATGATGGTCGCATCTGATACGTTGACAATTCACCCCCTGCCCGTAGTGCCAAATTTCTCGGCATGTTTCTCGCCGAACGTGGTCAGATCGCTGCGGGCAGGGGATTTATTCAAGGGCACGGAAATGCGTAAGCCCCCAGCTTTCCAGTTTTACGCCGACGATTTCTTGGCCGGGACGATCGACATGACAGCAGAGGAAACTGGCATCTACATCAAGCTGCTGTGCTACCAATGGTCAAAGGGGAAGATACCTTTTGCTACGAGTTTGCTAGGTGGTTTGCTACACGGATCGCACGTAGCAAAATGCGAGGAGGTGCTCAAGAAGAAGTTCGTTCGCACCGACGACGGCTGGCAGAACGAGCGACTCGAGGAAGTCCGGAGAATTCAGGGAGTCAGAAAACAAGCGGGA
>Ga0224510_10000945_pt1 | contig 20114 bp, 21 predicted proteins | sample SF_May12_sed_USG_FD_170161 | JGI IMG/M metagenome (GOLD analysis project Ga0224510, IMG submission 170161) | Sediment microbial communities from San Francisco Bay, California, United States - SF_May12_sed_USGS_4_1 | ecosystem: Environmental > Aquatic > Marine > Sediment | place: USA: California... | reverse complement strand
GCGCAGCAAGGCGACGTACGTGGACATGCTGTGCAGCGTATCCGCGCTCGAGCGGGTCGAGGGCGCGTCGCGGACGCGTTCCCGTGGCGCGAGGGATCCGACCTCGTGCGCTGAGCTGCGATCCTGGGCATCGTCGCGGCGATCGTGCGAGGATCCGGGCGGAGAGGATCGTGGATCATCCTGGTCAACTGACACCCTCATCCTCTGTGAGGAGGATCGGCACGCAGCGGCGGCGTCGGCCCACGGGCGCCCCTCCGCCGCTTCCCAAACAGATCGGTTCCACGGGCTGGATTTGGGTGATCCTCCTGCTCGCCGTAGTGGTCACCGGCTGCCTGTGGCTCCGCGTCGACCCGGCTCCGCTCGACCGGTTCGACTCGTGGGTGACCGACGCCTTCGTGTCGATCCGCATGGGGTGGCTCGACTCGATCGCCCGCCAGGCGCACACGGTCGGTTCCCGCGTGGGGTTCGCGATGCTCGGAACGCTGCTCGTGCTGGGTGCCGCGTTCTTCCACCGCTGGCGGCACCTCGTCATCTGGGTCATCGCGCTGGGCATCGCGGGCGCGCTCCTGCAAGGACTCGAACTCGTTTCTCTGCGGCCGCGCCCGTTCGGGGTGCGACAGCTCGCGAGCTGGGAGGGGTTCTCGACCCCGTCGATCCCGATCGGCGCGATCGCGATCCTCTCGATCGGCGTGGCGTACATGCTCGTCGCCCCGGGTCGGCCCCGTTGGTGGGCGAAGCTCGCCGCGGCGGGCGCCATCGCGATCACCGGGATGTTGCGCATCTACCTCGGTGTCGACCACGTCACGGACGTGGCATTCGGGGCGATCGTCGGGGTGACGATCCCGCTCATCGCGTTCCGCGCCTTCGCTCCCAACGACATCTTCCCCGTCTCCTACGGGGCACGCGGGAAGGCGGCGCATCTCGACGTTTCGGGTCGTCGCGGCGAGGCGATCCGCACGGCGCTGGCGGACCAGCTCGGGTTCACGGTGCTCGAGGTCGTGCCGGTCGGGCTCGAGGGCTCCGGGGGATCGACCCCACTCAAACTCACCGTGACCGACGAGACGGGCCGTGAGCGAACGATCTTCGCGAAGCTCTACGCGAAGAGCCACGTTCGCGCGGACCGGTGGTACAAGCTCGGCCGCACGATGCTCTACGGACGCCTCGAGGACGAGACTCCGTTCACGACGGTCCGTCGCTTCGTCGAATACGAGGACTACACGCTGCGCATGCTTGGCGAGTTCGGGTTCCCGACGCCTTCACCGCTAGGGATCGTCGAGATCACCCCTGAACGCGAGTACTTGATCGCGATGGATTTCTTCGACGACGCGGTCGAGATCGGCAGGGCCGAGGTCGACGAGCACGTGGTCGACGAGGGACTCGCGCTGATCAGGCTGATGTGGGACGCCGGGCTCGCTCACCGGGACATCAAACCCGCCAACTTGATGGTGCAGGGCGGGGAGCTGAAGCTGATCGATGTCTTCTTCGTCCAGGTCCGCCCATCACCGTGGCGTCAAGCCGTCGATCTCGGGAACATGATGCTCGTGCTTGCCTTGCGGTCGGATGCCCGCACGGTGTACGCGGCGGCCTTGCGGTACTTCTCGCCGGACGAGCTCGCCGAGGCGTTCGCGGCGACGCGAGGAGTCGCGAGCCCGACCCAGCTGCGCCAGCAGATGAAGCAGGACGGACGCGATCTTCTGTCGGAGTTCAGGTCGATGGCGCCAGCACGCCGGCCGATCGCGGTGCAACGTTGGAGCGTCCGTCGCGTCGCATTGATCGCGATCTCGCTCGGGGTGCTCCTGCTGGCAGGCCTGACGGGTGTGGCGCTGCTCTTCCCCACCCGGGGCACGGTGACAACGCCGACGTGCGGCACGGGCCAGGTGATGCTGCTCATGGCCCAGGCGGTCCCGAGCGCCTCTCGACTGCCCTGTGTCGCGACCCTGCCCCCTGGGTGGAGCGTCGGCTCCGCCGAAACGATTCGCGGCACGGCGATCTTCGAGGTCGGCGTCGGCGACGGCTCAGGAGAGCCCGTGGTCGTGACCCTCACGAGGTCCTGCACCGCCGCAGTGTCGGGCACCGAGCAGATCGTGATCGATGGCGGGTGCGTCACCTACCGGACGAGCACCACCCACCCATCCGTGCCTTCGTTCGAGGCGGGCGGGGGGCTCGGGTTCACGCCGCGCGCCGACCTCATCGCCTCGGTCGAGGCTCAGAACGACGCGGTCCTGTGCGGAGCGCTTGCCCCTGCATGCCCGTAGCGATCGACCGACTCAATCGGTCACCGACGTCGCGGTCCGATCGAGTGCGTCGAGGATGAGATCGAGGCCGAACTCGAACTCGCCGTCGAAGGTGAACCCTGACTTCCTCGCGTGTTCCTCTACCTCGGCCAGATGCGGGAACCCGTTCGTCGTGCTCGGCTCGCGGGTGGATCCAGCCGGCTCGGTCATCTCCTTCGAGGTGCTCAACCGCATGGCCGTCTCCTGGATGACCTGCCCGTACACGTAGCAATCGAGCAGCCAGAAGGCGTGGGCGGCGTGCTCGATGGAGAAGCCTGCCGATCGCAGGTTCCCGAGGATCGTGTCGAGATAGCGCAGGGCGGAGGGCCCTGTGGAGCCGCGTGCTTCGAGCAGCCCGATCGCCCACGAGTGGCGGCTGAGCACCTCGCGTGCCGACCTCGCTCGCCGCCTCATGGCCTGTTTCCAATCGGACCCAGCGCTCGGGATCGCGATCTCGCCGACGACGACCTCGACGATCCCGTCGAGGATCTCCTCCTTGTTGGTGACGTGCTTGTAGAGCGACATCGCCTCGACCCCGAGTTCGGTGCCCAAGCGACGCATCGTCAGGGCGCCGAGTCCGTCTCGATCGCACAGATCGACGGCTGCTTGCAAGACGCGCCCTTTGGTGAGGGGCGGGCGGGGCGAGATGGTTCCGTCGAGTGCCACGGTTGACAAGCTTACTAAGTAATCGTAGATTACTAAGTAAGCCATGATGACCGAGCCGATGGGAGGAACGAGATGTCGATGCTCGCCAAGCAGACACGCACCTCCGCCGACACGACGTACGAACACTCCAAGGTCGACGTGAAGATCAAGATCTCGGCGCTGTGGACGGCGATGCTGTTCGTCTTCGCCTACGTCGATATCTTCAGCCTCTACCGACCCGACTTCAGGGCCGACGTCGAGGGCGGGGTGATCGGCGGGTTCACCGTGAACCAGACGTTCCTGCTGGGTACCACGATCTACGTCGTGCTCCCCAGCCTCATGGTGTTCGGTGCGCTCGTCCTGCGACCGAGGGTCAACCGGGTCGCCAACATCGCACTGAGCACGGTGCTTGCGCTGACGATCGTCGGCGGGGCGGTCGGAGAGTGGAGCTACTACGTCCTCGGCAGCGCTGTCGAGGTGGCACTCCTGGCGGCCGTCGTCTACTACGCTTGGACGTGGCCGAAGCGGTTTCCGACGACCCCCGTTCCCGGCCGAGGGGACGACGCCACCCTGGTACGCCGGTAGTGGTTCCGGAACAGGTTCATGGCGATCCGGACTGAGTGGTCCGGGCGTCGCCGCTCAGACTCGGAAGGCGCATGTGAAGCTCCGAACCCCCACACGAGCTTCGTCCGACGGGAAGGGGTTCAGAGGATGGAACGAGACGACCCGGCGTACAAAGGTCAGTCCGGCTACAACCCGTTCATGCTCGCCATCTACGACCCGTGGGTGCTCGGGTTCATGTCGCGAGCGGTCTGGCACCTCCCCATCCCGCCCGTCGTCGAGCGCTATCGGCGAAACCTGGGTCATCGGCACCTCGACGTCGGCCCGGGCACCGGCTACTTCATAGAGAAGGCGGCGCCCCCCACCGATATCGAGATCTCGCTCCTCGATCCGAACCCCCACGTCCTCCACCGCGCGAGCAAGCGCCTCGCTGCTTTCCACCCGACAAGCGTCGAGGCCGATGTGATGAAGCCGTTGCCCGTCGACGGCCTCTTCGACTCCGCCGCCCTCAACTTCGTCCTGCACTGCCTCCGCGGCCCGATCGAGAACAAGACGAACTCGATCAGGAACATCGCCGATGTGCTCGTTCCCGACGGTGTGCTGTTCGGCGGAACGGTGCTTGGCATCGAGGAACCGCACAGCAAGCCCGCCCGCGCATTCCTGCGCGCTGCCAACAAGCAGGGAGGATTCGACAACCTCGGTGACACGGCTGCTGGACTCCGCCAGATCCTCTCGGTGTCGTTCTCGGACGTAGAGCTGGAGACCGTGGGCTCTGCCGCCTTGTTCACCGCGACGGGACCGCGCCCGCGGACCTCTAGCGAGCGAGCGTGATCCTGTGGCTCCCACAGCCATGACGGCCACTGGGTCCTCGATCGGAGTGGCAGACCCCCCGTCCGCGACGTTCGAGAGCACGACCGCCGTGTTCATGCGGCGGCTCCCGTTCAGCACCCGACGCCGACGGTCGCAGGCCGCATCTTCGCATGCACCCAGGACACGCGACGCACCGCCGACGCCTCGGCGCCGACGGTGCGTGCGCCATCCACCTACGACCAGAACTCGTCCCACGCGTACAGGTCGAAGAAGTGCTCGGCCCCGTACACGCACCGGCCGTCCTTGATCTCGAAGGTGATGCAGCAGTCGACGTCGAGCTGGTTGCCGTTGCGCTCGCCGGTGTTGTGATGCAGGGCGACGACGCGGCCGTCCTGGCTCGCGTACACATTCTGCAGCACGGCCTTGAACGAGCCACCCGTCCCCTCGACGAACCGCCCGAACTGGCCGAAGACCTCGTCTCGGCCCTGGTAGTCGCCGGCGATCGAGCTGCGACCCGGCGTGTGCCAGGAGGCGTTCTCATCGAAGAGTTCGGTGAGCGTGGCCATGTCGGCGGTGTTGAACGCCTCGTAGGCGCGCCGCACGACCTCGGCGTTCTCGTCTCTCAGGCTCATCGGGAGCCCTCCCTTCGTGCTCGGTGACGGGTGTAGCGTGTACCTCCCGCCATCGCCGCACATCGGGAGGTCTCCCTATTTCCGGCCCGTCACTCCGCCTCGGTGAGTTCGTCGCGACGTTCGCCCTCGCGCAGGACAACGCGTTCGGCCAACCGCTCGAGTCCCAGTTGCGATCGTGCCTCCTGGCGACCGCGATCTGCGAGGAAGCTGGATTCGACCGGGCTTCGCGCGAAACCGTCTACTGGGTCGCGCTGCTGCGCTATATCGGGTGCACGGGTCACGCGCACGAGGTCGCCACCGTCTTCGGTGACGAGATCGCCATCCGCGCCCAGACCCTAGTGCACGACGCCGCGGATCCGGCCGAAGTCATGCGTGACGTGGTGACGTTCGCGACCGCGAGCGCCGCTCCCGATGAGCGCGACCAGATTGTTCGGTCGCTCCAAGAGGGCGCCCACGAGTGGGCGGTGCACAACTTCGCGTCCGGATGCGAGGTGGGCGACATGCTCGTGCAACGGCTCGGTCTCGACGTGGACGTGCGGCATGCCCTGGCCTTCACATTCGAGCGGTGGAACGGCAAAGGCTATCCGGCCGGCGCGAGTGGCGAGGAGATCCCGCTCGCGATGCGCGTCGTGCATCTCAGCCACGACATGGAGGCGATCGGCCGCCTGTTCTCACCCGAGCACGCCCTCGACGCCGCTCGCGACCGTCGTGGCCGCACGTACGATCCCGAGCTCGCAGACCTCTTCGCCGCCAACGGCGGCGGCTGGTTCGAGCGGCTCGCCAAGCTCGACCCATGGGACGCCGTGCTCGAACTCGAGCCGGAGCCTCACCGCACCCTGGCGGGCGCCGAGCTCGACGACGCCCTCGTGGTCGCCGCCGATTTCATCGACCTGAAGTCGCCGTACATGGGCGGGCACAGCCGCCGATGCGCACAGCTGGCCGGCGACGCCGCGGTCTTGCTGGGGTGCACACCTGACGAGATCACGGCACTGCGCCGAGCCGCCCTGCTCCACGAGTTCGGCACGACCGCGGTCCCGAACTCGATCTGGGACAAGCCGGGTCCGCTCACCCGTTCGGAGTTCGATCGCGTGGAGCTTCATCCGATGCTCACCGAGCAGATGCTCCGACGCTCCCCGGCGCTCGCCGAGCTGAACGCCGTGGCGGCGTCACACCACGAAAAGGCCGATGGGTCGGGTTATCACAAGCGCCTTCGCACCCACGGCGCCGACCGTGAAGCCTGTGCACTCGCCGCGGCGGACATCTACGTGGGCCTTACGACCGAGCGTGCCGACCGACCGGCGTTCTCGGGCGACGCCGCCGCGACCGAGCTTCGGCGGCTCGCCTCGGACGGTGTGCTCGACCACGACGTTGTCGATGCCGTGCTCGCGGCGGCGGGGCACGGGAAACCGGCGGCCGCGACCGCCCGGCGTCCCACGCTCCCCGGAGGGCTCACGGGCCGTGAGGTCGAGGTGCTGCGCCTCGCGGCGAGGGGGCTCACGACGCGGGCCATCGCGGATCATCTCTACATCTCGCCGAAGACCGCTGACCATCACATCCAGCACGTCTACGCGAAGATCGGTGTCTCCACGCGCGCGGCCGCCGCTTTGTGGGCCGTGCAGCACGAAGTCGTCAGCTGAGGCCGCTGCCGACCGATGAGTGTCGGGGACCGCCGGCGTCGGAACGGTGGGGTGGCCGGCACCCTGGCCCTCATCGCGCTGACGAGTGGCAGGCTCGGGGCCGAGCCCGCGACCCCGCCCATCACCTGAGGCCTGACGTCGACATCGCCCCCCATATGGGCGTGCCCGACGTCCGCTTCATCTTCGAGACGGCGCCGATCCCTGACCGCCGTGGGTGGGATCGTGGGGTCGTCGGCGAGGGGGCGGTCGGGGCCAGGTGGGCCGGGCGATACGGGCTGTTCCGTTACGGGGACCGGCGATGGCTCGACGGCGCCATCCCGGACATCAGTGACGCCGCCTCCGGCCCGGTCCGAGTGACGAGCGACGACGCTCGATCGCACGCCATCTTCCAGCCGGTGCCGTCGGTTCCAACCCCCGTGTGGGGGCGAGACGAGTTGGATGCCGGCGAGATATGGAGCTCGAACTCGGTCATCTCCTGGCTGCTCGCGAGCAGTGGCGTCGACATGGACCAGCTTCGGGTTCCGTCCAAGGGCCGTGCGCGCGGCTGAGACGCCGGCATCGAGGTCGCGCGTCGCGATAGCATCCCGCTGTCGCGGGGGTTCGAGCGGTCGATCTGAGGGAGCGACGAGCCCCCCGCCCTCGACCCTCGTGCGCCCCCCGTAGCTCAGTAGATAGAGCATCGGTTTCCTAAACCGTGTGCGGAAGTTCGATTCTTCCCGGGGGCACGATCCGAGGGTATGCATCGCTCCGTGCGCTGACCTCCGATGGATCCGCGGAATCTCCAGTCCCGGCTCCCTGGCGCGACCCCTCCCCCTTGCTCCGCGATACTAGTATCGCTGCATGTTTGATCAGGAGAGGCTCGCTGATCCGGGATTCGCTGTCGTCCCCGTGACCGAGCGCCAGATGGCGATCGACACCCTCGTTACCGCCTTCACGGCCGACCCCGTCGTCCGGTGGTTCTACTCGGACCCATGGAGGTATGTGGGTCACTACGGGGACTTCGTGAAGGCCTTCGGCGGCCAGGCTTTCGATGAAGGATCAGCCTGGCGGCTCGGAGACTTCCATGCGTCCGCGCTGTGGCTCAAGCCGGACTCGGAACTCGATGGCGACGCCATCGTCGCCCACTTCGAAGCAACCGTTGATCCGGCGAAGCTCGATGATCTCTTGGCTGTGATAGAGCAGATGGATGCGGGGCATCCGCCCGAACCCCATTGGTATCTCGCCTGGATCGGCGTCGATGCCAGGATGAGGGGCCGAGGCCTCGGCAACGAATTGATGCAGCGATGCCTCGACATCGTCGACGCGGAGCATGCGCCGGTCTACCTGGACAACACCAACCCGGAGAACTTCCCGTTCTACGAGCGCTTCGGATTCCGGATCACGAGCGAGTCCCAGCACGGTGCCTGCCCGCCCCTCTACGGGATGCTTCGGGATGCTCGGTAACCGGGAGGCCGCGATACCTTCAAAGGCAACTCCGACGGGAGTGGGAGGGAGACGGTCATGAGCGACACCACCGAGACCGCGATCCTTGCGGGAGGCTGCAACTGGATCATGCAGCAACTGCTTCGGTATCCAGAAGGCGTCATCTCGACCCGGATCGGATTCATGGGTGGGTATGGCGAGAACCCGACCGAGAAGGACTCTGGGGGCCACGCGGAAGTCGTCGAAGTCATCTTCGATCCGGAGCGGCTCACCTATCGAGGTCTTCTCGAGCTCTTCTTCGTCACTCACCGGGCCGACCTCGACGAAAGCGTGGTCGGGTCCCTCTACCGCTCCGAGATCTTCTGCACGAGCCCGGAGCAGCGGCGCGTTGCCGAGGCCATGATCCGCGATGTCGATGCCGCGGAGCACTGGCTGGGCAAGACCGTAACCAGGGTCAGCGATGCCGGCGTGTTCTGGGAGTTGGGGCCCGAGCATCAGGACTACCTCCAGCGGTTCCCCAACGTCTCACCGCCGCCCTTCCCCAGCGTTTCCTAAACCGTGTGCGGAAGTTCGATTCTTCCCGGGGGCACTCGCCGGCCTACACTTCGTCCATGCGGTTCCTGTTCGTAGGACTCGACTATGGCGGAACGTGGAAGCCGACCCTTGGCCTCGCGGGCATGCTCGTCGATCGTGGCCACAGCGTCGTGGTCTTGGGCTCGCCGGCCATGCGCGAGCGATGCGAGTCGAAGGGGTGCGACTTCATCGCTCTTCCGGCAGAGCTGGATGAAGAGCCTGGAACGGCGATCGAGGATGACGACTGGGCTCGCTACGTCGAGATCGTGTGCGGCCCGATCATCGCCGAAGCGTTGGGCCCCGCGGCGGCAAGTGCAGCCTCGGACGTTCTCGTCATCGACTGCCTGCTGTATGGCGCGCTGTCTGCCGCCGAACTCCTCGATCTTCCCGTCGCGATGATCGTCCACTTCCTGGCCTACGAGAGCCTGCACGATGATCCCGAGTTCTGGGACGAAGACCAGGTTGCCGCCGTGAACCCGACACGAGCGAAGCTCGGCCTCCCTCCCCTCCCGGCAAGCGGTGGCGCGCTCCAACTCTGGAGCACCCCAGAAGTCGCGTTCTCGCTTCCACCGGAGGAATGGACGACGACCCCCCTACCGGACAACGTGGTGATCGTCGGCCCGATCGCGAACGAGCCTGCGCGAGACGGCATCTGGGATTTCCCCTGGGCGACCGATGATCCGCGTCCCATGATCGTCATCAGTCTGAGTTCCACGTACATGCATCAGGAATCAGCGCTCGAACGTTTGGCGCAGGCAGCGGATCCGCAAGACGCGAACGTCGTTCTCTCTCTGGCGGGCGCTCTTCCGGCGTCGGCCATCCAACTGCCCGATGGCATCGTCGTCCGCGACTGGATCAACTTCGAAACCGTACTGCCGCACGCCGCGCTGTTCGCGACCCACGGAGGGCAGGCTTCCGTCTCCGAAGGACTCGTTCATGGGGTCCCGATGTTGATTCTCCCCCTGGGGCGGGATCAATCAAGGGTCGGAAAGCATCTCGCGGAGTACGGAGCTGGCATCCTGCTTGACGAGGATGCATCGACCGCGGCGATCAGGGAGACGATGGAAACCATCCTCGCCGACCCGGGCTTCCGAAGCCGATCTGACCAACTTGGTGCGTCGATCCGATCGTTTGGCAATGGTCGGCGAGCTATCGATATCCTCGAAGGTCTCACCAGGGCACGCGTTTCGTAAACCGTGTGCGGAAGTTCGATTCTTTCCCGGGGGCACCTCGGTCGGACCGTGGCCGGGGAGGGCTACACCCCGAAGCGGTCTTTGTTGGCCCGCGCCCAGTCCTCGAAGCTCTGTAGCTCGGGATTCAGCGAGCGAACGACGTCCAGATCACGCGCTCCGACGTAGTCATCCTCGAAGTCGTGCTTGAACTGGAACATGTTGCCTATGTCGTCCGCACCTGGGAAGCCGAACGAACGGAAGACCTCTGGAGGCACGTCCTGATAACGAACCTCCTCGCCGAGGACCTCTGAGAGTGTGGCGACCATCTCGAAGACCCGCAGGTGTTCGCCCGCGATCGCCACCCGTGAACCGATCAACTCGTCGCCACGTTCGAACACCCCGTAGGCCGTCCGTCCGACGTCCTCGCCCGCGATCCCGGGGAGGCGTGCCTCTCCCATCGGGAGGGTAAGGGCCAGGACCCCGTCGTCGCCGCGCGCCACCATGCCGAAGAGGCTCTCCCAGAAGAACGCGGTCGCCAGGTAGGTGGTCGGTGCGCCGGCCTCGGCGAACAGGCCGTCCGCCTCGCCCTTGCCGTCAAAGTGCGGCACCTTGTAGTTCTCGGCCAGGGTCGGCATCCGATCGTCATGGAGCGGGATCCACTTCCTGGTGTCCTCGAGGGTGGACCAGATCACGTGATGCACCCCAGCCTCCACGCTGGCGCGGGCGATGTTGGCTGCCTGCGCCTGCTCACGCTGGACGGAGAAGACCTCCCAGTAGTTGGTCACGCCGAAGACGCCGTGGGCGCCGGCGAAGGCGGTCGCCAGGCTGGCCTGGTCGTCGAGGTCAGCTTGCACCACGTCTGCGCCGCGTTCGGCGAGTGCGTGCGCAGCGTCGGAATCGGGGTTGCGCGTCAGGGCGCGGACCGTGAACCCTTCCTCCGGGTCGTCGAGGATCGCGCGGGCGAGTCCCCCGCCTTGGGTTCCGGTGGCTCCGACGACTGCGATCACCTTGCCGTCCGACATCGCGCGCCTTCCTTCCCGTTCGTTGACGTGTGGATAGTTGCGTACGCAAGGACCATACTGTGCATGTAGTTGAATCGTCAACTACATGCACGGTACCCTGAGCGCATGTCGTCGAAGACCCGCATGGGCGTCGATACCCCGCAGATGGAGGCGTTCAGGGACCTGATGCGCGTCCAGTACGAACTCAGACGCCTCCTGGACCACGACCTTCAGCAGGAGGTGGGCCTGTCGATGACCGAGTACTGGGTGCTCCTGACCCTGCGATACGCGCCGGAAGGGAGCCTCCCGATCGGGGACCTCTCCTGCGAGGCGCATCTGACGAAGAGCGGTGTGACGAGGCTCGTCGACAGGATGGAACGGGCCGGGACGGTCGAGCGGGTCGTCGACGAGGCCGACCGGCGCAGCGTGCGAGCGATGATCACGGACACGGGTCGGGCTGAGCTACGGAGGGCCTGGCTCGTCCACCGTCGCGGCATCGACGAGTACTTCGGGGCGCGTCTGTCGGACGCCGAGGCAGCGACGCTGGGCGAGCTTCTTCGCAGGGTCGCCCCCGATCTGGATCCGCCAGGCGTGCCCTAGACCGATGACGACGCTCGACCGGGAGGGGTTCGTTCGATGTCTTGGCGAGGCATCCGTGAGGCAGTCATCGGGCATCCCCTAGCTGGTCGGCGATGTGTCGGCGCAGGTCTCGCACGGTCGACGCGAATGAAGCCAGCCGCTCGGGCGACACCCCAGCTCCGAGCCGGACTGCGAGTTCGTTACCGAGCGAGCCCTGGGCCACTTCGAGCACGCGCCGTCCGGCAGGGGTGAGGGTGACGACCGATGATCGAGCGTCGTTGGGGTTCGGGGCACGTACACACCAACCTGCGTGCTCGATGCGATCGACCAACTTGCTCACGCCGCCCACCGTGATCGACAACGCCTCCGCGATGTCGACGACCCGACAGTCGACGACGCGGTCCACCACCTCCATCGGCTCGAACCAGGACAACGGCAGGTCGTGTTCTCCGCGGAGCCGGTGGTCGACCAGATCCCAGAGCTCCGTCTCCAATCTCACCAGATCGCTGAACAGACCCACGAGCTCTACGGGTGGAGCCCCAGACGGATGATATTTGACTTCCATGGAATGAACCGTAACTCGAGGCCGTTACATTCCATGGAAGCTACCTTCGGAAGGAGCCGATCCATGAGCACCAGCGAGAACGAGATTCGAGACCTGCTCGCCATCTACGAGCGGTCCCTCAACACCAGTGACGCTGACCTCGCAGCATCCTGCTACGCCGCCGACGGCATCTTCATGCCCACAACGCTGCCGACCGTCACCGGCGCCGACATGGCCGACGGGTACCGACAGATCTTCGAGGCGATAGGCCTGAACGTCACGTTCACCATCGACGAGCTCGCGGTCACCAGCGACGACACCGCGTACGCGTTGACCCGCAGCAACGGAACACAGACCGTTCTCACCACCGGGGACGAGTCGGCCGAATCCAACCGCGAGATCTTCCTGTTCCAGCGGGCCGACGCGGAAGGCTGGAAGATCGCCCGCTACATGTTCAACAAGCCCGAGTAGCCAGCCTCGCGGATCTACGGGCGGACGAGCCCGGCGAGCCTCGGAACGAACACCTGGCGGCAGGCGCCAGCAGACGGCGGCGCGCCGCCAGGGGGGCCGGGGACGGGTCTCCGCGGCTATCCGTCCATCAACCGGGGCATCGAGGACTCGCTGTTCATCAACCGGGCCTCCGCGAGCGTTGGCGTCGCCAGATGGTCGACCAGCTCGGCTAGGGGAGCCTGTCAACGCCCTCACACTGGTGCGCTGTCGCTGGCCGGCCAGCCGTCGCGGCGGCATAACCCACGCGACGGTCAAGGAAGCGCCCGCGCTGGCGGCAGCCTGCGCCGATCCTCCGCGTGACCCCGGTCGAGTGAGCGCCGGGAGTTCTTCCACCCTCTACACTCGTGAGGAGGCTTGACTACGGGCCCGGCGGGAGGGTTTCTTGCTGGGCTGCCTGCTCGCCCGGCCCCCGGCCCTCGTGCCCTCGTTGCCCTCGTAGCTCAGTGGATAGAGCACCGGTTTCCTAAACCGGGTGTCGCAGGTTCGATTCCTGCCGAGGGCACCAACGGAGTGTCGAGTTTCGGGGGATGCTCGACGTGCCATGTCCCACCCGCCGTGGGACGTTCGCCTCCTGACCCCGGATCGCGTCTGAGCCACCCTGGGATGTGGGCAGTACGAACGTGCCCAGAAGGTGACGACGTGCAGACCATCACAGCCGGCAGATCGCTCGACCGTCGCGGTAAGTCGATCACCACGTACGTCCTGAACGACGCGGCCATGGAGCTCCGCTCCATGGATGAAGGGGACGTCCTCGAGCTCATGACGGACGACTTCGAACCGTTCAGGTCCGACGTGGCCGTCTGGTGCTCGCTCGTTGGGCACAAGCTCCTGACGTCCGAGTCGATCGCCGAGGGGCATCGGTTCCGGATCGAGAAGGGCACGCCAGTCGATCGGAAGACGGGCCTGGCGATGGTGATCTCGGACCCAGGGCTGAACGAGCTGCTCTCGCCGCTCGGGTTCGCATGGGCGGCGGCGCTCGAAGGCATGGCGGTGAACCTCTACTTCCAGGGTCCCGCGGTTCGGGTGCTCTCGAAGGGGTTCCACCCGAAACTCAAGGGCTGGGCGCGCCCCTTCACTCGCTTCGCGGCCTCCGGTCAGGCGAAGACGGGCCATATCGCCGCGCAGGACAAGCTCCGCCAGATCCTCGAGCTGGGAGCGACGATCTACCTCTGCGGCCCTTCGATGGAGCACTTCAGGGTGGCGCGTGAGGACCTGATCTTCGAGGACCTGAAGATCGTCGAGTACCTGACCTTCATGTCCATCATGGAGCGGGCGGACGTGCAGCTGTACGTCTGAGCGAGGGCTCCTCGAGCGCGACGTCTACATCGGCCCCCTGAGCGCCAGGTAGCGCTCGGCGGACCGATGCAGAGCAGGAGCGGGATCAGCACCGCGTAGCGCGCCACGAGATCGAAGGATCGCTCCTCGACCAGGAAGCGACGGACGACGAGACCCCCGAGCATCCACATCACGATGCCGAGCGCATGCGCGACGCGGATCAGCACATAGACCGTTTCGAAGTAGTGGTCGAGGAACGAACGCTCCAAGCCGGCGTCCCGGAACCTCAGCGTGCCCTTGCTCGGCTGGCCGCTCGCCGCCGGCCGGCGCCCCCTCCCCGGTAGCACGTCCCGAACGCTACACCCGGGCTCCCTGCGCGGCGTGCGCCTCGTCGAGCCACACGAGCCGGAGTGACACCGCCATCATCCAGAACAACGACGGCCACATGCCGGCCCGCTGGAGGAGACCGGGAACACCCTCGATCCATCCCAAGGCGACGATCGGCCCTGAGACCAGGCTCAGGAGCCCGATCCAGAACGACGCGGCCTGCCAGCGGGTGCCGAATCGGCCGTCGGTCCTGAACACCGACGCCGAGAGCATCGCGGCCAGCGGAAGGCCGATCGCTCCCGGCATGCTCCAGAGCCCGTGAAGCTCGCCCGTTCGGGTGACGTCGACGCAACCGGCGTCACAGGGGAAGAAGCCCACGACGATCATCCCCACCCCCGCGACCATCACGAGGGCCGTCGCGATCGTCCTGGCGATCCCGTCGCGCAGGAGCAGGTGATACGCGGCGGCGAAGCAGAGGATCACGACGCCCAGGCCCATGAAGCCCCCGATGTTCATCCAGGTCCGGTACGGTGAGTCGACCGCGCCCAGCTCGCTCTGCGTGTCGCGGATGGGGTCATAGCCCTCCCACATCCAACCGAGCAGGAACGTCAGTGCCACGTAGAGCACGACGCCGATGGCCACGATCAGCGCCAGAACGCGCCCCACCGCAGCCGTGGGTGTCGCCGTACCGAGCCCCGCCGACCCACCCCGGTCGCGACGAACGCCTGCCTGGCCCACGACGCGAGCATGGCTGCACGCCCGGGGCGGGCGCAGGGTCCCCCGGCCCACCGTCAGCGGGTCGAACGGGAAGCAGCCGCTCGGACGCGTTCCCCCGACCTGATCGAACTGATGGTGGACGTCGCGATCGGCTCGCCCGGAGTCTGTGTGATGCCGGCGTTCCTGAGGCTCACGACCCACAAGAACCCCCCTGCAGGGGCTCGCAAAGCGGCTGTCGACGTCGGACTCGCGTTCCGAAGGCTATTCCTCGAACCGGAGATCCAGGGAGCGCTCGGCGCGGATGATGCTCCCTACTGGAGAACCGCCCTTTCCTATTGCGTGGAGGGGGGCATCCAGGCGATGTTGGACGAGTACGTGCACTTCAAGACGACGTCCTGAGACAACCTCTCAGCGCCGCGTCAACCACGCTCACCGGCGGCCGAGGAGGACGCGGGCCGGCGTAGGCTGACGGGGGCCCGATCTCGACGGTGCACGATCTGGAGATCTGGGCCAAGGCCCTGTCGAGGGGCAAGCTCTTCAGCGCAGCCACACAGGGAGCGCGCCTCGAGGATCGACTCGGCGCAGGCAACGGTCTCGGCATCGAGTTCGTCCCGTTCGGGGGCCTGAAGGTCATCGCAGCCGAGGTGCTGGCCTGAGGTCAGGGCGAGAGCGCTTCTGAGCGTGGAACCTGAGCGTGGCGGCGGGCCTCGACGACGGACCCCATCGCTCTCAGCACATCCTCGGGCAGCGGTTCTACAAAGTGTTCTTCCCAGACCTCGAAGACCTTGGTGCGGGCCCTCTCGCGGAGGGTCGTCGACCCGCCTGACTCCCAAGTCATCCGCGATTCCCACGACAACATCGACGGGAGCCAGAGCTCTCGGAAGTGATCGCGCGTGTGACGTTCCCCCAGGAACTGGCCACCAGGCCCGACCGCTCGGATGGGCTCGAGGGCGATCGACTCATCGCTCACGTCGAAGGGGGTCGTCGCCTTGCGACCCATGTCAGCTAGTTCGTCGGCGATCACGAGCGATTCGGGCGAGAACAACAGGCCCCCTTCGATACAGCCGGCGTCGAAGACCAGGTCAACCCCGCCGAGGATCGCACCGAGCCCGTAGAAGGCGGTCTCGACGGCTGCCTGCTCATCCATCTCCTTCGAGTCACCGCCGAAGCTCATGCCGACCGACGGGAGCTGCCATCGGCGGCAGAGTTGGCCCATCGAGACCATGAACCTGAACCCGTCGGGGCCGCCCGTCGTGACGCTGCCGGTGCGCATGTCCATGAGGAATGGAACCGTGCCGGAGATGAACGGAACGCCGGGAGCCCGCAACTGGGCGAGTACCAGTCCCATGAGGGTTTCGGCGGCCGAGATCACCATCGTGCCGGCGATCGTCGCCGGGCCGGTCGCACCCACCTGAGGAGCCGCCTGGCAACAAACGGGGAGTCCCCGATCGGCCGCCGCGAACAGCTTGTCCACCGTCTCCGGGTTGAACGTCAGCGGGGAGACCGAGTTCAGGTAGGGCACGAGGAACGGCCGCTCCCGGAGGGCGTCGGGGCTACCGGCCACGAGCTCGGCCATCGCGTAGATATCGCAGAGCTCGGGAGCCCCCGCGACCAGCACCATGAGGGGCTTCGTCGTGTTCGTCACCATCTCCACGAATTCGCACTGGTTCACGATGTGCAGGGGCAGATCAGTGGATTGCCGCGTCACGCCCGGGGTCGCGACGAAGTCGATGTGGTCGAGCGCGTCGGCCAGGCGCGTGGACTCGGCGGTGGCCTCAAGGCTGAACTCCTCAACCCGGCCGGTGCGCGGATCAAGGTAGTTGAGGTTCGTCACGCCGGCCCCGACGTAGACGCGGCCCGTTCCAAGGCGCAGCGCCGGCTCACCGTGACGGTCGAAGATCGTGAACCGGGATGGCGCGACCTCTAGCGCCTGCTCGACGAGCGCCGGCGGGATCCGGACCGTCTCGCCCTCGGAGCTTCCTCCGTGCTCGACGAGGAGCCCTCGTCCCTCCTCGGTCATGATCCGGGCGCCTACCTCGGAGAGCACCCGAAGGGCGGCGTCGTGGATCCGATCGAGGTCGGTGTCAGTCAGCAGTTGCAGCGTCGCCACGTCCTGATGATGGTGAGCCGCGACCCGACGGCACGAGCGGCCAAGGGACCTGGGGCGCAGGGCCGAAGGGCCCTGCCCGCGGTTGGACCCGTGCTGCACGGTCCTCCTGGTGGGGAGGGCCGATGCAGGCGAACGAGATCTTCGAGTCGATGACAGAGAGCGTCCTCGACGGGGACGCCGAGGGTGCGGCGCAACTCGCGGAGCTCGCACTCAAGGCGGGGATCGATCCGCTCGTGGCGATCGACAAGGGCTTCCTCCCGGGCGTGACAGAGATCGGCGACGCGTTCGGAGCGGGCGTAGCGTTCCTGCCGGAGCTCGTCATGGCAGGAGCTGCCATGAAGGAGGCCGTTTCGGTGCTGGAGCCGGTGATGATCGAGCGAGGCGCCACCCGAGAGCAACTCGGCACCGTCGTCCTCGCGACCGTCCGCGGCGATATCCATGACATCGGCAAGAGCCTCGTCGGGACGATGATGTCCGCGCACGGGTTTCGAGTGGTCGACGTGGGAGTCGACGTCGCTCCCGACCTGATCGTCCAGACGGTCCGCGATGTCGACGCTGACATCGTGGGGCTCTCCGCACTCCTCACCACGACGATGCCCGCTCAAGGCGAGACCATCGGAGCCCTGGATGCGGCGGGTCTCCGTTCACGGGTGAAGGTGATGATCGGGGGTGCGCCCGTCACGGCTGAGTACGCGGAGGAGGTGGGGGCCGACGCGTACGGAGAGGACGCGGTGAGCACGGTCGCGACCGCGCGTCGCCTTCTCGGTCTCGCTGGGAACGGCGAGCCGGTCCGATGAGGCGTCGCCTCCGCACCGCGATCGTTTGAGCCGGCGGTGGCGCGGCGTGGCACGGAACGTGACCTGTGGTTCGCGACGGTGGCACTGGTCCGGTCCTTGCCGTGGATACACTCCGGCGCGGTTCGCTCCCTGCTCGAGAAGGTGGTCCACGCGTGAACGATCGGTATCAGGTGGCCGTCATCGGGGGCGGCATCGTCGGCTGCAGCGTGCTGTACCACCTCACGCTCCGAGGCATGACCGACGTGGCCCTGTTCGAGCGCGACGAACTCACCGTGGGCTCGACGTGGCACGCAGCCGGTGGCTTCCATGCGATCAACGCAGACACGAAGATCGCTGCGCTGCAGAAATACACGATCGGCCTGTATCCACAGATCGAAGCGGAGAGTGGACGGAGCGTCGGTCTGCACATGACCGGCGGCATGGAGCTCGCGGGCACGCCGGAGCGCTGGCGCTGGCTGAGATCCGAGCTCGCGTGGCTCCGCACGCAGGACACCGAGGCGTACCTCCTCACTCCCGGTGAAGCCGCCGAGATGGTGCCGTTGATCGACCCCACCGGCCTGCAAGGTGCGCTCTACGATCCGCTCGAAGGAACGCTCGACCCGAACGGCGCGACGCACGCCTACGCAGACGCCGCGGTGGCCCGTGGTGCCGCCGTGATCAAACACAACCGCGTGCTCTCACTCAGTCGGCTTCCCTCGGGGGAGTGGCGCCTGCAGACGGAGCGCGGAGACGTGACCGCCGAGCACGTGGTGAACGCCGCAGGGCTGTGGGCCCGAAGGGTCGGCGCCATGGTCGGCCTCGACCATCCGCTCGTGCCGATGGTGCATCACTACCTGGTCACCGATTCGGTCCCCGAGGTCAAGGCCATGAGGGGGATGATGCCCGCGGTCACCGACCTCGAGGGCTTCACCTATCTGCAGGCCGAGGGTGACGGCGTGCTGCTCGGCGTCTACGAGCAGAACCCCCGTCATTGGAAGGTCGAGGGTGCCGATTGGGACTTCGGCCAGACGCTCTTTCCTGAGGAACTCGATCGCATCATGCCCGAGCTCTCGATCGGCTTCGACCGCTTCCCGGTACTGCGCGACATCGGCATCAAGCGGTGGGTGAACGGGGCGTTCACCTTCACCCCCGACGGCAATCCGCTCGTCGGTCCGGTCGCCGGTGTGCCCAACTACTGGGCGGCGTGTGGTTGCATGGCCGGGTTCTCACAGTGTGCCGGCATCGGGCTCGGCCTGGCCAACTGGATCGTCGACGGCGACCCCGGCGAAGACATCTTCGCGATGGACGTCGCCCGGTTCGGTTCCTACGCCTCCGACGATGAATACCTGCAAGAGACGACGGCGCAGTTCTACGCGCGGCGGTTCGTGATGGCCTACCCCAACGAGGAGCTTCCAGCCGGGCGCCCGCTGAAGACCACACCCTGCTACGAGGAGTTCCTCGCCGCCGGCGCGGCGTTCACGGCGAACTTCGGTCTCGAGGTGCCGCTGTACTTCGCGCCCGCGGCCGACTTCGAAGAGCATTGGACCCTCGGTCGCTCGAACGCCGAGCCGATCGTCGCGGACGAGGTCGAGGCGGTGCGGACGGCCGCCGGCGCCTACGAGATCGCGCAGTATGCCCGGTATGAGGTGAGCGGACCGGGTGCGCACGCGTGGCTCGATCGTCTCGTGGCCGCCCGTCTGCCGGAGGTCGGTCGCATCAGGCTCGCGCCCATGCTCAACGACGCGGGGCGTCTGATGGGCGACCTGACCGTCACGCGCCTGGCTGAAGACCGGTTCTGGCTCACCGGTTCCTACTACCTCCAGGAATGGCACTGGCGGTGGTTCGATCAACACCGGCCGGTCGACGGCGTCGAGCTGCGGAACATCACGGCCGACCGCATGGGCTTTTCCGTTTCGGGCCCGGCTTCGCGCGCCGTGCTGGCACGTCTCACCGACGAGGACGTGTCGAACGAGGCCCTCGGGTTCTTGGCGGCCCGCACGATGGGCGTCGTCGGCGCGCCGGCGCTCGTCGGGCGCATCTCCCTCACCGGAGAGCTCGGCTACGAGATCGTCGTGCCGGCCGATCGGCACCTCGCCTTGCTCCACGAGCTGCGTGAGGCAGGCGACGACCTCGGACTGCGGCTCGTCGGCGATCGCGCGATCGACAGCCTGCGCCTCGAAAAGGCGTACGGCATATGGTCGACCGAGTTCACGCAGGCCGTCACGCCGACGATGTCGGGGCTCGACCGCTACGTCGCGATCGACAAGGGTGCGTTCGTCGGCCGTGAGGCGGCGGCCCGAGCGCGGGCGGAAGATCCGGCTCGGGTGCTCGTGCTGCTGGAGGTCGACGCCACGGATGCGGACGCCGCGCAGGACGACGGGGTGTGGGTCGGCGACCGCAGGGTCGGCCTGGTCACCTCGGGCGCGTACGGCCATCACGTGAACATGAGTCTCGCCCTGGCGTATCTGGATCGCGATGCCGCCGGCCCGGGTTCCGAGCTCACCGTGTTCGTCGTCGGCGAACCGCGGCAGGCGCGGGTTCTCCCCGAAG
>Ga0224510_10000944_pt1 | contig 20149 bp, 16 predicted proteins | sample SF_May12_sed_USG_FD_170161 | JGI IMG/M metagenome (GOLD analysis project Ga0224510, IMG submission 170161) | Sediment microbial communities from San Francisco Bay, California, United States - SF_May12_sed_USGS_4_1 | ecosystem: Environmental > Aquatic > Marine > Sediment | place: USA: California... | reverse complement strand
CCCTTTCGGAGTTTCTCTTTAAATTCTTCTGATAACTTTTCAATTTGTTCTTCTGTCAACATAGGGATAATCTGCAAAAATCCCTTGGTATATAAAGCAATTTACCATACTTATATACGCGCACCCCTCGAGCTTGTAATCACATTTTAATAAAAATGGTTGACAGCTTGTTCTGTTATAGATTCCGTTCTTACAAGTGGCGAAGGCCGCTTTTTTTTTTCATATACCGTTTTCATGGAATCAAAGAAAATTGACAATGAAAAATCTGAATCTGGAAGAGGACATCAGGAATATCGCCGAAGCGGCGCTCGAACAGGGGTTTAAGATCTTTGACCTGGCCCTGATTCATGGGAAAAGTATCTTGAAAATAAAGGTTCTTTTGGATAAACTCGACGATCCCTGGGGAACGCCTACCATCGCAGATTGCGCCAGGTACACCCGGAGGTTTGACGCCGGGTTGACAGATTTAGTCAATAAGGGCGGGATGACAGAGGACTATGTCCTTGAAGTGTCGTCTCCGGGAGCCGAGCGGGAACTCAAAGAACGCAGCGAATGGATCCGGTTTCGGGAAAAGCCCATGAAGGTCCGGTATAATATTACACCCGAAAAAGCAAATACAGACGTATTGTCTCTTGTCAGGGTTGATGACGACATGGCCTATTGGAAAAAGGCCATTTTAAAAAAAGATAAGAAGAAAACCAGGAAACAATCTGGCGAGGAAATAGGAATACAGATAAAAGACATCATCCAGGTTAAATTGTACCTGGATTTTTAAGCCGATCCAGGCCCGTCCGGCGCATAAGCTGCAGGAAAATACGGCTGTTGGATGCTTGAAAAGTTTGATACATGTAATACATTGTAATTTAAGAGGATATTATGGCGAGAGCAAAAGCAGCAACAGGGGATTTAACAAAAAATATATTTGATGCCGTACAACAAATCGTATCAGACAAGGGGTTTGATCGGGACGAAGTACTTTCCATTATCGAAACCGGTATGATTGCTGCGTACAAAAGAAAATACAAGACAAGCGAAAACGTTCGGGTTGTCATTGATAAGGAAAACGAGACGATTTTTATTATCGCCAAACGTAAAGTTGTAGATGTCGTAATTATGCCGGGCATGCAAATTGAACTTGAGAAGGCCCGAAAATTGAACCCGGATGTTCAACTCGGCGACGAAATTGAAATTACCGAAAGTCCCGAGGACTTTGGACGAATCTCCGTTCAATCGGCCATGCAGGTCGTGGCCCAGAAGCTTCGTTACCTGGAACAAAACAGGATTCGTAATGAATATGTTCATAAACTCGGCGAGCTGATAAACGGTTACATATTGAGAAAAAAGGGCGATACGGTTTATATAGATTTGGGTAAAGTGGAAGCCATTATGCCCGTAAAGTTTCAAATTCCGGGCGAACGCTACAGAATAGAAGACAAAATCAAAGTTGTTTTGCATACTATAGAGGAAGACCCGAAGACTCACATGTTGAAAGTTCTCGTCAGCAGGGCTGACAAGAAATTTGTTCAAAAGCTTTTTGAAATGGAAGTGCCGGAAATATATGACGGAATTGTAAATATCGTAAAGATTGGCCGTATTCCCGGAATTCGAACCAAGGTTGTCGTATCATCGCAGCGACGCGACGTTGACCCGGTGGGCGCCTGCGTCGGGGTCCGGGGCGTGAGGATTCAAGCCATTGTCCGGGAACTGGGTAACGAAAGAATCGACATTGTCGAATTTTCCGAGAATGCCAAGGATTTTATCAATAACGCACTTTCACCGGTTACCCCGAATATGGTTAAAGTGGATTTTAACAACAAGGAAGCCCTTGCCGTTGTAGCCGATAAAGATTTGTCACTTGCCATCGGTAAAGACGGTTCCAATGTAAAGCTGGCGTCATCGATAACCGGGTTTAAGATTGACGTTAAAAGCGAGTCTCAATTTTCTACCGAAATGGCATCTCCGGAAGCCCGCGGCAGACTTGACGACTTGTTTGCCGTAAGACAGGAAGAGGCCCATGAAGGAACTCCTTTGTCGGAACTGCCCGGCTTGACCAAACGTATGTGCAAGATCCTGAGCGATGCAAACATACTTTACCTGGAGGACTTAATCAACCTCGAAGAGGAAGACCTTGTCGGAATTGAAGGTATCGGTGAAGCCACAGCGAAGAAGATCATGGAAATAATATCCGAAAACGTTGAATTTGAAGAGACCGAAGAGTCAGATGAGACGAACGAAGAAAATGAAGAAAAATCTGTGGAAAGCACGGAAAATAAACAGTAAGAGATATGAATGTCTGAAGAATTTAAGCAAAAGAAAAAATTAATTATTAAAAAAACCGGCGGCGGCGAAACCATTGCCGAAAAAATTAATCGTCAAAAGCGCGAGAGGGAAGCCGAGATTAAAAAGGCCAAGAGCCAGGCTGCCCTTGTGCAGAAACCCAAAATTCCGGACACCACGTTTGTTCCCGTTCAACCGCCGGTAGCTGTTGAAAACAAGGAAACCCCCGCAACAACGCCGGAAACGGCGCAGGCCAAAGCCGCCAAAGAAAAAGAGAAGAGCGACAAAAATAAATACCAGTTTAGAGAAGACATCCTGAAAAACGAGGAACATAAAAAATTCTTCATGAAGCAACAGACCCACGGCAAAGGTTCCGGCGGGCATGCTGAGGGTGCTGCGATGTCGTCCTCTGTCCCCAAGGAAATCAAGATTACGGAATATATACAGGTTGGCGAGCTGGCAAGAAAGCTCAACATCAAAACCTCCAATATCATCGGCAAGCTGATGCATATGGGGGTAATGGCGACCATAACCCAGTCTATCGATGCCGAAACGGCCACGCTTGTCGCCGCAGAATACGGTTGTAAAGTTCAACTGGTGTCGTTATACGAAGAAACCCTCATTGAAGAAGGCGTTGATAAAGAAGAAGACCTCGTAAGCCGACCTCCCGTAGTTACGGTAATGGGTCATGTCGATCATGGTAAAACCAGGCTTCTCGATGCGCTTCGAAAAACGGACATTGTGTCCCAGGAAGCCGGCGGAATTACCCAGCATATCGGAGCCTACCAGGTGCAGACCGCCCGCGGCAAGATCACCTTCCTGGATACCCCGGGTCATGCCGCCTTTACGGCCATGAGAGCCAGGGGAGCCCAGGTAACCGACATCGTTGTACTTGTGGTTGCCGCCGATGACGGGGTCATGCCCCAGACCATCGAGGCGATCAAACATGCCCAGGATGCCAATGTACCGATCATTGTTGCGGTCAATAAGATTGATCTACCGACGGCAAACCCGGAAAGAATTCTGCAGCAGCTTACTCAATTTCACCTGGTACCGGAAGAATGGGGGGGAACAACGCCCGTCGTTCATATCTCGGCGCTAAAAGGTACGAACCTTGATAAACTCGAAGACGTCATTTTAACAACCGCCGAGATGTTACAGCTTAAGGCAAATCCAAAGAAAAAGGCCGTGGGAACCGTCATTGAGGCGATGCTTGACCAGGGCCGGGGCCCTGTCGCCACCATCCTTATTTCCAACGGTACGTTAAAACAAACCAACTCCTTTATTGTAGGTATGGAAAGCGGCCGAATTCGCGCCATGTTTAACGACCGGGGGCAAAAGATCACCGAAGCCGGGCCGGCAACTCCCGTTGTGATTCTGGGGTTAAACGGCGTACCCAATGCGGGCGACCCGTTTCATGAAATGGATTCCGAGCGAGAAGCCAAGGTTATCATGGAAAAGCGCCAGGACTTAAACCGGCAGCAACAGGCCCAGAAGATCAAGAAGGTTAAACTTGAAAACCTTAACCAGATGATCATCGATGGCAATGTCAATGTATTAAAAATCATTATCAAGGCCGACGTAAGAGGATCTGTGGAAGCCATCCAGGAATCCCTGGAGAAGCTTTCGATTCCCGATATCCGTGTCCAGGTGATTTTTGGGGCCACGGGTGAAATTTCAGAATCTGACGTTATGCTGGCTTCGGCGGGCAAGGCCATGATTGTGGCCTTCAATACCAAGGCAAACGCCAGGGTACGCGAGGTGGCCGACCGCGAGGGCGTCGAGATCAAGCACTACAACATCATCTACCAGGTAATCGACGACATCAAGGCCGCGCTTACCGGTATGCTTGCCCCGGAGATTACCCTGGTTGTTACCGGCGATATGGAAGTCCGTGAATGTTACAAGATTTCTTCTCTCGGAACCGTGGCCGGTTGTATGGTAAAATCCGGGTTTATCAAGAAAAACAGCAAAATTCGCTTGAAACGCGATGGCGCCGAAATATTCAGCGGAAATTTAAAAAGTCTCAAAAGATTCAAGGACGACGTTAACGAGGTCAAAGAAGGTTTCGAATGCGGCGTAATGCTCGACGGTTATAACGATCTCGTCCCCGGCGATATTATCGAAGCCTACGAGAGCCAATCAAAAGAGAGAACCCATGCGGACGTGGTTCAACAGGAAAAGAAGTCGGTAAAGCCAGGTTCAACCGTAGATGAATGAAACAAAACGTAAAAGAATCGAGAAACAAATTTTACGGCTTTGCGCCGAGATCCTGCTGAGAAAAGTCAAGAATGTTGAAGTCGGTCTCGTGACCTTTACGGGTTGTGCCCTTTCTGTCGACGGAAGCCGCGCCGATGTTTCGGTTGCGGTTTTTGGGGAAGAAAACGAAGACGGTAAGTCGATTAACTCCCTGAACAGGGCCGCGGGCTTTTTTCGAAACCTCATCGGAAAAAGTATGGGCCTGAGAAATGCGCCCGAGATACATTTTATTCATGACACCTCCTATGAAAAGCTTGAAAAAATCAACAGCCTGATTGACGGCGATGATTGACGCGAAAATCCTTGTCAGTCGATTATCGATCACAAGTATAGCTAATGGCAAAAAAGAAAAAAATCGAGGTTGCCGACAACCTTGCCGAATTTGTAAACCTGCTTAGAGAAAATGGCGAACTTCTGGAGATTGACCGCGAGGTTGACCCCTACCTGGAGATAACCGAGATAGCCGATCGCGCCGAAAAAGAGGGCCGCGAGGCGATCTTGTTCAAGAACGTAAAAAACAGCAAGTACCCTCTGTTGATCAACATGTTCGGGGCAAAAACCCGTATGGAGATGGCCCTTGGGGTCGAGAGTCTTGACGAGATCGGCCAGCGGATTCGCGATTTGATCAAGTTTAAAAAACCCGAGTCCTTTTCCGATAAACTGGATATTTTACCCAAGATCATGGAAATTTCAAAATTTCCGCCAAAGACGGTAAAAAAAGCCCCCTGCCAGCAGATCATAAAAACCGGGGTCGATGTGAATCTTGACGAAATCCCCGTGATTACCTGCTGGCCAAAAGACGCAGGTCCGTTTATCACCCTGCCCATGGTTATCACCAAAAACCCCGATACGGGCATTCAAAATGTCGGCATGTACCGGATGCAAAAATACGACAAAACAACCACCGGAATGCACTGGCATTTACACAAGGGCGGGGCAAAGCATTATAAACTTTATAAAGAACTTGGTATCAAGAAGATGCCGGTTGCGGTTGCCATAGGCTGCGACCCGGCAAGCATTTATTCTGCCTCGGCGCCACTGCCGCCCGAGATCAGCGAATACCTGTTCTCGGGCTTCATGCGCAAGAAGGCCATCGACCTGGTTAAGGCGGTCGAAAGCGACCTGATGGTGCCGGCCGAAGCCGATTTTGTACTCGAAGGTTATATAGACACCGAAGAGGCGCCAAGACTTGAGGGGATGTTTGGCGACCACACCGGGTTTTATTCCCTGGCCGATTTTTACCCGGTCTTTCACATAACCACCATCACAAGCCGGAAAAACGCGATCTACCCCTGTACGATTGTCGGGATTCCCCCGATGGAAGACGCCTGGATGGGGTATGCGACCGAGAGGATTTTTCTGGCCATCACCCAGTTATTGATACCCGAGATTGTCGACTTTCATCTGCCGCCGGAGGGAACCTTTCATAATCTGATCTTTGTGAAAATTAAAAAGGAATACCCCGGTCAGGCCTACAAGGTCATGCACGCCCTGTGGGGCCTGGGCCTGATGTCGCTGACCAAAATCATCGTCGTGGTAGATGAAGATGTCAATGTGCAAAACACGGCCGAGGCATGGTGGTATACCCTTGCCAATATCGACCCGCAACGCGACATTTTATTTTCCAAAGGTCCGACAGATGTTCTCGATCATGCCTCTACCGAGTTTGCCTTTCACAGCAAGATGGGTATAGACGGTACGAAGAAATTACCCGAAGAGGGGTTTAAGCGGCAGTGGCCCGATGTGATCAAGATGGACGAGAGTGTTAAAAAGAAGGTAGATTCGTTTTATTCGGATTTGATGAAAAAGTCCCGGCACGGCGGCGGGTTTCGTTAAGAATAATCAAGAATAAGCTACCCCTGACGTTTTGTCGCGGGGTAGCATCTCAAGGTTTTTTTTACCCGGGAAACTTCAACCCGGGTCGGCACAGAGTTGCCTGAAGTATTATTTTTCTTCAGGTTTGCTGGTTTCCTGCTCCTGGGATTTTTTAATGTAATCTTTCAACTTAAAATCCGGGTTGGTTTTTACAGGATAGGACTCAATGATTTCCTTGACGGTTTCCTGTTGTTTTTCAAAGGTTTTTTTCATGGCCAGACGTTGCTTGGTGGCGGCAATTCCCTTGTCCAGCGGGATGTTTTGAGCCTGCGGGTTGGTTTTGCGGATCATTTCCCAGGCCTTGAGCGCCTCTTCTTCGGAAATTTCGGTATCTTTTGTCTGGGCGCTGTCGCTCATAAAAATACTGGCGGTATAAAATTGTTCAACGAACTTGATACGCGCTTTGTTTTCTTTCTTCTTCAGGAAACCCTTTTTAGCGGCTTCGGTGTTTAGCAGCAAGAGTTGCTTGTATTGGTCGGGAAAGTTTTCCTTTGAAAGTTTTCTCAACATCTCCAGGTTTTCTTCGGGAACACCCGATTGTTCGGGATGCTCAATCATCTTTTTCAACTGTTCGGGGCCGATTTGCAACTGCTGCGCCATGAGGTAGATGTAGTTTTCATACGCATCGTCAAAATCGTTTACGGTGTACTTGACTCCGTCAATTTCCCATATCCAGGGGCTTTTATCGCTTGAGCAATTCAGGAGCAAGCCCGCAAGTAGAACGTATACCAGTCTTTTTTTTATCATTTCTATTTTCCTCTATTTTATTTTACCTGAAATTTATATTCAAGATATTTTCAATTTACCAGGCATTTGGTAAACTCCGCAGAGTTTCCAATCCAGAAACCAGAATTATTTCTAAACACTGATTGAGAATAATTTTTTACTTGTTGGGGTTGTCTAAAAAGAGCCTGGGCGCCAACCTGCTTTCTGAAGTAAGATGAGAAAGTTCAATGCGATCGAAAAGTGGTTAAAAGGGTCACTGACGGTGACCCTGCTAGCCATTCACGGAGTTTTTCGAAGAAAAACCAAGCTGTCGCTTGAGACAGCTCAGGTAGCGCGTCATTATGAAATAGTAAAGATGCGCTACAAGCTTTTCGAGTAAAGCATTGAACTTTGGGGTTTTCTTTGTTTTTTAAAACCAGTTGTCGCACAGGCTCAAAAGACGCGAATTTTGCGCAAAGTGCAAATAAGAAACCCGAAAGCAGGCTTTTCAAGTACGCCGAAGGCGGGCCGAATGGCCGCTTTCGAAGCAGTTTGCGGATGCGAACAGCAAGGCTTTCGGGTTTCTTGCGTTTTTTTCGACAACCACAAAGCGGGTTTATCTTACCGTGAAGGTTTTTTCTATGAGCGTTTTTTTCTTCTCGTTGGAAATGATGATCTTATACTTTCCGGGACTTTCAAAAAATTCTTTTTGAAAATGCGTTTCTACAATTTTCCAGTTTGGATTAATGTTACTCTCGATGATAGAGAGGTTGCTGTCTGCCGAAGAGTGACTGAGGTTGACTATCTTGATGGAGACCTTGTTTGTCTTCATCTTTTTTTTGGCGGCAAAGTAAACGTAGATCGGTCTGTTGGTTTCAAAAAACTCAGAGGCCTCGGCTGAACCGTAGGTGTAATTGTCGATGGCCGTAGAGCTTAAATACAACTGGTATTTGTTTCCCCCGGCAAAACCAAAAAACAAGAAAAAAACAAGCAACAATACAACCAGAAAGGCCCCCGAAGAGATCCACCACTCCCGGGGAGTCCGGTTACGTATCATGGGGTAATTTCCGCTGTAGTCGTCCTTGTCCTGTTCGCCCCTTTTGGCCAGGGATTTGATCGATTCAAGAAAGCCGCCGGTTTCCTCCGGTTTTTCGGAAGAGCCTTTTCCTTTGGAGTTATCTTTGTTTACATTTTTTACGAAATCGCCCATGATTCCGCCAGAGGACATTTCCTGGTCCATGGCGCCTTTGAGATCGTCTTTTTTACCTTTCTTTTTCTTACCTAAGGCCATGCATTACCTCCGATACCAGTTTTAAATAGGCCTGGGCGACCTTGTTTTTTGGGGCGTAGTCATATACGTTGCGTTTTAACATATGGGCTTCCTCCACCGAAACCGATCGGGGAATCTTTGTTTTTAATATATGTATTTTCTTAAAGATCATGTCGTCCATCATTTTGGCCATCGTGGTTCGTTCATCGTAGAAGGTAAAGACGCCTCCGAGAACGTTTAAACGGGCATTGTATCTTTTTTGAATAGTAGAGATCACATCCAAAAGGCCGTTGATTCCGTCGACAGAAAATTTAGAAACCTGAAGAGGAATGATGACATGTGTGGCGGCAACAAGGGCATTGACGGTGATTACCGACAGGCTGGGGGGGCAATCCAGGAGGATGTAATCAAATTCCTTGCCGACATCCTGTAAACTTTCGGCAAGTCTGAAAAAACCGTCGATGGCGCCCGACAGGGAATTTTCCAGGTCAACGATTTGAAGCGACGAGGGAACGACGTACAGGTTTTCGTCGCTTGTGGAATGTATCATTTCCCCCGAAAAGGTTTTATTTTGAAACGCGGCGTAAATGGTCTCTTCGACGGGAAAATCCTGTTTTTTTAAAAGAACCCCGGTGGCATTTCTCTGCGGATCAAGGTCGATCAGAAGAGATTTTTTGTTCTTTCGAGCCAAACCAACGGCAAGGTGAATGGCGGTCGTGGTTTTGGCAACGCCGCCCTTCTGGTTTGTAATCGAGATTATAAACCCCATTTAAATGCTATTGGTATAACTTATTCCCACTGAAATTTTTTGGCGTCTTCCAGGAACTTCTCAAGACCCTTGTCGGTCAGGGGATGTTTTACAATGGTATAGAAAATATCGGGAGGTATGGTGGCAACATCGGCCCCGATGATGGCCGACTCTTTCAAGTGAATCGGGTTTCGGATGCTGGCGACGATGATTTTGGTGTCATAGCCATAGTTGTCATAAATGGACGCAATCTCGCCAATCAGGTCCATGCCGGTATGGCCGATGTCGTCGAGTCTGCCGACAAAGGGCGAGATATAGGTGGCGCCGCATTTTGCCGCAAGCAGGGCCTGCAGCGCCGAAAAGCACAGCGTAACGTTGGTTGCAATATTTTTTTCGGAGAGGATCTTAACGGCTTTCAGGCCTTCGGGGATCAATGGCACCTTGACAACGATGTTGGGCGCAATTTCGGCAAGTTCCTGGGCTTCCCTGAGAATGCCGTCTTTGTCTGTCGAAAGTACCTCGGCAGAAACCGGTCCCGAAACCACTTCGCAGATTTCCCGGATGGCTTTTTTCAGCGATTTCCCGGATTTTGCGATCAGGGAAGGGTTGGTTGTAACGCCGTCGAGAATGCCAAACTCGGCAGCTTTTTTAATTTCATTTATATCAGCCGTATCAATAAAAAATTCCATGAGGTAATTTATGGAATGTCTGACGCCCTGTCATTTACTTTTAGCGCTTAACTGTCAGATAAAGGGACCGTACCTGAGCCTGTGCGCCAACTAGCGTACTTACTAAAATGAGAAAGGTCAATGCGATCGAAAAGTGGCTAGCAGGGTCACAATGAAATAGTAAAGATGCGCTACAAGCTTTTCGAGTAAAGCATTGAACTTTGGAGATGACTTTGTTATCACAATATAGTTCATGCCTAAGCTCAAAAGCCGTTGAAATTATGCTCCAATAAAAACTTTTCCAATTGACAGCCTGTTTGTATGTACAACTTAGACTCTCCGATTTTTCGGGATGTAGCGCAGTGGTAGCGCATCAGTTTTGGGTACTGAGGGTCGCTGGTTCAAGTCCAGTCATCCCGAAATTTTTTTTATGAGCGCCAGTAGCTCAGCTGGATAGAGCAACGGCCTTCTAAGCCGTCGGTCAGAGGTTCGAATCTTCTCTGGCGCAGAGGTGAAGCCCGAAGCACTCTGGTTTTGTGTCGGACTTCATTGGCGGGCCGGTCGTAAAAGGCCGACTCGGTGTAAAAAAATGGTGGTCGTAGCTCAGTTGGCAGAGCTCAGGATTGTGATTCCTGCGGTCGCGGGTTCAAGCCCCGTCGACCACCCAGAATTCATACGGCGGCGATAAAAGTCAGAAAAATGCCGCCGTTAAAAGATAATGTGTTTGACATCCGGTGTCGGTTTAAGCCTGTATCCGGTGTCAATTTCATATTGGCAGCTCAATAACGCGCGCCCGTAGCTCAGCTGGATAGAGCGTCGGACTTCGAATCCGTGCGTCGGGGGTTCGAGTCCCTCCGGGCGCAAAGTTTTGCATTACGCGAGCGTGGTGGAATTGGTAGACACGCCAGACTTAGGATCTGGTGCCGCAAGGCGTAGGGGTTCAAGTCCCTCCGCTCGCATTTGGCTTTATATTCGCGGGAATAGCTCAGTGGTAGAGCACCTCCTTGCCAAGGAGGGGGTCGCGGGTTCAAATCCCGTTTCCCGCTCATTTTAAAAACTTCAAAAGTGAATGATCTGAAAGCAAGTCGAAAAAAGATCCTCCGGGGGATTCGGCTTGCCCGGGATATGGTTCACTTGTCAAACCAATCCTTATTATCATTAACCGTTTTGTTGTTGATTATGAATGTTCAATGCGTTCAACATATGGCAGGCGACAGGTCACAGGGCAGGGTTTACCGTTTGGCTCTTAAGGAAAATATAGAATCTTTTGACCCCGTAGACAGCGTCGACGAAACCTCCGGTATTCTTTTAAATCTGCTCCATCGTAATCTTTTTACCACCGATGTTTCGGGGGTTCTGGTCAACGACCTTGCCGATCGCGTCGTCTTCGATGGCCCTGCGGTCTATGTGGCCATCAAACCCGGTATATATTTTAACGACTCCCCGAAAGCCCCGAACATTATCCTTAATGAACTTACGTCCGAAGACGTCGTCTATAGCCTGCAAAGATTGAAAAGTTCTGCCCGTCAACCCTGGGTCCTGGAAAACGTCCTCGAGGTAAAAGCCTACAATCGATATACCGTCGTTTTTTTCATGAAAACCAACGCCATGGATTCTGCGGAAAAAACCTGGCAGAGGCAGGAAAACCTGTTAAGCCTGCCGCAATGCGCGATTTATTCGGCGGCAGCTCACCGGCAGGACGGCCGTTTTGCCGGAGCTTCTACGTTTAGCGTAACCGCCTACCGGTCCGGGACGATTGAGTTGACCAGTACCGGGGGCTACCGGCTTGACTTCAAGGTCATTGCTTCCGATGCCGGCCGCTGGTTTTACTACCGGCAAAATCAACTTGATGTCTATGAAGCCGACAGCGTTTTCCGGTTCCTGCAAAACGAAAAAGAATCTTTTAAAAAAGTTACCCTGGCCCAACCGGTGGTTTTGTATGGCGCCATTGTCTCCGATGAATCGTCGGTCTTAAGCCGCGCTGAGTTTCGACGCGTCCTCAACTACAGGCTCAACCGAAATGACCTGGCCGGTAAAACGCTCATGAACTCCTACCAGCCGGCCGACTATCCCGTACCGGATATTTTTGACGGTTCTCTGCCCCCGTTGTATGCTTTTGACCCCCGGTATTCCTGTGACATCTCTGACGCGCCTGGCAACAAAGCAGAGACGATCCGGATTTACACGCCGCCCGATCGCGACCGACAGCTTGCCGCCATGGCCATTAAAAAAGTCCTGGGCGATTGCGGTTATGCGGCATCCATCAAGGTTGTCGATCTCTCGACCCTGTTGAAAATCAACAATGAAAAACGAACCGGGATTTATTTGCTGAAGTGGGTGGCCGACTATCCCCATGCGGAAAATTTTATCATACCGTTGTTTCACAGTAGAAACTCCGGAGCCGGCGGTAACCGTTCGTATTACAAAAACCCGCGTCTTGACGAGCTACTTGATCGCGGCGTTGTTACCTCGCAAAACGTAAGGTCCATAGAAGAAATGATTCGCCGGGACGCCCCGTGGATTTTTATCGGGTTCTCAAAAAAACAGTACTATATAAATAAACAAAAGGAAATAAAACTTCCCATGATGTATACCGGTTGGAACGAGGAAGTCTTTTCAACCATGTAACGGTTGTGCATTTGTTCTCATATGAAACAAAGTCAGAGATAAAAATTTAAATTTACGGAGATTACAATGACAGAAGAAACAAAAACAAAAAATACGAAGGAATTTGCATTTGAGGCAGAGATGGAACAACTGATGCATTTGATCATCCACTCGCTCTACACGCACAAAGAAATATTTTTGCGGGAGCTCATCTCAAACGCCTCCGACGCGCTTCAAAAAATCCGATTTATCGAGTTGACCGACTCAGAAGGGCTCGGGGCAGGCGAAGAGTTAAAAATCCAGATTGAGCTTGACGAAAAGAAAAACCAGATGGTTATCAGGGACAATGGCGTCGGGATGTCCGAAGAGGAATTAAAACAAAATATCGGTACCATCGCCAAATCCGGCACCTTGAAATTTTTAAAAGAGGCCGCGGCAAGACCCGATAAAAAAGAAAACATGGATTTGATCGGCCAGTTCGGCGTGGGTTTTTATTCCGTGTTTATGGTTGCCGAAGAGGTCTGTGTACGAACCAAATCGGTTCACCCCGGCGAAGCGGCAGTGGAATGGAAATCCACCGGCACGGGCAAATACACGATTGAGCCCATCGAAAAGGCGGACCGGGGCACCGAGATCATCATCCAGTTGAAAAAAGAGGACAAAGAATATACCGGCGAATACCAGGTAAAAAACATCATACAGAAATATTCCAACTTTGTGGAATTTCCCATTTACCTGGGCCAGGAGCACGTAAATAAATCTTCGGCCCTCTGGAGAAAAAAACCCTCTGAGGTAAAAGCGGAAGATTTGACGGAATTTTACAAATTTATATCGCATGATTTTAACGAACCCCTGGGCCACATTCACGTCAACGCCGAGGCTCCGCTGACCTACAGCGGTTTGTTATTCATCCCGGAAAAATCTTCGGGGGATATCTTTCAAAAGCCCGATGATTTTCACATTCACCTTTATGTCAAGAAGGTCTTTATTCAAAACGATTGCAAAGATCTTATTCCTCCCTACCTGCGGTTCTTACGCGGCGTGGTAGATTCGGAAGATCTTCCCTTGAATGTTTCTCGAGAGGTGACGCAGCACAGCGCGGTGCTTGGTAAAATCAAGAAGGCTTTGACTTCGAAGGTCATCAAACTTCTGGAAACCTGGGCGGAAAAAGACAAGGAGAAGTACTTAAAGTTCTATAAGAATTTTTCCAATATCATGAAGGAAGGCGTCGAGTCGGATTATGAAAATAAGGACAAGTTGATAGGCCTTCTGAGGTTTAAGACAAGCGCCCTGAAAGATGACGAATTTACCAGTCTTTCGGAATATGTCGGCCGCTTAAAACCGGGCCAGGACAAGATCTATTTCATCGCCGGTCGAAACCTTGACGCCTTGAAATCAAACCCCAATATCGAGTACTTTTCAAAGCAGGGCTGGGAGGTATTGTACATCACCGATATGATTGACGAATACCTGATGCCGATTATCGGAAAATTCCAGGATATGGAAATCATGCATGTGGAAAAGGTCGAGGTGGCCGCCAGTAATGACGACAAGGCCGAAAAAATGGACGAATCGGTCAAAACCGGTTTCATTGCACGTTTGAAAGAAATTCTTTCCGACAAGGTGGACCAGATTAAGGAAAGTAACCGGCTTGTCACCAGTCCCTGTTCCCTGGTCGGTTCTGCCGGGGCCCTGAACCCTCATATGGAACAAATGATGAAGATGATGGATCCCAATTACAAATCGGCCAAAAAAAATATGGAAATCAACCTCTCCCATCCGTTGATTAAAAAACTGGTAGAGATGTATGAAAAAGACACCAAATCCGGGGAGCTTGAAAACTCGGTACATACCATCTTTGAAGCATTGCTGCTTTTAGAAGATAAACTCGACAATCCAAATACGTTGGTCGAAAAACTTTTCGGTTACATGGATAAGTCCCTCGGCTGACAATTGAAAGAATATCAATGTCATGTGTGACAATCGTCACACATGACATTGGTAGTCTTGAGCCTGAGCCGGGTTCATTCATCATATGTAAATTGCATTGACATACTCTCTGTAAACCGGGCATTGTATGCCATGCAGAGCGTGCCGGAAAGATTTGAAACGGAAAGACTTGTTTTACGAAAATACCAGGAAGGCGACGAACGGAGCGTTTTTGAGTATGCCAGTAACGAGGAAGCCGTGAAGTATATGAACTGGCCCCGGCATCTTTCGATCGATGATTCTTTTGATTTTACCAGGTATGCGATCAAGGCGTTTGAAAAAAACCTGGAATTTGCCTTTGGCGTTATCCTGAAAGATGAAAACAAATTTATAGGTTCGACAGGTTTTCAGCTTCTGGATTCGGAAACGGCCTTACTGGGTTTTATTCTTCACCCGGATTACTGGCATAAGGGATATGCCACCGAGGCGGCAGGCTGTATTTACAATTGGCTCTGTCGGCATTCCGGACTTAAATACATAACCGCCCTTTGCCATGCGGCAAATTCGGCCTCAATCGGCGTTCTGGAGAAAATCGGCATACCCTATGAATGCACCGAAAATGAAATTTCCCTGTTCCCGAATCTCGAGGTTGAAAATCACGAAACCATGTACTATCGAAAGGTCATATAGTCGGTCGCTTTTTTAAATTTGTTCCCCTTTCGCGCGGTAAGTTCAATCACAAACGCTACCAGGCATTTTTTTTAAAAGTTCTTCCGGCCAAACATTTAGTATAATATTAATATCAGGTTTTTAATACTTAGAAGTTTTTCAAATTATTTATCGGGGAAAAACGAAAGTTTTTATGACGATTTACAGAAAACTATTAATCTGGATTTTAAGTCTTTCTTTGGTGCCGGTATTTATTATCGGGTATTTTGCCTATTCCTCCGCGGAAAAGTCCCTCGAATACGAGATTATAAAAAAACTCGAAAGTATTACCGAACTCAAGGTGAAAAAAATAGAGTCTTTTTTTTTGGAAAGATCGGCAGATTCTTATGTGTTGTCTAAATCGGTCTTGCTGAAAAATTTTTTTTTATCTTCAGGCTTTGCCGGTTTTAAGCCGGGCCGGTTGAAAAATAAAGACTTCACCCCCCTGGACGATTTGTTCAAGCTCTATGGAGAGTCTTACGGGTATCGGGATATTATGTTGATAAACACGGCCGGGCTGATTTTTTATTCTTCGAATGTAAATCATGACATCTTAAAGTATGGAAACCGGATTCCTGGAAATTTCAGCGATGTTTTTGAATCAGCCAAAAAAAACCGCGCATTCTCCGATGTTTACCAGGAAGGAAAGGATCGTCAAACGTTTTTAATCATCGTCGCCGCGCCGGTTTTTGGCGACCAGGGAAATTTCCTCGGGGAAATATTTCTTGAGGTTGAGATGAAACGGGTTTATGAATTTATTAACGACAAAACGGGACTGGGAACAACCGGCGAAACACTGATTGCCAGGAAAGTTGATCAAGGCGCCATGTTTTTAAACCCCCTGATTCACGATCCTGATGCGACTTTAAAAAAAGTTGTCCCGTATGCATCGGGACTTCCGATTGTGAAGGCAGTTAATGGAAACTACGGTTCCGGTATAGCCAGGGATTATAACAGTGATAAAGTTATCGCGGCCTGGAGACCGATTCCGATGCTTCAATGGGGACTTGTTTCTAAAATGGACCTTTCGGAAGCTTTTGATTCGGTAGATCGTATGCGAAACAGTATTTTTTTAATGGTTTTACTTGCCATTTCTGTGTGCATAATTATTGTTTTGCGCATAACCGCCAAAATTACGCAACCCATTTTACTCCTGAAAGATACGGCCCTGAGGGTAAATGCGGGCGATTTGTCGGCCAGGGCAATAGTCAGTTCTCGTGACGAGGTTGGCGACCTGGCAAAAACTTTCAACGACATGCTGGAGAAGCTCACAAATGCCAATAACACATTGAGGGAGGCCCAGAGAATTGCCCGGTTGGGAAACTGGGAATTGATTTTACCCGGCGGGAAATTGACATGGTCAAACGAACTTTACCGCATACTCGAAATGGATCCCCAAACGACGATTCCTTCGGAGGATATTTTAATCGGGGCCATTCATCCGCACGACAGGGAATTTGCAAAAATCATACATAGTGATTCCATGGTATTGCAAACGCCTTATTCCATAAACTATCGTCTATTATTAAACGGCGATCGGGTCAGGTATGTAAACGAGCAAAGCGAAACCATTTTTAACGAAAAAGGAAAAGCCGTACGATCCGTCGGAATTTTACACGACATTACGGCTCAGCGGGAAGCCGAACATGAGATTTGGAAATTAAACCAGGAACTGGAGCAACGCGTAAAGCAGAGAACCCTGGAACTGGAAACCGCCAATAAAGAGTTGGAAGCCTTTAGTTATTCGGTTTCGCATGACCTCAGGGCGCCGCTGAGAAGTATCGTAGGATTTGCCGAAATGTTAAAAACCAGAATCTACGAAACCGTTGATGAGAAGAGCCGTCATTATCTAAATATCATTTCGGAGTCTACGATTCAAATGGGCAGGCTGATCGACGATATTTTGTCCTTCTCAAGAATGGGACGATCGGAACTTATGGAAAATACGGTTAACTTTGATCTGCTGATCGAAAATGCCATAAAGACACTTGACAGCGAGATCAAAGGTCGAACCATTCACTGGAAAATTCAAAGTTTGCCGCAAGCAAAAGGCGATCTCAGTATGCTCCAGCTTGTCATAAATAACCTTGTCTCTAATGCGGTAAAATTTACCAGAAATCGACCGGCGGCAGAAATCGAAATAGGGTCGTCCGAAACAGAAAAAGAAATTATATACTTTGTGAAAGATAACGGGGCCGGTTTTAACATGCTTTATGCAAACAAACTGTTTGGACTCTTTCAGCGCCTGCACCGGGTGGACGAATTTTCGGGTACGGGGGTTGGATTGGCCAACAGTTATCGAATTATTCAAAGGCATGGCGGTCGCATGTGGGCCGAAGGCCAGGAGGATAAAGGCGCAATATTTTATTTTGCCCTGCCGAAAAAGGTCGATGAACCCGCGGCAAAGCAGGGACCTGAAAATCATGCCGCATGGGTTTAAGGAGATTTTATGATAGAATTAAAAACCATTTTACTGGTCGAGGATAATCCCAACGACGAGGAGCTTACGTTGACGGGTCTCCAGGAACATAACCTGGCAAACGATGTCTTTGTTGTCCGGGATGGCGAAGAGGCCCTGGATTATCTGTTCAGGAGAAAACAATATTCCGAGCGCCAGAATGGAAACCCGGCCATAATTTTACTTGATTTAAAGCTCCCGAAGATCGACGGCCTGGAAGTTTTGCGATCGATTCGATCCAGTGAAAATTTAAGATATATTCCCGTGGTTATTTTGACATCTTCAAAAGAAGAAAAAGATAAAGTGGAAAGTTACCGGTTAAATGTAAATGCCTATGTTGTAAAACCGGTTGATTTTCACGAATTCATTAACGCCATTAAACAAATCGGTTTTTTCTGGGCGATATTGAACGAACCCCCGATGGGTAGTATTAAAAGACTCGTAAAGTAAAACATTACAAAACTGGTATTTGACCATGACGCTAAGAATATTAAATCTTGAGGACAATCCAAACGATACCGAATTGACCCATTTCGAATTGTCAAAGGAATGGTCCGGGTTCGAGCTCGTAAGGGTCGAGACGCGGGAAGATTTTGTCCGGGAGCTGGAGAAAAACAACTTTGATTTAATCCTGGCCGATTACAACCTGCCCAGTTTTGACGGTATGTCGGCGCTGAAAATCGTTAATGAAAAATATTCGGAAATTCCCTTTATATTCCTGTCTGGCGCCATGGGAGAGGAGAGCGCCGTTGAGACGCTTAAAAAAGGCGCCACGGATTTTGTCATCAAGGGCAGGCTTTTCCGGCTGATCCCGGCTATCAAGAGAGCCCTGGAAGAAGCCCTGCAGCGGAAAAAGCAGAAACAAACCGAAGCAAAAATCAAGGTTGAGATGGAAATAACCAGCCATCTTTTGATGATTGCGGAAGCGACCGCGCAGATAACGGATATTGATAAATTAATAAAACAAATCGTTTCCTGCAGCCATGAAATCATGAAGTATGATTATTGCCTTTTTTATTTATACAATCGCGAGGCCGATATTTTCAAACCGGTTGAGCAATTCGGGTTATCGGATGCCATGGTGACAAATTTCATGTCGCAGGTTTTGTCTGAGAATATAACGTTTGTAAAAGAGTCATTTATAAAAAAAGAACCCATACGCTTTGGATCATTGCGAGATCATGGGGAAGCGACAGATACCTTTACTTATCTGGAAGAGGTTGAAAGTATGGTAGCCATTCCTTTAAGCGCCAGGGGCGAGGCAATGGGAATCATGGTTGTTTTTTATAAATCGCAAATTGAGTTTGGCGACAGGCAGAAAAAAATCATGCTCGGTGTTGCCCACCAGACAGGGGTGGCTCTCGACCAGGCAAGATTGTATCGCGATTCCATTGAAAATGCCCAGAAACTTTCAACCCGGATAGAGACGATCCAGGTAATGAATGAAATTGACAAAAGCCTTCTTTCGACTCTCAACGCGGTTGAGATTCTTGAAAATGTGATTCACCTGGTTTCGAGGCTGGTTCCCTGCGATCGGGCAACCGTTGCCATTGTTGACAAGGTAAACCGGCAATTTGTTTACTCGGCGGGTTTTGGGGTTAAATCCATGAACAAGGGCGATGTCTTGCCTTTTGACAAAACCAGCGCCTCGAAAATCGTTGAAACGGGTGATGCTGAACATTGCGAAAACCTGGCCGGGCAGGCAAATCGTCTTCCTTTCGAAGAGGGTTTGTTCAACCTGGGTTTTTTGTCCTATATTCGAATTCCTCTTTTGATTCAAGACGAAATTGCGGCCTTACTGAGTCTCAGCGCAAACAGGGTGGCCGCCTTTTCCGGCGAACAAATTTCGATTTTAAAAGAGATTTCTTCACAGATCAGCGTGGCCCTTCACAATGCAAGGCTTGTTTCGAACCTTGAGGAGCTTTTCATCGGTACCGTAAAGTCGCTTTCGTCGGCTATTGACGCCAAGTCGCACTGGACGTCGGGCCATTCCGCCCTGGTGGCGCATTACGCCATTGAAATCGGGAAAAAAATGAAGTTTACCCAGCGGGAATTAAAAGATCTGGAGTTGGGGGCCCTTCTTCATGATATAGGGAAACTCGGCACCTATGAGTCGATTCTGGATAAACCCGAAAAGCTAACCGAAGAAGAATACGATATGGTGAAGAAGCATCCCGATAAGGGAGCAGAGATCCTGTCGCCGATTGCGCAACTGGAAAAGGTGATTCCGGGTATCCGCCATCATCACGAGTATTACAACGGGGAGGGTTACCCGGACGGTTTATCCGGTACAAAGATTCCCCTGATGGCGCGTATTCTCTGTGTGGCTGACAGCGTAGATTCGATGAGCTCTGACAGGCCATACCGAAAAGGGATTCCGGAAAAGGAAGTCAAACTGGAATTGCAGAGGCAGGCCGGTATACAGTTTGACCCGGACATCGTAAAAATATTTCTCGAAATATATTCCGGTTTAAACAGCTTCGCCAATACCGGCTAACGCTTGATGCTTTGGATGCCCTTGAGATTGTTTCGTAATTTGTAATCATATATAGAACAATGTCAGGTGTTTTATCTGAAACTCAGCCGCCGCGTATTTCAAAAAAACGTATTCTAGAGGTACAAAATACGAAAAAATATAGTATTCA